>Ga0153928_1000128_pt1 | contig 39791 bp, 40 predicted proteins | sample TSNJ012MetaG_FD_106656 | JGI IMG/M metagenome (GOLD analysis project Ga0153928, IMG submission 106656) | Attine ant fungus gardens microbial communities from New Jersey, USA - TSNJ012 MetaG | ecosystem: Host-associated > Fungi > Mycelium > Unclassified | place: USA: New Jersey, Wharton State...
TCCAAGAATTCCAAATAAACTTATGTTTTTCTTTCTGACACAGAAAACTGTCATTTTCCAGTATGCCAACCCCAAGTCATATTATTCGGAATCTAATTTATCTGTTTCTATTTCATATATCGATTCCATTCTACATATACTGTATATAAAAGCGAAGACACAAGGAGATTTCTTCTTGAACAATTACTACCCCTTTGTCAATGAGCCCCTCCCTTATTCGTATGACGCGTTGGAGCCGTTCATTGATACTAAGACAATGGAACTGCATCATGACCGGCATCTCCAGACCTATATTGATAACCTGAACAAGCTTTTGGCAGATCACCCGGAGGCACAATCCATGTCCCTGGAACGTCTGCTCATGTCCCCGGAACACTTTCCCGGCCCCCTCGGCATACAAATCAAAAATAATGCCGGCGGCATTTTTAACCACCGGTTCTTCTTCAATAACCTGGCACCTGTCGGCACAACGCAGAATACCGGCGTACTGGCAGACCATCTGGGAAAAGTATTTGGCAGTATGGACGAATTCAAGAAACAAATGAGTCAGGCCGGCCTCTCTGTGTTCGGATCCGGCTATGCCTGGCTCGTAGGAACCATGCAGGGACAGCTTCAGATTATGACTACAGCAAACCAGGACACCCCTCTCCCCCAAAATTTGTGTCCCATCCTGAACCTGGATGTCTGGGAACACGCCTATTACCTAAAGCATTACAACGAGCGCAACAAATACATTGAGGACTGGTTCCAGGTCATTAACTGGGATCACGCCAATTTGAATTATCTCATCTGCCTGGAAAATGGCTTCCCTATATAACAAGATCCTTTTTATTTTTAATGGAATATGCGGTTTCGCCGGGATAAAGTTCTGCCTTTCATCCGATACTATATCACAATCCAAAAAAAGAAGCACTTGGTCCGAATACCAGGCGCTGATCAGGAGGTACGCCGATGGCAAAGGCTGGAATGAGAAGACCGGATCCAAAAGATCCCCACGGAACCGAAAGCAACCACAAAACCCACATCCCCAAGAACGAAGTCCCTCCGGTACCGGAGATTCAAGGGAAAGCCAAAAGCGGTAAGACCAAGGCCAATCCGCTGTAAAAGGCAGGGCGTTAAAGATCGACTCTTTAACGCCCTGCCTTCTATACCGAATAAGACATTCGGCAATGATAGGACATGTCCCAGAATAAATATTCAAATTCTATGCTGGCGGTAAAGATTTCCTCCAGCTTTCTTTTTTCACTCCCGCTCTTCTCTTCACACAGCCGGTTCAGCGCTTCAAAGAACCATTCGTAGGACTCCAGGAACTCCTCCCCTGCATACATCTCAATCCAGGATCGGTAAGGATTTTCCGGAAGCACATCCTGGTACTCCGCCGCCAGGCGTCTTGCATAATCCCCATAGGTCCAGGCACAAGGGAAGACCGTCGCCAGAATCTCCGCAGCGCCTCCTGTCTGGCCTACGGCAAGCATATTCGCCGTGTAAGCCCGGTTCCACAGAGAAGGCCGGACCGCCCCATACACTTCCGGAGCAATTCCAAAATCCTTCATGTAAGTCCGATGCAATTCCATCTCATGATTCAAAATTCCATCCTGTGCGGCAGAAAACCGTGCCATTAACTCTTCCGTATCCGCCTTTACCACACCCAGCGCAAAAATTTTAGCATACGATAAAAGATACTGATAATCCTGCATCAGATAGAATTGGAACTTCTCCCTGGGAAGGATTCCCTTCCCCAGCTCCTGCACAAAAGGATGATGATAGCCATCCTCCCATACCTTCTCTGCCTTTTCCCGTAAACTTTTCGCAAATGACATAACCGTATCCTTTCCTCCCTTTTTCTGCCCTGAAGCTTCTATTCTATGGCGGTAAGGAGGGCTTTTAACTGAATCATCTCCTCTTTCGTCAGCGTGGTTCCTTTCCCCATTTTCTGCCGTTCCGGTGCCCAGTCGCGGATATCGTATTTGGGGTTAGCGTTATTCCAGCGGACCAGATTTAGCTCTTTCCGCCAGCCCTTTTCGTTCTCGGACAAAACGCCGATTTCCTGGACAATTTCATATTGAATGTCTGCCATGGTAAATCTCCTTTCTAGTATGTTACACAATGAAAACCTTCTCAAATTTATCAAGCGCATAATCCATCTGCTCTTTGGTATGGGTTGCCATATAACTGGTTCTGAGCAGACAGCTCCCATCCGGAATCGCCGGCGGGATGACCGGATTGACATATACGCCGTCCAACAGCAGCTCATGTGTGATCTCAAAAGTGCCGATCATTTCATTGGTAATGATCGGAATAATCGGCGCCTCACTGTGGATGGTCTGAATTCCCAATCGCTTGAGATTCACTCGCATATAGTCTGCATTTTGGTTAACTCTGGCCACCCGGTCGGGTTCCTCCCTCAGGATCTGCAATGCCTCCAGCACAACTGCCGCGTTAGCAGGTGTCACAGATGCGCTGAAGATAAATGGCCGCGAAACATGGCGTACATATTCGATTATCCTTTCATCCGCCGCCACAAAACCACCCAGACTGGCAAAAGCTTTGCTGAAGGTAGCCATGTACAAATCGATTTCATGCTGTAATCCCAAATGCTCTCCTATGCCCCGGCCGGTTTTACCCATCACGCCCGCGCCATGGGAATCATCCACCATAAGCCGCGCACCGTATAGATTCTTTAGGCGGACGATTTCCGGCAGATTGGCCAAGTCCCCTTTCATGGAAAATACGCCGTCTACCACAATCAGTTTACCTGCTTGATCCGGGCAGTTTTGTAGGATCCGCTCCAAGTGCCGCATGTCGTTATGCTCGTACCGTCTGAGCTTCGCGCCGCTTAGTCTCGCTGCGTCGATTAAGGACGCATGATTGTTTTTATCATAGATTAAGATATCCCGTTGACCGGCAACTGCCGAAATGATCCCGAGATTGGTTTGAAAGCCTGTGGAATAGGTAATGGCTGCCTGCTTTCCAAAGAATTCCTTCAGCTCCTTCTCCAGCAGTACATGCAGTTCCAGCGTACCGTTCAGGAACCGGGAACCGGAGCATCCGCTGCCGTATTTTTGAATAGCCTCCTTGCCGGCCTTTATTATTCTTTCATCACTTGTAAGTCCCAGGTAGTTATTAGAGCCCAGCATAATGGTACGTCTTCCGTCCATTATTACCTCGGAATGCTGCTTGCCGGTAATCTGATGAAAATAGGGATATAAGCCCTGTGCTTTCATCTGGTTTACATAGGGGTTCAACTCACACTTTTCAAAAATATCCATTAATTCTCCTCATTGATGTGATTCGGGCCGAATTCCCGTCACAAAGAGAATTATAGCATATTGGAATTATTTTTCAATAATTTCGAAGATATCCGTTATTCCGTATTGCCGCAAAATATCCTGTGCCTGCCGGATCAGATCTTCCTTCAGCTGTTCCGGTTCCAGAACCTTCACCCGATTACCAAAACCAGATATCCACTCACGCATATTTGTGTAGCTGGAAAAATCACGTACAAACAGCAGTCTTCCATCCGCCATCTCTTCAAAGCAATCTACCCCGTATTCCTCCACCAGACGGTATTTCTCACTCTCTGCAAAGACCGCCTTTAAGCAAGCCGCCGTCTGCTCAAAATACGCATCAAAATTCAGCCGCTCCTCCGGAACCTGCCTCGGCCCAAATATCTCTGCCGTATCCACCAGGTTCCACAAGCGGTTTAGTTTAAACAGCCGAAAGTCTTTCCGCTTTAGACAATAGCCAAATACATACCAGGATGACCACCGGAACATAATTCTGCAGGGTTCTATCGCTCGCCGGTCTTCTCCCCGTTCCGAATAGTACGCAAAGGTTACCCGATGCCGCCGGGATATTGCCTGCTTTAAAACCTCAATCTTATCCCGCAAAGAATCCTGGTAATGAGAAGCTAAATCAATCATAATCACATCATCTGCTACGATCTGGCTGCTCCTGTCCGAAAGCTTATCCAAAACTTGACGGACATGAGAAACCCTGGAGATACTGTCCAGTCCCTGAAGCCCTGCCACAACTGCCTGGAGTTCGCCGCGGGATAAAAAGGTCTTGTCCATCTTGTAGCCTTTTTCAATTGAAATCCCGCCGCCAAAGCCCTGGGTAGTCACCACCGGAATACCGGCTTTGCAGAGATCCTCGACATCCCGGTTAATCGTCCTGCGCGATACCTCAAACCGCTCCGCCAGTTCCGGAGCAGTCACTTGATCTTCCTTTATTAAAAGCATCGTAATTCCTATCAATCGATCTATTTTCATATGCCTACCTCATATTCAGTATAGCATAGATACACGACATTGCAATGTCATCTCTTTCCTTGACATTTCTGCGGAAATTTCTCATAATACATAATAAGAACACCCGAAAGGAGATCCGCTTGTGAAAAAACTTCTTCCATTACTTTTTATCATCCTGCTTTTGGCCGGATGTAATATTTCGCCGGAGTCCAGCCAGGCAGCAGTCACTTCTTCATTGGCTGCCCCGACTGTTTCATCTGTACCGGCTGCCTCTGTTTTACCGGAAAGTTCGCCGGAATCCACATCGCCGCAGTCAGCCACAGCAGCCCTCGATGCTTCTGCCGGCACTTTCTCTCCCGGTGATGTGGTCCCGGCCGATCTGCTGGGTTCCGACCTGGAAGAATGGTTCTCTTCCTTTGCCATTGACGATGCCGTTTTGAATCGGATTTCCGGTATTTCCTATCCTGAGGACTGCCCGATTCCCCTGAGCCGGCTCCGCTACATCCGCGTACTACACATTGGTTTTGACGGGGAGGCGCGCATTGGTGAGCTGATCGTAAACCAGACCATTGAGACCCCGATACTGGAAATTTTCCGCCAGCTCTACGAAGCCGGGTACCCCATTGAAAAAATGCTGCTGATTGATACCTACGGCGGCAATGATGAAGCCTCCATGACAGACAACAACACCTCCTGCTTTAACTACCGGACAATCACGGGCAGCGGCAAAATGTCCTCCCACAGCCAGGGATTGGCGATCGATATAAATCCACTGTATAATCCCTATGTAAAGACAAAGGATGACCATGTGCTCTGCCAGCCGGCTGCCGCCGAAGCCTACATAGACCGAAGCGGTGATTTTTCTTACAAAATTGTCCGGGGAGATTTATGCTACGAGCTCTTTTCCGCCTATGGCTTCCAATGGGGCGGGGACTGGACATCCGTTCAGGACTACCAGCATTTTGAGTATCGGCAATAGGAGTACTGTTCTATGAGACAAAAAAGAATGCGCTTTGGCGCATTCTCGCGCCGAGCGCGGTCGCTTGCGACAAATTTCATCTTGCGCGAGTGCGCATCCCCCGGAGGGTTTTATATCTTATAGGAAGCAATTTCCTATAAGATATAAAACACCGCCGTCCAGTCTCCTCAATCGAAGCCAAACGGCGGTTATTCAATTCCCATGTACCCCAAGGTAAACCTCTACTCCAAAAAGTCTCTCAGCTTCCGGCTGCGGCTCGGATGGCGCAGCTTGCGCAGCGCTTTCGATTCAATTTGCCGGATCCGTTCTCTGGTGACCTGAAATTCCTTACCTACTTCTTCGAGGGTACGGCTTCTTCCGTCGTCCAGACCAAACCGCATGCGCAGCACTACCTGCTCCCGTTCTGTAAGGGTTGACATCACCTCGTCCAGCTGCTCCCTCATCAATGTATAGGTAGCTGCGTCCAATGGTACTGCGACATGATTGTCCTCTATAAAGTCTCCCAGGCGACTGTCGTCCTCCTCACCAATCGGCGTATTCAGAGAAACCGGCTCCTGTGTCATTTTCATAATTTCTTCTACCCGCTCTACCGGAATATCCAGACGTGCGCCCAGCTCTGCTGTGGTAGGCTCGCGGCCCAGTTCCTGCACCATAAAACGGGAAGTGCGCACCAGCCGGTTAATGGTCTCCACCATATGAACCGGAATCCGGATGGTCCGCCCCTGGTCCGCAATGGCACGGGTGATGGACTGGCGAATCCACCAGGTTGCATAGGTGCTGAATTTATAGCCCTTTTGGTAATCAAACTTCTCTACGGCTTTGATCAGGCCGAGATTCCCCTCCTGGATCAGATCCAGAAGCTGCATGCCCCGTCCTATATACCGCTTTGCCACACTGACCACGAGACGCAGATTGGCTTCCGCCAGATGCTTCCTGGCATTCTCATCTCCCTCTGCAATCCGCTTGGCCAGTGCCAGTTCCTCTTCACTGGATAGGAGTACCACATGCCCAATTTCTTTCAAATACATCTTAACCGGATCATTCGGCAGCAATCCTTCTTCCTCTTCTTCCAGATCGCCTAAAGCGCCGATGATCGTTACCTGCTGTCCTTCCAGGCGCTCCAGTACCTTTTCGTACTGTTCTGCGTCCAACTCGTCGTCTCCCAGAATCTGCATCAGCGTATCATAATCCAGTACATTCTGGTTTTTGGCCGCCGCCTCCAGCAGCTTCCCTACGCGGGCCTCCAAATTCTCAGCACTTAATCCCATAACTTACCAACCTTCCATCGATTACCAATAGTCTTGCCCTAATCGAGGAAAATATGCAGAGTCTCCAAACGTGCTTTCTGACGGATCAGCTCCTGCAGCCGCAGCGGATCTGTCTCACTGCGGACCGCCTGGTCCAGATAATGCCGCTTCATGCGGCGCACGGTCTCAGCCAATATCTTCTCCCGCTCTTCTCTGGTAACTTCCGGGTCCAGGGTTGTATTAAATACGGCTGCCACCTGGTTTCTTTTCTCTTCATCATCCAGGAAACGGTTCAGAATACCGGCCGGCTGGACGTGCTCTCCGGCAGCCAGGCTCGCAAACACTGCCTCGGCCACCTGCCGAAAGGTTTCATCCAGGAAATCCTCCGGGGTGATATACTGTATGATTTTCTCATAGGATACCGGTTCTGTTGCAATCCAGTTCAGCACAAGCCGCTGTGCCTCACGGATCCCCTCATCCTTTTCTTTCCTTTTTCTCTGGCGCCGCTTCTCATCCGCCTCTTCCGTCTCCCTGGCGACAACCCGTCCGCCGAAGGTATGTACCATATCCCGCAGCAACGCCGGGGGAATATCCTGTCTGGCCGCTACCGACTCCAGATAATTATTGCGCTCCAGTTCGTCCGTAAACTCTGTCAGCTTCGCGGCAATGGCTCTGTGGAATGCCGTCTTCTTCTCCGGATTCGAAAGGTCATACTCCTGTCTGAGAGCATCCACTTCATATAAGAAGGAGTTGACTGCTTCATCAATCCGCTGCTGATAGGCTTCGGCTCCCATATAGACGATAAACTCATCCGGGTCTTTATAGGGACGCATATTTAACACCCGCACAGACAAACCGGCTTGTTTTAGAATCGGAATGGCCCGCAGGGCCGCCTTCTGTCCCGCTCCGTCGCTGTCATAGGTCAGAATCACTTCCCCTGTATAGCGCTTTATTAACATCGCTTGTCCCGGTGTAAAGGCAGTGCCCAGGGACGCCACCGCACAATCAAACCCTGCCTGGTGCAGGGCGATCACATCCATATATCCTTCGCAGATCAGCATATAGGGCCGCCTGGAGGTTCTGGCCAGATTCAGGCCATATAGATTCCGGCTCTTATCGAAGAGCGCCGTCTCCGGGGAGTTCAGATACTTCGGCTCTCCGTCACCCATTACACGTCCGCCGAAGCCAATCACCCGATGGTTGATATCCATAATAGGAAACATCGCCCGGTTCCAGAAACGATCCCGGACTCCTTTTTCATCGATCTTCACAAGACCGCTTTGATTCAGCAGTTCATCGGAATACCCCTTTTCCTTAAGATACCGGTACAGGGACTGGTTCGTCATCAGAGCGTAGCCAAGGCCAAACTTCTGTATGGTAGCCATGCTCAAACCCCGGCTTAGCAGATAGTCCCGTGCTTTCTTACCCTCCTGAGATTTTAACTGATAATAATAGTATTTCGCCGCTTCCTTGTTAATCTCTCTTAAGCGGCCCTTCCGGTCATTCTGCTGCTTCTGCTCCTCCGTCTCTTCCGTCAGGGGAAGGCTGATACCGGCCCGTTCCGCCAGGTATTTCATAGCCTCTATAAAGGTGTAATTCTCATATTCCATCACAAAAGTGATGACATTTCCCCCAGCTCCGCAGCCAAAGCAGTAATACATCTGTTTCCCTTGCGATACGGAAAAGGAGGGCGTCTTTTCATTATGGAAAGGGCAGACTCCAAAATGATTCCCGCCCCGCTTCTGTAGCTTAACATATTGGGAAATTACCGCCACAATATCATTACGGGAACGGACTTCTTCAATCAATTCATCCGGATAAAACACAGGGAGCCTCCTTTCTCATTCTTGCGTTCTTATCAAAGGCTAATACTGCCAGGATTTTGGTACGTAAAGCCTCTTAAAGCAGTCAATGGCATATCCATCGGTCATTCCTGCTACATAATCGCAGACTACCCGGGCCCATGGCTCGTGATTAATCCACACCATGTTGATATACTCCTCCGACAATTCCGTGGTGTGCTCCAGGTAATGGTAATACAGACACTTTAACACTCCCTTCGCCTTATCATCCTCCTGCTTGGGAACACTGCCCGTATACACATTGGCAAACATATATTTCCGCAGCCCGCTCATGGCAGCCTCCACATCCTCATCCATCCGGATATCCGACTGCTCATAGCTGTTCTCGATAATGCTGTGGATCAGCGTATTCAGCCGGTCCCGCACTGTATGTCCCAGAACCGCGGTAAACTCCAGCGGCAGCATCTCTTCGGTCAGCAATCCTGCCCGGACCGCATCATCAATGTCGTGATTAATATAGGCGATCTTATCCGACAGCCGCACAATTTTCCCTTCCATGGTAGACGGCTTGCCGCTGGTCCGGTGGTTCTTAATACCGTCGCGGACCTCCTTTGTCAGGTTCAGCCCCAGGCCTCCCTTTTCAATCCGCTCTACCACCCGGACACTCTGCTCATAATGGGCGAAGCCTCCCTCACAGATCTCATTAAGGATGGCTTCTCCTGCATGTCCAAAGGGCGTATGCCCCAAATCGTGCCCCAGGGCAATGGCTTCTGTCAGGTCTTCATTCAGCCGCAAGGACTTGGCAATCGTCCGGGCAATCTGGGAAACCTCCAGGGTATGGGTCAGGCGGGTACGGTAGTGATCGCCTGCCGGTGATAAAAACACCTGGGTCTTATGCTTCAGACGTCGAAAAGCCTTGCAGTGAAGAATCCGGTCCCTGTCCCTTTGGTATTCGGTCCGTATATCGCACTTCGGCTCTTCCCTGTCCCGTCCTGCCGTATTCCGGCTTAAAGATGCATAGGGGCTTAAATATTCCTGTTCTCGATCCTCCAGCTGTTTCCGTATATTCATCACCATGAACCTTCTATCCTCCACAGTCTTTGGCTATTTTTTATCTTATCATATTTCCGCTGTCTTCTCAACCACGATTCCAGCCGGAAAAGGGCGCTTTTCGTCATGTTGTGCCAGCCAGTCACGGATATCCTCATACACCAGGTCCCGGTCCAGTTCATTCAGGATTTCATGGCGGGCATCCAGATAAAAGCGGATGTCTACATCCTGCATTTTCATAGCGGTAAACTGATTGTAGACCTGCAGCGCGCGCCGCGTAAAGCCACCCAGCGCGTCATCCATTCCTGAGACAAGAAGCAGCGGCAGATCCCTGGGAATCCGGTCAAAATCCTTCTGCCGCGCAAGATCCTCCAGGATATTTAAGAAGGAATAATAAGCAGACACGGTAAAGCGGAACCCGCACCGCTCGTCTTCTTTGTACCGGCGCACCAGCTCTTCGTCCTTGCTAAGCCAGGATCCCTTGCGTTTGCCAAGGCCGAAGCCGATCACCAGATGACCAAACAGCAATCCATGAAGCAGATTGCTCTTATAAAAACCGCCCTTCCACTTCTCAAAACATCCGGCCAGTCCTTTGCCCAGAAGAACCATGGGCAGCGAAAAATTTCCGGTCGCCATAATGACCGCACCGTCGATCTCTTGCCCATACAGGGTAATATAGCGGCGCAGAATGAAAGACCCCATGCTATGCCCCAGCACAAAGACCGGCACGCCCGGAAACAAGCGTTTTGCCCGCCTGGTCACATGGTGCACGTCCTTTATCAGCATCCCATGACCGTTTCGTTCGGCAAAGTATCCATAATGGCCCTGCGTACGAACGGAATGACCGTGGCCCAGGTGGTCGTGTCCAATAACCGCAAATCCATAACGGTTCAGGTATCGGGCAAACTCGTCATAACGCTCGATGTGCTCGACCATTCCATGGGTAATCTGCAAAACGCCCTTCACTTCTCCCTCCGGACGCCAAATGCAGCCATGCAGCCTTGTACAGCCATCGGAAGAAAGCATATAAAATTTTGATCTCACTAAAATCCCTCCTCGTTCAGACAGACATTTTGAATCCGCTTACAGAACAGAATCACTACTATCTTATCATTTTCCTTCCCAGGGGGCAACGCCTGTCCGGTAAAAAACGAAATAAGCTATCGCTCCGTCTTAGTCTCCAGCACGTAATCCAAACCCGCGTCCAGCCGGTATCCCCCGCCGCGGACGGAGGAAATCCTGATCGCGCCGCCCGATTCCGCCAGCTTCTTTTTCAGTCTCGAAATCTGCGCCCATACCGCGTTACCCGAATCCGCATAAGGCATCACCCATACCGTCTCATAAAGACTTTTCGCGCTTATCTGCCTGCCCTTGTTCCTGACGAGAAGATACAGCAGGTCAAACTCCTTGTGCCGCAGGTTCATGTCCCTGCCGTTTAAGTAGGCCCTGCGCGCGGTTATGTTAAGCTCCAGCGGCCCCAGGGCGATGACCGGCGGTACCGCTTCCCGCAGCATGGCGTCCCGCCGCAGAAAGGCTGTGACGCGCTCGCGCAGCTCGTCCACATCGTAAGGCTTCGTGATATAGTCGTCGCCCCCGGCGCGCAGGCCCCTGAGCCGCTCGTCCTTTTCCGTAAGACAGGTGAGCAGCAGCACCGGCGCTGTGGTCAGCGCGCGTATCTCCCTGATAAATTCCAGCCCGTCGCCATCCGGCAGGAGGATGTCCAGCACGATGGCATCCGGCGGCGCTTCCCAGAGGGCGCTCCTCGCTTCGTCCAGAGTCTCTGCCGTATGTATTTCATAACCCGCCTTGCCCAGCGCCCGTTTATTGGCCTCCAGTATGGCTGTATTGTCCTCCACTAAGAGAATGGCCGCCTTCTTGTCCATCGTTTTCACCCTTTTCCGCCGGCAAAGTGAACGATACCGCCGATCCCTTGCCGATCTTTGACTCAATTCCAATCGTCCCGCCATGCGCGTCCACGATTTCTTTGCATATGGCAAGACCAAGCCCGGCGCCCTCCGCGTCCCCGGTTACCCGCCGCTCGAAGACACGGGGCAGCAGCTCGTCTGGGATGCCCTCGCCAGTGTCCGCCACCGTCACGGCGACATAGCCATCCGCCGAATGCGCGGAGACAGTGATCTCGCCGTCCCGCGTGTGCCGCGCGGCATTAGAAAGCAGATTCCAGAGAAGCTGGGTGCATTCCCCGGCGTTGCCGATAACCTTTGGGAGGCCGTCCTCAACACACCGGACGAGCCTGTTGTTCCCCTTGCGCATTGACGGCTCGCACAGACGGGCGACCTGTTCAACCAGCCGGGCAATATCAATCGGGCCGCGGGCATCCGCGTCCTCCTGCCCGCTCACCATGTCGAGGACGCCGCCCGCCATGTCTGCAAGGCGTTTTGCCTCTCCGCTTATCATGGTGAGGTCGGCGGCGGTCTGTTCATCCACGCCGGCCTCGCGGAGCGTCTCCACGGCAAGCTGCGCGTAAACGCTCATAACGGTCAGCGGCGTCCGCATCTCATGGCTGACCGTCGCCATCAGGTTCCCGCGCAGTCGGTTTAACCGGTCAAGCGCCGCGTTCTCGGCGGCAAGCCGCTGCTCCTCGGCCTTCGCCTCCTCCACCTTGCGCATGGTGGCGATAAAAATGGCCGCCGCCGCGAAAAAGGCGAATAGCAGCATGGACCATTCGGAACCGAGGATGCGGAACCGGATGATATTATTATAATAGAACATATCCAAGACAAAGGAGAAGAAAACAAGTCCCACGCCTGCCAGGAAGACCGTCTGCTCCATATTGGCGCCGCGTAGCTTCATGATAAACCGGACGATGATATACAGGATCGCCGGGATGTATATGACTTCGCAGACCGGCAGGGCGTAGCTCATAAACAGCGTGTCCGTAAACAGAAACAGACCGGCGAACACCGCCGACACGCCGTACATCGCGTATCGGAATTTTTTATGCAATACGTGTGGATAGATCGTGTCCAGCAGCGATAAGAGCAGCACCGCCGTCACTGGGAATGCCAGATACTCGATGCGGAATTTCACCGCCCATGACAGCCACGGAAAAAGGGACGAAAATATCCTTGCCCCGGTAACGCCGGAGCGCAAAAACCACATCAGGCTTAGCAGCGCGAAATACAGGTTCGCCCGGTAGCGGCGCAGCAGCACATACAGCAGGATATGAACGAGAAGCAACGCCAGGTAACAGCCCACGATAACAGCAGCTTCCAAATCCTTTTGAATCGCGGCTTGCGCTGTTCCCGGCAATCCCACAAGCCATCCGGCATGACCGCCGCCCTCCCTGTGGACAAAGTTCGCGGCCTGCTGGACAATCTCCACGACACCGTCTTTGGCCTGGACGACAAAGGTCATTTTGGATGTGTCCGGGACGGTAGACTCCTTTGTCTCGCCCGGGCTGCCGACGTCCCAGAACCATTCGCCGTTGACATACAGCCGCTGGCAAAAATCAATGCTCCTCACGGAAAAGGTATAATATTCGTCGTCCGGCAGCAGTATCCGTATCCTGCTGGTCGCGTACTGGCCCGCTTCCTCCGGATGGCCGGCGACGGCCTCATCCTCGCGGGCTTCAAATTCCTCTGGAGTCAGAAGCGCGTTCGGGATATATTGCACCTCTCCACCCAGCTTCACGTTCCCGCTTTCAAAATCAAAGCCGCGCAAATCCCACACGCCGTCCGCGCCGGTTACCGTCGTGGATTCGACGCCCGACACATTATTCCACAAGGTGAAACACGCCGCCAGCACGAACAGCAATAGGATTATCATTATACGGTTTCGTCTCATAAGCTCACCTGTGATATGATAGAAGAAATTTGATTCATTATTATGTCACATTATAGCAAAGAACAGGGGATAAGTAAACTATCACAAAAAGAAATACCGCCCCTTTAGTCAGATATGGGCGGTATTCTGTGTAATGTGATCGCTTTCATTTACGATTATATAGGAAGAAATCTTATGAAAAACTGATTGGTAAAAAACCAGTCGGGCGTTTTGTCAAGATGATTTTTCACTTCTTTTGGCTGCTCTCGCATCCCGGAAGGCTTTGTATTTGGTGCTTTGCGTCACGAACATCATGACGATGATTGCCAGCAGGAAAAGGGAAATGGGGTTGGTAAAGAATCCCAGCAGCATTTTTGGTACAGTTCTGTCTAAGATAATTGCTCTCCGGTAATTTGTCTCAATCAGGTTGGCCAAAATGATTCCCAGCACCGCCGGCGCCACCGGATAATCGTATCGCTTCAGCACATAGCCCAGCACACCAAAGCCCAGCATCCAGAATATATCATACAGGCTGTTGTTAATAGCATAGGAGCCTACCACTGACAGAATTATGATGGAAGGGAAAAGGATTCCCTTGGGAATTTCTACAATCTTGGTAAAAATCTTCACACCCGTAAGGCCAAAGATCAAAAGGAATAGGTTGGCAATAATGAAGGACATTACAATGAAGTAAAAGAGATGGGGCGTATCCGTCATCAGCATCGGCCCTGGTTTCAGACCATGGATTGTCAATGCACCGAGCATAACAGCCGTTACCGCATCTCCAGGAATTCCCAGCGTCAGCATTGGAATGAATGCGCCGCCAATAGTTGCGTTATTCGCCGACTCTGGTGCCACTAAGCCTTCAATGGCACCCTCTCCAAAAGGTACCTCCGGATTCTTAACCGTCCGCTTAGCCTGGTCGTAGGTAATCAACGCGGACAAATCCCCGCCGGCGCCCGGCAGTGCACCTACCAACACACCTACAATAGAGGAACGGATGCTGAGGGGCAGATACTTCACCACGGTCTTAAAAGAAGGAACAATCCGATCAATTTTCTGCTTCACCACCGGCGCATCCCGGTCCAGCACCTGCTGCAATACCTCGGACACACCAAAGAGTCCGATCATGGCGGTTATATAGTCAATTCCTGCCATTAGATACACATTTCCGTAGGTAAAACGAGGAGTTCCGCTGAGGGGATCCATTCCTACCATGCCAAGGGTTACGCCGATTGCGGCAGCCAGAAAGCCCTTCACCATGGATTTCGTTCCCAGGCTGCCTACCAGCATTAGGCCCATGAAGGCAAGCAAAAGATAATCTCTGGGGGAAAATTTCAGTGCCAGCCCTGAAATCAGCGGTGCGCCAAAGGCCAGCGCAATCACGCCGATATAACCGCCGATCACCGACGATACGGTAGAAATGCCAATCGCCTCACCTGCCAGACCCTTCTTCGCCAGCGGATATCCATCCAACCCGGTGGCGACAGCCGCCGGGGCGCCGGGTATGTTCAAGAGAATGGCCGAACGAGACCCGCCATATACTACGCCGCAATGAATCCCCATCATAATGGCCAGTGCTGAATTCGTTTCCCAGCTGAAGGTAAAAGACACCAACAGCGAAATTGCCATAGTGGCCGACAGTCCCGGAATGGCCCCGATATAGATTCCCAAGAAAACACCCAGTGCAATCAGGAGGATCAATATCGGCTGCTGAAACGGCAGCAGCATAAATTCCAAATTACCCATCTCAATTCCTCCTTACGGTAAAATAATATGGAAAAGTACTTTAAATACCAAAAGCACAAACGCCATAACCAGCGCTGTATAAAGAATATTTCTCAGATAATTCTTCTTCGTCAGGTAACTCATTGCCAACCACAGATATATGGAAGTCGCCACTGTAAACCCCGCACCCAGAAACAATGCAATGCTATAAATCAGCAGCAGTAAAATCATCACCGTCACATCTTTTGAAAACAAATGGCGTAAGGCAACAGACGCCTGCTCCGACAATCGTTTCCCAGAGATCGCACTCCCCTTCCGGAAGTTCTGTACGATGATAATAAGTGAAAAGACCGTAAGAAGAATTCCCAGGAACAAGGGCATCGCCCCATAAGAAGAAACGGATGGACTCTGACGGTACATGTCTACGGCCGAGACCAATACGAAAATGCCGAATCCCAACAGCACAAACGCAAACCCTTTCTCCCCTGGCTTTGTTTTATTTTCCATTCTGTTACCCCTCCTTTTAAAACGGGGGCAGAGTATTAACCTCTGCCCGTTTTTTTCGTCTACTGTCCGGCTGCTACTGGATTCCCAGTTCTTCCGGACTCTTATCGATCACTCCCGCCTTATACAGCGCAGTGGCAGCTGCTTTCTGCCATGTCGCAATATAGGCATTTGCCTCCTCTCCCTGCAATCCCAGGGGATTGATGTTAAAGGATTCCAAAAGTGCCTGATATTCCGGATTCTCATATCCCTGCATAAAATATTCGGCTAGTGTCTCCACAACATCTTCCGGAGTTCCTTCCTTCACAAATACACCGTAGAAAGGGCCAAAAGGCAGGTAATCCTGGAAACCAGGGTATTCATCGGTAATTGGCGTCGTTCCTTCCAGTGCTTCTACCGGGTGATCCGTCAGCGTCGACAGAATCTTAACGGTACCGGCACGGTGTGCCTCCATTGCCTGGGTGCTCTTAATCGTGGTAAAATCTGCAATTCCGCCCATTACATTGGTCAGGCAGGCTGCATCGCCGTCAAAAGGAACCTGTGTAAATTCTGCTCCGGTCACAGCCTTAATGAAAGCGGCTGCTTCCCATTGGGAGCCGCCATCTCCGGTGGTGGCCATGTTAATAGCGCCTGGATCCGCCAGTGCTGCCTCAATCAACTCCGTCAATGTGTTATAAGGAGAATCCGGAGCTACTACCAGCGCCAGATCTTCATTGCCGATCAGGAGAACTGTCTCAAAATTATCGTAGGTGAGCTCCGAAATATTCAAGATCTTATACAGAGCCGGATTCTCTGCTCCCAGCAGCAGCGTATAGCCGTCTGCGCTCTGATCATGTACGAACTGGGTCGCCACAGCGCCGGTAGCACCTGTCTTATTCTGTACCACGATACTCTTTCCCATGATCTCCTGAGTAAAGGTGCACAACGGTCTTACCAGGTTATCGGTTCCGCCGCCTGCCCCCCACATTACGTATCCGGCCAGATCTCGCTCCGGAAAATCCGATGCCGCTGCCGTTGCGTCTGAGGTTGATGAACTCCCCTCCGTAGTAGCTGCGGTGCTTCCCGCCGTGGTCTCTTTGGCATCATTTCCACATCCCACGAGACTTAGAAGCATGCTTAGACAAATCATTACTACTGCCGCTTTTTTCATAATTTTTCTCCTTTTCTTTTTCATTCACCGGGATGAGCCGGTCTGTTATTGGTGTCTTGATTTTACTATAGGGGAATTATAGATACAAATACCGTTATTTTATTGAATCAATAAGCCACACTTATACTTTTCCCTGTTATGACTGTATGCAAGGAATATGCTGCCAAAAATGCAAGAAGACTCCCCGAATCGAAGGGAGTATTCTTACATTTTTACGATATCGGTTCATGGGAAATGGACTGCATGAATTGTATAAAGCGTTTGCAGGCCGGCGACTGATAGTCTCCCCTTAACCACATCATATACATCGTCCGCTTTGTCTCCACGCCGATAATCTCCAAAGACTTGACGTTATAATATTCATGACCGTACTTGCGCGGAACCACTGCAATTCCAAGCCCTGCCGATACCATTCCGGTAATCATGGCATTGTCCTCCAGCTCCCGCACAATCCGCGCCTGAATCCCTGCCTGTTCAAACACCTTATCAATACAGGAACGAATTCCGCAATGCTCCTCATAAGTGATGTATTCCAGATCCTCGGTCTCCTTCAGGCTGATCTCCATCCGGTTCGCCAGAGGATGGCTCTTCCCCACGATCAGAACCATATCCTCCTCGTAGACAGGATGAGAATCCACCTCCGCATCCTCCGGCTTTGAGCCGAAGCCGACGTCCACCTTCCGCGCCTTCAAAGCCTCCACAATCTTCTTCGTAGGCCTTTCCACAAATTCCAGTTTGATATTCATGTGGCCTGGGTCCTCATAGAACCGCCGCATCAGAAATGGCATGTAGCTGGAATTCATAGAGCTGATATGGGCCACCGTTATCCGTCCTTTGTCCGGACTGATACGCTCCTCGATTTCCTGCCTCCCCTTCTCCAGCTCGTAAAGAGACTTTGTTACTCGTGCCAGAAACATTTCCCCGTACTGCGTTAGTTTTATGTTCCGCCCCTTCTTATAAAACAGAGGCGCGCCCAGCTCTTTTTCCAGGTCCGCAATGGAGTAGCTCAAACACGGCTGGGTAATACACAGTTCCTCTGCCGCCTTCGTATAATGTTCCAGTTCTGCAATCTTCTTAAAGTAATACAACTGTGATAAATTCATCTCCTGGCGCCTCCTTCTATCCCTGCTGCATATCTGTTCATTATACACCAGCCGGCCAAAAGCGTCAATTTGCGCCTGTCGAGATTCTCTTCCGCTTTCTTCCCGCGTTACTTGACTGCGTATCCGCCATCAATCAGCATAACGGTTCCTGAAATATATTCCGATGCCTCCGATGCCAGGAATACCGCCAATCCCTTCAGGTCCTCCGAGGTTCCCCAGCGCCCCTTGGGAATCCGGGTGCAGATACTTTCATACTGCTGCGGATTCACATCCTTAAGGTTTGCCGTCAGCTCCGTCAGCATATATCCGGGAGCAATGGCATTGACATTGACACCCCGCCCCGCCCACTCAGTGGACAGCACCTTCGTCAACTGTGCCACACCACCTTTACTTGCAGTATAACCGGCAATCATACTCGCGCCAAAAAAAGAAGACAGGGAAGCGATGTTGATAATCCGGCCATAGCCCTGCTGCAGCATGGTGCGGCCTGCCCGCTGTGCCATTAGAAACAATCCGGTAAGGTTCACATCCAAAATCTGGCGGAATTTATCCTCCGGAAAATCCTCTGCCAAACTCCGGTACTGAATCCCTGCTCCATTGACAAGGATATCCACCCGTCCTCCTAATAACCGGAGAGCCTCTTTATAAGCGCGGTCAATACTTTCTCCGTCGGACACGTCACCCTGTACACCATGTACAGGCGCTTCCCTGGAGGAGAGCCCTTCCGCCGCATCGTAAACCTGATCTAAAATATCGAACAGTACAATCTCAGCGCCTGCGTCATGAAGTCCTTCCGCTATACCATAGTTAAGCCCACGGCCACCGCCTGTTACAATGGCCTTTTTTCCTTCCAGACTGAATTTCTTCATAAACTCATTCATATCCTGCATCCCCTTTCAAATGTCACCGCATTTTTACTGCATTTATTTTACAATGGACACATGTCGAAAGCTAATACCGTTTTTTTATCAAATTCATAAACTGGACTTATCTGTCTTCTATAAGCCGGACTTATGGTTTTCATGAAATATCCGTATTAGATGTTTGGCTATTCTGCCGGTATAATGAAAAAAACGGCTCAAATCCAAAGGAGGCTCCCTATGAAAAAGATCGGAGTAGATACTAAGTTAACCGCGATTATCGGGACGGACATCGGACACAGCAAATCACCTGCCATGATGAATGCGGCCTTTGAAGCCAAACAGTTAAATTACTATTTCTTCCCTATGAATATTCAGCCTCAGAGCTTTGGTAAAGTCATCCAGGGAATCTCCGGGATGAACTTTGCCGGTTTGACCATCACCATTCCTTATAAGCTGGAGATTCTGAAGTACCTCGATGAAATAGATCCGCTGGCCAAGGTGATTGGCGCTGTAAACACGGTGCGCATTTCCGATGGCAGACTGACCGGTTACAATACCGACGGCGAAGGTTTCGTACGTGGGTTAGAGACAGACTGTGGAATTCACGTGCCGGATCATACATTCTTTGTGGCCGGCTCAGGCGGTGTCTCCCGTGCCATTACCACGGTACTGGCTTCCCGGCGGCCACAGAAAATTTATCTGGCTAACCGGACACCGGATAAGGCAGTGCAGGTAGCCGAAGCAATCAACCGCGAGGTTTTTCCTTGCTGCGAGGCGCTGGCGCTGGATAAAGATGCAGAAGCCGCACTGGGCCGGTCTACTGTCCTGATCAATGCTACGAATGTGGGCATGTCTCCCCTGCTTGGTCAGACGCCTCTCCCGGCAGAGTGGCTGCACCAGGCGCTGCTGGTAGCGGATGTGATTTACAACCCGCTTAAGACCAAACTAATGGAAGAGGCTGAGAAAATTGGCTGCCGCACCATTGGAGGGCAAAGTCTCCTGCTCCATCAGGGCAAGATCGCCTTTTCTCTCTGGACCGGTGAAGAGGCTCCGGGCGAAACAATGGCACAGGCTGTCTTTGCCCCTCCTGCCCTATAAAGTGAAACACAGTTTCGCGTAAAGAAAGAGGAACCCGACGGCATCCTCCACCGTCAGGTTCCTCTTCTTCTATAATTATAAATCCAGCAGGCTTTTCAGCCGCAGAAGTATTTTTTTCTCGATCCGGCTTACGTAGCTTCTGCTGATGCCCAACCGGGCGGCCACCTCCCGCTGGGTTAACTCCTCTTCGTCTGTCAAACCATAGCGAAGCTGGAGAATGGTAAGCTCCCTAGGGGTCAGGACATCTTCTACCGATGCAAAAAGCTTCTTAATCATGGATGCCTGATACAACTCTCCAACCACATCCTTCGTATCGCCTTCAATGACATCTACCAGGTGAATTTCATTCCCTTCTTTGTCCGTTCCGATGGGCTCAAACAGCGACACCTCTCTTCTGTATTTCCGTTCAGACCGCAGGGTCATCAGTATTTCATTTTCAATACATTTTGCTGCATAAGTGGAAAGCTTATTTCCTTTTCCCGATTTATACGTATCGATGGCCTTTATCAGGCCCACCGTTCCGATTGAGATCAAATCTTCTATATCCCGGTCTCCCTGGTTGTATTTCTTCACGATATGCGCAACCAAACGAAGGTTATGTTCAATTAAGATGTCTCTTGCCGACAAGTCTCCGGCTTCAAAGAGTTCCACATATCGTTTCTCCTCCTCGCTTGACAAGGGTCCTGGAAAGGTTTTCAAAGATGACACCCCGACATGAGATTTACTAATAGCCTATGCTAGGGTGCTTATCTAAGTTCTCTTAAATTTAGACAGTATGGTAGTTACTACACTGAAAAAAATTCCGCAACTACAGCGGAAAAATTTTGTCAAATCTTGCAATTCTCCTAAACTTTTGTTACACTAATGGCATAAACGTCTTTTGACCTAAGCACAATTTTTCCAGGGTGATCGGAAACGGTTAGCATGCCTTAGAAGCCAAATGCATAGGCTGAAAAGAAGCAAGCTTTATTAGGTATTATAGGGACACCGGAGAAAGACCGCAGAGAGTCATGAGTTATTAAATAGGAGAAGTAAATGGCAGAAGGTAAGAAACCGATCATTGTAGAGGATTTGGATGTAGCAGCGGAACTCAATGCAGAAGGCAGTACTCTGGTGGATGATATTGCCGCAGCATTAAAAACGGCAGAGGAAGAGTGGGAAGCCTTTTTCCCTCAGGGTGAGGAAAAACCGGCGGATCAGAAAACAGAGGAAGTAAAAGAATCACTTGAAGAAGAGATTTCCTTAGCAATGATAGAGACTGAAAATGTGCCTTCCGGTTCTGGGGATGCGCCCGTAAGGCAGCCACAGAGGCAGGTGCCGAAGCAGCCGCAGAAGCAAAGGCCTCCGAGACCGGAAGCGTCCGGAGCATCGAAGGTTCCCGGCTTACCCAATACGGAGTTCCCGCAGAAACCAAAGAGACGCCGGCTTATGGTAGTCATTATTCTGGGAATTTTAGTAGTGTTTGGATCCGCCGGCTTTATGGTATACCGCCATGTAGAAAATCAAAAAATGGAGGAGTACTATAGCGCGCACTTTTTACCGGCCACCTATATTAATGAGGTGGACTGTTCGAATATGACCGTGGAAGAAGTGGAATCCTATTTCTCCCGGGAAATTGAGAACTATAGCCTGTCCATTAAAGGCCTGTCGGGTGCCCAGGATCAGATTACCGCAGATGATATCCGGCTAGAGAGCCATTTCGACGTAAGTTTTCAGGGAATTTTGGATCAGCAGAATGAATCCGGGTGGAGGTCGGCAGAGAAAAATCCTTCTTATTACAATGCTGCCAGCGCCTGGACTTATGACGAAACCCTTTTGAAGACGAAATTTGACCAAAGTCCTCTGTTTCAAAATATGACCGAGTCCAAAGATGCGGAGATTTTGTTTGACGAGGGAATTAATCAGTACATTATTCAGTACGAAGTGGTGGGTACGAAGGTAGATACGAATGCAGTTTACCAGATGGTGCAGGAGGCCGTGGAGACCTTGCAGCACGAGTTGGATTTGGATGCGCAGGGCTGTTATACGCCGGCGCGGCAGGCGGACGCGGCAATGGAAACAGCGGTGCAGACCATGAATGTCTATATGAAGAGCCAGGTAGAACTGGATTTTGGCAGTGCCGGCAAAGAGTCACTGCCGGTAGAGGTACTCTGTTCTGCTATTGTATTAGATGCATCCTGGCAGGTCAGCCTGACGATGGCCCCCGTTGAAGAGTGGATTCAATCCATAGCGAAGAAATACGATACATATAACACGTCCCGCTCCTTTGCCAGTACCCTCAGCGGTACGGTTACCGTCAGCGGAGGCAGTTATGGCTGGCAGATCAATCAAACGGCGACGCTTGAGAAGATACAAGAAGCCGTGCAAGCCGGCGGCACTTATCAGGATAAGCCGGTTTACTCCAAAGAGGCAGCCAGCCATAAGGCAGATGCGGATTTTGGGGATACCTACATAGAGATCGATTTGACTAACCAGAGGGTATTCCTGTATAAGAATGGCTCGAAGATTTGGAGCAGTGACTGCGTATCCGGCAATACCTCTAAGAATAACCGAACCATAACCGGTGTGTATTCCATCTATTCCAAAGAGAGGAACCGAATGCTGAAGGGCGCCGATTACGAGTCTTTCGTAAGTTATTGGATGCCGTTTTCCGGTGGCTACGGCTTGCATGATGCTTCCTGGAGAAGCAGCTTCGGCGGCAGTATCTATAAGACCAATGGTTCTCATGGATGTGTAAACCTGCCCAGTTCAAAGGCGTCCGCTCTGTATAGTGAAATTTACGTGGGAATTCCTGTGATTGCATTTGGCGGAGCCAGCAATTCCGGCACAAATACGCCTGCGGCAACGACTACGGCACCCACGACGACTGCGCCAACTACTGCGGCACCCACGACTACGGCGCCGACTACGCCGACTGAGCCACCGACCACGACGACTGCACCACCGACCACGACGACTGTACCACCAGACACTGAGCCAACAGACACTGAGCCACCGGACACTGAGCCACCGAACACTACCGACAACACTTCTGACGGCAACGCCTGATCCACAGACTGAGCCACGAACCAAGACGAGCCGCAAAGTGAGCGCGGGGATCTACGAGGAAAGTATCTCTTATTAAAACTATTCCAGGAGGCCGGAATTTCCATTCCGGTCTCCTATATTCATGGATCGGATGACTGCTTCGCAAGAAAGCATACGGGAGATTTTGTTTCATGAATTGCTGCATATGGCTCGCAGATGTATGAATCATGGTGTTTTGTGGAAGACTTATGCTGAAGTTGGTGATCTCGCAGATCACGGACCTCCGGAGCGGTCTCTGCGACCGATTAAAGCTAGTGTACTGTCCAACTCATAATTAGCAAAACTGCACTCTCTATTTTGCCATCTGCGGCTTTGTCATCAGTCGGCGTAGCCACCGCTACGCCTCCTTCTTCCGCCTTGCAGACTAACAAAATATAATGCACAATTTCACTAAAGATGAACTGGACAGCACACTAGTAACACCCGCTTATGAAAAGTACTTTTCAAAAAGTGTTTTATATTATAGAAGACAGGATAAGTGGGGATCAAGTGATATAATAAGGCCTAAAAGCCATGATAAGTGGGTGTGATTCTCAACATATCTGTTAGTAATCCCGGAAAATCCGGGTTTTTATCATGAGTAGTGGGGCGAATTGACTTTTTGAGGCCAAGACCTTATACTGAAACATAAAACCTGCACACAGTCTGTCAAAAAAGGAGGCTTCTCCATGAATCAATTTTTAGAAAAATTTATTTTACCAGAAGAGTTAAAGCAGGCCCTGCGGAATTGCCGGGGAACGGCCGTTCCCCGAACGAAGCGGGAGCTATTTGAAATGGCATTTGGACAGGATCATGCCAATTTTTATGATGTGGCGTATCAGGTAGAAGGCAAAGGCCTCTACAAGGAAGCCAATGTGGTTCGCTGCAAAAACGGCGCAGCGGTTAATTATGCAGAAGATTATATGCGGCGCCGGGATCCAAACTGTATGTATATCGCCGATGATAAGCCCACCGATAAGCCGCGCTTTGCCGACGTATTTGGCTATGAATTTGAAGAGCTCCGCAAGGAGACAATGGAGTGGTTTACGTATCAGAACCTGTTGGTGCTTCCTTTCTATGCCGGCGGACAGGAATATGGGTACGGCTCTCTGCTGATCTGCCCGGTAAATGCAGCGTTCTTTGCCTGTGCATTAGCCGATATCCAGGGCTTTGTACCGATAGAGGAGATTGATGGCTATGAGCCGCGGGCGATTGTCTATGTGGCGCCGCCTTTCCGGCATACCCACTTTGACGGTAAGCAGGCAGTCATTCATAACCGTGGAGACCACTGTCATGAGGTGTATTCCTATAATCTGTATCCGGGTCCTTCTGCCAAGAAAGGGGTCTATTCGGTTCTCTTGGATATTGGGGAACAGGAAGGATGGATTACGGCCCATGCTTCTTCTGTGGTCGTAACGACTCCCTATGATAATGAAACGGTAATCATGCATGAGGGTGCTTCCGGCGGCGGTAAGAGTGAGATGCTGGAAGAAGCACAGCGGGTGGACGATAAGCGGATATTGCTGGGACGGCATTTAATCTCGGGCGAGGAATTTACCCTGACGCTTTCAGAAATGTGTACCCTGTCTCCGGTTACCGACGATATGGCCATGTGCCATACGAAACTGCAGAATAACAGCGGTAAACTGGTAATCACCGATGCGGAAGCCGGATGGTTTCTGCGGATGGATAATATGAAGCATTATGGAACCGATCATCAGTATGAGCTGGCCTGTATTCATCCGAAGGAACCGCTGGTGTTCTTCAACATGGAGGCAGTGCCTGGTTCTACCTGCCTGATCTGGGAACACACGATCGAATCCAACGGTAAACCCTGCCCTAACCCCAGGGCAATTATCCCCCGCACCATGCTGCGGAATATCGTTACGGAGCCGGTAGAAGTGGATGTGCGAAGCTTTGGCGTGCGGATGCCTCCGTCTACGAGAGAGCATCCTGGCTATGGCATTATGGGCCTGCTGCAGATCGTGCCTCAGTCCCTGGCGTGGCTGTGGCGGCTGGTAGCGCCGCGGGGCTATAAAAATCCCAGTATCACGGATTCCACCGGTATGATTAGTGAAGGTGTCGGCTCTTACTGGCCTTTTGCCACCGGTGAAAAGGTGACCCAGGCAAATCTGCTGCTGCGCCAGATTATGGATTATCCGGATACCCGCCATGTACTGATTCCCAATCAGCATATCGGCGCCTATGAAATAGGCTTCTCGGCGGAGTGGATTGCCAGAGAATACCTGGCCCGTCACGGCGGTGCGAAGTTTAAAGCGAAGAGTATTGTTCCGGCCCGCTGCCCGTTAATGGGATACTCCCTGAAGGAGCTGCGGCTGGAAGGGCAATGGGTGCGCCATACCTTCCTGATTCCGGAGAACCAGTCCAAGCTGGGATATGATGGTTATGACGCCGGCGCTAAGATTCTGACGGATTTCTTTAAGCAGGAGCTGCCTCACTACCTGGACCCCCGTCTGGATCCCCTGGGCAGAGAGATTATTGAGTGTTGCTTAAACGACGGAACTCTGGAGGATTATCTTCGGATAACACCGATGTAATAGGAAACAGGGGTCAAAATACCTTTTGACCCCTGTTTCCTATGGATTGCTACGCGCAGTTCCTTTACACTTTATCGGTACCATCCCATATGGAGAGAAATTTCTTTGGCACCCTCCACTACTAAGCGGATATACTCGGAGTCATCCTCCGGGAAACGAAAATCCGGCACAGACAGGGCCAGGCAGCTTTTTACGCGCCCATCCTGGTCAAAGATCGGAGCCGCAATACAGGCACAGTGCCGGTCCCACTCTCCGTCCTTCTTGGCATACCCATTTGCCCTTACCCGAAGCACTTTTTCACGAAGAACATCCAGATCCGCTTCCGGAGCCGCTTCACGAATCTTCTCATAAAGCTCTTCCCGCTTCTGCTCCGGGCAAAAAGCAAGCAGCACACGACCGGTATTTCCAATCCAGAGCAGATCCCTGACGCCGATATCCGAAGACATGCGAATCTTCTGCTTACTGTCAATCTGCTCAATACACACGCGATTGATGCCGTCACGGACAAAAATATGTACGGTCTCATCAGTAATTTGGTTAATCCTCTCCATAACCGGAAGTCCGCAGCGCCGGATATCTGAATTACTACGGGCTATCGCTCCCAAATAATAGATCATATTTCCTAACTGGTACTTTCCATTCTCCTCACTCTTCGTCAGAAAGTCCCGTTCCAGCAAGGTTCCAAGCAAACGAGAAGCCGTAGAGGTACTCCACCCCATTCTTCTGGCAATTTCCGCATGAGAAAGCTCCTTTTCCTCCTGATTAAACAACAGCAGAATATCCAGCGCCTTATCAATGCTCTTTACACGATTTTTGTCGTTATTTGTGATCCCCATCCTTTTATCCCTTCGTCTGGTAAATGTTATCTTATATGATCATAAAATGAGGACCTTGCTTTGTCAATAAATTTTGTATAGTTTTTAAGATTTTCGTCCTACGTACAGCTTATCAATATGCGAAATTACTACCTCTCCCCTCTGATTATAAGTCGTTGCCCGAAAAGTGAGTATTCCGAATTGACTATTTTTTTCCTCTTTATTAATAAGAACAAACTCCGTCTTAATGGTGTCTCCCGGATAGATTGGCTGTACATAGTCTGTCTTGTCATATCCGTAATGGAATGTCGGTACTCCATCCGGACTGATACTCTGGGCAAAGAATGCGTCCACAACATTCAGCACCAACGTGTAGGGAACCGTAATTTGCTTTAGTTCCTCAATTTTAGCACAATATTCCGGGTCTGAATGAATTCTGGCACACAGGCTGGTGCAGGAGGAAAACATTCGCAAATCCGCCATCTCCAATTGGCGGCTGCGGCTCATGACCTGATCCCCTACGATAAAATCCTCATAATATTTGGGCAGCCCCATCTCAATACACTCCTTCCTTCGCAACCAGAAAATGCTCTAATGCAAATGTCACCGGCACCTGGTCTTGATTATATACCGTAATGGCGGCTGTAACCCGGCCAAACCGCTCTCCTGCCTCCGACAGTTCCTTAATCTCAAATTCCGCCTTAACCACATCTCCCAGGAAAATAGGCTTCATAAACCGGATCTTCTCATAACCTTCCGGAATTACCACCACTTCCCCTCCCGGACATACCCAATCGTAAAATCCGGCATCCATATACCCCAGAATCATCGATCCCTGTGCAATCGGCGCTCCTACATCCGGCCGGGAAGCGCAGTATTCCGGATCGATATGGAGGGGATGGCTGGCCCCTATGAGCCCAATCGCAAGACGGGCATCGGCCTCTGTAATCTGCCGCCCACCGCTGAGGACCTTTTCACCGACCTGAAAATCCTCAAAATACTTATGATAAACGTCTTTCATTTCTCAATATCCTCCTCTTATTACCCCATCAAGCCCGGTAAAAACAAACTGATCTGCGGAATGTACGTAATAAACAGCAAATCCACAATCAGTAATGCGATATACGGCAAAATCGGTCTTACAATCTGCTCGTATTTGACACCTCCAATCTGTGAGGCTACAAACAGGTTTACGGCAAAAGGCGGTGTAATCGCTCCGATCGAAAAGTTAATGACCATAATCAAGCCAAAGTGAACCAGATCAATGCCGAATGCCTGGGCTGCCGGTGCCAGAATTGGCGCCAGAATGATCATACCCGGCCCTGGATCAAAGAACATTCCCACAATCAGCAAGAAGAAGTTAATTAAAATCAGGAACATATATTTATTGGAAGCAAAACCGATAAACCAGTTCGCCACCGTGGAAGGCACATTGGCATAGGTCAAAATATAGGCGAACAGCTGCGCCGTTGAAAGCACCAGCATGATAACCGCCACCATAATAGCCGCTTCCTTAAAGGTTTCAAACAACTTCTTAAAGGTCAGGGTCCGGTAAATAAAGAAACCGACAAAGAGGGCATAGGCCACTGCCACCGCGGAAGCCTCTGTGGCAGTAAAGATTCCTCCGTAAATTCCTCCCAAGATAATCACTGGCATAAATAACGCCCAAATGGCTTTTTTGAAGCTTGTGACCCGCTCCTTTCCGGTATGCTTTACATCACCTACATAGCCATTCTTTTTGCATACATGCCGGGCATATACGATCTCCGTTAATCCCAAAAAAATTCCGGGGATAATCCCTGCCGTAAACAGCTTGGTAATGGACACGTTGGTAGCTACACAGTAGAGAATCATTGAAATGCTGGGGGGTATAATAACCGCCAACCCGGCCGAGGCCGCCGAAGTCGCCGAAGCGAAACGGACGTCATAGCCCTTTTTCACCATCTGCGGCACCATGATACCGCCAATCGCTGCCACCGTCGCCGCCGCCGAACCACTCAGAGCGCCAAAGAACATGCAGGCCACAATCAGCACGACGGCATAGCCTCCGCTTTGATGTCCTACCATAGACCCTACAAAGTCTACAATCTTCTGGGAAATACCGGTGCTCTCCATCAATGCGCCGGCCAGGATGAAGAAAGGAATTGCCAACAGCGTAAAAGAATTCAGTCCCGCAAAATACTGCTGTGCCACAAAGCCAATCGGCATGTCAATAAACAGCAAGGCAATTGAGGAGGAAAGTCCGATCGCAATGGCCACCGGCACGGTCAACAGAAACAGTACAAACATAATTACGAACATGATTCCAATAACCATTACTGTTCTCCTCCCTCTTTCATCTTAAGATAACTGTCAAATACATTGGCAAACATATTGACGGCCAGCCACACAACACCAATTGGAATGGCAAAATACGGGATTGCCATCGAAAATCCCAAGGAGGCCGACGTCTTGTTCAAATTTGTCTGAATCGCCATAACACTGGAGTATATGGCAATTACGGAGAACGCAATGGTCAGGAAGCTGGAAATCCAATAAAAAATCTGGATTTTCTTCTCCGACAATTTCAGCAGCATGGGAAGAACCTCCATCCGGATCATTCTTCCGTTTCTGGCAGCCAGACCGGCAGCCAGATATACGATATAGATTACCAGATAACGGCTGAGCTCATCCGTCCACGGCACAGATATGGAAGTCAAATTTCTCATCACCACTTGCAGCAGTGTGGACAGAAACGCGCCCATCAGAAAGGCCACCACAACCACCGTTATCAGCTTATTTACAGCGTCAACAATTTTAATATAACCCTTCATAAAATCTCCTGTCTCAATCGGATACCGGTCCGGCTTGTGCCAAAGGCCTGCCAGCCGGCACCGGCATCCTGGATTCTATTATTTATCGTTCTGTTTTAGTGTGCCGGCCGGTTCATCGGACATCACACTAATTGGCTGGAAAAGCTTCATTGGCTGCGTCGGCAGCCGCCAGCAATTCCGTGTAACGGGCCGGATCAATCTGCTGAATCAGCTCGTAGATAGAAGCGCTCATCTCCTTCATCTTCGCCCATTCTCCGTCTACCAGTCCTTCCGTATAAGTAACTCCGTAATTCTCTGTCATATCCTTAATCGCATCTTCATTGAAGGTCGTCATATATTCCTTGTGACTCATAGAGGATTCCTGCACGGCTTCCATTACGATGGCCTGCTGTGCTTCCGTTAACCCTTGCCACGCCTGCTCACTCGTCAGGAACGTCATGATATGAAAAATACGGTTGGATTGGGTCAGATGCTTCTGCACTTCATAGAATTGGGAGCTGTAGAAGGATCCTACGGTGGTCTCCTGGCCATCTACCGTGCCATTCTGCAGTGCTACGAACAATTCTCCGAAAGCCATCGTAACCGGCTGAACTTCCAGTGCCTCCCAGGATTTGATCGCCATGTCAGAAGTCATCGAACGCATCTTCATGCCCTTTAGCTGACTGATCTCTGTAATCTCATTTTTATTATTACTGATCAGATACCAGCCATTCTCATAGAAACCCAGACCGCGCACTCCATTGGATACCAGCTCATCCGCTGCCAGCAGAGACTGTACGGCCGCACTGCTCTGAAATTCGTATACCGCATCTCTTGACTCGAACAGGCAGGGCAGATCAAAGAAATTGTACATCGGGCAGAGGGTCTGTACACTGGCAGGCCCCATCAGCGTAAAGGTTACGCCGTTCATTTGCATGGCGTCCATTAACTCACTGTCCCCACCAAGGGAACCGTCGTAGTACAACTCCACCGACATATTGCCGCCGCTCTTCTCCTCCACAATCCTGGCAAAATTCTGCGCAGCAATCGAATAAGGATGCGTACTGGCTACGGTAAGAGCAAACTTAAACGTCTGAGGATCCCCTAGATCATCCCCTGCGGCCGTGGTGTCGGGAGCACTGGTATCTGCCCCTGTCGTCGCCGCTGTCGTCGCTGCCGTCGTTGCCGCCGCGGTAGTCTCTGAGCTGCTGCCACCGCATCCCGTCATGCAGCCAATCACCAATGCGGCTGCCATTACTGCACATAAAACCTTCTTCTTCATACTGTTCCTCCTCGTTTTTTATGAGTATCTATCTTCCAGTCCGGCCTTTCCTCCTGACCAAAACCTTCTCTCCGGGCATACTGCCCATTATGCAAAGTTTTCCTTAAGCCCCATCCGCTCTTCGCGGAATAAGTTGGCATCCATCGCCTTCAGTCCGCTGGAGATTAACGGTCTGAATCCCATGTGGGCAATTACGTCCTTCTCCACATCCATTCCAGGGGCAATCTCGATTAGTTCAATGCCCTCCTTCGTCAGGTGGAATACACCGCGCTCCGTAATATAGAGCACCTGTTTTCCCTCCTCCGCTGCTGCCGGCGCATTAAAGGTGATCTCCGGCACCTGCTCGACAAATTTGACAAAGCGTCCTTCCTGCTGAATTTTCACAGCTTCGTTCTCAATGGCTACCTTCAAGCCGCCTGCCTTTAAGGTTCCCAAAAAGACTACCTTTTTTGCATTCTGACAAATATTGACGAAACCGCCGGTCCCCATTGCTTTTCCATTAAACTTATGTACATTCACATTCCCTGCCCGGTCTACCTCGGCAAAACTTAAGAAGCAAATATCCAGGCCACCTCCATCATAAAAATCAAACTGAGAGGGCATGTCAACCATTGCCTTCATATTGACACTGGCACCAAAGTAAATCCCCTGGGCCGACACGCCTCCGATCGGACCTGTTTCCACCGTCAGGGTGAACTGTTCACTAATCCCCTCCTCTCTGGCAATTACGCCGATACCATCTGCCATTCCAACTCCCAGGTTGCCTACGTCACCAGCCTGAATTTCCATCACGCCTCTTCTGGCAATCACCTTTCTCTCCGTTAGCGGAACCGGCGTTACATTATCCAGATCCTCTATGTAATCGCCAGACATAAAACGATTTAAGGGGGCACCGTACAGCTGCTGCTGCTCTGGTACCACCACCAGGGCATCTACCAGATACCCGGGAATATGGACGCGCTTTGGATGAAGAGTCCCCGCCTTCACAACCTTCTGCACCTGGCAGATCACCTTACCGCCGTGGTTATGTACCGCCATGGCAGTTGCCAGGTTATCCACATAGGCAATCTCATCTTCCATCGACACATACCCTTCGGTATCTGCTGTCGTCCCTCGAATAAAGGCTACGTCCGGAAGGGATACCTTATAGAAGAGGTATTCCTTACCATCCACTATAATCAACTCAATTAAATCTTCTTCCGTGACGGAATTCATCTTCCCCCCCTGCTGCCGGGGATCTAAAAATGTCCCTAGACCTACGTGGGAAATCACACCCGGCTGTCCGGAGGCCCCTGCACGCATTAGCTGGCTCATGATGCCCATAGGGAGGTTATAGGCTTCTATTTCATTTCGGTCACACATATCTGCCAGCCGCGGGGATTGTCCCCAATGTCCTCCAATCGCTCTTTTAACCAGGCCCTTTTGGGCTAGAGGCGACATCCCTCTGTCCGCCCGGTCACCTAAACCGGTAGAATGCCAGAAGGATAAATCCTTCGGCTCTCCTGTATCTCTGTACCGTTCTGCCAGTGCATCAATTAATGCGGTTGCTTCTGTAATGCCGCCGCCTGCTCCACAAAAAGCGACCATATCCTGATCCTGTATCATTTTCGCCGCTTCCTCTGCTGATATCACAGGTACCGTATTTGCGTTTTTCACTTTTGACCTCCTCATTCCAGCGTGATTCGTCTGTGTGTACTTTGCTCCGTATTGCGGAGCACTACTCCGATATTTTGATTATACACTTACACTTTTCGGATTGTCAAGTACTTTTTTGTATCAATATAGCCCCATTATTTAATTATTCTCTTTTTAATACAAATTGTTTTTATTTGACAGATAATTAACAAGCCAGATGTATACAGGTATTTGTTACTAAGCCTATGTATTCCGGCGATTTTTCCATCGCAGAAGAGGAATCAGAGTATAAAACTTTTCTGCTTATACATACTAATAATGTTTTTATACGTTGGTTTGATATATATTTTGTATGATTGATTGGCGAATTGCCTAATAAAGAGAAGGAAAGAATTTCCAGATTAGCATTTCTTGAAATATAGGTATATACATACAAAAGTCGAGACCTTAAAAATTGCCTCGCGCTCACGTAACGATCCACATACTCATTGTCATTTTTTGTAGTTTACACGGACTTTGATAGAAATATTCCGACATCAATCCTATCCTATCGGATGAAAAAAGACCTTCCGGACACCGGAAAGTCTTCTATCACATTTACTCTTCAACTGAAATAACTTCTTTTTTGTTATAAGACCCACAAGCCTTGCAAACTCTGTGAGGGACCATCAGCTCACCGCATTTACTGCACTTTACCAAGGTCGGGTTACTCATTTTCCAGTTTGCTCTGCGGCTGTCTCTTCTTGCCTTAGAGGATTTATTCTTGGGACAAATCGACATATGGTTCAACCTCCTATCTTTATCCTGGCTCTCTGCCAGGTTCAAATCGTACCTTACGATTATACATAGCAGGCTTGTGTTTGTCAACCACTTTTCACAATTTCCCCATGATATCTTAATTTGTGTTATGATGATTTCAACAACCACAAGACCGGGCAGGTAGCATCATGAACGGCAAAGTACTAGAAAAAACAAATTCGAACTTCGCAAGGAAAAGGGCATTTCGCAAAAACAGCATGCAAAAATGATTCATATGTTCCTGGGAGTTTGATAAATTGCTTTCAGAATGGGACATTTTGTTGTATAATAGAAAAATACGATGAGCGATAATTTACAATAACAATTTTGGAGGAGTTGTCTAAATGACGCATCAAGAATACAAAGAAATCGAAAGTTTTATGCTTTCTCAAATGCAAGACAGCGCCCATGATAAACATCATATATACCGAGTACTGAATTTGGCTTTAGAAATATCGAATTATGAAACCGCAGTTGACTTGGATGTGTTGATAGCCGCTTGCTTACTCCATGATATTGGAAGGGAAAAGCAGTTCACCGATTTAAGCTTGTGCCATGCTCAAATCGGTGGCGACATGGCGTATGAATACTTAATTAACCGAAAATGGGACGAAGTAAAAGCCATACACGTCAGGAAATGTATATCTTCCCACCGATATAGAGGGGATAATCCACCTGAAAGCATTGAAGCAAAAATACTTTTTGATGCTGATAAGCTTGATGCCAGCGGAGCGATAGGCATTGCGCGAACACTCATATACGAGGGGCAAGTTAGCGAACCGCTGTACCTGCTTGATGATAATGAGAATATCATCGTTGATGGCGGCGGCGCTGAGATTTCGTCATTTTTTCAAGAGTATAATTACAAACTAAAAAAAGTATATAACGCTTTTAATACTGAACGAGCAAAGGCAATCGCAATAGAACGTCAAAAAACCGCTGTTGATTTCTACAATGGCTTATTCAACGAAGTATCGCAGAATTATAAATACGGTTTAGAACGGCTTTCCGAAGTGCTTAGTAAATAGAAGTGTGGTGGACCCAGCGTCAGCACACATCGTATGCTGGTATTTCTGAGTTCTATGATATGTCCATCCTTTATCGTAACATCTGCTTGAAATTTCCATAAAAAATGCGGCAACCTTAGTTTGAAGCATTCATTCCGCTGTTCCGGAATGGAATTTTCTTGTGTAAATGCTCTTCTTTTTTATTTGATACATTCTGCCATCAGTAAGACGGCAACTTTAAATTTGGGCAGAATTGAAAAAATCGTCAAGGCTCTGGATATCAGCCCCAATCAGCTATACGGAGGAAGCCCGTTCCACCAGATCAATATTCAGCTTACGATTGCCCGGAATCTTCGTAAATACTGGGAGGAAGCAGAACTCTCTATTGAGGATTTTAACCAATATGTTAAACATCACTCCAGACGATCTACTGGATTTGGAAAGGGGAAAGGTGATCCCCTCCCGCGATCTGATGGTGGAATTTGAATATTCCTGAATCGGAACTGATTAAAGCGGATGATTTTTCGAGAAGTGCGGAAGAAGTGGAATTGCTGGAACTTGTAGAACAGCGAAACATGGTAATTTGAGGAACTCTCTCAATTCGTGATAATTATGACGTGATTGAAACGCCGATTTACGATTCTGAAACAGGAGAGGAATCCACAGAAATCATAACCCCCTACGATCAGGCCAAGGAAGCCCTCCTGCATGAATTTCAGAACATGACGCTGGACGAATTGCTAGACCTTTATAGGCATTTTGCTAATACAAAAATTGCTGTCTTTTTCGATAATATAGGCAGTAATAGATTTAATTTTTGTCGACTTCAGACAAAGAACTACCCCTGAAATAACTTTAAGAGACCAGCGGCATTTCATATTACTTTTTCCTCTACTGAGCTAATTTGTGACACTTTAATTGACGGCTTGAATGTAGTTAAAATATCAATTAGTTCCTCACTCGTGACAATACAGTAATGCGTTATTTGCTTTTCCTCATAAAATCCGCAACCCTCTTCAATGGCCCATTTCGATAGCTCTGAGTTATGAATCTGATAGAAAAACCAATTTTTAAAGAAATATTTATTTTGATATTTAAGTTGGATTTCACTCCACGTTCTCATTCTGATACCTTCTGTAGCACTTCTAATCAGCAAAGGGATCCCATCAAAGAAAATCTCTATTAGATTTTTTTCATCATCCAGCGTAATTTTAACACCGTCAACATTTTGGACAAATTTAGTAACTATAAAATGTCCTTCTGGAATTATCGCCCTCCCCAATTCAACCCATTCTTCATTTAAATAAGTGCTTTTACTCTCCATATCTGATTTCTATCCCCCTTCCATTTGGATTTCTAATTTCAAGCGTTGGATGGTCATCTGAGCTACCTGGTCGAGCTGTAACTGTTCTACCATCTGACAGTGTTCCTGTTTTTCCTTGCCCATGATTTGTATTAATATCTTTTACATTTGAAGAATTAAGTGAATTAAAGTCTTCAGCGGCCTGATCGTAATCGCCTGACTTAACATACTGTTCTGTTTTTCCTTTTGTTGCTCTTCCCGGTGTGGCTTCATCAAGAATATCATCTACAGTCTTCCCTGTACCTTCGGAAGCTCCACCATCCCTCTTTGGGGCTAGAGTCAACGTTTTTGTAAAAGGAAAATCATATTATGAAATCGAATCTGCCGTAGTAAAGAAAATCTCCATATACAGTCAATCCGCACGGGAATTATTCAATTTTAATATACGTGCGATATTTACTGTTCATAAAGAATCCCATAATCCTTAATGGCTTCAAATTCATTTACAAGGGCAGGAAAACCTTTTAGCGTTTTCCGACTATACCCGCACCCTTCCAATGCCTGAATGATGTTAAACAGTATCTTTTTCCATTCTGCAAGAAACAACACACTATCAACTACTAGCTCTTTTCTAGCATTCAATAAACACTCAGTGTCTCCAATAACAGATTCCCATTCAGTATAAATCGTTATGTTATTATCCCTCCATTCTATTTGCCAAGTACATGAAAATGTATTTGATGGCCAGCGAATTCTCATTACCCCCTCCTTTTCGCATCGAATCTTGTTCAGCATCATAAGAATATCGTCAATTATAATACTTATATCATATTTATAAGACAACAAAACCGGAACATAATTCCATATGATTACTGCATATTCCGAATTTAGTGGAAAAGATGATTCAATGGCATCACTAATATTGTTTGCCTCTTTATCAAATTCTTTAATAATTCTGGGATTAGATGCTTGTATTTTAAACATTTTTCCTCCTTAAGGCATCGGATATCCATGAAAAGTTCCAGTGCCATTATTTTGAATCCATATTTTTGTAGCTGATACAGTACTACCATCCGGCATATGAACAATTGATGTTGAACCAGACGGAAGATCAAAATATCCACTTTCCCCCGGCTTAAGAGTAGACGCCCTCTGAGTTGCAAAGTCTAAATCCGTTTTAGTCCATTGACCCTGTGGCTTACCTGTACTTTTGGCTGTAGCTGCCCCTTCCTTCCAATTCACACCATGCTTTCCACTGCTATTATATTTTGCTTCCGGCTTAATTGGATTTCCTGTACTTCCAGCTCCACCATCCCCCTTTGGGCTCACATTGTACTTCTTAGAACAAAATTGTATAATTATTCAATCCAACTGCTATTCTCACTATCCCAAGTTATAAATCCCTCAGTCCAGTTATCTTGATCTAGTGGGTATTCATCAATATAAAAGCAATCTTCTGGAAACCTATTAAATCCCTTTTTGTTCTTAAACTGAAACTTCACCTTCTCCGCTTTTCTCGCGAACTATATATCCCGATGATTTTTGTTTCCTCTTGTTTCAAGTCATCATTTATTTCATATTCATAACTATGTTGAAGCAAATATACCTTCATACTATCTGCATCCCCCCTGGTCTTTTATAGTGTAAACTTTTTAGCTTTGTTCAAGACTACTCGAAATGAGTATCAAAGTATTTCTTTAGTTTATTAAAGTCACTACCGGGGTCAGTTTTATTTGGATCATACTCCCCCTACTTTTCTAATACTCTTTTTGCAGCCTGTTTTACAGATTCACCTTTATACGGCTTTTCACTTCTGAATCTTTCTGGAATATCATCTTTTTGCTTACCATTAACTTTCTTTTTTGTTTTAAACTCTCTTTCAGCCTCACTATCACCCTCACATTTTTAGTTAAAAGGTCAGCCATTGACAGTAATTGCTGACCTTTTGGATTATTTATTTAGCGAATATTGTTTGCTGCTTGTCAAGAAAATCCTGCCAATTATTAAATAACCCCTTTTGATTTAACTCTTGAGAGCCTAAATCTGGCTGCTGCATCGGCATATATCTGACAAAGCAAGCCATTTCTTGCGGAAAATTAAAATCATCATATATTATCTCTACCACTCTAAGCGGATCACAATAACAGTCTTTTTGTTCAAATATCCATTTTAACAAAACATATATTAATTTTCTTGGTGTTTTATTCTTGATATTTTTAGATACAAAGCTTGCCAGTTCATCAATATAGGGATGAATTGATTGTGGGTAAACCGCTTCATCTGGCGATAAACTTACCAGATCAATAATTTCCTGAGAACAGCTATCATTTTCCTCTAGCTCAGATACTGCATATTCGATTGCAGATAAATGAGATAAATAGCCAGTTTCTATAGCAAAAAGAACATCATGCCAATTTAATTTTACTGCCTCTTTCACAAATAAATATGGCAATTGTATACTTAATGAGTTGAATGAAGATGAACTCTTAGTAACTTGCTTGTCTATTTGCTCATTAGTTATCTTATCAATTTGCAATTCCATTTATAACACCTCCCGGCTTAAATAGTTGATGAGAAATATCCCCACCAGCTTCAATTATATACTCAAATACCCCCGCCTTGCCGTTTACTTCTCCTTCAATAAGATCCGTTGAATACCGTCACCGCCTGTTGTTAAAGGTCTTTCCCCCGGCCAATTGACTTTCCGACACATAACTTGCAGAACGGTGGTATGTATCTGATTTTAATGCAGATCCGGTGCGTTTACCATTAGTAACCTTTGAAGCTACCTCCGATGGATTCATTGCATCCCCTGTATTTTTGCCAGTCCCACCATCCCCCTTGGAGCTGGGATTGATTCTCAATAATCAAATGGTAAAACACCCGACTTTCCTACATTTTACCATACTATTCTCATGATATCATCTGTTCTTTTTCGTCTGTCACTTCGGCACTTCGGTTGTTGGTAACTCCGGCATCCGATACACGGTGTTGTTCTTCATCATGCTATAGAGGATGTTTACCAACCGTCTCATAATGCACAATAACGCCTGTATCTTGGTCTTTCCTGCCAAAACTTTGCTCTCGAAATAAGCCCGTAACACTGGATTACATGCCTGTCCTTTCGTATTTACATGTACTTGCTGCATCGCAAGCAAATACAATACCGAATATAACTCCCGGTTCCCCTGATTCTTATTCTGGACATTCTTTCCTTTTCCACCAGAACTAAAGCACAGAGGGGCTACCCCCGCACAAGAAGTTCGGAAGAAGTAGAATTGCTGGAGCTTGTGAAGAACCGCAATTTTGTAGTTAATGGCACTCTTTTAATCTTGCATTGCACAAATATGATCCCATTGAAAGGCCGATTTACGATCCTGAAACAGGTGAGGAACGGTGCCTGTCGTGGCTGGTGATTTATAATATTGCATCAAAAAAGTGCCATCTTTTCATTAACAACGAATTTAGGCAAGATGGCACTTTTTATTAAATTTTATTAAACCAGACTAATTATACTGTGATCCTCTAATAAACTTCAAAGCAAATATTGTTTTCATCAAATTCCTGTAACATTTCGCTTACCCTTAATCTTATTTCAGAAGACTTTTTCACAAAATTTAGGAACTCCTGCAATTCCTGCTTTTTCAAAAAATGTTGCGGTTTGACCACCTCTATGTAGCATCTTTGCAACTTGCTCAGAATATCGGAGTTTACCGCTTCTACAGACTCCTTTCCTGTTTTTGATAGCAGAAATCCTTCCCAATTCGGATATTCCACTACTCTTATATTTAGCTCATAGTCATAGATTTCCAGAACCCCCTGATCACAAACATAAAAAGCGGTCATAATAGTATCTTCTATCTCAATCTCCTCTTCACTGATGGATTCCAATATGCGCACAATATCAATAAGTCTGTAATATTGTCCATTGGATACATGCAATGGATCTATTAAACTTAGTATCCGATATAAATCATTTTTCATGTTAAAAACCTCCTAAGTTAAGGCGTATATGGATTAACGATGCCAGGATCTGGAATCCATGTTGAAGGATTAATATTGTCACTTATCTGAACAATTGCTTTGGTAGTGTCATCTACAATTACATACCCTCCTTGTTGATTGTAATAAACGGTGGCTGAATTTCCGGTCGCTTTATTCACGCTCGTTCTAGTAGTATAAGGATTATTAACGGTTTCCTTTACACTATCTCGAGTCCATCCCCTTTGATCCATTTGGTTAGAAAGCTTTTGTTCGGACTTTGTATCACTACCAAATTTTACATTATCCCCCGTGGTCTTATTATCAGCTCCACCATCCCCCTTGTGGCAGAGAATGCTTCTTCTTGAAAAAATGGCAGAGCGCACGGTTTTGCTTCATTCTACCACGTTTTTCTTAAGAAATCACCTGATCTTTTGACTCTTCTATTTCCGGCATCCGGTAAGGCGTAAATCCCACCAAACCCGAAACCATTGAAAAAATCATTAAGGCACTCAATATCAGCCCTAACCAGCTATACGGGGGAAGCCAGTTTCACCAGACTAATATTCAGCTTTTGATTGCCCGAAATCTTTGCAGTTACCGAGAAGATGCAGGATTATCTGTTCAAGATATTGCCAACATACTCAAAATCACTCCTGACGAATTGCAGGACTTAGAAAAAGGCAAATCAATACCATCACGTGACCTGATTGTTAATACATTTCTTCTAAGAAATAGAACATTGCCAAAAAACCTTTCTTACATGTTATACGCATTATTTCTCCTTTTATAAAATCGTTTATTGTAGTGGTTTGTTTTGGCCAGTATTTGGGGCCTATGGTCTCGGAGTTGTATTAACACCACCATTATTAATGTAAGCGCCTAATTTTAGGGTGGATTTCACCCAGCGTCATTTATCTTTATAATTGTTAGTAGGAAATGCAAGCGTTTTCCTCTATTACTTTGCGAGAATGCAAGCATTTTACTCTATTCTGGA
>Ga0153928_1000129_pt1 | contig 39758 bp, 29 predicted proteins | sample TSNJ012MetaG_FD_106656 | JGI IMG/M metagenome (GOLD analysis project Ga0153928, IMG submission 106656) | Attine ant fungus gardens microbial communities from New Jersey, USA - TSNJ012 MetaG | ecosystem: Host-associated > Fungi > Mycelium > Unclassified | place: USA: New Jersey, Wharton State...
AAAGAAAAAGAAAAAGAAAATTTTATGTCTAGGATATGGAATAAAAAGAAAAAAGAAATGGTAGAACTAAAGAGTGATAATATGTCCTGTACAGAGAAAAGTATAGCAAGATAGTATACAGATAAAAGCTTTGAAAGATATAATAGAGGAAAAAAGACAAAAAAACTTAAAGAGAACATTCAAAATATTGAAAAAAGTGTAGTTGAATATTAGAGTAAAAAAGATAAATATATATAAAAGTATAACAGTGAAAGTATTATTAAATAGTGGTATAATAGAAATGTTTATAGAGAAAGAAATAGCAGCTAAACATAGATTTAGACTACAAAAGCTGAAAAAACCACTGATGGTCAGAAATATAAATAGAACATACAATAGTAGAAAAGCAATTATACACTAGGTAAAGGTGAATATATATTACAAAAACTATGTAAAAAGAATAAAAATATATATGTGCAATTTAGGAAAAACAAATGTAATATTGGAAGTGCCATAGTTATGAGTACATAACCCAAAAATAAATTAGAAAATGAAAAAAGTCAAAATGATAAAATAGCTACTAATCTGTAAAAAAATATAGAGGTAAAAGAAAACATAGAGCATAAAAAAAAAGTAGAAAAAAATTAGAAGTATAGACAAAGTAAATAAAAATAAGTAAAAATAAACAATGGAGAAAAAATTTAATGAAGTTAAGTTAAACAGAAAAAAAGTAAAGAAAATAATACTACAGAAATTTCATAAATAGCTGAAAGTATTTGAAAAAGTAGAGTTGGAGAAAATACTAGTAAGGAAACCTTGGGATTTTTCTAAAACCTAAGGGAAGATTTTATACTGAGAAAAGAAAAAACATATTTAATGTTAAAAAAAAAAAAAGAAAGTTAGAGAATTTGTAAAAGAGTAATTGAGGAAAAGGTATATTAAACCCTTAAAGTCATCTTAGACTTCACTAGTATTCTTTGTAAAAATAAAAATAAAAAGAAGAAAATAGTAAAAGAACTATAAATACCTAAGCAAGAGAATGATCAAGGATAGCTACCTCTTATCTTTAATTTTAGATCTCATTGATACTATAGGAACAAAAAAGGTGTTTACAAAGATAAACCTACAATAAGAATACAATAATATATAAATAAAAGAAAAAGATAAGTAAAAGACTACATCCATAATACATCTAGGAGTATACAAATCTACTATAATGTTTTTTAATCTTACAAATTTTTTAGATAATAATAAATAATATATTAAGAGATCTAATAAATACAGAAGATGTAGTAGTATTTATGGATGATATATTAGTGGATACAGAGAATAAGAAAAAACATAACAGAATAGTAAGAAAAGTACTAAAGAGAATAAAAGTAAATAATCTATATATAAAATCTGAGAAATACAAATTCTAGAATAGCCACAATCTAAGACAGTCAAAAATATATAGAAGTTCTTAGAATTAACAAATTACTATAGATAATTTGTGAAAGATTTTACTAAACTAACTAAGCTACTATACAAGTTAGTTAGAAAAAACAAAAAGTAGAATTGAAAAGGAGAACAGAAAATAAAAATGGAGGTAAATGTATCTGAGTATATAATAGGAGAAGTATTGTTAATGAAGTGTAAAAATAACAAATAAAAACCAGTGGCCTTTATTTCAAAGTTGTTAAATAAAGCAAAAAGAAATTATAAAATTTACAACTAAGAAATATTAACAATTATTAGATGCTTAGAAAAATAGAGATATTTGCTTAAAGATACACAAACTAAAATTGAGATCTAGAGTAATCATAAAAATCTCAAATATTTCATGAATAGACTTTATATTTGTTTAAATTTGATTTTATATTGAAACATATACTAGAGGACAGTATAGAAAAAGCTAACAGTCTCAGTAGACATTCAGACTAGCAGGTAAAAGTAAAAAAAGATAATAAAAATAGAATATTGGTAAAGAAAAAGTAGTTAGAAATTAGAGCAATATAATTAGAAAATCAAAAGCAAAAAATAACAAAGTAATAAAAGTAAATAAACAAGAATAAAAATGTTTAAAAAACAAAAAATAATGAGAAGAAAATAGATTAATATTAAGAAATAAAAAAGTATATATTTCAAAAAATAGACAGTTAAAAGCAAAAATAATTCAGTTACACTATAATATACTAGTAAAAGAATATGAAAAACAGTAGAAAATGATAGAATTGGTGGTGAGAGATTATCAAGAAAGTCAAAAAATATATAGAATCATACAATATATGTCAAAGAAATAAGAATTAAACAAAGACACCAGTAGAAAAGTTAATGCCAAATATAATACCAAAAGAACCTTGAGCATATATTATAGCAGATTTTGTTACAAAACTACTGTTAGTATAGAAATACAATGGTATATTGATAGTATATAATAGATTAATAAAAATAGTATACTTTGTGTCTACTACAGAAAAAACTTCAGTAAAAAAAGTAATGAAGCTATTTAGAGATGATATCTAAAAGCTACATAGTTTATCAAAAAGTATTATTATACAAAGATAAAAACAGTTTATAAGAAAATAAAAGTAGCATTGAAGAAAAGTCAAGAGAAAATAAAAAAGTATATGGATAAAAGAAAAAGTAAGCTAAAAGAGTATCAAGTAGAGGACTAGATGCTATTAAGCATAAGAGATCTTAAGTACTAGATATAAAAAAAACAATTAAAAAAGCTAATAGAACAATTTGTTAAACCTTACAAGGTCAAAAAGATAATTTTAACAAACACAATTAAACTGGAATTACCAAGTAATATCAAGATACATCCAGTAGTAAATGTTAGTAAAGTATAGAAATATAAAGATTAAGTAGAAGGCCAGAGAAAAAAACAGCCAGTACTAGTAATAACCAAAGGAGAAGAAGAATATAAAATTGAAAAAATCAAAAGTTTAAAGAAAAGAATAGATACTTAGTACAATAGAGAGAATATATGGCAGAAGAAAATATATAGAAGCCAAGAGAAAATCTGAAAAATGCATAAGAGTTGGTAGATAAATTTAAAAAAGAATATAAAAAAGGATTACAATAGCTAAAAAAAACAAATTTGAGAAGATTGCAAAGGAGAACTGCTAGGTAAATATATGGCAGAAATATTATATAGTTAGGACTTGTTTATATTACAACAAATAGTTATATATTTATTTTATATATAAGGTATTTATCTATAAGTTTTAAAACTAGTTGTTTCTGTCTGGTTTTAAGTGTATATACTCCTTGTATTCTGTAAGAGCAATATTAGACTGAAAACCAAAGGTCATACTAGAAAGCTAGATAAGGGTTTCAAAAGCTAGAGTAATATTTGAGTAAGGGTAAATCTACTAATACAGACTCTTACATATACCATAAGAGATGGTCTATATGCAATTATATAAGCTACAGTCCAATAATAGTACTTTTTAATTAGAATATATAGAATAATTGAGATAGTATATAAATAGAAAGACAAAAGAGTAGGTAAATATATATTATAAAAAAAGATTTACTAGATAGATTACAAATTAGATACTTAGCTAAGCCTTACTCTAGGATAACCACTGTTCTCTTACATATCTTTTCTCAAATGTTTAATCAATGAGTCATTTCTATTTAGTCTTGGTCTAGTATTTCTTTAGCTCTCAAGAACATACCTGTGCTTTCATTCTACTATATATAGATATCTGACCAAATATTGTAGTGACCAAGAAAACAAGTCTTTTCTTGAAGATAAAGCAAACTAAATGAAACAGTAGGAAATGATTACAATTAATATACTAGGTATTATGCAGAGTATAGCTTAGATAAAGAGATATTCTAGCTAGATTAATTAAGATATTAATCAAGATCTGCCAAGATGTAGCTATGTACAGCCCATATATAAAGGCCTTTGATGAAACCTTTTCAAAAGATCTTGATTTACTGGACTGGATATATGATGGCAGTTCTTACTTGCCAAAATTGTTTAATATTAGTTTAGATAATATCTTTCAACTATAATCATATATATCCAAAAAAATCAGCAATACCCTTGAATTTTCTATCTTGATATTAGACCAGAAGATATAACAAGTGCTCTTTGCTCTTGTCAAGGAAATATAAAATATATATAAAGTACAATTCCACTGTCCTGAACAGTTTTTATATATTGTAGCTATAATTCAATTATCTATAAGGGTAATATCAGTCCAACAATAGTACTTTCTAATTAGGATAAATATTATGACATGGCCAAAACAGCTAAGTCATTATTTATATTTCTTTTCTTTTTTTCATTTAATTAATAATTAGTGAACATGTAAGAGGAAGTAACTCAAAAGAGATACATGGGACTTTATAAATAGAAATAAATACAGAATGTATATAAGTAGTGTATAACAATCAAATAGGAACTCTATCAAGTTCTTCTTGTTAACTCAGACTAGGAGTAGTTCCAAGGCATTACTATCTAAGTTCTTACAATAAATAGAATGATCAAGATAGCATGTAGACAAAGAGGCAAAGAAATAGATAAATATATGTTATAAGATCTATTAGATAAATTATGAATCAGACACTTAGCTAAGCTCTATTCTAGGATGATAGCTGTTCTCTTATATTATCTAGTAATACTTTCTTTTTAGAAATCATTTATTTTTTTTTGATCTACACCAATTAAGTTAGATATAGATGATTTTAAGTACTATACCCAAAAATAGACAATTAACTAATAATGAACTTACACTGGTATCTTTTGAACCCAGACTTCAGACTGTTAAATTATATAATAGTATTCAGATTTAGATGGCAACTAAATATATATAATACATTAACAACAGTATTAATAGTAGTTTCTGCTCAAGTGAAATGAACTTCTGACTATAGTTATAGATATCAAAATTTGTTTTGATACTGTTTAATGCTATTATAGAAAACTTCTAGATACTATTTGAAAACTAATATCTTAGTACCTATCTATATAATGTTCATGTTATAATTTATTTTGTGTCTATTACATGTTCATCTCATGTTGTTTTATGTTTATGTTATATAAGTCAATATGCTATTGTAGAGTTCTCTAGTCTTAGTCTGGTTAATATCACATTCTTTATTTAAATACTAAGTTTAGGAACTTGTAATATAAAACTGAGACTTTCCAATTCACAACCTATTATTATGATATCCAAAGTAACTATTCTTGTACTTATAATCACCTTTATTACCTTATTTTTTTAACTTGATCTATTCATTTAATAGAACACATTCTCCAAGAAAAAGAAAAAAGAATTAACTAGCTTAGTATAAGACTTTGTCAAAGAAATAAAAAAAGACTTCTATTTTAAGACCAAACTCAGAAAAAAACCCCCTAAAGACTTTAAAGAAAATTTAGATGATATAGCAAACTAATGTTGAAAAATGACTCTATACTTTAATAACCAAGGTATTAACAATAAATGGAAGAAGATTGAATTTGCCTTAAGTAGGATAACAAAAAGAAAAGAAGACTGAGCTCAGAAATAGACTGATATAGCAATCAAAGTCTTTATTTATTTTCAAACAGAATTAAAGAAAGCTATGTTATAAGATAGTTCCCAGAAAGGAAACTATTTCCTATATATTCATCAATATAGTGGGAATACAACATGGGAAGGATATAAATAGCATGGAAAAGATTATGTAAGATATGTATAGTCATCAGTAAAGATCATGTAATTGCAGAAGACAGGTATACAGACCAATAGACATTTGTATAAGTAGCTAGAGCAATCCAATAGAGAACTTTATTGAGTTCTTCCTGAACAATCACCTAGATTGAGCTATAAGCCTTTACAACTTAGCACTAACACTATCCATCATAAGTTGAAATGTTGTAGGTGAGTTGCACATTCCAAAATACATCATTAATGGTTCAAATAATCCTCAATTTGTCTGAAAGGCAGCTTTATATTCATTCTCCTCTTTTATTTGAACATTGTTGTATCCCCATCAAACATCAAGCTTGGTGAAGTATTTAGCATCCTGTATTTTATTAATCAACTCTTGGATCAACAGTAATAGGTATTTGTTTTTCATTGTCATTTCATTGAGTTATTAATAGTCTTGTACTGGTCTAAAGGACCTATCCTTCTTTTTGACAAAGAAGAACAGTACTATACATAGTGATTTTGAAGGTCAAATTTGTCCAGTTCTTAGATGTTCTTCTAGAAATTTATTGAGCTCCTTTTGTTCTTTAGTGTTTAGTAGATAAATTTTGCAGCTCCTGAGTATTGCTTCTAATATTAATTCAATTGCATGGTCTTATCTAGATTGTTTAGGTAATTTTTCAAACACTTGTTAAACATTTTCTCTTTAAAGCTCCAGTACTCCTTGGGTATAATTTCTTTAAATCCCTTATTCTCTTTCTATATTTCTGATATTTATTTTCTCTCTTTTCTATGCTTCTTTTAGATTTATAAATAAGATTTTCTCTCTCTTTTCTATTTCCTCCTTTTTCCACTCTTTTTCACTTTCTTTTAGTTTCTCTACCATCTGTATTTTTCTATACCATTGATGGTATTTGTCTAAACTAATTGACAATTCTTTCTAGTTGATAGTTGGGTTGTATTTTTAAAGCCAGTTATATTCCAGAAATATATCATAGTTTTCTATGTTTGTCATTGATAATTGAATTAATTCTTCATGGTTTCCAATCATCATATACATCTCTATGGTTTCTATAACACTCTTATCCCTGTTTGTGGAGTTGTCTGTATTATAACAGGTTATTGGAAAAAGTAATTTTTGTGTATTCAGATTGTTCTCTTGTATGAATCTTTGGCTGATATATGAGCTTAAACATCCCAAATCCACTAGTGTTTTCTTGAGGAATATTTTCCCTATGTTAGTTGTTATTATTTTGACTCAGAGGTCCAATTGTTTATTTTCTAGTTTCTGGAGTATGTTTAGTTTCTTGAGTGCTTTTAGAGTAACAATTATTTGGTCATCTATCATTTTATTCAATTCTTGTATTTTTCTATTATGTATTCTCTTCTTTTCAGTTGATATACCTAAACTTTCAATATTTCTACTACTTCTCCTTTGTTTTTTTCTTTTATTCTTTTTGCTATCCACTTTGCCAAATATTCTTTTAGTAATTTATAGTTTTTAGTACCAAAATGACTCAAAAAATTGTTTATTGTTTCCTTTAGCAGTTGTATTTTCAGTCTATAACAGCAGATGAGTTGGTACTTACTCTCTGTTCTCTCCAAAACCCTTCTTTGGCTTCTCTTCTACTGACCTCTTCAATTTGGTTCTCTTCCCAAAGAATTTTTTCTCCTTTCTTGGTTCTAGGCATCTTATAGTAATATAACTCTTAACTCTACAATTAAAATACATCTCTTGTCTTTTTATCATGTCAATATCTATTACATTAGGGTCTTGTCTCAAAACTACTAGATTCAATCTATCTCCTTTTTTGATCTTCTCTTATGTAATTTTCTTCTCTTTAATAAATTGTCTTTTTTGACCAAACATCTTTTCTGTTAATTATCTAGCTCTTTTAAACTCTATTATCTTGATATACTAGATATCTAATAAACTCATCTCATTCAGCTGTTCTAATTCCACAAGCTTCTTGGCCAGCCCCTTGTTTAGTCCATTTCAAAAGATGCCCACTAGTGCTATTTTATTATATTGGGTCAGGTTCTTCCATATACAGAAATCCATTTAGTAGTCTTTAACTATTTAGTTCTCTTGCTTGAGTCACTTTAGATTTTTGATTGCATTGGATATTGATTTATTAGTAATAAAAAAATTGGCTATATATCTTGCCATTTCCTTCCAACTGCTGAATAGTGGTTTGTTGTATTTGTTTTTTATTTGGTTTATCTTTATTATTTTCTCTTCACTTCTTTTTTAGTTTTCTTGTTTCAAGGAATTTTTCTATTGTTTCCAGTTCTCTTCCTATCTTTTTTCTCTCTGTCTTTTGTATTCTTTATTTGAATATTTCCATAGTATTTTTACCATAAACCTTCCTGGTAGTTCTCTTGAGAACACTTTTTTATTATTATCTTTTTTTTGTTGTTTTATTTTTTCAGCCTTTTCCTTATACTCTTTTTTAAACTTTTTGACCAGCTCCTTTGCATTCTTTAAGTTTTCTCTACTTTCCCAAGTGTCTTTTTCTACTATATATCCCTTCTATCATACTAAAAACCTTTCCTTTCCTCTAACTATTCTTTTGTTTAGTATTTTTTCTACCTCAAATTCCTCCTCTCCCTTAATAATGACTAGTTTGGGTGGAGTTTTCTTCTGTCCCTCCATCTGAGGCCTACACAACCATACTCAACTTACATTAGCTACCAAATTTATTTTAATTGAACCAGGTAGTTCTAATTCTATAGTGTTGGTTGAGATGATTCCCTTGACTTTGTAGGGCTTTACAAACTGCTTTGTCAACTTCTCTGATTTCCTTTCTACTATCTTCCACTTAAGGTCTTTTGTACTTAATAGTACTAAGTCTCCAACTTTGTATTTCTCTGCCTTTCCTCACTTTCTATCTGTATATCTCTTTATTTTCTCTTGTACTTTTTCCAGTACTGCTTTTGCTTCCTTTTGGATTTTCTTCATTCTTTCAACAAACCTCCCTACTGCTTTGAATTTTCCCTTTCTTTTCTCTTCAAATTCCATTCTTGGGTCTTGACCATAGTTTGCCTTAAATGGGGAGATTTTTATTACTGAATAAATTTTGTTGTTATATACAAATTCAGTAGTCCTTAGCCAATCTGGCCATTGCTTCTGCCTGTGATTGATGAAAACCCTCAGGTACTGTTCTAGTTTCTAATTGATCTTCTCTGTCTGCCTATCTGTTTGAGGATAATAGATTGTTGACAGTTTCATCTGGATTCCCAACAACTTATTCAATTTCTTTATTATTCCTACTATAAACTGTATCTCCTTATCTGATATAATACTTTCTAGAAGACTGTGTAACTTCCAAACATGGTCCCTAAATAACCTAGCAAGCCCCTCTGCTGATGTTTTCTCTATAGTTGCTATAATAGTTGATATAAAATGGACTATTTTACTGAATCAATCACAAACTACTAAGATTGTATCATAACCCTGTGCCTGAGATAACTTGGTAATGAAATCTGCCAAAATATGACTCCATGGCTTTTCTAAAATTGTATTGGATATTAATTTTCCTGCTGGAGCTTCACTCCTATTTTTATAGTATTAACAAGCATTATATCCCTCTACATATCTCTCCATCTTCTTTGTCACTCCTGGCCACCAATAGTTTCTCATGACTAGCTTTGTTGTTTTCCATTTTCTTCTATGTCCCTCTACTAGCATATCATGGTACAAATGTATCACTTCTCTTTTTAATTCTTTTTTTGGCATATATATTTGTTCCTTCTTTATAACTAATCCTTTCTCTATTGTCTATTCTTTATTCTTTAATATTTTTATTCCTGTTTTCTTTAGTTCTTCCACTGCCCTAACCATCTTTTTGTTCTTCTTTTGTACCTTTCTGATCTTTTCCCTTAAATTATCTTCCTCTACTAATGTTTCTGTCTTTTTTATCCATCCTGGCTTTATTAATATTTGGTCTTCATTATTGTTTTCTACCCTCTCTTGCCAATCTAGCCTCTTACTTAATCTATCTGCTTTCTTTATACTTTTCTCTAGTACATGCTTTAGAGCAAAGTTAAATCATAATAGGTACAATGTTTATCTCACTTGTCTTCAGTTTAACTTTTGGCTAGTTATAAAATATTGGAGGTTTTTGTGATCTGTTCAAATTTTGAACTTTACTTTTGCCCTTCCCAAGTAATACTTCTATGTCTCTAAACATCAAATTACTGCTAGCATTTTTTTGTCATAGATCTCATAATTGTATTCTGTTGTATTGAGTGACTTAAAGATAAAGACTACCAGTCTCTACTTCTCATTCCTATATCTAACTGACAGTATTTCCCCTGTAGTATAGCTGGAGGTATCTGCTTCTACCTTTATTTCTCTGTCTAGGTCAGAAATATGTCATGAGTTGCCTCAACTATGATTAAGGAATATATATTTATAGAATAATAAACAAGAGAATTGAACTGGCAGCTTCTTGACTAGTTGTAGAATACTATCAATATAAACAAGGGCAAATAGTATACTTGTATAAGTAAATAGCACAATTGATTGAGAATCCTATCAAGTTTTTTTTGTAACTTTCAAAGACTTAGCTGCTGAGTTAACTTGACTTGAGTTGTACAATAAAAAAACTTAATATCACACTCCAGGCACTGTTCAGTTTAAATCCTACCTAAAACTTTATTCTTTTATTGTCCTTGATTGGTGATTAGCTTAATCATTGGTCTTTTTGGCCCTAGCTATAAAGAGAACTTGGTAGTCAGTTAGGAACTACTGGTGGAGACTTGGTACCAAACCTAGATATTGTGTTCAAGACCTAACCTAGCAATTGGGTGGTGTTGCTTAGTAAATTACCTGTACCTTTTTCTAATTAGTAAAAACCTTGTGCTAGAGGTGCATTGTTATTTATATATACAGAAGAATAGCATCAACCCCTTAGAAAAGTACTATTAAAGTAAAGATCTTTTCCTTGAGGTAATAGTTTACTATTTGATCAGGGCAGTAGTCAGTACAGCAGTAGATGTCTGGTTGAGTAAAGATCTTGTGCCCTAACAAATATAGTAGTAATTAGTGAGATCAAATCTTATTTGACATTGAGGAACATAACACTATGTTTCTTGGATAGTACAACTCTTTAATGAGTAGCATACTCAACCAAGGGCAGGCCCTTGCCAAATTAAAGACAGAACTAGAAGAAAGAAAGAGAAGAAAATGTTTTTTGTAGAAAGTTCAAGTACTTGGCCCATAACTGTAGGAATAGTATCAAAGAAGAGGAGGGGAAACCAATCTCCAAAAATAAGTTTGAAGTATTGGCAAGTTGAATAATATAATATAGAGTAAGAGAAAAAGTAGAAGTGAGATAGCAGAAAAGAGTAAAAGAAAAAGTAAAGTGTTTTAAATACTAGGGAGTACTGTGGAGAGTAGAGCATGCTCCTAGAAGAGGTGCTCCTACTTAAGAGAGGATAGATCATAGAGGAGATGGTAGAGACCTATGTAGATTATAGGGGATATAAAGACAAGGGGGTTCAAACTCATAAAAACCAAGAACAAGAGTTCTTCCTTAAAAGACAAGCAAAAAATATATGGTGTGACCTTTGCTGTAAAGAGAACAGATAATCCCTAACTACTCTAAGTATTAGTGACTGGAGCAGACTTAAGTTAAAACAATAAATAGTCCAGAAGTTCCAATCAATGTTGGTGTAAGGTATTCTACTATACATCTACTAGTACATATACTATACTAGACAGTCTGTATGTGTTGCCAAGTGATCACATGACTCACATACTAATAATTAAATTACCTTAACTATTGGAAAGATATAAACAAGAGAGAAAAGAATATAGAAAGAATGGTCACATAGATTGTAGAATAAGCTAGACAATACTTACCTATACTGATACAGACTAAGCCCCCCTAGAGTGACTAACAATACATCCTCTTACATTTGCTAGGAAGCATGGAATTGAAGAGAGGAAGAAACAAGAAGAAAAGAGATGATAAGAGTGCAGTATATAAAGTATAAAAGAAAAAATGCAATAAAAGAAAGAGTATTAGAACAAGAAAAAAGTAAAATCCTGTGTCTAGAATATAGAACAGAAAAGAAAAAACCATGTTGGAACTGGAGAGTAGTAGTACACTCTATAGAGAAAAAAGCACAGCACAGCAGTACATAAACAAGAGTTCTGAAAAGTACAGTGAAAGAGAAGAACAAGTAGAGAGATGTTAGAAGAACATTTAAAATGTTAAGAGAAGTGTGGTTGAATATAGGGGTAGAGAAAGTAGATATGCATGAAGACACAACAGTAAAAGCACTCTTAGATAATAGTGTAACAAAAATGTTCATGAACAAGAAAATGACAGCAAAATATGGGTTTAAGCTACAAAAGCTAAATAAACTAGTAATGGTCAGGAATGTGGATAGGACAAACAACAGTAGAGAGACTATTACACACCAAGTGAAAGTAAATGTGTATTACAAAAGTTATATAGAAAGAATAAGAATAGATATGTGCAATTTGCAGAGAACAGACATTATACTAGATATGCTATGGTTACAAGTGTATAACCCTGAGATAAACTGGGAGATGAAAGAAGTCAAAATAACAAGATATCCACCAATTTATAGAAGAAAGATAGTAGTAAAAAAAGATATAGAAAAAAAAAAAAGTAGAGAGGAGAATCAGAGCAATAGAGAAATCAGATAGAAATGAATGAAAGATGTTGATAGAAGAGAAATTTAATAATGAAATTAAATTAGATAGAGAAAAAGTAAGGAAGGTAGTGCCACAGAAATTTCACAAGTGGCTTAAAGTGTTTGAAAAGGCTAAGTCAAAAAAAATACCAGTAAGAAAACCTTGGGACTATATAATAAATCTAAGAGAAAACTTTGTGCCAAGGAAAAAAAAGACATATTTGATATTAAGAGAAGAGAAGAAGGAATTAAGGGAATTCATAGAGGAACAGTTGAAAAAAGAGTATATTAGGCCTTTAAAGTCACCTTAGACTTTGCCAGTGTTCTTTGTAGAAAAAAAGAATAGAAAGAAAAGGATAGTAATTAATACTATGGATATGAAAAGAGTGTTTACAAAGATAAACTTGTACTAAGGATACAATAATGTATAGATGAAAGAAAGAGATGAGTGGGAGGCTATGTTCATAATATATCTTAGAGTATACAAGCCTACTGTAATGTTTTTTGGTCTCACAAATTCATTAGTGACATTCCAAGCAATAATAAATGATATCCTAAGAGACCTAATAGATACAGGAGATATGGTAGTGTTTATAGATAATACATTAGTAGGAACAGAGAATGAGAGAAGATACAATGAAATAATAGAGAAGGTATTAAGAAGGATAAAAGCAAACAATCTATATATGAAACCTAAGAAATGTATGTGGAAAGTTAAAGAGATTATCTTCCTAGGATTAGTAATAGAAACAGATGATATTAAGATGCAGAAAGAAAAGGTAGTGGGAGTTCTAGAATGACTAAGACCTAAGACAGTTAAAGATATGCAAAAATTCCTAGGATTAGTAGACTATTACAGATGATTTGTAAAGGACTTTGCCAGGATTGCTAAACCATTGCACAAACTGGTCAGGAAGGGTGAGAAGTAAAACTGGAAAGAAGAGCAGAAGAAAGTATTTGAGGAGTTGAAAAGAGTATTCACAACATAACCAGTATTAGTAGTGTCTGACTTGGGTAAAGAAATGAGAATAGAGATAGATGTATCAGAATATACAATAGGAGAAGTACTCTTGATAATAAGTAGAGGCCAGTAGCCTTTATTTTAAAATTGTTGAATAAAGCAAAAAGAAATTACAAAATTTATGATAGAGAGATATTGGCAATAATTCAATGTCTAGAGAAATAGAGACACTTACTAGAAGGTACACAGACAAAATTTGAAGTAATTACAAAAACCTTAAGTATTTTATAAGTAGTCAGAAGTTGAATTGGAGACAAGTGAAATGGGCACTATACCTGTCTAGATTTGATTTCATACTAAAACATGTACCAAGAAGCAGCATAAAAAGAGCTAACAATCTCAGTAGGCATCTAGACTAGCAGGTGGGAGTAGAGAGAGATAATGAGGATAGAGTATTGGTAAAGAAAGAATAGCTGGAGATTAAAGCAATACAAGTGGCAGAAGTAGTAATCAAAAGAATAGACTTGTTGGAGAAAATTAGAAAGTTAGAAGTAAAAGATGATAAAATGATTAAAGCAGTAGAAGAGATAAAGCAAGCAGAAGTTAAGATGCTAAGAGACAAAAAGTAGCAAGAAAAGAATAGTTTGATGCTAAGAGAGAGAAAAGTGTATGTCCTAAGGGATTAAAGGTTGAAAGCAGAAGTAATCTAGCTATGCCATAATATGCCAATAAAAGAACATAAAGGACAGTAGAAGACAACAGAATTAGTCACTAGGAACTTTTGGTGGCCAGAAGTAATAAAGAAAGTCAAGAAGTATGTAAAATCCTATGATATATACCAAAGAAATAAGAATTGTACAGAAATACTAGTAGGAAAGTTAATGCCTAACCTAGTACTAGAGAAACCCTGGAGTCATATAACAGCAGACTTTATTACAAAGTTACCACTAGTACAAGGATATGATACAATTCTGGTAGTATATAATAGGATGATGAAAATGGTACACTTTGTCATGATATAGCCAAAATGACTAAGTTATTATTTATATTTTTTTCTTTTCTTTTTTTTTTATTTAATTAGAAAATCAGTGGATGTATGAGAGAGAATGACTCAAAAGAGATGTGTGGGGCTTTATAAATAGAAGTAAATACAGAATATATATAAGTAGTATATAACAATTGAATGAAAACTTTATTGAGTTCTCCTTGTCAACTCAGACTAGAAGTGTAATTAAGTCATTGCAGGCTAAGTTACTATATACTTTGTGTCTACTACAAAAAAGACTTTGGCAGAAGGAGTAGCAAGACTGTTCTGGAATAACATTTGGAAATTACATAGATTATCAAAAAGTATTATAATAGATAGGGAAACATAGTTTACAGCAGGAACAATAAAAGAGTTAAATCAAATGTTGGAGGTTGGTATCAAATTGTTAATAGCTTACCATCCACAAATAAATGGCCAGACAGAAAGAATGAATCAGAAACTAAAACAGTATTTGAGAATGTTCATTAATTATCACTAGGAGTAATAGCTAGATTGGTTAGCAACAGCAGAGTTTGCATATAACAATAAAGTGTAGACAAGTACAAAAATATCACTGTTTAAGGCAAATAATAGACAGGATCTGTATATGGAATTTGAAATGAGAAAAAAGGAAAGATTTAAGAAAGTAGAAAAGTTTAAGAAAGTAGAAAAGTTTACAAAGAAGATAAAGAAGGTATATAAGGAAACAGAAGTAGCACTAAGAAAAAGTTAGGAAGAGATGAAGAAATATACTGATAGGAAAAAAAGCAAACTAGAGGAGTACAGAGTGGATAACTGGGTACTTTTGAGCATGAAGAATCTTAAGTTCCAAATGCAGGGAAAACATTCAGAAAAATTAACAGAATAATTTATAGGTCTTTATAAAGTGAAAAATATTATATTAACAAATGTGATTGAACTGGAGTTATCAAGCACAATAAAAATACATCCAGTAGTAAACATCAGTAGAGTATATATATACAAAGATCAAGTAGAAGACTAGAGAAAAGAATGGTCTTTCTCAGTGGTAATTGAAGGGAAAGAGGAATATGAAGTAGAGAAAATACTAAATAAAAGAAAGTTTAGAGAGAAAGATAGGTACCTGGTATAATAGAAGAAATATACAGTAGAAAAAAACACTTGGGAACTGAGGGAGAATTTAAGAAATACAAGAGACTTGGTAGAAAGGTTTGAAGAAGAATATAGAAAGGAGTCAAAATGGGCAAGAAAAAAAGATTATAGAGAATTTCATAGAGGAGAATTACCAGAAAGATATATAGCAAAAATGTTATATAGATGGAATGATAAAAGATTTGATCAGGAGTATTAGGGACAATTAAAAAGAAATTGAAGATGTTAGAAGAGAATATGACACAAGAAAAGAAGAACATTGGAAACAATTCAGGAGGAAGAAAAGCAAGAACAAGAAATAAAGGAACTAAGAATAGAAAAGTGGGACAGAGAAGATAAAATAGATAACCTACAGGACCTATATAATAAACTGTAAAGTTCTTGGAATGAAGATCTTTAAGAGAGAGATACTATTATAAGTTGCCTCAACTATGACCAAGAAATATGTATTTATAGAATAACAGACAAGGGAATTGAACTGGAAATCTTTTGGCTAGTTGCAGAATACTATTAATATAAATAAAAGCAAATAGCATACTTGTATAAGTAGCTAGCACAATTAATTAAGAACCCCATTAAGTTCTTTTTATAATTCTCAAAGACTTAGCTATTGAGTTAACTCAACTTGAGTTGTATAGCAAGATAGCTAAAACTGGTTCTATTGTAAATGTCTCTTTTAGCTTTCTAAATGCTTTTACTTGCTTCTTTTTCTATTTTCACTTTTTCTTCTTTCTAACTAGTAAATTCAATAGGACTGTAATCTTAGCAAAGTCTTTAATAAATTATCTGTAGTAGTTTGCAAGCCCTAGAAACTTTTGTACTTCTTTTACATTTTTTGGTACTGGCCAGGTCAGAACTCCTTCCACTTTCTTTTTCTGCATTTTTACTCCTTGAGGTCTGATTACTATACCCAGGAACTCTACCTCCTTTACCTTTCAATGATATTTTTCTAGTTTGATAAATAAATAATTCTCCTCTAGTCTTTTCAGTACTTTTTCTACCAGCTCATCATGCTCTTCCTCTATATCTGTGGCAACTACAATATCATTTATAAATGTTGCTGTGTTCTCTTGATCAACTATGTCTCAGAACAAACTGTTCATTATAGTTTGGAAGGTAGCAGAGGAGTTTGTTAATCCAAAGTATATAACTGCTGGTTCATATGCTCCAATATGTACTGTAAATGCTGTCTTTTACTCATCACCCTCCTTGATCCTTATATTGTTATATCCTTATCTGAGATCAAGTTTCATGAATATCCTTTTTCTCCTACTCCATCTAAGATATCTGCAATTAAGGATAGCAGGTATCTGTTCTTTACTGTCCACTGATTTACATGACAATAGTCTTGTACTATTCTCCTCTTACTATCCTTCTTTTCTACAAAATAAACTAGTGAGGTCTATGATATCTTCCCCTTCCTTAGCACAAATCCTTCTTTCAATTCTATTGCATGGTTCCATGGCTTTCTGGTGGGCATTTTTTTAAACTCTTTCTTCCCAAATACTTTCTTTCACTTCTAGAATTTCCTAGGTACTAATTCCTCTACCATCTTTTCTTTTTCTGTTTTTCTCACCTATCTCTTCTTCTGCTTTTTGCACATATCTATTCATGCTCTTTCAACATATTTTTTATAGAACATATTGTACTTCACCTGGTAAGTGATTGCTCCTCCCACATTTACTGTCCCATTTATGTTTTTCACCAACAGGGGTTTTTTTAGTTTTTCCAGTTTAAACTCTTTTTCTTTGCAAACTTGGTGCCCATAAACAGACCTGTTGCTCTACTGTCTAACAGTGCCTTTACTGCTATGTCTTTATAATTCTTTAGCTTTTCCAACCCCACTTTCATCCACACTTCTCTTAGTGACTGTAGTGTATACTATACATCTCTTACTCTCTTAGTGTTGCTTTAACAAGAATTTTTATTTTTCAACTTTTCTGGGTGCAATACACTGTACAAATTATTGAAGACCAGTTAGGAGCTTACTATCCTCTATTTTCTTTTGCCAACTCTTGCAGTGTTTCTACTATTCTCTCCTTTCTTCTCTTTCTCTACCAACAATTTTTGACCATATGGTCTTATTTCCCATACACAAAACATATCCTGTCTCCTCCTTTTCCCTGTAAGGGGATTATACTAAAGTCCACTCTTGACATACTAATAGTAGTATACCAGAGAAACCCTGTAACTAATTAGATAACAATTACCTCATATTTAATTAGCTGTCCACTCTTGCATTCTTGTCCTTGACTGCTGAGACATTCCATAACTAGAGAACTTGTATATATAGTGTAGATTACCCTCTAGGAGCCTCATTCTATTCTCTGAGGAATCTCCTGGAGATGAGTTGTAATGTACTCTGGACTTTATTTATATACTGAAAAATCTCCTAGAGTCACTCTGCTCCAGTTGCCCTTATATTCCCCTATTGATATCTATTGTATTAGAGTTTCTTTCTAGCCTCTGTTTTCCTCTATTACTCTGTGTTTCTTCTCTAAAGTTCTAACCTCCCACTTTCCATACAATCTATCCCTCTCTTCCTTTATATAATCCTTTTCCAAAGTGTCCTCTTGGCTGCATATTTCTCTGTAGGTGTACTGCATTTCTCTCTAGTATTTTTTCCTCTGCTCTACTCTGTCTCTAATTTCTATCCAATCTTACCATCTTCTTCTGTTATTCTTCTATTGTACTAGGGGGGCTTTCTACCTCTGCCAACTTCCTTTTGATTGCTCTATTTAACTCTCTTTTGAACTCTTCAATAAGAGATTGCCCCTCATAGCCACTTCCTTTTGTTATCTTCTTGAATTCTTAGATGTACTCATTGTATGTCTTTTCTTCTTGCTTTATTGTCCTTAACTGTTTCATCTTTTGTTTCTCTTCTACTGTCTTTCCAAACTCATTCCTCATCTTTTTGAACAACTTCTCTACTATCTCCACTTCTGATTCCCCCTTTGATAACCCATCCAATAGATTATTCTTCTATACTTCTACCACTTCTTCTTGTACATAAGACAGCACCCAAGCTATCTTTGTCAACTTTAACTCCCCCATTATTTTTATACTTAGGTACAATTGGACCATATTAATGAATGTACTCACTTCTTTCATTTTTCCACTAAACAAGAGAAATTTTGCTATCTCTACTCTAGCTCTTCCACTTTGTTGTAATAGAGTGGCTACCTACTACTGCAGACCAGCAATTAGAGTGAAAAGTTGCTTCTCCCAAGTAAAAGGAGAGAGTTGTAGTACTAGAGCAGCAGGTTGCTTCCTAGGTTGCTGTTGTTGTTGTTGCTGTTGCTGAGACATATTTGCTGGTAGTAGTGATAGTGATGATAATAACAATTCCTTATATAAGGATAAGTAGTCTTCTTTGTCTGAACTTATAGCTAGTTAATAACTAGAAGGATAAAACAATATTATCTCTAAGAAGGGAATCTCTAAGCTAGACAGGCCTTTAGGAGGTTACTATTGTTCCCCTGCATAGACTGATCACAATAGACTAGTAGCATGGAGCTGATAGCTGAAAACTATATACAAGCCCACTTGATATAGAAGTCAGGTTTCAGGCAGGGATACAAGTTTTGTCCAGGCTTTCTACCCACTGTCCCTAACTAATGGTGAAGTTCCCTTTATAGCTAGAGCCCACTATCCAAAATGCTTTTGAGTACTGTGTTTGTTGATGAGAATAATAAGAAAGTAAGTAAAGAGTGAAATGTTAAGGCTGCAAGGTGCAGGGTTGATAATAGGTATTGAGTTCTTATGTTAGTGCTAAGTTATGAGAGCTTATGGCTTAACCTAGATAGTTGTTCAGGAAAAACTCAATAGAGTTCTCTATTGGATTGCTCTAGCTATTTATACAAATGTCTATTGGTCTATATACCTGTTTCCTGCAATCACATGACCTTTACTAATAACTATACATATCTTACATAATCTTTTCCATGCTATTTATATCCTTTCTATGTTGTATTTCTGGATGTTTTCCACTAGGTTAATGAATACATGGGAAATAGTTTCCTTTCTGGGAACCATTCTATAACAGATAATTTATTCCACAAATTAATTATTGTAGTAACTTAGCCTAAAATGACTTAACCATACTCCTAGTCCAAGTTGACAAGAAGAACTTGATAAAGTTTCTATTTAATTCATGTAAGCTACTTATATACCTTTTACTATTTACAAGTGTTTATAAAGTTCCATAGATACTGTTTTATCTAACCATCTCATATATATGATCTTTAAGAAACTAAAAGAGATAAAAATGAAAAAATAAATATTGACTTAGCTGTTTTGCCAAGTTATGACAATCATAAAGGGAAAAATAGTGGTATATATGAATAATATCCTGATATTCTCTAAAATGATGAAAAAATACAAGGATATGGTAAAAGAGGTACTATAAATATTAGCCAACAATAAACTATTACTATACTCAAAGAAACATTGGTTCTACCAAACTAAGATTGACTATCTTAGAATCATTATCTTCTAGGATAGTATAGAAACCAACCCAACAAAAGTAAAGGGAGTTGCCAATTGACCAGAACCATAGAACCAAAGAAAAGTATAACAGTTCTTAAGCTTTTGTAATTTCTATCAGAGATTTATCAAAGGATCTACCCAAATTACAAGACCACTGATGGAGCTAATAGGAAAGAAGAAGTAGAAATGGTTAGAAGAGAAAAGAGAAGCATTTGAGAAATTGAAAAAGAGAATAACAAATATACCAATACTGGTTATACCTAAACCAAATAAAAAGCTCAAAATGGAGATAGATATGTCTGGATATGCAGTAGGAGGAGTATTATCTCAATAACAGGAGAACAAGTCTTGAAAACCTATTGTCTATCTACCAAAATCAATAAACAAAACCAAAAGAAATTATGAAATCTATGATTGAGAACTATTAGCAATAATAATAGGACTCAAGTAATGGTGGCAATACTTCATGGGAAGTAGTTAATTTGAAATTTGGACTAACTATAAAAATCTTGAATTCTTTAGAAAACCTCAGAAATTGAATTATCATTAAGCTTGCTGGTTGTTAGAACTCCAAGAATAAGATTTTTGACTTCTTCACAAACCAGAAAATATAATAAGGAAGGAAGACTCTCTTTTACATAGACTAGACCATGATATAGAAAAAAGTAATAATAAAGATGAAATATTGCTCAAGGAGGAGAGGTTTAGAATATTGATAGTTGAAAGAGGCAAATTTTGGAAAGAGTTAGAAGACACAGAAGAGTTCATAGAGGAGAAAGTAAAGATGGCTGTAGATAAAGAAAGAGAAAGGTAGAAAAGAAAAGAAAAGGTTATTATATAGAGAGAAAAAGTATACATTTCTGTAGTGACTTAGCCTGAGATGACTTAGACACCCTCCTGGTCTGAGTTGACAAGGAGAACTCAATGGAGTTCTCATTGATTGTGTTACTCTACTTATACATATTCTGTGTTTACTTCTATTTATAAACTCCCATGCATCTCTCTTTGGTTGTTCCATCTCATGTGTCCACCAATTTCCTAATTAAAAGAAAATAAAAGAAAAAGAAAATAAATAATGACTTAGCTGTTTTGGCTGTGTCATGACACTAATTACATAAAAAAGCTCTTGGAAAAGTTTCTTCCAGAAATATTTATCATACTGTTTTTTATTGATAATTTTCACTTTTACTAGATCAGCAGCTATGATCCAAAATTCTTGATAGTAGATGTCTAGATTCTCTTTGTTTTCTATGACTTTTTTAGCTGACCTTTTAATTAACTTGACCAGCTGAGCCATCATTAGCTTATCTTCCAGGAGGGTTTTTGAGTAAGCTCCTATGATTTTTCTCTTCAATATTACATAGTCTTCTCCATATTTTTTTAACCTTTTCCAGAACTTTTTTGTCTTTTTATTCACATACTTTACTACTATCTTTGCCTTTTCTTTTTCTATCAACCTACACTTTTTTGCCAATTTCTCAAACTCTTCTAAAAACTCTTTTCAAATCTTCAGGGTTATGTGAATCAAAGTCTGGAGCTTATCTAGACCCTGGAACTGGCATTTCCAAAACTCCAGTTGTTGTTGACATTGACATAGGTAAATTTTTTATATTGGTTATGCTTTTTGTATAATTTAGTAACTCTCTTTATATATGTTCCCTTGAACTTTCTTCTTTAATCTGGGGTTCTTTAGGCTTATTGCTGTCTTTGGCTACTTTCTTAGGCCTTGTAATTTCTGCTAGTATTTGAGGTTTTTTCCTTAGATGAGTATGTCTTCTTGTTCTTAATAGGCTTGTACTAAGACTGTTTTCTAACTGATTATCATTAGATATTATAGTAAAAGGGTAAGAGAATAGACAACTATTCTCTTGCAGTGGGCTTTAATTTGTGGAAAGGTTTGCAAGTCCAGTAGGAGAAGTGTCTCCTAAGGTCCAGTTTAGCTTGAGTATATAAGAGAAAAAAACCAGAAAAATTAATTATTGTTTTATTTCTATGGTACTCTAGTTTATATAATTTTTCTCTTGGCATTATAACACTAAGGAAGACAAGAAAAGGCCTAAGGCACTAAAATGATAGAGTGATGACATGCAAAACATCATTTAAAATATAATTGATAATTGAGAAATTAAGAAAGAAATAATTAAGAACATACTCTTTCTGCCAACTTCTATTCTTTCCTCAACACTATGCAGATAGCCCAGCTGCTACCCTTACATTATACATCAGTTACTACCAAGATGATTAGACCAAGTAGTTATCAATAGCAGAATTTGCATATAACAATCAAATATATTCAAGCATAGGCAAGTCATCATTTTTTATTAATCTAGGAAGACACTCCAATACTAGCAAGAGGATTAAAGGGTTAGGAGAGAAGAATCCTTCAGTAGATGAATTTCTAGAAGAAATGAGTCATATGAGAAAAGAGATTAAAGTGGCCTTAAAGAAAACCAATAAAGTCATAAAATAGAAATTTGACAGTAATAAGGGATCTAAACAATAATTCAATACTAGAGATTTAGTATAAATGGACAAAACTCACTACAACACAGATCAACCCCCTCTGTCAAGCCCTGAATTATGGATGGGAAATAGCTAGCTGAGTCAATCTAATTCTGGAGGGATTAACCAAGTAAAGGAGAGAGTGAATAGAAAACTAGAGAACAAAATAAACTCCAGGAGCTAGGTAGAGAACAAGTTAAAAGGTTTCTGTCTACTGAGTTACTATTATATATCCACTATTATCTAATTAATGAGGCTTTCATCTGGGTCTATGGCTTGACTTGAATTCTCTACTAATTTTGAATAGTTGAGTATATGTTGAAGTCAATCTGCTATGCTCCCTTTTTCAACTTTCTGTATACTCTGTAATATTTTTTCAATCACTTACTGACTTAACTATTCTAACTAACTTTATTCACTTACTTCTGATATTATAGTAAAAATCAATCTCAAGTTCATTGTTCATACATATACAATCTATAATCTAATACTATTGAATACCTCTTTATATACTACATTAAGTGTCCTTCTGCTCTCTTAGCTTTGCTCTGGAAGAAGTACTAAAATTGTTATAAGTTGTCTTTAAAGAAGAAAAATGTCCCTTGTGCATTTGTCAACTTGATAGAAAACCTCTAGAAATACAACAAAGGAAAGCTATAAATAGCATAGGATGATATTATGTACAGCTATATAGTTATTAAGTAAAGGTCCTGTGATCATAGGAAGTAGGTGCACAGACTATGAGAAATTTGTATAAGTAGTAGTAGGAATCCAATAGGGAACTCCATCAAGTTCTTCTCTTTCAATTATCACTGGTTGGGGTCAGAGCTTCAGTCCTAAGTTTGTATCTTAACAGAAATGTTAAATGGTAAAGTGTATCTTGAAAACATTATATAAAGTTGTCCATGGAAGAATACTAATATTTGCAAATTAATCCCCATATGCTCTACTAATTGTTCTTGAGACTTGTTGATAGTCATAGCAAAGATCAGCCTGACTGGGAATAGAAGTCTCTTGAGTGGCACAGACAATATGTCTGTATTAGATGATAATCTGATCCCTAGAATCAATATAATCTTTTCTCTAAACCTCTTGTACTTGCTGATAATTCTATACTGGAGCACCTTTTTCCTCACATTCAACACTACCATTCTTGTTCTATTACCAAGTCCTTCTGGATCCAAGTTCCTCAGTAAGATAACTAGACAGCCAACTTTGAGACAAAGTAAAGCAGAAGGTAATCTACTACTATTGAGTTGTTGAAGAAACTCTACAGGATAGACATAGTACATTCTATCTTTCTCAGACACAGAGTCTACACTTCTTAGCATATAGGCCTCTGTATTTAATACTGGGTTGAACTGTTGGAGAATAGCTTTATTAATATTATGCATCTCATCATTTCTAGAACAGAGAATAATGTGCTCCAAGAAGTATTGGTCATCTTGAACTCTTGGGTTACCAGTTCCTAGATAGATCCTATCAATGAGAGTGTTGAGATTAGTGCAAACTATAAACTGAGGAACTTGTATTATCTTATTATCATCTATAGTTGATCTAACATCAATTTTCAACAACCACTGAGCATGTTAATTATCAGCTTCAGAGTGGCCCAAGTATATATTGTGTCTGAGATATAAGAACTTAATATGTCTCTATAGATTTCCTCTACAAAGAAATGCTACTACCACTTGTTGACATATTTCTTTAGGTACCACAGACAAAGTTTGATGAAAATCTCTTCCAAATACCACTGTAATTCTACCAAATGGATGATCATTCTAGATAATATATCAATTTAGTAGCTATCAAGTACAAGTAATTACTTACTTCAAGAAAGTCTCTCAGATATTGATCAATAGCATTAATGTTATACTTGTGTTATATAGAAACTTTATCCCAAATGATAACCTTGGTCTGTTGAATAATTGGAAATATATAACTATTCTATTTTAGTCTAGCCACAGAGTCTTTATTAATAGAAAGAGGAATCTTAAAGTGTAAATGAGACATTTTTCCTCCATCTAACAAAAGAGCAGCAATTCTAGATGATGCTATACACAGTACTACCTATTCTTTTCTTCTAACCTTAGTAGTAATAGTGTTATAAAAAAAAGTCTTCCTACAACTACCAGCAGTATGAATAAAGAAAAAGTGACCTTGGTTATTGGTAACAGACTCAAGGACAGTATCAAAAGTAGCAGCTTATTCAGGGTTAAACATTGCCCTTTGCTCATTCACCAAAGTTACCATTTTATCTGCATCATACTGCTCAGCCTGTAAGAGAGGATTGGGCATTCTATGACTCTATTCTTGTTGTGGAAGAGACATGGGTAGAAACTTAGCAAGACTTCTTTCCATTTCTACTAACATTCTATTTAGATCCCAAAGGCTATAATCATAAACATCATCCTCTGGTATTTCCTAGTTAGCTTGGTAGTAGCTCATATGACACAGTTTGTGCTTGATATCATTACACAGTCTAGCCTTGAATTAGTCCTAGAGAACATAAGGCTCAGTTACTTCATCAGTCAGCAAGACTACTGCCAACAGCTGGTGATATGCTACTCCAGGCTATATTGCAGTTGCTTTCTCCAAGCAAATCCTCTACTTATGATCATCCTCCAGTAATCCTTTTGCTATATATATTTCTTTGAATGTAACAAACACTTGACCATTCTAGGTCCTCAGATACTTTTAGCTTTTTCTATTTTCAAATATAGTCAAGAGAAGTTATAAAAAGAACTGTTCTCTCTTTGATGGTAATACAAAGTATATCTTTCCAATCATCTTAGTATATTATCTTGGATACCATAACTTGACTTTGGCATTCCAGGTATAGTGTTGAGAAAACTGCCAGTAGATAAGACCTAAACTATTGTTATATACAAAGTTGTAATCAACCTAAGTAGTAAGCTGAGTCTTCTCTACATTTTGCCTGACCAATACTTCATTAACAGTCTAGTATATATGAAAGTTAACATAGTGCTCATTGGGAAGATAGACAAAAAGACATTGAACAGCTAGTGACTCTCCATACATGTTGAACTCAAAGATCTTCTAATAAGCTTCAGTTAGACCAATAAACTAACTATCTAAATATGCTTTGATTTTATTCTGCATCCTATCACTAATCTTCATAGTTGCTCTGTCAGAACCCTTATAGATATACTTGCTTAGATACTTAACAGTTCCCAATCCAGCAGAGACCTCTATATTAATATAACAATCAAAGAGAAAAAGAAGTTGAGGACAGTAAGGGACCATATATTGATTGGTAAATCTAGCTCTATTGTGTTTAAATACTAAGCCATTGTCAGGCCTAGCATAAAGTAGATAACTGTTCTCAGTTCAGTTTATTATTTCTCTATCTCTTTATAGTTTTTGGAAAAACATTTACTATATTGATCATTGATTATATACTTGGCTTAGGGATTGTCAGCACTATATGGACCATATAACATATATTTGGTAACTTTTGCATAGAGAAGTGGCTATAGTTGAGAATTAGGTAGCTGTGTTGAAATCATAGAGTTTATGTGATAAGAGTCTCAAATATAATCTTAAGGGTGTAAAAAGATAAGCAGATGAATATAGAGAAGACCTTTCTTCTGGAACTCAATAGTATGAATATGAGCTACTGTAGTACCAAAGAAGCCATTATCAATCAGCTTGAGGAATGCTTTTTTCTTCTGCTTAAAGGCCTATGATACAATATCAGAACAATCAGTGGCTATCTGTCTAGGGAAAAGACTCTGAACAATTTCTGGCCACTTGGAATAAGTAGTTATGGTAAGAAAGAGGTCTAGTTTGTGAAAATGTCTGCAAATGGCCATAGCATCCTGGAACAACTGAGTCATAAACCTAGGACTTCCCATATGAGAAAAAAGAAAAATGAGTTTGCATCCCAAAGGCCTAACATCTTCTCTATTATACCTATCATGTACAGTAGTATCCTGTAGTCCCTAGTAAAGTTCTGATCTGAGAGTATGTTAATATATCCTAGCCCAGTTGAGTTTTCTCTGTTTACAGTTTGTCTATACATCAACAACAAACTACTAAAATAGCTTTCCACCATAAAAAAGAGATGGCTGAGGACTATCTTTGATGTAAAGACAATATACATAGTAGCATGTGTCAGAAATCACCTATGAGTAAGTCTGTTCCTCTCCATCTCTCTGTCTTCTATTCTTTCCTTGTTCTCTCAGTTGAGCACCACAGATTGGAATTCTTAGATACCATCCATTCTCCTCCTTTGGAAATAACAGAACATAATGGAGAGCAGTATATGAAGGACTGTTCTGGCTTATTTGCTCAAGTTATTCTTCTCTTGTCTATAATACCATATCTCTATTATCTATCATATGATGGACTCTTTCTTCAGGAATGATAACTATAATCTCTTTAGTAGTAGGTAGATTGTAAGTTTGTTGATTATACTATAAATCTAATCCTAATCTCTTGCTGTTCATCTACTAGTTTGTCTCTGATAAGCTCATATACATAATAGTATCAACCAATATATAGATAACTATCCAAGAGCATTGTCTGAAGATTGTCCATTACTACAGGATTTAAGTTATTGTTATTAGTGAGATCACTTTCTATTTCAACTTCTCTGAAGACATAGCACTATGCCTCTAGATCAATATAACTCTCTTATGAGCAGTATGCTCAATTAATGGTATGCTCTCACCAAACCAAGAGCAGAATTAGAAGAAAAGGATAGAAGGAAGTGTTGGAGCTATAAAAGGTTTGGGTACTTGGTCTATAATTACAGAAACAAGGATAAAGAGAAGAAGGGGAAACTGATCCCCAAAAATAAGTTTAAAGTGCTGTCAAGCAGAGTAATGAGATGTAGAGTAAAAGAGGAAGTAAGAATAAGAAAAAATGAGATAGTAGAAAAAGTTAAATGCTTGAAATATTGGGGTGTTGGGCATTTCAAATAGGAGTGCTCAAATATTGAAGTTGAGAAGAAGGGAAAAAGAGAGTGTTACATACCATGATACTATGACAGGTTACCAGTTGTATATGTAACTACCTATTCTTGCCCAGCTGCTTTTGCTTATGCTATTAGCCTGATCTAATCAGTCTCTGAAAATTTCTGTAATATTTAAATAACCTCACTAGCTAAAGGACCCTTAGTTTTGTTCTTTCTTAGATAGACTTCTCTCTTGTCCAACCTCTATTGAACTTCTCAAATCAAAAACTCATTTATATCCATTTATTGGAACTGGTGTAGGAATTGGTACAACTAACAATTGAAACCAAGCTCCCTTGTGAATCTCCTTTTGGAGTTTATCCTAACAGTAGAAGAAAACTAACTAGATTCCTACACTATTGTAACCAAGGCTTCTCTTTCTATATGCAGCAATATCCCAGACTTCTATCCCAGATCCTCATTTAGAATGTTATATGCATTGCAATGGTATTTAACCCACAATTCCTAGGCAAACAACAATAACCTCTATAGAGTGGCCTCTTATGGCTGCCCAGGCCCAAAACCAGTAATTGTTACTGTAGGAACCAATTGAAGAGACTGTCAAAGAGTTAGCCAAAGAGAGTGTGGAGTATATGAGAGAGCACCTAGAGGAACAGCCATTTATGTCCCAATCCAATATCTCTTAAAACCTATATCCTAATACCAATGGACTGGATCTACAAGTAATACTAATGGCACTGGTTAGACAGTCAAGCTCATTACCTAAAAGGAGAAGCAAGAGTGTCAAGGAACCTAATCCCTTTAGTAGTGGAAGTCCTGATGAACTTTGGGCATTTATTTTCTAATGCCAAATATACTTCCAAGTCTGTGAGGGAGAATTTATGAAGGATACTGAGAAATTTTTTTTTGCTATCTCTTATCTTTGTGGTATTGCCCTTGACTACTTCAAACCCTTTATCAATGAGGAGAACCCTTACCAAAACTATAATTTCTTGGAGGAATAGTCAGCATTTGTTCAAAAACTCTCTAATCTTTTTGAATCATATTCACTAGAGGATAACAATAAGGATACAATCTATCATAAATGGCCACTTACTGATTTGTAATTTGCTGATTTGGTAATCAAAAGACTCAAATAAGCAAAGTTAGACAAGTGACAAAAGATATTGTTAAGTCTGAGGTTTATCCTCAGATATAGAGTCCTTAAATACATGATTGTAGTAGTCTATGCACCAGAACAGGCTACCATATGATCACTACCTATTGTTCTACATATAGGAGTACTATTGTTCTTGAAATAAAGATAATATAACTGTCTTAGAATAGTCCTTTGTTTTATTCAAGAACAGATGATAATCTATGGATAATAAATCAGTGTTATGTACAAATATTGAGAACCTTCTATCTCTGTGGGATCTTATTGTCTTGGGGTCTATTTATAATTAAAAGAAGCACATTGAAGAGAGCTTCACATGTAGTGACTTAGTCTGAGATGACTTAACTACACTTCTGGTTCAAGTTGACAAGAAAAACTCAATGGAGTTCTCATTCAATTTCTGTACACTACTTATACATCTACTACATGGTCTGTGTACTACTTTCCCACACTCATCATGTGATGTCACACTGATTTGTAACTTGTAACATATCATATGATACTTTTCTGTACTCCTTCCTTGTGTAGTAAGTCCAAATATGAAAAGAAAAGAAAAAAAACATAAATAATGACTTAGCTGTTTTGCCAAGTCATGACATCACAATGGTTGTTGAAGCCAATGATTATGTCAAGCAGTTCTTGAGATATTGGCAATTTAGTGTTTGGTAACTTGGTGATCACTGACTGATCTGCTGATAACTCAGTAAATACTGATTGCTTTGAGACATTTTTGATATTGTTTGAAAGGTCATTTTAAGGGCTTTTGGTGGCCATTGAGATCATCAAAATTGGTCAAGTATTCCTAGAGTTATGGTCTGAATGAAGTTTATGATATGATTATTGTAATTTTCTTTCTGAATGACAGCAAAGCTGTCACCTACTTCATTCAGTTTGCTAAATTCCAAAACTACATCCATTGGAATGATAGATCTCTTTGGAAGGTGGTTAAAAATACCATTCCAGCTAAAATCTGCAACAAGTTATAGTTTAGTCATGAGGATATTCTATATTTGAGAAATTGAAGAGAGCTGTGTTAAGAATAGATAATGATTTCTGGAAGTAACATCAGAAAGAGAAGCATAAGTTCCAAGCAACAAGGACTTTGCAGAGTTACACACCAAAATTGTCAAGATCCAACCCAGAAAGACCCTTTGTACTAAAAGTTAATGCCCTAGGAAATAGATTGTCCTGAAATCAAAACAGAGCACTATTGTTATAGGTTCCTCCTACTTTCTATGTAGAACCTTTGTTATCATCTATCAGTAATATCTTGGGCCTAGATAATTACCTAGCTTCAGCCAAATACCAGTGCTAGATAAATATAGGTCTTTGTATATGCTGTGACCAAATGGGACATTTTGCAAGGGCATGTCCTAAGCAAACCTATGGAAACCTGGGGGCAGTCAAAGCATGTATATCCTATATTAACTAGACCATAGAATTTGCAGAACTACCAAAAAACAACCTTAAGGTTATCTTATTTCCTAGAGAGTTGACTGTGTAAACTTGACTAGGGAACTGCCATTTCAGGGATCTTTGATATATTGGTAGACTCTAGATCATCTAACTATTTTGTGGACTCTGCTTTTGTATCTAAATATTGCTTGCCTTCTCTTGAGATTAACCCCCTTTCACTTACATTGATAGATGGCACTATTAATCATATTATGAATTGTATTGTATAATTGCCAATCAATATTTTTTGCTTCTATTCATGTTAGCCTAAGTTTTTTGTAACAAAGTTAGAAGATATCTACTCTCTAGTGTTAGGTTACAACTGGTTAACCCAGCACAATTTTGCAATTGACTGGAGAAAGAGTACTGTAAAATTCTCTAACACTCCCTTAATAAACAACTCTAGCATCTGTCTAGCCAATCTAGAACTCCAGATATACCTAATAGCTATACTATCCAAACCCAAGAATTTGTTCCTCTATCTAAAACCCAAACCTATGAATATTTCCCAAGTTGCCATCCCTAGACCCAATATAGCCCTGATAAATATAGTAGCATATTAGTGTACCTACAAATCTGAAGAAGCAACTATATTCTAACTTACATCCTATACTACCACAGTTACTAGGTATGCTGCCTAGACTAAAGAAAGGGTTTCAAGACTACCTGAACTCTCTAAAGACTATCAATAGTTTGCAGATATTTTTAGTGAAAAAAAGACCAAGCTACTTCCTAAGTATAGACTATATGACCTATTAATACAGTTAGAGAATAGCAAAACATTTTTCCTAGGTTCTATATACTCTCTGTCTGCCTTAGAATTATGGATACTACAAGAATTCATAGAGGAGAACATAAAAACTGACATTATCTACCTATCCAAGTTACCTTGCAGTACTCTTGTACTATTTGTCAAAAAAAGATAGATTATTGCACCTATATATGGATTACTGAGACCTGAACTGACTGACCCACAAGGACAAGTATTCTATTTCTCTTCTAAATGACCTTCTAGATGTCCCCAAAAAGGTACAAATATACTCAAAGATAGACTTAAAGAGTATCTATCATTTAATGCATATTGCCAAGGGAGATGAGTAGAAAATAGCATTTTGTACTTGTTACAAGTTCTTTAAGTAGCTGGTGATGCCATTTGGACTATCAAACATCCCAGCAGCCTTCCAATGCTTCATGAATGAGATTTGTAAAGATTTCCTAGATGTCTATGTAATTATGTACTTAGATAATATATTAATCTATTCCAACAATCTAGAAAATCATTGGAAGTATATAAAAGAAGTACTAAGTAGACTTTGGAAAAATGGATTGTATGTATCACCTATCAAGTATGTCTTCCACCAAGACAAGATTAAGTTTCTTGGATTTATTCTGGGGTCAAATAGGTTGAGAATAGACAGGGAAAAGATACAAAATATTCAAGAATAGCTAATACCTTATCAGATAAAGGACATATAATCCTTTCTAGGACTTGTAAATTTCTATAGAAGATTTATTAGTAATTACTCCAAAATAACATCACCACTCATCTACTTGACCCAGAAGAACAAGCTCTGGCTATGAACAATGGAGTATCAAGTAGCCTTCAATGCTCTCAAAGAGATATTCATCTTGGCACCCATTTTAGGACACTGGAACTCTGAACTACTAGTATTACTAGAGACAAATGCCTCAGACCATGTTCTAGCAGCCATTCTTTCTACTCATTCTAGAGAAGAGGTCCACCTACTCATCTTCTACTCAAGAATCTTTAGTCCAGCCAAATCAAATTATGATATGTATAACAAAGAACTATTAGCTATTGTTGAAGTATTCAAGAAGTGGTATTATTACCTGGAGGGAATAGTAGCCCCAGTAGAGGTATACATTAACCATAAGAACCTTACTTATTTCAGTGAGACCAAGTTTTTATTACAATGCTAAGCTAGATGGTTGGAATTTCTTTTGCAGTTTAACTTGACAATTAAATTCTGACCTAGGAGACTGGACAAGAAACCAGACATATTGACCAGATGGTAGGATGTATACAAGGAAAATTAGTCAGTAGGTCCCTCAACTTGGAGACTAATCTTTACATCTGAACAACTACCTCCAATTGCACAAATAGTAACTATATTGGACTCTCAAGGACTCTGTTTGAGTATCAGAGAAGTCCAGAAGTTAGACCTACTATATTCAACCCTCTGAGCTAATAGAAATGCTAAGGAGAACTCTCAATGGTTGTAGAGCAATAATGATGTTCTATATTACAATGGACAAGTTTATGTCCTAGATGTAAATGACCTTTACTTACAGGTACTTAAATCTAGGCATGATTATCTATTAGCAGGGCACTCAGGACAGGCAAAAACTTACTAGTTAATCTGTTAGAAGTATAATTGGCCAAATCTCCAAGAGTTTGTAGTTGACTACATAAAGTCCTGCAATATCTGTGGTAGGAACAAGTCACAGCATCATAAACCATATAGGCTGCTCAAACAACTCCCAATCCTGCTACAGCCTTAGGAATCTATTTCTATGGATCTCATTGAACAACTGCTACTATCAGAAGATTATACAAATATCTTGGTCATAGTGGATTGACTTACCAAGCAGACAATATTTATTCTAACTGTGAGGACCATTGATGTCACTATGCTGACAGAACTGTTTATCAAACATATCTTCTCAAAGCATAGAGTCTCTAACTATGTTATTTCTGACCAAAGAATGGAGTTTGTATTGAAATTCTTCAGATTCTTGGCAAGGGCACTAAATATGAAACTATACTTCACCTCAGGTTATTACCTAAAGGCAGACAACCAGACAAAATGCACAAATTAGATATTAGAACAGTTTTTGAGAATCTATTGTAATTATCAGCAATTGGACTGGATACAGCTACTTTTACTAGTAGAATTAGCTTACAATAACTCTTTATCATTAATAACTGGTGTCTTTCTATTTTATGCAAACAAAGGATATTATCCAAGATTACAGTTACAAGTGAATTACAGCCCAGTAGTTAAAGAAATGGACATGTTTGTGGTAAATTTAGAGAAAGTACATTTGGAGCTGAAGAGATCAATTGAAGAGGCCTAACATTGTTACCAGAAGCCAGTAGACCAACAATATACACTGGCACCCAATATTAAAATTGGTAACCATATCTTTATACTCACAAAGTTCATCCAATCTATCCAACCCTTGAAAAAGCTATCAGAAAAGTACTTAGGCCCCTTTAAAGTAGCAGGGAAACCAGACACTTACTTATATCTAATCAAACTCCCAAATCACCTTTGCTTTATCCACTCAGTCTTCCATATATCACAAATCAAACTGGTTTCTTGTAGTAGCATCTTTAATTGGACCAATCCTCCCCCATCTTCTCTAGAAATCAATGGCAACCTGGAATTTGAAGTGGCTCAAATATTAGACTCAAAATTGGATTGCTATAGAAAGAACCTACTTTTATATTATGTTCAGTGGACAGGTTATGAGAGTACTCCAGACAAATACTCATGGAATCTAGCTGCTGATCTCAAGAATGCTCCTAAGCTAGTGGCTGAACTTCACTTTCTTTATCTAGAAAAACCCAGTCCAACAGTCTGATTCAGGATCTCTTCTCTACCTGAGCTGAGATGATTGATTACTAGGCCAGTATGGAAAGTTATGGGAGGGAGATTCAAACCAGGCCCTTTGATTGAGTTATGGTCACAAAGGTATGACTATAAGGAAAGGTTACTGTCATATACTATGACATTGTAACAGGTTACCAGTTGCATATGTGATTGTCCATTTTTGCCCAGCTACTTTTGCTTATACTATTAGCCCAACCTAATCAGTCTCTGAAAATTTCTATAATATTTAAATAACCTCACTAGCTAAAGGACCCTTAGTTTCATTTTCTCTTAAATAGACTTCTCTCTTGTCCAACCTCTATTGAACTTCTCAAATAAAAAACTTATTCATTGGGGCTGGTGTAGGAATTGGTACAACTAACAGTTGAGACCAAGTCCTTTTGTGAATCTCCTTTTGGAGTCTATTCTGACAGGTAGGAAGAAGTGGTATATGTGACTAGCCTGTAAAAGGTACAGCAAAAGAGGAGACTGGCATACTCCTTATGGAGAAAGACACAGAAATATAGTAGTGCACAAGGTATGCTCCTAAGAAGTGCAGTATTAGAGCAAAGAGGATAGACAACCAAGTGGGAGGTTGTGACATTTGTGGAGGGTGAAGGGTGTAATTACAAAGACACCAAAACACATAAGAACTAGGGGCAAGGATTTGTCTCTGGTAAGCATTTAAGAAATGTGTAGTGTAGTAGTTGCCTTGAAGCATGGAGATAAAGAGAGAATACAGCAAGAGAAAGAGGAGTAGTCAATGTAAAGTATAGTCAGTATAGAAGGAAAGATATAGTTGAAGGAATATCAGAGGAGAATAGGAAGAGAATTTTGTGTCTAGAATGTAGGACTGGAAAGAAGTAGCTATAGTGGGATTAGAGAGTAGTGGTATGCCTTGTACAGGGAAAAGTATAGCAAAGCAGCACACAGACAGGAGTTCCAAAAGGCACAGCAAAAAAGGGAGATACAGAGAGAGATGTGAGGAGAATGTTTAAAATGTTGAAAGAAGTATGGTTGAATATAGAGGTAGAGAAAGTGGATATGCATAAAGGTGTAACAGTGAAAGCACTCTTGGATAGTAGTGTGATAGGAATGTTTATGGATAGAAAGATAGCAGCTAGGCATGGATTTAGGCTGCAAAAACCAGAGAAACCAGTAACAGTAAGAAATATAGATGGTACAAACAACAATGGAGAAGCAATTATACATTAGGTGGAAGTCAATGTGTACTATAAAAACCACATTGAAAGAATGAGAATAAACATATGTGACTTAGGAAGGACAGATGTGATATTGGGCATACTATGGCTACAAGCCCATAATCCAGAAATCAACTGGGAAACAGAAGAGATTAAAATAACAAGATGTCCACCACTGTGTGGGAGAAACACAAAGTTAAAAGAAGACAAGAAGATAAAGAAAGGAAGACAAGTAGTTATCCTAGAGGAAGAAAAAATTGTAAGATGGGCTGTGGACAATAAAGAAAATTGGAGAAAAGAAAAGGAGATTAAGGTAGATTATAGAAAAATTGAGGAAATAGTTCCAAGAAAATTCCTGAAGTAGAAGAAGATATTTGGGAAAGTAGAGTCAGAAAGGATTTTTATGAAAAAAGTCTAGGATTATGCTATAGATCTCAAGGAGATGTTCAAATCTAAGAAAGGAAGGATCTATCTATTATTAAAAGATGAAAGAGAAGAGGTCCAAAAATTTGTAAATGATTAACTTAGGAAAGGGTACATTAAACTGTCAAAATCTCCTCAAATGTCACCAGTGTTCTTTGTGGCAAAGAAAGATGGAAGTAAGAGGATGGTAATAGACTACCATAGTCTAAACAACCAGATAGTGAAGAATAACTATCCACTACCATTGATTATAAATTTAATAGATACAATGGGGAGTAAGAAGGTATTCACTAATATAGACTTATGGTGGGGGTTTAATAATGTGAGAATTAAAGAGAGAGATAAGTAGAAGAAAGTATTCACAATACATATGGGATCCTTTGAACCAGCAGTTATATTCTTTGGGATGACAAACTTGCTAGCTACATTTCAGGCAATGATGAATAAAATCCTAAAAGATATGATCAACAAAGAAAAAGTAGTTGCATTTGTGGACAATGTATTGGTTGGGACAGAAACAGAAGAAGGACATGACAAGATCATAGAAGAAGTACTGAGGAGACTGGAGGAGAACAACTTATATGTAAAGCCAGAAAAATATACATGGAAAGTGAGGAAGATAGAGTTCCTAAGAGTGGTAATAGAGCACAACAGCATAGAGATAAAGAGAGAAAAGGTAAATGGAGTATTAAGTTGGCCAGAGCCAAAGAATATTAAAGATGTTAGGAAATTTCTAGGTCTTACAAACTATTATAGGAGGTTTATTAAGGGTTTTGCTCAAGTAGCCAGGCCAATGAATATATTAATGAAGAAGGATGTGAAATAGCAGTGGGGAAAGGAACAACAAAAAGCATTTGATGAGCTCAAGAAAATCTTTATGACCAGATCAGTATTAGTGGTCTCTGACCTTGATAAAGAATTCAGGGTAGAAGCAGATGCACTGAATTATGCTACTAAAGGAGTACTATTAATGAAGTGCTTAGATGAATTGTAGAGACCAGTCACTTTCATCTCAAAATCTCTAAGTGATACAAAAAGAAATTATAAAATATATGACAAAGAAATATTAGTGATAGTTAAATGCTTGGAGGCATAAAGGCACTTCCTAGAAGAAATGACAACTAAGTTTGAGATTTGGACAGATCATAAGAATCTTGAATACTTCATGAAGGTACAGAAATTGAATAGGAGACAAGCAAAATAAGCATTGTATCTATTGAGATTTGATTTTATGCTAAAGCATGTTCTGGGGAGTAAAATGGAAAAGACAGATAGCTTGAGTAGAAGGCCAGACTAGAAAGTAGGAGTAGAAAGGGACAATAAGGATGAGATATTGGTAAAGTCTGAGTAGCTAAAAGTTAGGAAAGCAGAAAGGGTAAAAGTTATCATAGAAGGAGTAGATCTATTGGAAAAAGTAAGAAAGTTAAAAGTAAAGAATAACAAGGTAGTTAAAGCAGTGGAAGAAATGAAACAAGCAGAGGTAAAGATACTAAGAGATGAAGAGTAGAGAGAAGTAGATAGCATAATATATAAGGAAAAAAAAATGTATATGCCTAAAGATAATATATTGAGAGCAGAGATAATTAGGCTGTATCATGATATACCAGTGGGAGGACATAGAGGACAGTGAAAGATAGTGGAATTGGTCACTCAAAACTTCTAGTGGCCAGGAGTAACTAAAAAGATAAAATAATATATAGAAGGATATAATTCTTGCTAGAGAAACAAAAACCACACAGAACAACCAGCTAATGCCCAACTCAATACCTGAGAAATCTTGAACATATATATTAGCAGATTTCATCACTAAACTGCTATTAGCACAGGGATATAACTTGATTTTAGTGGTAGTAGATAAATTAACAAAAATGGTCTATTTTATTCCTACTATAGAGAGAACATCAGTAGAAGGGTTAGCTAGGTTGTTTAGAGATAATGTATAGAAGTTGCATGGGTTATCTAAAAGTATCATCTCAGATAGAGGACCCCAGTTTGTGGCAGAATTAATAAGAGAGTTGAATAGAATATTGGGAATTAAAAGCAAGATGTCAATAGTGTTCTATCCTTAAACAGATGGACAAATAGAGAAGGTTAATTAGGAGTTGGAACAGTACTTAAGAATGTTTACTGACTATAGGCAAGAGTAGTAGCCAGACTAGTTAGGAACAGCAGAGTTTATATATAATAATAAAGTACACTTGAGTACAAAGACATTGTCTTTCAAAGCAAATTATAGACAAGATCCTAGAATGGGATTTGAAGTAAGGAAGAAGAGGAAGTTTAAAAGAGTAGAGAAATTTGTAATGAAAATAAAGAAAACTCAGGAAGAAGCAAAAGCAGTACTAGAAAAAGCACAAGAGAAGATAAAGAAATATATAGATAGGAAGAGGGCAAAAGTTCATGAGTATAAAGTAGGAGACCTAGTAATGCTAAGTACTAAGAACCTGAAATATCAGACAATCAAAAGGAGAACAGAGAAGTTGATGGAGAGATTTGTAGAACCTTACAAGATCAAGAAAATTGTATTAATGAATGCAGTAGAATTAGAACTACCAGCTACTATTAAGATACATCCAGTAGTCAATGTTAGTAGAATACAAAGATATGTAGGACAAGTAGAGGGACAGAGAAAGGAGCAGCCTGTCCCAGTTATAATCAAAGAAAAAGAAGAATAGAAGATAGAAAGAATATTGAATAAGCAACAGATTAAAAAGAAAGATAAATATTTGGTACAATAGAAGAGATTTACAGCAGAGTTGGATACTTGGAAAGAAAAGAAAAAACTGGTTAATACAAAGAAGGCAATAGAGAAGTTTGAAAAGGAATACAGAAGAGACATAGAAGATATCAGAAGACAAAAAAGAGAAGAAGAAATATTCAGAAAAGAAGAATTGCTAGGGAGATTTATGGTAAAAAAGTTATATGGATAGACAGATAAAAGGTATGATGAGGAGTACTGGGCAAGGTTAGAAAGGAATTGTAGATACTGGAAGGGAGGACCAATTAGAGAACAAAGAATAATAAAGACAATCAAAGAGAAAGAAGAAGTAATTGGCCAAGAAGAATCTAGACTTAGGGAGTGGAATGAAAAAGAAGATGAAATAGGCAATATACAAGACCCATATGAAGAATTATGAAGAAATTCTTGGGACAAGGAACCTTAAGAGGGGAGTAGTGTTATAACATAGCCAAAATGGCTAAGTCAATATTTATTTTTATTTTTATTTTCTTTTCTTTTAATTAGATAATTGGTGAATGTGTGAGAGAAAATGACCTAAAAGAGATATATAGGACTTTGTAAATAGAAGTAAATACAAAATGTATATAAGTAGTGAATAATAATTAAATAGAAACTCTATCAAGTTCTTCTTGTCAACTTAGACTAGGAGTGGGACTAAGTCATCTCAGCTATATCCTTACACTAGGTAGAGAACAAGTTAAGAGATTTTTGTCTACTGAGTCACTATTATATATCTACTATTATATAATTAATTCCTGAGTCTTATGTCAGTATATACATCAGTACTACTGTAGTTGTTCTGGATATCACAATTGTGATACTCTCAAAAACTGGCATTCAAATGAGTAAGTCCCTTTCCAATTATAAGAAAAGTTAGAAGTATATTATATAAACTGAAAATTTCATCAGATTGGAAATATATATATCCTGTGATCAATAAATTATATCTCAAGCCCTATACTTGACCTACATTCAAACAGCAACAAGAGAGATCTAATTCTACTGTTATACCCATACCCAGAAAGAAAATAGTACTAGAAGTTGGAGAAGTATTGAATTCCTGATAAAGAAACAACCATCTCCAATATCTTATCAAATGGAGAGGTCAACCCTAGGAAGAGAGAACTTAGGAGAACTGAAATAATATTTTGGAGAGAGCTTGACAACTATGCAACAAATTTCACAAGAAACACCCAGACACTCTATGTAAAGGAATGGTACAGTTTCTAATCTACTCTAGATACTCTGATGAGAGTGGACTTAAGTTGGAGTAAGGTATTCTACTATATATTCACTAGTATATAAGGCTATACTAGGTGGTCTGTGCATGTTGCCAGGTGATTACATGTACTATACATTAATAACTAAATTACCTTATAAGGCAATCTAGTACTGATAGGAAGATGAGAACCAGGGAAAAGGAATATAGAAAGGGTGGCTGTACAGATTGCAAGGCAAGCTAGATGATATTCACCTATACTAATGCATACTAAGCCCTCCTAGATGTGACTACTAAGTGTTCCCTTATACTCCACAAATACCTACCATACAAATTCCTAGAAGATTACTTAGAAAAGTCATGAGAATGCAATTTTAGGAGAGAGGTAATATTATAATTTATCTTGTGCCTGTTATGACTTAGACTCCAGATGTATTTGTTGTCTAAGGATAACTGATAGTTTTTGTGCTATCACTTCCCAAGTGATATTCTATTAGGGTGTTTCAACAAGAGTATATTCAGTTGTCTTCTAGTCAATGTTCACTCCAGAAATGATTGTCAGTTATGACAATACTTTCTTGAAGTGTCCTTCCAAACCAGAGATTTAG
>Ga0153928_1000130_pt1 | contig 39694 bp, 30 predicted proteins | sample TSNJ012MetaG_FD_106656 | JGI IMG/M metagenome (GOLD analysis project Ga0153928, IMG submission 106656) | Attine ant fungus gardens microbial communities from New Jersey, USA - TSNJ012 MetaG | ecosystem: Host-associated > Fungi > Mycelium > Unclassified | place: USA: New Jersey, Wharton State...
AGGGTTTGGACGGTCCCTACGGATTCTATGAAGCGGCGGATTATACGCCGGAAAGGCTGCTGTTCGAACGAAAGCGCGCGATTGTAAAGAGCTACATGGCGCATCATCAGGGGATGACACTGCTTTCTCTGAACAATTTTCTGAATCAAAATATCATGCGGGAACGCTTTCATTTAGATCCCGAAATGCACGCGGCTCGGCTTCTGCTTTCGGAAAAGATTCCAACAACCCTCCTGTTTACCAAGGAAAACAAAGAAAAGGTTGTCCCGCTGAAGCAGGAGACTTCTGATGAATGCGGCCCGGTTAGAACTTTTTATGTTCCCGATCCCGTACTGCCAAAAGCGCACATATTATCAAACAGCAATTATTCCATTATGGTAACGGACAGAGGAACCGGATACAGCAGTAACAAAATGGTGAATGTGACACGCTGGAGAGAGGACAGTATGCTGGATCCATACGGAATGTTCTTCTACATTCGAAACGTTGACCAAGATACGGTTTGGTCCGCCGCTTATGCACCGCTGAATATCTTGCCTGACCAATACGAGGTCATCTTCACGGCGGATAAAGCAACCTTTAAACGATTGGATGGGAAGATAGAAACAAAGACCGAGGTGACAATCGCGTCTGCGGATAACGCTGAGTTCCGCAGAATTTCACTCAAAAATCTTGGCCAGAGGCCGTGTGTCCTGGAAGTCACAAGCTATTTCGAAGTGGTTTTGGCGCCCCAGGCCGCCGATGTGGCGCATCCGGCCTTCAGCAATCTCTTTGTCGAAACGGAATTTCAAGCTGACAATAAATGTATCATCGCGAACAGAAGACCAAGGTCGGATAACGATAAAGGGATATGGATGGGAAACGCAGTAGTGCTCAATGGCGATACCATCGGAGATGTGCAGTTTGAAACGGACCGGATGCATTTCCTGGGCAGGGGAAATTTGGCAAAAAACCCGGCGGCGATGGAGCATGGAAGACCCCTTTCCAACACGGCCGGCTCTGTGCTGGATCCTGTAATGAGCCTGCGGGTTAGAATACAAATTGATCCGGGGAAAACCGTGATGGTTTCCTATGTGACAGCCGTTGGACCGACTAACGAGGCGCTGCTTTTATTGCTTGATAAATATGCCGGTCCCGACGCGGTGGCAGGGGCGTTTCAGCTGGCGCTGGCGAGAAGCCAGGTTGAAACAAAGTATTTGAGCCTGGACGCGTCCGAAATTGAGCTCTACCAGAATATGCTCTCCGACATCCTTTTCCTCAGTCCCAAAAGAAGGATCGGCCGAAACTCAATACCGGAAAACAGCATCGGTCAGGCTTCACTCTGGCAGCATGGAATTTCCGGAGATCTTCCGATTGTTCTTGTGATTTTGAATAAAAGCGATCAGGTGGAACTATTGTTTGAAGTCTTGAAAGCGTATGAGTATTGGCGGCTGTTAGGCTTGAAGGTGGATTTGGTCGTCGTAAGCGATGAGGAATTCAGTTATGGGAATCCGCTGCACACACTCGTTTTGGACATTGTGTCCCTGCGGCAGACTCATTTTACTTCAGCCCGGCCCGGCAATATCTTTGTCCTGAATAAGAACAATATGCAAGCACAGGATGTCCAGTTGCTTCGTGCGGTCGCAAGGAATGTGCTGATGGGAGACGCGGGTAGTTTAGAAGAGCAGATGACCAGACCGGCAGGTAAAAATATGCGGCCCCTGAAGGTTTTTACCGGTAAACCGGCGGAATTTGAAACGCCCACGGCCGATCCGCTTGTCCTCCAATACTTCAACGGGCTGGGAGGGTTTAGCTCTGACGGCAGCGAATATGTCATGCGCCTTGAGAAAGGCCAAAACACGCCCGCTCCGTGGGTGAATGTGATCGCCAATCCCCAATTTGGGTTTATTGCTTCAGATTCCGGCTCGGGTTATAGCTGGCATGAAAACAGCAGGGAATGTAAGCTGACGCCATGGTCGAACGACGCGGTATCAGACAGTCCTGGAGAAGTGATTTATATTGGCGACGAGGACAGCGGCGAGTGTTTTACCGTGACTGCCCTGCCCATAAGGGATGACCAGCCATATACCGTCAGGCACGGATACGGATATACCGTATATAGCCACACAAGCCATGGAATAGAACAAAAGCTGACGCAGCATGTGCCTGTAAACGAAGCGGTCAAGGTGAATATAATCCGCCTAAAAAATATTACCAAACAAACGCGGAAGCTGACGGTGACTTATTATGTGCGCCCGGTGCTGGGCGTAAGCGATCAGGCTTCCGCAATGCATATCAAAACAAGCGTTGCACCGGAGGGAGCCTTGCTGATTGAGAACCATTATAATAGGGAATTTGCTGGGAAAATTTGCTTTTTCGATGTCTCATTGGCAAAACGCAGTGTTACGGGTGACCGCAGGGAGTTTTTTGGCGCGGGGGATATGAGTGCGCCCGAAAGCTTATTGCGTGATGGTCTTTCAGGGGCAACCGGGACGGGCTTTGATCCCTGCGGCGCGATACAGGTAAAAGTAAGGCTAAAGCCGGGGGAAGACCGCGGCATTGTTTTTCTTTTGGGAGTGGCCGCAAACATTCAGGAAGCGGATGCTATTATACGGCGTTATGGGAAAATTGGTACAGCAACGGAATCCTTGAGCGAGGTTAAGCAGTTTTGGAAGGATAAGATCAATACTGTCGTGTTAAATACGCCCACCAATTCCATGAATTTAATGCTCAATGGATGGCTTCAATATCAGGTAATCTCGTGCCGGCTATGGGCGCGGTCGGGATTTTATCAGTCCGGTGGCGCGTATGGTTTCAGGGATCAGCTGCAGGATTGTCTTTCGATTGCCCACCTGTCGCCGGAAATCGCCCGATCACAGATACTGCTCCATGCGAAGCATCAATTTACGGAAGGAGATGTCCAGCACTGGTGGCATGAGCCGGAAGGGAATGGGGTGCGGACCCGTTTCACCGACGACCGTTTATGGCTGCCATATGTGACATCAGAATATATAAGGATAACGGGAGACAGCGAGATACTCATGGAGCAGCTTTCTTTTTTGGAGGATGCGCCGCTCGCAGAGTTCGAAGAGGAAAGATACTCGAAACCAAATATTTCAAACATTAAATCATCTTTATACGATCACTGCATTCGCGCGGTGGAAATTTCATTGAATTTTGGGCAACATGGCCTTCCGCTGATGGGTACGGGCGATTGGAATGACAGCATGAATACCGTGGGTAATAAGGGCATGGGGGAAAGTGTATGGCTGGGCTGGTTTTTAGCTTCTGTTCTTGAGATGATCTCACCTATCTGCATTAAAATGGGTGATTTGGAAAGGGCGGAAGAATATCTTGAAACGAGGAAAAGGATATTAAGGGCGATCGACGAAAACGCATGGGACGGAAACTGGTACAGACGCGCTTATTTCGACGACGGGACGCCGCTGGGCTCCTCCGAAAGCGGTGAGTGCAGAATCGATTCCATAGCGCAAACCTGGGCGGTCATATCGGGCGGCGGAGATACGCAAAGAGCAAAGCTTGCGATGGATTCACTGATGGAAAACCTTGTGCAATGGGAGGACGGAATGATAAAGCTGCTTACGCCGCCTTTCGACAATGGCCGGACGGAGCCGGGATATATCAAGGGATACGTTCCGGGCGTCAGAGAAAACGGCGGACAGTATACCCACGCGGCGGTGTGGGTCATTATCGCCTTCGCCAAACTCGGAGACGGTGACAAGGCGTGGGAACTATTCAGACTTATCAATCCCGTTAAGCACACCGGCAGCCATAGGGAATATTCCAGATACAAGCTGGAACCCTATGTTATGTCGGCGGATGTCTACGCTGCCTATCCTCATGCCGGGAGAGGCGGATGGTCATGGTATACCGGCTCCGCCGGATGGATGTATCGGGCAGGCCTTGAATTTATTCTGGGCTTTCAGAAAAATGGAGACGCCATCATTATGGATCCATGTATTCCACGAATATGGCAGGAGTACACGATTCAGTATAAATTCATGGATGCTGTATACGATATCCGGGTGAAAAATCCTCAGGGGCTCAATAAAGGCGTTAAAAGTATATCTTTAGACGGAGAGATATTGGAGAGAAATCGAATACCACTTGTAAACGACGGAAAAAGCCATGAAGTTCTGGTGCTGATGGGGGTGTAAAGGAGCGCTTTATCCGTATCCGTCTGACTTTGTGAAGCTTGTGTGAAGTGTGGGAAAATGCGGGTCCAGGACTTGCGAAGGTGAAAAAATCGTGATATACTGGCCTAGTTATGTATTAGTAACATAAGGAGAATGGAAGATGAAGGTATTGAAGAAGTATTTTGTGGTATTACTAGCCCTACTTATGGCTGTCGGCACCATGTCTGCCTGCAGCAGTGGCACAGAGGAAACCACCGGTGCAGAAGATACGGCGACGACAGCCGGAGAAACGACGAATACTGCGGCGGGAAGAGATCCCGTTTTGACAGTCAATGGCCTGTCCGCTACCTATGGCGTGTTTTATACCAGCCTGGTACGGCAGAAGGAATATTATGAGCAGATGGCATTGTACTACTACGGAAGCGAGATCACTACAGAGGATTGGCAGGGGGTTATGACCTCCGGTGAGACGGTAGCCGATAACCTTCAGAATAATGTAATCCAGTATCTGCTGGAGACGCTGGCAGCAGCCTCTCATGCAGCGGACTATGGAATCGAACTGAGTGAAGAGGATAAAGCAACCATCCGCACCACGGCAGAGACTGAATTCGAGTCCCTGGACAGTGAGCTGGTAGCGGCGGCTGGTCTGGACCTGGAAGACTGGGTGACCTGTGTGGAATACCTTACCCTTTATGATAGGATTCAGGAAAAGGAAGTGGGAAATTATACCGTAGATATATCGGATGAAGATGCAAAAACCATGACTTTTGATCTGTTTGCAATTGCGCTTAAGACCGAAGCGACAGAGACAGCGGAGGGTGAGAGCACCGAGGATTCTTCTGCCGCCGAACAGAGCGAAACCACGGCAGAGGATGAGAGCACCGGCGAAACCGAAGCTGCTCCAGAACTTCCCACTGCGGAGGAAGCGGAACAGAAAATACAGGGGATTTTTGAGCGGATCCGCGCAGGGGAAGACGCAAAGACCGTGATTGAAGAAGCTGGCTATACGTACTACAGCGATACTATGTCCGTTAACCAGTACACGGATGAGTTCTCCCAGAAGGTTATGGAGATGAAGACTGGGGATATGATATCCTTCCAGCCGGATGAATCCACCTATTATGGTGTAATTTGCACTAACGAAAATGATGCGGAGCAGACCGAAGCCCGCAAGGAAACCCTGCGGAAAGAAAAAGGGTTAGAATATTTTTATTCTGTTATTGAAGGATGGCTGGCAGAAGCAGAAGTTGTTAAGGATGAGGATCTTCTGTCTCAGATTAAAGTCTTCCAATAATAGAAACAAGGTGAGAGACAGGAGGAGTAATCATTATGGGAGTACCTTATAACCATAAAGGTATTGAGAAGAAATGGCGGGCCCGCTGGAAAGAAAATCCCGTCAATTGTAACGATGGTAAAAAGCCGAAGTATTACTGCCTGGACATGTTTCCCTATCCGTCAGGGAGCGGTTTGCATGTAGGGCATTGGAGAGGCTATGTAATCAGTGATGTTTGGAGCCGGTATAAGCTCCTGCAGGGGCATTATATTATCCATCCCATGGGCTGGGATGCCTTTGGTCTCCCCGCGGAGAACTATGCCATTCAAAAGGGCGTGCATCCGGCGAAGTCCACGGCGGAGAATGTGGCGAACATCAAGCGGCAGATTGATGAAATTGCGGCTTTATATGACTGGGATATGGAGGTCAATACCACAGATCCGGAGTTCTATAGATGGACCCAGTGGATTTTTGTAAAAATGTTTAAGGCGGGACTGGCTTATGAGAAGGAGATGCCAATTAACTGGTGTCCTTCCTGTAAGACGGGTTTGGCAAATGAAGAAGTGGTTGGCGGTGTCTGTGAGCGCTGCGGTGAGACCGTAACGAAGATGAATCTGAAGCAGTGGATGCTGAAGATAACGGCATATGCAGACCGTTTGCTGGAGGATCTTGATAAGCTGGATTGGCCGGAGAAAGTTAAGAAGATGCAGACCGACTGGATCGGTAAATCCTACGGCGCGGAAATTGACTTTGCGATCGAAGGATATCCGGAGACGATCCGTGTGTACACGACTCGTCCGGATACCCTTTATGGGGCGACCTTTATGGTACTGGCACCGGAACATGAGCTGGCAAAGACGTTGGCAACAGAGACACGGCAGACCGCCGTAGAGGAGTATATCTACAAGGCATCCGTTAAATCTTCCGTGGACCGGCTTCAGGACAAGGAGAAGACCGGTGTGTTTACCGGCAGCTATGCGATTAATCCTTTAAACGGGGCTAAGATTCCGATCTGGCTGTCGGACTATGTACTGGCAGATTATGGTACCGGCGCAATCATGTGCGTTCCGGCCCATGACGAACGGGACTTTGAGTTTGCAACAAAATTTGCGATTCCGATCGTGCAGGTAATTGCTAAGGATGGAATTGAGAATCCGAATCTGACAGAGGCCTATACAGAGGCCGGTATTATGATTAATTCCGGCGAATGGAATGGGATGAACTCAGAGGAGATTAAGAAGAATGCTCCCTTAATAATGGAAGAGAGCGGCATCGGTAAAAAGACCGTGAATTATAAGCTGCGTGACTGGGTATTCAGTCGCCAGCGTTACTGGGGTGAGCCGATTCCGATCGTACACTGTGAACACTGCGGGGCAGTACCTGTTCCGGAGGACCAGCTTCCACTAATGCTTCCGGAAGTGGAATCCTATCAGCCTACTGGTACGGGAGAGTCTCCGCTGGCGGATATTACGGAGTGGGTCAATACCTCTTGTCCGGCATGCGGCCGGCCCGCAAAGCGGGAGACGAATACGATGCCTCAATGGGCAGGCTCATCCTGGTATTTCCTGCGGTATGTGGATAATAAGAATACAGAAGCTCTGATAGACCGTCAGAAGGCAGATGAACTGCTTCCGGTAGATATGTATATCGGCGGTGTAGAGCATGCAGTATTGCACCTGCTGTATTCCCGTTTCTATACAAAGTTCTTGTGCGATCTTGGTGTAATTGGCTTCGATGAGCCCTTTACCAAGCTGTTCAATCAGGGAATGATCACGGGTAAAAATGGCATTAAGATGAGCAAGTCCAAGGGCAACGTGGTATCGCCGGACGATTTGGTAAGGGATTATGGCTGCGATTCTCTGCGGCTTTATGAGTTGTTCGTAGGGCCGCCGGAGCTGGATTCCGAATGGGATGAGCGGGGAATTGAAGGTGTATACCGTTTTATCACCCGCTTCTGGAACCTGGTGCAGAACAGCTGCGGTAAGGGCATTGTCCCTACTAAGGAAATGCTTAAGCTTCGCCATAAGATGATTTATGACATTACCCACCGCTTGGAAAGCTTCAGCCTGAACACAGTTATCAGCGGATTCATGGAATACAATAATAAAATGATTGAGCTTGCCAAGAAGGAGGGCGGTATCGATCGTGAGACGCTGGAAGTGGCCGTTACCATGCTGGCACCCTTTGCCCCCCATATTGGAGAAGAACTTTGGGAGCGGCTTGGAAACAGCACCAGTGTTTTTCATGCAAACGGATGGCCGGCATATGATTCCGAATTGATGAAGGATGAGGAGATTGAAATTGCCATTCAGATTAATGGCAAGACCAGAGGCCTCGTTATGATTGCGGCAGAGGCTTCTAAGGAAGAGGCAATTGCGGCCGCTAAGGCCGTAATCGCAGATCGTTTTACCGGTACGATTATCAAAGAGATTTATGTGCCGGGGAAAATTGTAAATATTGTAATGAAATAATGCTTCAGTACAAGCGCTAAAATCCGAACAGCTATTTCCTGTGCAGAATAGTGGTTCGGATTTTTTATTGGCAAAAATCCCTTGTTTACTCTGGCAATACTACAAATGATAGTGTCATAAAATGAAAATTTTTTGGGATTTTTATTGACAAACAAAGAAGAAATTGTTAAAATAAACTAAAGTTCAATACGCAGTCTAGACTAAAGTATAAACTTTCTAAATTCTTTAACTGTTAAAATAAACTAAAAGGATAAATTTCTAAACTCTTAAATTATTAAAATAAACTAAAACATAAATTTCCTAAACTCTTAAATTGTTAAAACAAACTAAAATATAAAATATCTTAAACCATTATTTAGCAAATATAAAAATAGAATAAACAGTGACTCTTAGCAGCTCAGCAACAAACCATCATGCCCCAAATAACCCTACGGAAAATAATCGCAGAAGGCGCACTGCAATTATGTAATAATTTATTAAAATCTTAAGGATGGAGGAGAAAAATGGGAGAACAAGCAGAAGTAAAAAGAGGTTTTGCTTCTAGGTGGGGGTTAATTGCAACCCTGATTGGTCTCGCAGTGGGAACCGGTAATATCTGGCGTTTCCCCCGAGAAGCAGCAAAGAATGGTGGTGGAGCATTTATTGTCGCATGGACGGTGATGCTGTTGATTGCAGCGATTCCGCTGGCAATTGCCGAAATGGGTATCGGCCGTTCGGCCCGCCGGGCATGCCCTGGTGCCTTTAAGGACATTTTAGGGAAGAAATATACTTGGATGGGTGTTTTTATGACGATCACGGTGGTCTGCATTGCCGCTTACTATACCGTGACCATGTCCTGGGTACTGCGTTACCTGTGGATGTCTATTACCGGTGCCTTTATCGGGGTAGAGGATAAGATGGCGCTGTTCGACAGTGTTTCGAACGGAGATCCGGTACAGATAGTATTCTTCGTGATCAGCCTGCTGATTACCTGGTTCATTACTTCAGGAGGCATCCAGAACAGTATTGAGAAATTTATGAAGGTTTGTATTCCGTTTCTGTTTGTGCTGCTGGTCGGCGTGGTAATTCGTGCATTGACCCTGGGCGACACGGGTATCGAAGGAGCGGCAGGATCTGCAGCAGGAATGGAATTTCTGTATCACATTGATCCGCAATACCTGCTGAATGGTAAGACATGGATCAGTGCATTGATTCAGATACTCTGGTCCGTAGGAGTAGGCTGGGGGCTGGTTATCTGCTATGGTGCTTTTACCCAGGCCAAGTCGGATGTGGCTTTGAACGGCTTTATCCAGGGATTTGGCAATAATATTGCTTCTCTGCTGGCTGGTACGGCAGTAATCCCTACTTTGTTCGCGTTTAATTCACAGGAGATGTCACTGGCGATCTGCCAGTCCGGAGCGAATGGACTGACCTTTGGTGCAATGTGCCAGATCTTTGAATCCATGACGGGAGGCCGAATTGTTGCAGTGCTGTTCTTCCTGGCATTGGTATTGGCAGCATTGTCCAGTAATCTTGGACACTTCCTGGTAGGCTCCCTGCCCCTGCAGGATATGGGCTGGAGTAAGAAGAAAGCAAACTTGGCCATGATGGTTATATGCTTTATCTGGGGACTTCCCTCTGCATGGACCATTAAGTTCCATGGTAATCAGGATTTCGTATCCGGTTTTGCCTTGGTAATCGGCATTCTGTTCACCTGCTTCCTGATAAGGAAGGTAGGGGCCGACCGCTTCCGCAAGAACTTTATTAACATTCCGGAGAATGACCTGCACGCAGGTAAGTGGTGGAATGTGGCGGTAAAGTACCTGGCGCCCGGCGTATCAATTATTCTGATTATCTGGTGTCTGGCACCCTTTGGATGGGGGTACATTGGCGCAGCGGATATGTGGGACTTCTTTGCACAGGAGAGCTTCGCTACGTTAGTAGGGCAGCTGCTGATATACCTGACTGTTGCAATTATACTGGCCGGAGTTGTGAACCGCTCGAATCAGAAGGTTTACTATAATGGCAGCACCTTCCCGGAAATTCCGGAAGAATACGAATAGTGAGAGGGGATCTTCTATGACAACCAATGGAATTATTTCTATGATCTGTATTTTAGGCTTCTATGGAGGCTCTCTGGCAGGAGTTGTATATAAAATTCTTCATTCTAAAGGAATGTAGTTGTATCAAGAAAGGCTGTTGTAATCTTACGATTCATTGAGTGCGCCGGAATAAATATTGATGAGGCTGTTGCAGAATTGCAACAGCTTTTCTTTTGGTCTGCGTAGGGCATGACGCCCTCGGTCTGGCAAAACATGTAACTAAGCAGGTAAATTTTATTAAAGTGGACTGTATTACTCCAATTTTTTTAAATATTAAATCAACAAGCATATAACCAAAAAATTGGCAGATAACTCTTGACTTTTCTGGCAAAAGAGACTATAGTACTTTCATGGAAATGTACAATGGTCTGAAATACAGTCTATGCAGGAGCTATCAGGGAAGTATGGTACATAGAATGGCACATATATTGGTACATAGAGTGGAATCAGTTATGAAGGAGAGGTGAACACATGGAACTTTTGTTGGAATATCTGGAATTGCACCATTTAGATGCGATATTGATCAGCCGACCGGAGAATGTGCGCTATATCAGTCACTACACCGGTGATGATACGTTTCTTCTCATTACAAAGATCCGAAAATTTTGCATTTCCGATCCCCGGTATACGGAACAGATTTCCTATGAGAGAGCGGATGCGGTAAATCGACTACCGGACGCTGTCTGGTGAAGCTGAATCAGCCTACCTCCGGTCAGGTGTATTATCGGGATAAAGATATTTTTAAGCAAACGAGAGAAGAAGAGAAGATCTTCCGCAAAAATGTGCAGATGATTTTCCAGAATCCTCATTCCTCGCTGAATCCCCGTATGACGGTAAAGGACATTGTCGGCTCCGGAATGAAGCGGCATGGCGTGTGTACGGAACAGGACGTGGATGCGAAGGTGGAAGCGCTGCTAAAAAGAGTGGGATTGAAGCGTGATCACATTTCACGGTTTCCTCATGAATTCAGCGGCGGACAAAAGCAGCGGATTGGTATTGCCAGAGCATTGTCGGTGAATCCGGAGTTTATTGTCTGTGACGAACCTATTTCCGCGCTGGACGTATCCATCCAGGCACAGGTTCTGAATATGCTGAAGGAACTGCAGGATGAGCTGGGGCTGACCTACCTGTTCATTGCCCACGATTTAAGTGTGGTAAAGTATATTTCGGACCGTGTGATTGTAATGTATCTGGGAACCATTGTGGAATATTCGGATGCGGAAGAGCTTTATCGGAATCCTTTGCATCCTTATACACAGGTGCTGCTGTCCTCTATTCCCGTGGCGGATCCCAAGGCCGTTAAGGAGAAGCAGCGGATTATGGTAAAAGGGGAAATCCCGAGCCCGATTAACCCGCCGGACTGCTGCCGTTTTGCAGAGCGGTGTCCCTACACGACGGATATTTGCCGTAAGGAAATTCCTACTCTAAGAGAGGTTTCATCCTACCACTTTGTGGCTTGCCATAGGATTTCTTAATCTTTGCATCGCGTCGTCCCGGACACAGTGAAGGATCTCATGTCGTTACATAAGATCCTTCACTGTGTTTAGAACGTTGTTTTTTTGTTTCATAATAACCAAGGCACATTCATTCTTATTAGTGAAAGCTTTGTTCGGTTCTTTCAATAATTTCATCCTGCAACGCTTTGCTTAAGTTACGGAAATGGTCACTGTATCCGGCTACCCGGACAATCAGATCCTTATATTCCTCCGGATTCTGCTGTGCCTTAATGAGGGTGGCACGGTCAATGACATTAAACTGAATATGATGACCATCCATGTTAAAGTATGTACGGATCAGATTGGCCATCTGGGTGATTCCTTCTTCTCCGGCAACGACCGCGGGCGTGAACTTCTGATTTAGTAGGGTTCCGCCCGTCTGCAGATGATCCATCTTAGCGCAGGACTTGATTACGGCAGTGGGGCCGCAGATATCCGCGCCTTTCTCAGGCGAAATCCCCTCCGATACCGGCTTGTGTGCCAGACGTCCGTTCGGGCTGGCAATCATGACGTCTCCAAAGTAAACATGGCATGTGGTCGGCAGCATATTGATGCGGTAAGTGCCGCCTTTCATATTGGGGCGTCCTGTTACACTAGTCCGGTAGAATTCAAACACCTCTCTCATGATAGAATCGGCGTATTCATCATCGTTGCCGTACTTTGGCGTTTTGTTGCGGACCAGATTGAGAAGCTGTGGTTCCTTCTCGAAATCGTCCTGCAATGCCGTCAGCAGTTCTTCCATGGTAAAACGTTTTTCGTCAAAGACGTTGTACTTAATCGCCGACAGGCTGTCGGTAATGGTACCAATTCCCACGCCCTGCAGATAATTGGTATTGTAGCGCGCACCGCCGGCATTATAGTCCTTGCCCTTGGAAATACAGTCGTTCGTAATGATGGAGAGAAAAGGGGCCGGCATATATTTTGCATAAATCACTTCAATGATATTACTGCCTTCAATCTTAATGTCCAGGAAATAGCGAATCTGAGCTTTGTAAGCATCCCATAATTCCTCATAGCTCTTGAAACTTCTGGGATCGCCGGTTTTAATCCCCAGCTGCCTGCCGGTGGCCGGATCCACGCCGTTAAACAGTGTCAGTTCAAAAACCTTCGGCAGGTTAAAATATCCGGTAAGAATATAAGCTTCGTTGCCAAATGCACCTGTCTCCACACAGCCACTGGTACCGCCGCGTCTGGCGTCCTCCAGGCTTTTGCCTGCATTTAACAGCTCCTGCACGATGGCTTCCGTATTGTAGAATGCCGGCTGTCCCCAGCCTTTTCTGGAAATTTCACAGGCGCGCTTTGTGAAGCGAGCCGGCGTCTTGCGGCTGATTTGTACGTTGGAGCTAGGCTGCAGCAGCTCCATATCGTCCATGCAGTCCAGAATCAGATAACTCACATCGTTCACGCCGTCCTGTCCATCCGGGGTGATACCGCCCGTGTTAATGTTGGCAAAGTCTGTATAGGTGCTGCTTTCCTTCAGTGTAATACCCACCTTAGGCGGAGCCGGCTGGTTATTAAATTTGATCCACAGGCATTCGAGCAGTTCCAGAGCTTTCGTGTCGTCCAGAATACCATCCGTGGTATCCTGCAGATAGAAGGAATTCAGGTGCTGGTCCAGACGGCCGGGACTGTAGGCATCCCAGGGGTTGAGCTCGCTGGTAACTCCCAGATGTGTAAACCAGTACATCTGGATGGCCTGGTGGAAGGTCTGAGGCTTATGAGCCGGTACTACGTCGCAGTTTGCCGCAACTAAAAGTAAATCGGCCTTGCGCTGAGGATCATCGGTCTGCTCTGCCAGCTCTCTGGCATAAGTGGCATAGCGGGCGCCCAAAAGCATGATGGCATCACAACAGATGCTCATGGCAGAGAGCTCTGCCCTTTTATCCAGTGCCTCCGGATCATTCATGTAGTCCAGGAGTTCCAGTGCCGCCTTAATATCCTGCTGATAGTCCAGGTACCCTTTCTGGTAAATCTTAATCGAACCAACCGTGTGTCCAGGTCCCCGCTGCTCCATGAATTCTGTGAAGATCCCGGCCTCATACGCCGCTTTCCACTCAGGCTTCATATTCTCCAAAATCTTATGACGGATCGAGCGTTTTTCCCAATAGGGAATAACTTCCTCTCTCTGAATCTCCATTGCTTCGGGGGAGACTTTAAAGCTAATCAGATCCCGGTCATTCATAACCTGCATATCTTGCAGTGTGTGGCAGCAAAGTTCGGGGAAGGAAGGAGAACCTTGGGGGGAATCTCCTTTTTCACCTACGATTAATTCACCTTCATTGATGCACAGAGTCTTATGCTCAAAATAGTACTTGAGCGCCAGCGCACGCATCTCCGGAACGGATACGGAGCCATCGTATTTCTTGTAGGCATCGGTCATCAGCTTTGCCCGTTCAATATCCAGATGAGCCGTGGCGCTTATACTTTGTTTGCGCAGTTTGTGTATCCTTTCATTCATTCCATGTCTTGCCATTTTCTTATCCTCCTATTCTTGTGTTGGAAAAACCGCTTTGCTTCAGCATATCTTGTAACAGCTCCATTGTCTGCGGAGTGGGGACTCCCATCCCGCTGCGCTCAAAGGATCTGTCCAGGTTCTCATATTTGCTTTGACCGGTGTGATGGTAGGGAAGAAGATTAATGCCGGTAGTGCGGATCTTATGGTTCCGAAGAAAATGAATCACTTCTTCCAGAAATACAGAGGTGGCATTTACGCCTTCGATAACCGGAATTCGAATATTAATTCTGGCGCCGTCTTCATTTAAACGAATCAGATTTTCCAGAATCAGCCGGTTGTCAGCTCCGATATAGGTAAGATGTTTATTGGGATCCATGAGTTTTATATCATAGAGAAATGTATCTGTATAGGGCAGTACCCGCTGAAAATTTTCGTAAGGTGCATAACCGCAGGTATCAATGTTAATGCTGTATCCTTTTCTGTACAGGCGCCGTAGGAATTCTTCCAGGAAATCCATGTCCTGTACCATTACCTCACCGCCGGACAGGGTGATGCCTCCGCCAGATTCTTCATAGAACATTCGATCCTTTTCTGCTTCATGGATCAGCTCCGAAAGAGAGTAGGTCTTGCCGGTTACTTCTCTGGCTCCCGCCACGCAGAAATCGGAGCAGACGCCGCAGGCAATACAGCGGTTGCGGTCCACCAGAACCGGACCGTTTTCAAAAGAATTTGCCTGCTGGGGACAGACGGAAATACAGGTGCCGCAGGCAGTGCAGCGCTCATGATAACACATCAGCTCAGGGCCGAAGCGCTGGCTCTCAGGATTGTGACACCAGAGACAGGAAAGCGGGCAGCCTTTGAAGAAGAGCGTCGTGCGAATTCCGTTACCATCATGGATGCAATACTTTTGAATATTAAAAATACATGGCTGCCTCATATAATATCCCTCCTCTGAAACAAGAACTAGACTGTGTTCTAGCCCTGAGTCTATTTTACCGCAGGATTCAAAAATATTCAATACCAAAACAAAATTTTTCTACCAAAATTACTTTACTTCGTAAAGTATCAGTGCTATATTTATTACAATTGGAGAGTGAGGGTTAAAACATGGCCAAAAAAGGAAGTACAAAAGGAAAAATTGCAGTAGTGGCCTGGAAGTTGTTCCGTGAAAAAGGTTATGAAAACACGACGATCGATGAAATTATTTCGCATTCAGGAACCTCGAAGGGAAGCTTTTACCACTACTATAGCAGCAAAGATGAGCTGCTGGCATCTCTGTCGGAAGTGTTTGATGCCAAATACGAAGAGATCCTTCAGACATTGGATCCGGATATGAATAGCTATGATAAGTTACTGTATCTTTGCTTTTGTGTTCATCAGATGATTGAAGAAGAGATTCCGGTGGATCTTTTATCGTCCTTATATGCTTCGCAAGTGACGACGAAGGGCGATAAGCATCTGGTGAATCAGAATCGTTTTTACTATCAGATCGTTAATCAGCTGGTGGACGAAGGACAGCGGCGCGGACAGATTACAAGAGAGCTCCCCTATTATGAGGTGGCACACCTTTATACGATCTGTGAACGGGCTTTGATTTATGATTACTGCATTTCGGGAGGAAACTATCCCCTGGGAGAATACACCCGAAAGACAATGCCGCTATTATTTGGTACAATGCGTACAATAAATTCGTGAGGTGACACAAATGGAAGCTACCGTATACAGAATACCGATTCCGCCTTCTACTTTAGCGGCAATCTTAAAGCCCTTATTGTTGGTAACAGTGATTGTTTATGGAATTATGACGTATTATAATTCTTATATGATTGTGGCAGTCGTGCTGGTTGTACTGGTATTTCTTTGGCTACAATTCTTTTATGGACGGGCGGAGTTCGAGTACCGCCTGGGACCAGAGGGTCTTCAGATTGACTTGGTCAGCCGTAAGGGCCGCAGAAAGCAGGGCCGCGCGTATGAATGGAACCAGATGCTGCTTCTGGACCGCACAAAAGCCCCTTCCTTAGTAGAGTACGTGGGGAAGGGAAAGCAAATACAAATGAAAGATTTTGCATCCAGAAAAAATCAGAATCTGGAATATGCATTGATTTGCAGAAAAGAACAGCAGACGGATCTGCTGCTGCTGGAGTTGGATTCTGACATGCTGGATATCTTTCGGCAGCAGATTCCTGAACAGTGCAGGAATCTGCTGTAGCAAAAGATTTGGAGGTGTTAGGCGTGGAGAAAGTGTATCAATCAATGAAATCCGTTGGCATATTTAATTTGATCATTGGAATTGCACTGATTGTGTTTGGAGCAGTAGCGGGTAGTTTCGTAATTGTAAATGGAGCTAAGCTTCTGCACCGTAAGAACGATGTTATTTTTTAGTTCTGCCGGAACGGGAAATCATGTGTGACATGTTTCGCAGCATATCAATACGGGAACGTTCTTCGGGTGCCATGCGCTGCTGCAGCACCTGAAGAATCAAATCCGTTTCTTTATCATCAAAGTCCATACCGTTATTGTCTGTTTTATTTGCAAGTCCCATCAGAAATGGCAGCATTGCATTTGCGTCTTTGCCTTGCACCTGCGAGAGCATGTCGGACATGTATTTCATTTTCTCATTGCTGACCCCTTTTAGGGATGGATCCTCCTGCCAATTTTTTTCTTCACTCATGAAAAGACCTCCTTTGACTTTTATAAATAGTATATGCGAGGACCCTGGCCGTTCATTCCGCATAAGATAGTATTGTATCGCAAGATTGGTACCAGAAAGAGGAGGAGTCTATGAGACAGAAATTAATTATCGAGGGCAATGCGGTCTATGAGGTCGATGAAAATTGCCTGAAGAGTAAAAGCGGACAGAATCAGCGTCCGGCAGGTGGAATGAACTCCGGCAATTCTACCGGCCGGAATTTGAATATAAAGAGAGGCCGATCCTAATATGACAGACTCCCGCCATTGTGCGGGAGTTTGTCATATGATGGAATCAAAAAAAGGGAACTGTCTTAGACAGTTCCCCACTTTTGTAAGTCTAAAGGTTAGGACTAGCATCCTCCACAGCAGCACAGGATCAGGACCAGAAGTACCACAGTATCACAACCGCAGTTATCATTTCCGCCCAGAATACCATTATTTCCACCACAGCAGCACAGAATCAGAATAATAAAGATAATATTGTTTCCAGCTAAACCATTGTTGCATCCACAGTTCGTTGCAGCTAAATCACTCATAGTTGTAAAACCTCCAAGTAGGATAATTTTTATAATGTATCCTATGAATGGGGCTTGACTTTGTTTCCGAAACTTTTAAAAGGTTTTTTCCGTGTTGTAAATCATAGGCAATTATTGCATAATAGAGAGGAAAGAGTGCCGGAACGAAATTGCTTCCGGTTTGATTGCGGGAGGAAGCAAAGCATGATGCGTGAATGGATAAGAGATCTTCAGGCCCAGTTGGAGGAAAATCTGACAGACCGTTCGTTTCTAAAAAAAATAGGCCGATCCAAGAGAGAGATGCAGGCAGAACTGCGGGATGCAGATTTTCGCCATGGCCTCCGGGATTTATATCCGCTGGAATGCTTTACTTGCAGACAGATACTGGATATCAGCCGTAAGATGATGGAACACTTATCACCAGAACCTGAAGAGGGGTGGCTTGCGTATCTCTATCTGGATCGAAAGCATCAGTTATATCCGGAGAATTTTATAGATGTCGCGAAAGACCGGTATGAGAAGGGCGGTCTTCTCTATTTGGAGATTCTGCATGTTCTTCTGGAGGTGGAAGAACAGACCAAAGGATTTTCGCCCACCAGACATTTCCGTTTTGCCGATCCGGAGGAGAGGAAGAGCGGGGCCGAAGAATATAGCCGCTTTCTTAATTTTTGCCGGAATAATTACCTGGTGGAATTTATGCGCATTGCGTCAGAGATCACACCCTTTAATACGCTGGGACATATTGCCGGGGTCCACTATGTGGCAATGTTTGTAGCCAGGCAGCTAGTACAGATGGGTATCCAGGTAGACTTGGGCTTGATGTCCGGTGCTGCAATCGGTCACGATATCGGCAAATATGGCTGCAAGGATTCCGAATCCAAGCGGGTGCCTTATCTTCACTATTATTATACGGATCAGTGCTTTAAACGTAATAATATGCCGGGTATCGGTTATATTGCCGCGAATCATTCCACCTGGGATCTGGAGCTTGAGAACCTGTCCGTAGAATCCTTGCTCTTAATCTATGCAGACTTCCGAGTGAAAAGTGTCTGGGGATCCGATAAACAGGAAATCATCCAATTCTATACGCTGGCCGATTCCTTCCAGGTGATTTTGAGTAAGCTGGATAATGTGGATGATGCCAAGCGGGAACGTTACCGCCAGGTTTATGAGAAGTTGAAGGATTTTGAGGAATTTATGATCAATCTGGGCGTGAACCTTTCGGAGCCAAAGGAGAATCCAGTGAAGAATCCGGTGACCGATTCGGCCCTTCTCTATGGAAACCAGGTAGTAGATGCCTATAAGCATCAGGCGATTTCCCATAATATCAGGTTGATGCATATTTTAAATAATGAGACCTCCTTTGGCAATATCCTGGAGACAGCCCGCAGTGAAAAAGAATGGAAGAACACCCGCTCCTTTCTGAACATTTTCCGGGAATATTGTACTTATATGAACCAAAAGCAGAAGCTTTTGACCATCAGCTTCCTCTATGAGCTCCTGATGCACCGGGAAGGGGATATCCGACTGGAAGCAGCGAGACTGATGGGACAGATGATCGTAGATTACGATACGGAGTATCGGAAGGAAATTCCGGAGGGCTGGATTCCCTTTCTGCAGGAAAGCTCCAGTATTGAACTGTACCAGCGCTTCCTAAAGCAGATTCTGACTCCGGACCATAAAATTATGGAAAAGCACCGCGAATGGGTCGGCTATATGTTGGAACATTACGTGGATGCGGTGCTGACCCATTGCAAAGCCGGTAAGAGAGCCGAGTATCTGAAGGAAACGATTAAGATTTATCGGAAGACCGACTGGGATGAATTTCCTGCTTTTCTGCTAATGACTACGTTGTTAAGGCTTCCACTGGAGCTGTGTAATGCAGAGGACTATACGATTTTACTGGAATTTCTTAAGACGTATGCGACTCATCCGGGAATACGTCTGCCGGTGGCTTCCCTGCGCTTTTTAAATCATTGTCTGACGGTATTTCCCGAGAAAGAAGCGGTTAGATGCTATTGCCGGGAGGTGTTCTTTCATCTGCCGGAGCATAAAATTATCAGTATTCAGTTTTTAAAGCACCAGGTGGCAGTCCGGCTGGAACTGGAACCGGAAGTGCTGCGAAAGATGGAATCCTTGTATCTGGAACAAGGCGTAATTTCTGCTGCTTTCCTGGAGAATCTAAAGACAGCGACACCCTGGATCTGTAAGCAGGTGAATGTGGAGTTTCTGCTCTATATGATGGAGCATGGCTATAATCAGCATCCGGTGCATACGGCTACCCATCTGGCAAACCTCTTGATGGTCAGTGAATTTGGAGATGTACGGAGACAGGCGGGAGAAGTGCTGCTCCGGCTGACGGATTACACGACACCGGATCAATGTAACGAGGTTACGGTAGAGCTTACCAAGGGCCTGGAGTTAGACGGCAGTGAATTCTCCAAGTACATACCGGAATATCTGGGTGCGTTGATCCTGCGTTTGCATCCGGAGGAGGTAGATGAATTTATCCAGACGATGGAGACCATGATGATCCATGGCAATCAGCAGGTGGCCTGTTTGATATTAAATACACTGGGAGTGCTGGTACAGAATTACTCATCCTACCGCAGCCGTTATGAAGAGCCGGAGAAGATCTATAAGAAGCGGCTGAGGAGGATTTTGGGGCTTTTGATGCGGGGGCTGGCAAATTTCCACGAGAAAATTGCACAGGAGGCTTTCTACGTAATTGGCGAATATATTTTTGCCTCCAAACGATTGTCCTTGGAAGAGAAATATGAAATTTTCCGGTTTATCGGGAAAAAGACCCTGCACATTTTGTTGGATCAATCGGAACGCTCTTTAAGCTTCCTGATTAATGCAGCTTCCCTGAATCATATTTATCGGTTTGTGCATGACTATTATTTTTCCTTTGGAGATTTTTGCTTCCCGATGGATGGTAAGGTGGCATTTTTTCCAGGAACCTTCGATCCGTTTTCACTGAGTCACAAAGGAATTGTACAGGAGATCCGCCGCCATGGGTTTGAAGTATATCTGGCGATTGATGAATTCTCCTGGTCTAAGAAGACACAGCCGCGGCTGATCCGAAGGAAGATTGCCGCCATGTCGGTGGCAGATGACAGTGAGGTCTTTCTGTTTCCGGATGAACAGCCGGTGAATATTGCCAATAATCAGGATCTGAAGATTCTTAAAGAGCTGTTTCCCACAAAGGATGTTTACATTGTGGTAGGAAGTGATGTGCTGGCATATGCTTCCGCATACCGTAAGGAGGTCTCGGAATATTCGATTCATCAGTTTAACCATATTGTATTCCGCCGGAACAGCGAGGATAAGGAGGAAGAAGACAGCCTGCGGGAGCCCTATGCGGCAATTCGGGGCCGTATGATCGATCTGTCCCTGCCCATGTATCTGGAGGATATCAGTTCTACCAGGATCAGGGAAAATGTCGATTTGAACCGGGATATTTCTAATTTGATTGATCCGATTGTCCAGAATTTTATCTATCAGAACAATTTATACCTTCGGGAGCCGCAGTATAAACCGATCCTGGCCACAAGGTCCCTGAATTGTGAATTTATCAGCCGTGTTACGGAGGAGACCCTGACAGAGCTGGCGCAGACCGTATTAAAGGGCAAGCGGGTAGCCCCTGCGGTTCTTAAGGAGCTGCAGCTGCCAGGAATCCAGCTCCTGGTACTGCGGGATGATGAACATGATCATGTACCGCTGGCATTCTCCGTATTTCGGCCTTTGGCGGGACGGGAGCTGCTGCAGGAATTCGGAGATTTGGAACTGACGAATGAGATCCGAGGCCGGGCCACAGGTAAGATGGTACTGATGCTGGGGGGATATGTCTCATCAGGGCTGGTAATGCCTGGCCTGGGCCTCCGTCAGTTAATTCTGACAGAGACGCTGGCACACTGTCTGGCAGAGGAGTATACCTATTGCCTGTTTCATGGCATTCCGGAGCTGGAGGAGCACCGGGCTATGGTCCAGGAGATTTTAGAGCGTCAGGGATTCTTGAAAATTTCCGGGGCAGCCAGTGAGGATTTGGTTATGGTCGTGGATATGCGCTTCCCCACTACGCTGAGTAAAAATCTGGAACAGGTTATTAAAGAACCGTTTAATACGAATGCACGTGTTTTGCGGGTACTTAACCGGTCTCATAAGAAGCTGCAGTCTGCTCTGACGCAGTTTCGCCCGGGGAATCTGATACTTTCTTTTGACCAGACAATTATGCACCACCGTCTGGTGGATAAAATCACCAATGAAAATGGGGTGCAGAATAAGACCGTAGCTCCACGTAAGCTGGGCAAGAAGATGTGTGTGCCTTTTGGCAAGATGATCCGTGGATCTGTGGTGCCGAATACCGTGACGAAGGCGCTTCATACCGAGAGGGTTTTTCATTCGGATATGACGGGCTTTACCATTCAGGAGTACCCCAATTATTCGCCGTTGAAAACACAGATCCGGACGATTAAGTCCTTTGACAAGGAAGTAATCCTCGTGGACGATTTGCTGCATAAGGGATACCGGGTACGGGATACTTACCATATGTTTGAGGCTCAGGGCATTACCGTAAGGAAAATTATTCTGGGAATCCTGTCTGGGCGGGGCCGGGATCTGATTGAGACTTTTGGCGGGGAAACGGACTGTGTCTATTTCCTGCCCAATATTCATTCCTGGTACGTAGAGTCTACCATGTACCCCTTCATCGGAGGGGACAGTGTGGATGGAGGAACGAAGACACCGGGCCTTCTGACTTCTGTAAATCTGGTGCTGCCTTATGTGGCACCGACCTTTATGATGCGGGAGTCCAGAGAGGCTGCTTATAATCTTTCGATGGTCTGTCTGAAAAATGCCAGGGATATTTTGCAGGTACTGGAGGAAGAATACCAGCGGGAATTTGAACGGAATCTGACACTGGAACGTTTGTCAGAGGCAATTTATTCTCCTACCTGTCCGGATAAAGGACAGCATATGAGCTATGATGTGAATTTACCGGCTTCTATGTACGTGGAGAATGATATTAACCGCCTGATCCGTTTAAAAAATATTACAATGGAGTAAAAGGAGCACTTTGCCATGAAACAATACCGCCTGACGGACCTTTTTCTGGAGGGATATCAAGAGAATTCTTACCTGGCAGGCTGCCCGCAGGATATGGAGTGGTTTTCCGGGCAGAAATTGCGCCTGCATATTTTTGCGCTGGGAGATGTGGGAAGTACACTGCTGACAGGACTTCGCCTGATGGGAGAAGATGTAATTTCTTCGATTGGGATTTATGACGTCCGGGATCCGGTATTAAAACGATGGGAGTTTGAAATGAACCAGGTGGAAGGCCCCTGGAAATATGACCACCTTCCATCGGTGGCGATTGTAACGCCGGAGAGACTGTTTGACTGCGATGTTTTTGTGTTCTGTGCTTCCTTAGGCATCCCTCCGGTGACCCAAAGGAATGTGGATGTACGAATGGCCCAGTATGAGGCTAATGCAGGTCTGGTGTCGGAATATGCGGCTAAGGCAGTCGCTGCCGGCTTTAGCGGTTTATTCGCCCTGGTATCGGATCCGGTAGACCCACTGTGTAACGCAGCAGTAAAAGCAGGACTTCCGGAAGCGCGGGTTAAAGGCTTCGGGCTTGGAGTTATGAATGCACGGGCAGCATATTTTGCAAGGAAGGATTCCCGGTTTGCTTCCTTTTTGGCAGAGGGTGCTGCTTTTGGTCCCCATGGACAGGATCTGGTCATTGCCAATAGCCTTATAGTCTATGACGATGAATTATCGCGGGAACTGACAGAACTGACCGTAACCGCGAATCTCCGGATGAGGGAGCTTGGGTTTAAGCCTTACATTGCCCCGGCTCTGTCTTCCGGAGCCTTATCACTGCTGGCCGTTCTTAAAGGGGAATGGCATTATAGTTCCACCTGTCTGGGAGGAGTCTTCTTCGGAGCGAAGAACAGGGTAACGCCTCATGGAATTGAGGTGGAGAATCCGTTACTTCCGGAAACATTGTATTACCGGTTAGAAAATGCATATCAAAATTTAAAGGAGATTGGATGAATCTGACGAGGCTAATTTGTCCGCTGGAGTCCGGCAGCTTTCTGCCGGAGCGGCTGGAGTGCGTGTTAAGACACGCAGTGACAGCCGGGGAGCGGACACAGATGATTACAACAACAGAGGAATTTGTGCCGATCAGGGGAGAACGGATTCTCTTCTTAGTGGGCTTGGGAGAAGACGGCCTGAATCTGGAACATTACCGGATGATGCAAAAAATGCGCCAGCCAGGTTTCCTGCAAGATTGCATTGGAGGCGTCATTATCGATGGCTCCGGTGAACTGTATACGAAATCTACTGCCAGAGAGCTGGTACTGACGGCTAATATGACCGGCTGTACCTTCCCTGGTAAGCCCCTGGTGGAGGCCACCGGCTCCCTCCGGAATTTTCAGGTACAGGCAAGACTGCTGAACACCGACCGGATGGGGGCTTATCAGGCCGCGGCAGCAGATCTGGCAGAACGGGTCCGGCGCTTTGTGGGCCCTCATAAGAAAAACCCTCGTTTGCTGGCACTGCATGCCAGTGATTTTCATGTGTCCAATACCTGGAATTTATGGGAGATGGTAAAGCCTTATTTAACGGGGGTGGAAGTAGAAGAGCTGTCCCTTCGGAACGGAGAAATTTCGGATTGCACCGGCTGTCCTTACACCATGTGCATGCATTTTAGCGACAAGGGGAAATGTTACTATGGCGGAACAATGATTGAGCACGTAAATCCGGCAGTAGAACGTTGTGATGGTTTAATTCTGCTATGCCCAAATTATAACGATGCCGTAAGTGCAAATATTTCCGCCTTTATTAATCGTTTGACGGCATTGTATCGGAAAACGCCCTTCTACGATAAATACCTGTTTGGAATAGTCGTATCTGGCTACAGCGGCGGCGATCTGGTAGCGATGCAGCTAATCAGCAGCCTGAACTTAAATAAAGCCTTTATTCTGCCGGCAGACTTCGCGATGATAGAGACCGCAAATGATCCAGGAAGCATTCGGGCGGTTCCTGCGATCGAAGAAAGGGCAGCGATCTTTGGTAATCATATCCGAAATACCTTAACAGGCAAAATTCTTGGGACTTCCAATTGACTTTTTCGAAAGAAACGCCTATAATATTCATAGGTCTAAAGCCTAACGTCTGTATACAGTACAAGGGGTTGTACTGGTTTCGACGGGGGTCTGGAAGCCTGAGCAGCCATCCGCGGACCGTGACCGCGTATCAAAACGGAAACTTAAATTTAAACGCAGACGAAAATTTAGCGTACGCAGCATAATTGCTGCTGTCGACCTTAAGTTGCTCACAGCTTAAGTCATCGGCATCATGGATTGTGAGGCACTTTTTCTCCAAAGCTTTGAGGGGATAAAAGATTTTATGAAGCTACTGAAACGGGAAGCCGGTTGCCGGGCGGTCCGCAGAGGGAATGTCAAAACGGTAACTGTGATGGGAGAAACTTAAGTGAAAAGGTCTTCGGACAGGGGTTCGATTCCCCTCAGCTCCATTTAAAAACCCGCGTTTTTACGTGGGTTTTTGAATTTTTTAACACATTTTATAATAGATCCGAAGCATAAAGAAAGGATTAGACAGAACAGGGTTTGTGCATTATAATATAAACGTGTTCGCCTGGAAAAATGTCTGGGCTCTAATACGGAAGATCGATTAAGGAGCTGTCATGAGAAAGGTAATACTATTTGAACAACTGTCGGAACTTGCAGAATATCTTCCGGCAGATATGATCCTGCACCTGCAGGAGGGACATGCAGAGGTATTTGAAAGCTGGGAGGGGATCGACCTTCTATCCTTCGACTGGTGTGATAAAGGGAGTTTATCCGCGCCTCCGGCTCAAGTAATTCTGGTGCTTACCGGGCAGGAACTGTTTCTTATTTGTGAAAACGAGCAATGCCTTCAGAATGTTGAAGGGATTATGCCGGGCATTCAATATGAGGAAGCCGCCAATGACCGGATCCTGTATTTGTTCTTTGTCAATCTGATCCGGGGAGATATGAAGTATCTGGATCGGCTGGAGGAGCAGATTACGGATGCGGAGGATGCTCTGATTCTGTCGCCGGCGGCGGCATACCGTAGCCAAATTATTTCTTTCCGGCGGGAGCTGCTTCGATACCGAAAGTATTACAAGCAGCTGGATGTGATTTTTCACGGCTTGATTGAGAACGATAATGAATTAATGGATGCTTTTACGGTGCGCCAGTTTCATATCCTGCATAACCGGGGAGAATGCATGTATGCGCATGTACAGATGCTGCGGGATTATATTACCCAGGTGCGGGAAGCCTATCAGGCCCAGGTAGATATTGAACAGAACAGTATTATGAAGACCTTTACGGTAATAACGGCCATATTCCTTCCCCTCACCCTGATTGTAGGGTGGTATGGAATGAACGTAAGAATGCCGGAGACCGAATGGCAATTTGGCTATCCTTTTGTAATCCTGTTAAGTTTGGTAGTTTGCGGGATTTGTATTGCCTTCTTTAAGAAGAAAAAATGGTTCTAGTGTGATGTACGGATCCGGGAGGTAGGAATGAGTAAATGGCGTATTATTTATGGGCTGGGAGTTCTGTTTTTCCTGGCGTTATCCGGCTGCGGCCGGATATGGATTACCGGCAGCGAAGACCCTAGTACCATGCCAATACCGGCAACCAGTGATTATCCAAGTGAAGAGGCCAGCAGTGCAGCGGAAGAGACCTCTTCGTCTGTACCAATCCTGAAGGATTTGATCTATAGCGGGACTGTGAAAAGCCTGTCCCTGCCTGCCTCGTACGATCTGGACGGAGACGGCGAAATGGAGTCCATCTCCTTTAAATGTGCGGATAATCGTAAGTCCTGCATTCTACGGATAGAAGAAGTAGCCATACAATTGGACTATTGCCATAACCTGTCCAAAGAGCTTTTTGCATTCAGTTTGGATGGAAAAACCATTCAATTACTGGTGCTGGACTGTGGATTTATGGGGACACCGGCAGTCACATACGTTTATACTTACGAAAAAGATCAAATATTCCGGGCTGGTAAACTTCCGGGAGAACCGGATACCATGGAGGTGTATCCGGAAGAAAATTATGTTACTGCTTCCGGGCCCAGTGAAATTTTCCAGAGTTTTTCCATTAGGCGGGATTATACCATTGAAAAAAACGTACTGGTGGAAATCCAGCGGGAATTCTATGCAATGGGAAATACTGTGACGGTTCAGAAATCTCTGACGCTGTATGAGACAGAGGAAGGGCTGGTAGAGGGGATTACCCTGCAGATGGGCAGTGAAGTGATTATACTTGGTACGGATAATGTCCGGTGGGTTTGTATCCGCGATCTGAACGGCGGAGAGGAAGGCTGGCTGCAGGTGTCCCAGAACGACAAAACGAAGATCCTGGTAAATGGTGTTGCCAGAAAGGCATCCGATTATTTCAGCGGTTTGCGAGGCTTTGATAGCGAGACAGAATAGGAGGAGTGGATTTTGAAGAAATGGAAAGCGTTAATGGCGCTGCTGCTTTGTGCCGTCTGCCTGCTGGCAAACAGTCTGCCGACCTTTGCTGCTACAGAAACGGATATTTGGATCCAGAATGAAACCGGTGTGGCAGAGCCACCGGAGGTTGCCTCAGCGGCAGCAATTTTGATCGAAGCCAAAACAGGAACGGTCTTGTATGCAAAAAATGCGGATACGGCCTATTATCCGGCCAGTATCACAAAGGTAATGACTGCGCTTTTGACAGTGGAGAATTGCACAATGGATGAGACGGTCGTCTTTTCTTACCGCGCGACCCATGAGCTGGAGAGCAATGCTTCTAATATCGGGCGGGATACAAACGAAGAATTAGTGGTGAAAGACTGTTTGTATGCCCTGCTTTTGGCATCGGCCAATGAAGTGGCTCAGGCGCTGGGAGAGCATATATCCGGCAGTCTGGAGGATTTTGGCGTATTAATGACGGAACGGGCGAAGGAGCTGGGGTGTACAAGCACCAATTTCACGAACCCTTCCGGGCTGCATAATGACGAGCATTATACGACTGCCCGGGATATGGCGAAAATTATGGCGGCAGCCGTCGCTAATCCGGATTTCATGGAAGTGGATTCCACCCACTCCTTTACGATTCCGGCCACGAATATTCATGCAGACCCCACGCCGGTGGCGACCAAGCACCCGCTCCTGTACGGTGAAACCCGCTACGAATATGCAGTGGCAGGTAAGACCGGATATACCAGCATGGCCGGAAATACGCTGGTTACTTATGCGGAAAAGGACGGGATGGGATTGATTTGTGTGATTCTAAAGAGTGATATAGGGAAACGGGCAACGGATAGCCGGCAGTTATTTGACTATGGTTTTGAGAATTTCTCCCTGTACCAGCTGCAGGATATTTATGGCGGTCAGACAGCCGAAACCCTGATCTCCGATAGTTTGCTGGGAGCGGATGTCTTAAATGTGGATCTGGATTCCGAGGCATGGGCGGTACTCCCGAAGACCATTTCAGCGGATCAGTTGAAGGCACAGGCAGAGTGGCAGGATAACGATACCGGCGGTACGGCTGGGACACTATCCTTTTACTACCGGGAACTGTTAACCGGACAGATGAATTTTACACTGGAGAGGATTCCTCCGGAGACAGCCGCCGAAGCAGACTCCAAGACCGAAGTACCGGAGTCTGCTTCAGAAGCTGCTGAGCTGGCTGTACAGACCCTGTCCCTCTCGCCAGAGCATTGGCTCCTCATTGGCGGAGGTGTGCTGGTGCTGCTGGCAGCCGGCCTTCTGGCAATTCGTATATCGGATCACCGCAAAAGAAGAGAAGCGCGAAACGATAAAATTTCCCGTAAGAACGAATGAGGATTATAAACGGATTTGGCCTTCTCCATAGATCTTGAACTTATAGGTGTTAAGCTCCGGCAGTCCGATGGGGCCTCTGGCATGAAGCTTTTGTGTGGAGATGCCGATTTCCGCGCCATAACCAAATTCTCCGCCGTCGGTAAAGCGTGTGCTGGCATTCACGTATACGGCGGCAGCATCAACTGCATTCAGAAAGGTCTCTGCCGTAGTGAGGTTTTCTGTAATAATGCATTCGCTGTGCCCGGTGCCATAGCGGTGAATGTGTGAAATTGCGTCCTCCAGGGATTCCACAACCTTTATGGACATTTCATAATCGGAATATTCTTTTTCCCAATCGCTTTCCTCTGCCGGCAGAATACCGTCTGCAAATTTTCTGGATTCTTCATCCCCATGCAGAATGACGCCTTTCGTGTCCAGATGTTCTTTAATCGCAGACAGGGCGTTTTCTGCAATATCCTTGTGCAGTAAGAGGCTTTCCGCAGCGTTGCACACGGAAGGACGGGAGGTCTTGGCATTATATACAATGGAAATGGCTTTGGCCAAATCGGCAGCCCGATCCACATAGATATGGCAGTTACCGGTTCCGGTTTCAATTACCGGGACGGAGGCTTGCTCGACCACTGTACGGATAAGGCCCGCGCCGCCTCTGGGAATCAAAAGATCCAAATACTGTTTGCAAGTCATCATTGCCGCTGCGCTTTCTCTGGTGGTATCCGTTACCAACTGAATGATATCCGGAGACATTCCGGTCTTCCGGACGGCCTGTCTCATGGTTTCCACAATGGCGGTATTGGAGTGAATGGCTTCTTTTCCTCCTCTCAGAATCACGGCATTTCCTGCCTTCAGGCAAAGGGCGGCAGCATCCGAAGTCACATTCGGGCGGGCTTCGAAGATGACACCGATTACCCCCAGAGGAACACTGACTTTGCGGATCACCAATCCATTGGGGCGGTTAATCTCTGCCAGAATTCGTCCGGTGGGATCGGGCAGGGTGACAATGTCCCTTACTCCTTTTGCCATCCCGGCGATTCGTTCTGCATTCAGAGCCAGCCGGTCCAGCAGTGCCGTAGAAAGGCCATTGGCCTTTCCCTGTTCCAGGTCTTTTTTATTGGCTTCCATGATTTTCTCTTTTTCTTCTTGCAGATCGTGAGCGATTGCAAGTAGTACCAGATTCTTTGATTTCTCATCGGTAAGGGCAAGTGTACGGGATGCTTCCTGTGCTTTTCTCCCCATTTCATAAAGATCCATTATTCTTTCTCCTTTCACTTCTTATGAAAAAAAGTACCTACTTGGCGGCCATCGATGGCCTTGTATACATTTTCCGGATCAGAACCGTCCATAATAATGGTATCAATTCCGGCGTCGGTTGCAATCTGTGCGGCATGCAGTTTCGTTACCATACCGCCGGTGCTGAAGTGGGTGCCGTGTCCGCCGGCAATCTGATAAAGCTCGCCGGTAATTTCATAGACCTCCGGTATAAGACGGGCATTTTCATGCTCCATGGGATTTGCGTCATAGAGTCCGTCGGTATCGGTCAGAATGATGAGCGCGTCGGCACGGATTAACTTTGCAACAATGGCGGACAGACTGTCGTTGTCTCCATAGACAATTTCCTCCACCGCCACGGAGTCGTTCTCATTGATTACCGGAATCGCGCCGTATTCAAACAGCTTGTCAAAGGTGTTCATCAGATTGTGACGCCGTTCGTCATTATCTACGTCACTTTTTGTAATTAGCAGCTGGCCGATGGTGCGACCGTATTCGGAGAACATTTTGTCATAGAGAAACATTAATTCACATTGTCCTACTGTAGCGGCAGCCTGCCGTCCCGGTGTGTCCGTGGGCCGCTCCTTCAGCCCCAGCCGTCCGGCACCCACCCCGATTGCTCCGGAGGTAACCAGCGCGACCTCAATTCCGGAATTGGCGATATCGGAAAGGACGGAGGAGAGCTTCTGCATCCGCCGCAAATTGATTTTACCGGTCTCATAGGTGAGAGAAGAAGTCCCCACCTTCACTACAATGCGATGTATATTCTGTAAGGTTGCCATACAAGATCCCTTCGTTTTCAAATCGTATTGCTCTCAGTAATTGGCAGAAAGCTGTTTTTAAGTATAACACAGCCGGCAGAATTGTACAAGTTTATGCCACTATTTTGCCGGCAGCAAAGAGCTATTCTTCGAAAAGCTTAATAAAACTCCGGATTTCATGGGACAGCTTTTGCTCCTTCTCCCATACCACATAAGAACGGGAAGAGAGACGAGGCTGGATAATCGGCTTAATGATCATGTCCGGATTGGGATTGGCGATAACCGAGGTGTAGGGGGCAATGGCAATGCCGATTCCGGCGGCAGCCCAGCTCAGAGAAGAAGCAATGTCATTGTTCTGGCAGATCACGTGCGGGGCGAATCCCCTTTGCCGGCACGCATTAACCAGCATATCGTTATAACGCCGATGGACGATCAGGGGCTTTCCCTTTAGTTCAATAAGGGAGATGGTAATTGCCCCGGGTTTATCATAGAATTCCAGCTTGGCAATCGTGCAGAAATCATCATATTGGCTATCCCCCAATGCTTTGTCCGTAATGGGGATATAGTTATATATGGCCGTATTGAAGGGTTCCCGTACCAGGCCGATATCCACCGCCTTATTCGCCATTTGTTCTAAGATGCGGGTAGTGCTGCCTTCAAAGATCTGAAATTCAATATGCGGGAAAATATTACTAAAGTCCCGGATTTTGTCGGGCAGCAGACGGTTACAGACGGAAGAAATCGTGCCGATGCGGATAATGACCCGAAAGTCAAGGTCCATTGTCTGCAGATCGTACACAGTGTCATTGACCATGCTCAGGATCTGACGGGTCCGCTCCTGCAGCAATTTCCCTTTTTTCGTAATAATCAGACTTTTTTTATCGCGTTCGAAGAGCGCAATCCCCAGTTCCTCTTCCAGTGCCTTTAGCTGCAGACTTAAAGGGGGTTGTGAAATATTTAAATTTTTGGCCGCTTGCGTCATATTACCGGTGTCCGCAATTGCCAGGAAGTATTCCAGTTGTTTTAGTGTCATAAGAGATCTCCTTATAAATGTAATAATATAGCGAATTAATAGGGTATTTTACACTTTTCGCAAAAAATCGATTTAAAAAACAAATCGATAGGGGGGCTAAATTGTCGAAATATATATTTGAATAAATAGCGTTTTCGCGCTATTATTTAAGTATAGAACTAGTATACAAAAATACAGATTTTTTTCAAGACTTTTTTCCCAAAGGAGATGATGACATGTTTCAAATCAACCAAGAAAGCTGCAAGAAATGTAAGATTTGCGTAGGAAACTGTCCCATCGGCGCGATTTCTGCTGAAGAAGCAGCAGGCCAGAAAAAGATTGAGATTCAGGCATCCTGTGTCGAGTGTGGAATTTGTAAGAAAGTGTGTCCCTTTGGTTGCATTGAAAATGCGGAAAGGGCAGAAGGGGTGGTGATCTGCAGCTCCTGTCCGATCCAGTGCAAGGTTCCGGTGGGTTCGACCGGCGCATGTACCCGTTACACAAACCGTGATGGGAAGCTGATACGGAATCGTCCTCTGGAAAAAGAAGCAAAGCCAGTGATGGAAGCAGATGGGAAGATTCGCAGACCTATTGTTACGGCCGTGGGCGCAGGCACGAATTATCCCTGTTCTAAGCCGGCGCCTCATATTGTTTCCGAATGCAGAGACGGTGTGGACGTAGTAACCGTGGTAACGGAGGCCCCTCTTAGCTACAGCGGCCTGATTGTGAAGCTGGATACCAATACATACATTGGTGAAGAAGGCGCTAAGGTCTACCGGGGCAATAAAGTGGTAGGTATGGTTAACACGGAAGAGTATGGTTCCAAGATGATCGCCATCGGCGGAGCAAACCGTCTGACCGGAGACGGCGGCTTCGCAACAGCCAGAACCATTGTAGAGCTGGCGAACGGCGAGGAAGTGGAACTGACGGTGGATAAGAAAATCAAAATGAAGCTGCAAGCCGGTAAGGCTCCGGTAATTAACGGCATTGAGGAAAGCCGGATGAGAATCGGCTGCGGCAGTGCAACCGTCGGATTATTTGCGCGCTTAATGAAAGAATGTGTAGACGAGTGTATTGTGGTGGATCACCACGTGGTAGGGCTTTGCTCCGAACATCTGGCCGGCGAGGCAGTCGGTATGGATTGGTCTGGTGTGATTCCAAATGCCACAAAGAGCTCCAGAGGACGCTACTTTGGCGATCATGGACATGGAATCGGCGGTACCACACTGGAGACCTGCAGGGATGCCATTAAAGAAGTGGATATGTCCATTGCGAAACCAGGGATGACGATTCTGGTGGTGAATACTACCGGTGAAATCTATGAACTGTTTGAGGTCCAGGGAGACGGTAGTGTAAAGTCGGTTCCCATGACCGAAAAGGCCATGAAGGTGTCTCAGGCGATTCAGGAGAACTGCCAGAATTCCATGACCTCCGTATTATACTCCGGCGGAACCGGAGGCAGTGCCAGAGGCGGCGTATGCAGCTATCCTTTAGGAATTACCAAAGCAGTACATGAGGGCAAGGCGGTCCTAACGATCGGAGGCGCACCGGTATTTGTCTATCCCGGCGGCGGCATTAACTTTATTGTGGATACGGAAAACATGGTAGCAAAGGGCTTTACCTGGGTTCCCACACCTGCTACGGTAGCACCGATCGAATATACGATGACGAAAGCGGATTATGAAGCGATTGGCGGTCATATGGACCAGATCAAGGATATTTCGGAATACAAATAATGGATAATGACGCATTACGAGTTTTAGCAGACGGAAAAGTGTTTGTTGATTACGGGCCGGTTTCCATGGTCATTATGGCCCGTAATCCATCCTCCATGATGACGGAACTGGCGCTGGAAAGCTTTGCGGTAATTTACCAGGGACTGGAGGAGCTGGCTGTGGCACTTCCCTTTCTGCGGCGGTATCCGGATCAGCTGGATGCAGATGCCTTCAGCGGCCTGGCCCGCAGAATGATTCAGGCAGTACAGGCGGTAGAAGAACCAACCTTGACTCCAATGGCCACAGTGGCCGGAGCCATGTCGGATCTGGTGGCAGATTGGCTGCAGGCACAGGGCGCCCCGATAGTAGCCGTTAACAATGGCGGGGATATTGCTTTGCGGCTGGCAGAAGCGGAATCCATCCGAATGGGAATCCTGTCCGATATTCGCAGTACACAGATGGATGAAATCGCTGTCATTTACGGTAGTGACGGAATCGGTGGTGTCTGTACCAGCGGCTTGGGCGGCAGAAGTCTGACCCGTGGAATTGCCAGTGCGGTAACGGTGTTTTCGGAGCGGTGTATTCAAGCAGATGCCTGCGCCACGCACATTGCGAATTGTTCTTATGTGGAATCCCCTCGTGTAAAGACGGTAAGGGCCGGGGAACTGGATCCTGGCAGTGACATCGCGGATCTGACCGTGGTTACCGAGGTGGGAGTACTGACAGCGGAGGAGATTCGGCAGGGGCTGGCCGGAATGCAGGCAGAATGTATCCGCCAATCCAAACTGGGGAATCTCTTACGGATGGCAGCCGATATTCAAGGCAGCAAAATACATTTTTCAGGAAATAAATAGAATAGGAGAAAGCCATATGAAGATAGGATTTGTTGGGATTGGGGCAATGGGAAAGCCGATGGCAGGCAATTTATTAAAAGCAGGGTATGAGGTACACGTATTCGATCTGATGGAGGCCAACGTAAACGAGATGGCCGCTAAAGGTGCACTCCCCTGTAAAACGAATACGGAACTGGCCGCAAATGTAGATGTAGTGTTTACCTCTCTCCCAAACTCTGCAATTGTTGAAAGTGTTATGAATGGTCCGAATGGCATATTTGATGCCTGTAAGCCAGGAACAATTCTGATTGATATGAGCAGTGTTTCACCTGCGTCTACCGTGCGGATGGCAAGAATCGCAGAAAGCAAAGGTCTGCATTATGTGGATGCCCCCGTAAGCGGCGGGACAGCCGGTGCTGCATCCGGTACACTGACCATTATGGTAGGAGCGGACGATGAGACCTTTGAGAGAATTGAGCCGATCTTACATGTAATCGGAAAGAACATTTACCATGTAGGTGAAACCGGACTGGGAGATGCCATTAAGATTGTGAACAACCTGCTGCTGGGATGTAATATGGCAGCATTGGCAGAAGCCCTGGTACTGGGTGTAAAGTGCGGATTGAAGCCGGAAGTTATGCAGGAAATCATCCAAGTCAGCTCCGGCAGCAGTTATGCATTGACCGCTAAGCTTGAGAAGTTCATTCTGGAAGGAAATTTCGAGGGTGGTTTTTCTATGAATCTGCAGCATAAGGATCTGGGGCTGGCGCTGGAAGCAGCAAAGGAAGCAGGAGTGCCACTTCCGATCACCGGACTTGCCACGAGTATCTATGAGATGGGCAGAGCCCAGGGACTGGGTAAAGAGGATATGTCTGCTGTGATTAAGGTATGGGAGAGCATGACCGGCGCCAAGGTGCGCAAATAATCCAAGCAGGAGGACATGTAAGCATGAGAGAATTTGACTTCTATTCGCCGGAAACTGTGCCTGAAGCGTGTAAGGTGCTGGCACAGCACAAGGATTCCGTGGCAATCGTGGCAGGAGGTACCGATCTCGTTCTGGAATTGAATGAGAGGAAAATATCCCCTGCAGTCATTGTAGACGTAAAGAAACTAAAGGAGTTGGAATACATCAGGATCGAGGATGGCATCGTCCATATCGGCGCGCTGACCACTCACGCGTCTATTGCTGCAGCTCCTTATATCAAAGAACACGTGAAGATCCTGTATACGGCCTGTGCCGAAATAGGTTCTCCCCAGATCCGGAATCTGGGTACCATCGGCGGTAACCTGGCTACCTCTTCGGTAGCCGGAGACGGTGTCTGTGCACTAACCACGCTGTATTCGTCTGTGGTGCTGACTAGTCAGAGAGGCACCCGCACCATGAAGCTGATGGATTTCTTTGCCGGGGAAGGTTATGATAAGCGGAATGCTCTGGAAGCAGATGAGCTGCTGACCGAAGTGTTTTTTGAGGCGCCGGATGACCATACGGCAACGGCTTTTTATAAGCTGGCCAAGAGAAAATCTCTGGCGATCTCTGTAATCGGCGGCGGCATGGCTGTGAAGGTGGATGAGGATGGTGTATGTACCTGGGTTTCCATGAGAGGCGGCTGTCTAGGCCGTTATCCGCTGCAGTTCAAAGAAGCTGAGACGCTGCTGGAAGGACAGAAGCTGACGCTTGCGCAGATGCAGAAGACACTGCCGATTCTGCACGATACGGTACTGGAAATCAATCGGAGCCGTCCCTGGTCTGTTTTTTATAAGAAGGAGAGCGTTCAGGGCGTATTCAATAAGCTGTTTGCAGAATTACTGGACCAGCTTCAGCCTTACGTATAGGGAGGGGTTACATGAAAAGCATAACCATTTCTTTAAAGATAAACGGACAAGAAATTATGACGCAGGTACGCCCAAACAAACGCCTGGTAGATTTCCTCCGGGAGGATTTGAAACTGACCAGCGTCAAGGAAGGCTGCGGCGAAGGCGAATGCGGCGCCTGCACGGTAATTTTTAATGGAGAGCCGGTCACTACCTGCTGTATGCTGGCAGGGCAAGCCGACGGCGCAGAAATCATTACGCTGGAGGGTCTGGCTAAGGACGGAAAGCTGGATGCAGTACAGCAGTCCTTTATGGATGTGGGTGCCGTACAGTGCGGGTTCTGTACCCCTGGTATGATTTTGACAGCGAAGGCACTGCTGATGAAGAACCCACACCCCACCCGCGAAGAGATCAAGGTCGCCATGTCCGGCAACCTGTGCCGCTGCACCGGCTATGCCAAGATTCAGACAGCGGTCGAGGATGCGGCCCGGAAATCCCAGAATGCTTAGAGAGGAGAGTTTCGATGAATAAGGATTTTGCTGTTTTAGGAAAAAGCGAAGTCAAGCTGGATTCGCTGGAGAAGGTACTGGGAACAGCGAAGTTCGCCGCAGACTATACCATGCCCGGCATGCTGTATGGCGGCGTATTTCGAAGCACCGTGCCTCATGCATATATCAAAAGCCTTAATGTAGAGAAGGCCAAAGCTCTTCCTGGTGTTGTCTGTGTGTTGGACCATACGGCGATTCCCGGTAAGAACCGATTCGGAATTATTGTAAAAGATGAACCTTGTCTGGTGGATGATAAGGTACGCCGTTACGGCGATGCAATTGCCGTAGTAGCTGCCGAGACGAAGGAGATTCTGGATGAGGCGCTGGATCTGATCCAGGTGGAATATGAGGAGATTGAGCCGATTTTCACCTTTGCGCGTGCGATGGAAGAGGATTCTCCTAAAGTACACGGCACGACAAATATCCATGCGAAGAAGCACCTGGAATTTGGAAATGTGGATGCGGCATGGGAAAAATGTGATATAATTATTGAAAAGGACTATTCGACCCATCGCCTGTCCCATATGTATATCGAGCCGGATGCCGGCTTAGCCTATTATGATGAGTATGGCCTGATGACGGTTCTGGCTTCTACCCAGAATCCTCATTACGACAGAGGAGAGGTAGCGGCTATGCTGGGAGTTCCGGCTAACCAGGTACGGGTTAAGCAGGTGACCACCGGCGGCGGCTTCGGCGGCAAGCTGGATATCTCCGTACAGTGCCACTGTGCACTGATGACCTACTACACGAAACGACCGGTACAGATGGTACGGAGCCGTGAGGAATCCACGATGGTATCTGCTAAACGCCATCCGATGACCATGAAGGCCAAGACCGGTGCTGCCAAAGACGGTAAACTAGTCGCGGTAGAGGTGTATATGACCGGCGACACCGGAGCGTACGCTTCCTATGGACCGGCGGTAATCGGACGGGCACCGGTTCACTGCATGGGACCTTATGAGGTTCCAAACGTCCGCGTGGACGCAGTATTTGTCTACACAAACAACCCGATGGCCGGTGCCTTCCGCGGTTTCGGTGTACCGCAGGTGGCGGTCTGCCACGAGGGACAAATGAACGCCCTAGCCAGAAAGCTGGGAATGGACCCGCTTGAGCTGCGCCTCTTAAATGGGCATAAGGTAGGAACCAAGATCGCCACCGGTCAGGTATTGACCGAAAGTGTGGGCTTCATCGATACGATTCTTCAGGCTAAGGCAAAAGCCGAAGAAGTAATGTAAGCGGACGGAGGTAAATTCCATGAAGAGAAGAGGAAAAGGCGTCGGCTCCATGTGGTATGGCGTTGGCAATACCGGACTTCCAAACCCGGCCGCCGCATTTGTAGAGGTTTTAAACGACGCTTCAGTGAACGTAATGATCGGTGCCGCTGATATCGGTCAGGGCGTTGCCACAGTGGCGGCCCAGATTGCGGCAGAACAACTCGGTTTGAATTATGAAGATGTCCATGTCACATGGGCGGATACGATGGTAACACCAGAGGGTGGGGCATCTTCTGCCAGCCGCCAGACCTTTATTACCGGCAATGCAGTCAAGAATGCCTGCCTAAATGCTATGGGTGAGCTGAAGCGCACGGCATCTGAATTCTTAAGCATACCGGAAGAGGATCTGGTGTTCCGCAGCCGTGTGGTGTTCGGCAGCAAGGATGAGGGGAAGAAAATGACCTATCCGGAGCTGATGGCGGAAATGAAAAAGTGGGGACGTTTAGCGGTCGGAGCCGGGTACTACAACCCCCATACTACTTATCTGGATCCTAACGATATGTCGGGTACTCCTTATGAGCTGTATTCCTATGCTACGACCATCTGTGAGGTGGAAGTAGATACGGAGACCGGTGAAGTGACCGTGCTGAAGATTGTATCGGCTCATGACGTAGGCACACCAATCAATACCTGCATGGTGGAAGGACAGATCGAAGGCGGCGTGGCCATGGGCCAGGGCTTTGTCTTAATGGAGAATATTGAAGTGGATGGTAAAACGGGTGCCATTAAGAACCCGATTTTCTCCAAGTACATTATTCCCACAAACATGGATATGCCGGAGATCTATCCGATTGTAGTAAGCAGTGAGGGGGAAGCAGGTCCCTTCGGTGCCAAAGGCGTGGGTGAGCCGGCACTGATTCCGATTATTCCTGCGGTTACCAGTGCGGTAGAGGACGCGCTGGGCGTGACCTTCACGCATCTGCCGATTTTTCCGAAGGATGTTATTGCTGCCTGGAAGGAAAAAGAAGCGGGTGAACTGGATTGATTTAAGGTACAGACGATGTGCTTTAGATACATTATAACTCAATTGAACGAGAATAGGAGGTAGGAATTTATGGGTACAGGACAAGAGAAGGTAGGTTTTCTTAAAAGGAAAAATGTCATCATTTCCTTTAAACGTTACGGCATTGACGCCATGGGCTCTATGGCTCTGGGCTTGTTTGCCTCTCTGCTGATTGGCACAATCATTAAGACGATTGGCCAGAGGATTGGAGATTCCACATTGGATGCCGCTGTGGCAACCGGAATGGACTTCTTCGCGGTAAAATTGGTCGAGATCGGTAATTATGCCACCCAGGTAACGGGTGCGGCCATGGCGGTTTCCATTGGTTATGCGCTGCAGGCTCCGCCATTGGTGCTATATTCCCTTGCGGCCGTTGGTCTCGCTACCAACGCTCTTGGTGGATCCGGCGGCCCTCTGGCAGTTCTCTTTATTGCGATTATCGCATGTGAAGTAGGTAAGCTGGTCTCCAAAGAAACCAAGGTGGATATCCTTGTGACGCCGGGAGTGACCATTCTGGTAGGTATTGCACTTGCCATGCCGATCGCTCCTCTGATTGGTAAGCTGTGTTCCCAGTTAGGAAGTTTTATTTCCTGGGCAACAGCGCTGCAGCCCTTCTGGATGGGACTGATTATTTCCGTGGTAGTAGGTATTGTACTGACGCTTCCGATTTCTTCTGCAGCGATTTGTGCAGCCATTGGAATCAGCGGCGGCTTCGTATTGGCAGGACTGGCAGACGGTACAACACAGATGAGCGCCTGGTATGGACTCTACCTGGCAGGCGGTGCCGCTACGGCTGGCTGCTGCGCTCACATGGTTGGCTTCGCAACCTTAAGCTATCCGGATAATGGAATCGGCGGCTTCGTTGCACAGGGCTTAGGGACATCTATGCTGCAGGTTCCGAACCTGATGAAGAAGCCGGTTCTGTGGCTGCCGCCGGTAATTGTATCGGCGATCACCGGGCCGCTGGCTACCTGTCTGTTTGTTATGGGTAACAATGGTCCGGCCGTATCCTCCGGAATGGGCACCTCGGGTCTGGTCGGACCGATTGGAATCCTGACCGGATGGGCGGATATGCCGGAGGGCTACAGCATTGGCGCGATGCAGTGGATCGGTGTGATTCTGATCTGCTTTGTACTGCCGGTTGTCCTGACTTGGATTCTTGGGAAGTTTTTCCGCGCAAAGGGAATCATTAAGCCGGGTGACTTAAAGATTGACCTTGGTTAATGAAAACTGCATACGTTACTTTGAGTTACACACAATTGAGTTATAAATGTATACACGGATTCAGCACCGGCGGTATCATCGACGCCGGAAGCTGGATCGTGTAAATCAATCCGGTATTTTGCAGGAAGCAGTATTAGGAAGAAAGAAGGTATGACTATGGGAAAAGTAATTATCACGAACATTGGAACCATTGCAAGCGGTAACATTGATGAACCCATTTTAAAGGCCGACACCATTGTTATCGAGGATAAG
>Ga0153928_1000131_pt1 | contig 39286 bp, 31 predicted proteins | sample TSNJ012MetaG_FD_106656 | JGI IMG/M metagenome (GOLD analysis project Ga0153928, IMG submission 106656) | Attine ant fungus gardens microbial communities from New Jersey, USA - TSNJ012 MetaG | ecosystem: Host-associated > Fungi > Mycelium > Unclassified | place: USA: New Jersey, Wharton State...
ATCGTCGAAATAGGCCGGCAGCAGATTGGGGTGGCGCGGAAACATTTCCCACAGCAACGGCAGGATGCCCTTGTTGGCGAGGATCGCCTTCCACGGCGGCTCGACGAATTGCGTGGGCGCACCGGGCAGCGAGGTGCCGAACTCATCGCGCATCATCCATTCCCACGGGTAGAGCTTGAACATCAGCTCGATCGGCGCAGTGTCGAGGTCGACAAAGCGCCCGTCGCGCGCCCGGCCGATGTCCGCCATGGCGAGCATGCGGGTCTCGAGCCCGGCTTGCCGCGCGCAGTCTTCGAGATAGGCGAGCGTGCCGCGGTCCTCCGGATTGTCGATGGTGCCGGCAAGATGCAACCGCCGCCCGGCGCCAATGGTGCGCCACGCCTCGATCAGCGTCTCGTGCAGCGAATTAAACTGGTCGGCGTTTTTCGGCACGATCAGCCGCTCGATCGCGGCTTCCAGCCACAGCCATTGGAAGACCGCCGTCTCGAACACCGCCGTGGGCGTGTCCGCGTTATACTCGAGAAGCTTCGCCGGCCCGTTGCCGTCGTAGCGAAGGTCGAAGCGGCCGTAGAGGCCTGGGTCGCCGCGCTTCCAGCTGGCGGCGAGCCAATTCCAGTATGCGACCGGAATCGCAAGCCGCCGTAGAATATGTTCGTCGCCGACAGCGCGCGCCACGAGCTCGCGGCACATCTGATCGAGCGCCGCGGTCGGCCCCTCGAGATCACGCTCGATCTCTTCCAGCGTGAACGCGTAGTAGGCGCTTTCGTCCCAATACGGCTCGTTGTCGACCGAGTGGAAAATAAAGCCGACCTTGTCGGCAAGCTCCCGCCAGTCCGATCGCTCTTCGCAGGCGATGCGTTGCATCGCGTTTGTCAGCTGCCGGAAAAGGCGTGCGCGATATGGCTGGCAAATCCGCCGAACCCGCCGCGCTGCACCGAACCACCCCCGGCCGACGGCGTCGAGGTCGCCGCTGCGGCCGACCCGCCCGACGGCACCGCGCCGGCGTAGATCGGCCGCGACCCGCCGTAGCTGTGTCCCCAGCTGTGCCAGACCGAGCGGCGACAATCCTGCGGTGCGGCCGCCTGCGGATTGTTGAGGACCCTGTCCCGGCAGGCCTGCTCCTGATTATTCGCGAAATAGCCGGCCGCCGTCGTGGTCGTGAGCGCGCCCATGACCAGGAGCCCGATCTGCGCCGAGCGCTTCATGCCGGCAAGCTCAGGACGTCATCGAGGCGGCGCTGAGGACGCCGAAAGCGACCGACACGAACCCGAGCCAGATCGCCGATGCCAGTTCGCCGGCCGCGATTCGTTTGGAGAGGTGCGGGTCGACCACCTGCGCGACGAAATAGGCGATGAGCTGGACCGCAAGGGCGATGATGCTCCAGACCACGCAATCGACGATGTTGGCGGAATGCGCGATCGCGCTGGCCACCGGCAGGACGAAGCCGAGCAAGCTCAGCCCCAGTGCGACGGCGGCCGCCGGCACGTTCTCGCGGATGAGCCCGAACTCGTCATGGGGCGTGATCCGCGTGTAGATGAACAGATAAGCGACGACGATCGCGGCGGCGACGCAGAAATAGACCAGGAACGCCGGCAATCCGGCCAGTGACGTGCCGAGCATGTGCTCTCCCTCGTGTGGCAGGCAGCGAACGGCTGTTTAACTTGCGTGCGTCACTGCTAAGGATTCGTTGCATTTTTGAGGCAAATGGGCCGCCTCCCGCCGCTTGACCGAGGCCGGTAGCACACGGATAGGACGAAGCCTCGGTATTTTGCACCGGAAAGCTCCATGCTAGTGTCGGCCCGTTTCGCGTTCGGAAGCGGGGCTCCTTCCGTGCAAATCAAGCTGATTCTCCGGCTCGGGATCGCGGCATTCTGCGCCGCGGCTGTCCCCGGTCTGCGTGCCCAGCAGCCGGCCGCGACCGGCTTCTTCAATAGTTACGAAAGCGCGGTCGCCAGGGCTGCGAACAAGTGCCAGAAACTGTGGGCCAATCCCGTATTCGACCCGTTGCGCGACAAGGTACCCTTGGGCGCGCAAAAGCCCACGATGGAGATGCTGACGAGCTCCGCACGGCTGGAGGAGAAGGACAAGCCACTCGCCCGTCAGGCAATGACTGTCGTCATTGAGTGCCGGGCCGAATATGCCCCCGCGTATGCCCTGCTGCCTGCACCGGCACAGACGCTGGTCGAAGGACTCTATCGTGAGGAAGATGCGCTGATTGCCCAGCTCTACAATGGGAAAATTACGTTCGGCGAGTTCAACATTGGCTCCAATCGCCTTGCGGGAGAAATTCTCAGAGCGCTCTCTGTCATACAACAATCGGATTCGGCCAAGCCCGCCGGCCCACCGCACGACGACACTCCGCCGGTCGCGCTCCCCCGGGACATCCGCCTGGCGCTCGTCATCGGCAACAGCAAGTACACCAACCTGCCGCAGCTCGCGAACCCGACCAACGACGCCGAAGCGATCGCCGAGACGCTCGGCAAGCTGGGATACGGCACCCGCCTGCTGCTCGACGCATCCGAGCAGGAGTTGCGGCGCGAGGTGCGCAAATTCGCGGCCGAGTCCAACAAGGCGGATGTCGCGCTCGTGTTCTATGCCGGTCACGGAGCGCAGCTCAACGGCGAAAACTACCTGCTGCCCGCCGACATCGACATTCCCCAGACCGAGGCCGACATTCAGCTCTCGGGGCTCAAGGTCGACGATCTCATCAACAGCATCCGCTCCAACACCAAGATCGTGTTTCTCGACGCCTGCCGCGACAACCCGGCCCTGTTCAAGAACCTGGCGAGGGGCCGCGGCAGCCGCGCCGCCGGTCTCGCGCCGGCGGTCGGCTCCAATCTCGACCCCGGCAAGCCGGGCGGAGGCATCTTCATCGCCTACGCGACCGATTCCGGTTCGATTGCGGCGGACGGTTCAGGCAAGCACAGCCCCTTCACCCAGGCGCTGCTGCGCTATCTCGAACAGCCGATGTCGATCGACGACATGTTCTCGCTGGTGACGAAGGAGGTCCGCCTCGTCACCAACAATGCGCAACGCCCGTATAAATACGCATCGCTCGAAGCGATCATTTGCCTCACCGGCCCCTGTTCGGCTTCCCGGGCAGTGGCTCTGACGCACGTCGATATTGGCCAACAGGCAAAAAAGTCGGAGGCCGAGGAGCTGCAGATTGCGCTGCGTACCAACAGCATCGACGCGCTGCAGACCTACTTGGAAAAATACCCGGAGACCGGCAAGCGCGCGGAGCTGGTTGCCACGATTTCGCGGATGAGACGCGCCGAATTTACCGAATGGACTCTCTATGCGGCCACTGACCATGGTTTTCCGCAGTTCATGAAACTCAGCTCGGTAAGACAGATCGGCGACAGGGCTGCCGTGGAAGTCAGATATCTGATGGATCCAGCCGTTTCCGGCAATAAATTTCCCGAAGGCTCCTTCCGGGAAGACTTAATGGTCACTCATTGCAGCAAACCGCTTACTGCCATGGCGGAAAGCAGAGTGATGGATCCGAAAGGTAAGCCTTTGTACGCTTACAAATGGGCCGATCCGCAATATCTGGATTTGGCCATCGGCGGGTCGTTTACGTCCGGATCGATCGCCGCCATGACGCAAAAAATCGTATGCAATGAAGAACTGCGAACGCCTCTTCTCCGCAAGCAAGAACTGGCGGCAATGAAGTTTTCGCCCCTTTCCGGCACGGTTTCGGGGGATGGGGAGGTGTTCTACGCCCTTGCGCCGACTCAACCGAGCGTAAGCGGAGCGACAACAATCAACCTCGTCGTCAGGCTTCATAACGATGCCGAAGTCAGTCTGTCACAACGCCTCGTCTCTGGCGCTTCGTTGCATCGCACACAGGCGTCGCGCATCAGCCTAAATTGTGCAAATAGTACCATGGGGCTTATGAAAACCGAATACTACGATGCGAACTACAACTTGGTTTACTTTGATACGAACGGCGCTGAAGTTAATGAGATTCCGAACAATTCGCCTGTCGGCTTGCTCCGCCGCATCATGTGTAACGCCAACGAGGCCGGGAAATGAAAACCTGCATTGCGTCCGTCGTACTCAGCCTATTTCTTGCCCCGGACGCCGGGCTGGCCCAGGCGCTCGGCGGTAACCCAGCCGAAGTACCGTTTGCCATGGACGAACCCGGGCCGCCGCCCGGCAAAGACCTGTCCGGCATCCCGGTAAATTTTTCCGCGATCCAATTGCGCGACGCCGGCAACAATCTGCCTCTCGCTGAGTTGTCGCGAATTGCCCGCCAGTCGATCACCGAGTCTTTCCCGCAGACCCGCAGCGCAAAAGACGCCGAGATCTACCGGACCGCGTCCCCTTTCGTCGTGCTGATCCTAACGAAGGAGACGTCGGGTTCCGGATCTTTGATCGGGCCGTTCGGCGATGTCCTGACGAATTTGCACGTCGTGAGGGGATGTACCGAGGTCGCGGTCGTCTTCAAGCCGGCAACTGAAGGCCAAATCCCTGCCAAGGACGATATCCGGACCGGTTTCGTAGTGAAGATCGACGAAGTTGCCGATCTGGCTTTGATCAAGGTGGCAGACCCGCCCGGAGGAGGTTCGTTCCTGCGGCTCGGCGATTCGAGCGAGATCAGCGTCGGGCTCGACGTACATGCAATCGGTCATCCCCGCGGCGGAAACTGGACCTATACCAAAGGCGTCATCAGTCAGTACCGGCTTGGAGCTGAATGGCCGGGAGAGGACGGCACCAAGCACAAGGCCGATCTCATTCAGACGCAGACGCCGATCAACCCGGGAAACTCCGGCGGACCGCTGATCAGCGAGTCGGGCACGTTGCTCGGCGTGAACACCTTCAAATTAGCGGGTGAAGGGCAGAATTTTGCTATTTCCGTCGCTGACGTGAAGAAATTTGTCGCCCGCACGGGCAGCCGGGTTGCAGAAGCGAAACCCGCTTCTCCCGCCAAATCCGAATGTGAACCGAAAGAGGTCTCGCGTTGGCGCGACACGAAGGATAACGCCATCGTCGTTGCTTACGATCTAAATTGCAGCGGCGAGATGGATGCGGTCCTCATATGTCCCGACGATAGCTCAAAGGCGATTTTGTTGAAGGTGGACAGGAACCACGACGGGAAAATCGATGTCGTGTTTTTCGATTTCAAACGAAAAGGCAAATGGGACATGTCGTGGTGGGATGAAAGCTTCGATGGTCACTGGACACTCGTCGGTTACCACGACGACGGAACCTTAGAACCAAGCCGGTTTGAGAGTTACGAAGCGTACCGCAAGCGAGTGGCGGCCAACCGCTGAACCGTTCAGGTCGCTTTGGCGAGCTTGTCGAACGCCATGAGCGTGCGCAGGAGCGGCTCCATCTGGTCGAGCCGGAGCATGTTGGGCCCGTCGGACGGCGCCTTGTCCGGATCCTGGTGAGTTTCGATGAAGACGCCGGCGACGCCGACCGCGGTTGCGGCGCGCGCCAGCACCGGCACGAATTGCCGCTCGCCCCCCGATGAGGCGCCCTGCCCGCCCGGCTGCTGCACCGAATGGGTGGCGTCGAAAATCACCGGCGCGCCGGTCTGCGCCAGGATCGGCAGCGCGCGCATATCGGAGACGAGCGTATTGTAGCCGAACGAGGCGCCGCGCTCGGTCACGAGCACGTTGCGGTTGCCCGCACCGGTGATTTTGGCGACCACGTGCGCCATGTCCCAGGGCGCGAGGAACTGGCCTTTCTTCACGTTGACCGCGCGCCCGGTCTTCGCGGCGGCGACGAGCAGATCGGTCTGCCGGCACAGGAACGCGGGGATCTGCAGCACGTCGACCACTTCCGCAACGCGCGCACATTGCGCGGCCTCGTGCACGTCGGTGAGCACCGGCACGCCGAGACGCACGCGGATTTCCGCGAAGACCGGCAACGCCTCCTCGAGCCCGAGCCCGCGCGCGCTCGTGGCGCTGGTGCGGTTCGCCTTATCGAACGAGGTTTTGTAGAGGAGGCCGATGCCGAGCTGGCCGGCGATCTCCTTGAGCGCCGCCGCGATCTCGAGCGCATGCTCGCGGCTCTCGAGCGCGCAGGGCCCGGCGATGAGCGCGAGCGGAAGCGCATTGCCGAAGCGCACGCCGCCGACGGCGACGACAGAGTTGGGGCCGGGCTCGACGTTCAACATCTTTCGCGACCATGCGTCCGCGCTGGGCCACGGTCAACGTCGCTCACCCGGCTCGAAAGCCAGGGTCGCACCCATGCCGGTGTCCGGGCCGACCACCAGCCGGCCCATGTGGTCGCTCGCCGCAATGTCGGCCTCGCGCAAGAGCGCGCGCGTCGCTCCGAGATCGCGCACGATGAAGTTCGCCGCGGCGAGCCGCGCGCCGGCGCTCACGTCCGGCGCCGCGATGCCGTAGTGCAGGCGAAAGGCCGCCGGGTCCATGGCCTGGATCGCGCCGCGCGGGGTCTCGACGGTGACCCCGGCCGAGGTGGAATGCAGGTCGCGCACGCCGGAAAAGGCCGAGAGGAAAATGTGATGATCGCTCGGGTTCTCGGCGACGAGCACGATGGCGCCGATCGCGCTGGCGCTGTTGGGATGCGTTTGGAACGCCGGGTTCCAGAAGTTCTCCGGATAATGCTGCTGGCAGGTGAAAAAGCACGTCGCGGGCGCGAGCGGATCGCGCGCGAAGGCGAGCGAAAACCCGAGCCGCACGCTGCGGCCGTCCGGCGCTCTGCCTTCGCGCTCGAAGCGGAACGGGGCGAAATCGCCGATGCCGGCGCGGCGGAACGCCTGCGCGTCGGCTTCGGCGTCCTTTCCTTCCAGCACCAGCATGGCGAGCCCCTCCCCGCGCGCGAGGAAGTCGCGGGTGAAGGCGCCGAACGAAATCGTCCCCGGCGCGGGCGCGGCAATCTTGTCGGCTTCTCCGATTGTGAGCAGCTCGATGAAGAACCCTGGCAGCTGGACAATGCGGTTGTGCGTGCCCCAGGGATGGCGGTTGCGCGCCCCGACCGTGAAGCCGAGGCGCGCGTAGCAGGCGCCGGCCGCGTCGAGGTCGCGCACCACATGGACGAGATGGTCGAGCCCGCGCGCCATCAGAGCATGATCCCGAAAAGTGGGTACCGGTTTCCCGCCTGCGCGAAGCCCGTGTCACCGATCGTCGTTTGGCTTGACGCTTCGGCGGGCGAAGGCAGGTCGGAAAAGATCATGCTCCCACAGTAACCAACGCGACGCTATTTGACCGCGGAATACGACGTGGGCTGGAGGAACATGTTGGTGATCGAGGCGACGATCGGGCCGTCCTTCTCGGTCTCCGCGCGTTTGGCGATCCACTCGGGATCGTTCATGAAGCCGCCGAACACGCGCTCGCGTTCCTCCATCGATTCCCAGGCAAGCAGGTAATAGAGGTCCTGGTTCGACTCGCCGACCAGCACGGTCCAGAAGCCCGCCTGGCGAATGCCGTGGCGCTTCCACAGGTCGAGCGTGATGGTCTCGAAGCGTTTGTTGAGCGCCGGCAGCCGTCCGGGAATGCAGTGGTAGATTCTCAGCTCGTAGATCATGGGTCCTCCCTGCCGCCGGGCATGTCGTTGCGTCGAAGGTGGCTGGCGGCTGCGCGCTTCACAGGTATCGGAATGGGTTGAAAGTCAATGGGCGGCGGAGGTAGTATCCGCCCCGTCCAGAGCACGAGGAGCGACTTCATGCCGTCGAGCAAGGCGATGTACCGCCTTATCCCGACTGCGGACCCGGTCGGCATCGTCCCGCCGCAGCCGACCGAAGGCGAAGCCGGGGTGGCGCTCGCATTCGTGGTGGCCCTGCTGCGCGCGCTGCGCGATCGCGGCACGCTGTCCCGGGCGGAGGTGGACGACGTGCTTAACGACGTCCAGGACCAGGTGGCCGGCAAGGCCTCCTATCTGGTCGAATCCGTGCGCCGGGACCTCGAGCGCGAAGACGACTTCTAAGCCGCGGATATTGGGAACTAAACCAGCCGGCTCTGCACCACCGCCGCCTCGATGAAGGAGGCGAACAGCGGGTGCGGCGCGAACGGCCGCGACTTGAGCTCGGGGTGGAACTGCACCCCGATGAACCAGGGATGATCGTCGTATTCGATGATCTCCGGGAGCACGCCGTCCGGTGACATGCCGGAGAAGCGCATACCCCGCTGCTCCAGCCGCCCCTTGTAGTTCGTGTTGACCTCGTAGCGGTGGCGATGCCGCTCGGAGATGTCGGTCGCGCCGTAGATGTCCGCCACGCGGCTGCCGGGGGAGAGCCGCGCCGGATAGGCGCCGAGCCGCATGGTGCCGCCAAGGTCGCTACCGGCGTTGCGTTTCTCGAGCGCGTTGCCGCGCAGCCATTCGGTCATCAGGCCGACGACCGGATCGGGCGTGGGCCCGAATTCCGTCGAGTTCGCCGTCTCGATGCCGACGAGATTGCGCGCCGCTTCCACCACCGCCATCTGCATGCCGAAGCAGATGCCGAAATAGGGCACGCGGCGCTCGCGCGCGAATTGGGCCGCCAGGATTTTGCCTTCCGCGCCGCGCTGGCCGAACCCGCCCGGCACCAGGATGCCGTCCACATGCTCGAGGAACGGCGCCGGGTCCTTGTTCTCGAACACCTCGCTCTCGATCCAGTCGAGGTTGACTTTCACCTTGTTGGCGATGCCGCCGTGCGAGAGCGCCTCGATGAGCGACTTATAGGCGTCCTTGAGGCCGGTGTATTTGCCCACGACCGCAATGGTGACCGCTCCTTCGGGATTGTGGATGCGCTCATTGATGATGCGCCAGCGTTCGAGATGCGCCTCCGGCGGCGTCAACCCGAAGGCGGCGAGCATCTCGGTATCGAGTCCCTCGGCCGAATAGGCTTCCGGCACCGCGTAGATGTTGTCGACGTCGCGCGCCTCGATCACCGCGGTTTCGCGCACGTTGCAGAACAGCGCGAGCTTGCGCCGCTCTTCCTTCGGGATCGGCCGGTCGGTGCGGCACAGCAGGATATCCGGCTGGATGCCGATCGAGCGCAGTTCCGCGACCGAGTGCTGGGTCGGCTTGGTCTTGAGTTCGCCCGCGCTCGGGATGAACGGCAAGAGCGTGAGGTGGATATAGAGCGCGTGGCGGCGCGGCAGTTCATTCCCGAGTTGGCGGATCGCTTCGAGGAACGGCAGGCTCTCGATGTCGCCGACCGTGCCGCCGATCTCCACCAGGACGAAATCGAATCCCTCATTGCCTTCGAGGATGAAGTCCTTGATGGCGTTGGTGACGTGGGGGATGACCTGGATGGTCGCGCCGAGGTAGTCGCCGCGCCGCTCCTTGGCGAGGATTTCCTGGTAGATGCGCCCGGTGGTGATGTTGTCGTGGCGCGTCGCCGGCTGGCCGGTGAAACGCTCGTAATGGCCCAGGTCGAGGTCGGTCTCGGCGCCGTCGTCGGTGACGAACACCTCGCCGTGCTGGTAGGGCGACATGGTGCCCGGATCGACGTTGAGATAGGGGTCGAGCTTGCGCAGCCGCACGCGATAGCCGCGCGCGCTCAGGAGCGCGCCGAGCGCTGCTGCCGCGAGACCCTTTCCGAGAGAGGAGACCACGCCGCCGGTGATGAAGACATACCGCGCCATGGGACCCAACCTATAACCCGCCGCGCTCGATTCGACTAGTGCCGCGAACCCGAAGTTCGCATCACACCAGCCTGCATAAAGTTGAAGGGCCGGTTGCCCGGCCCTGATCGCTCACTTGGACTGCGGGACCTGCGGTCCCGCCGGTTGCCCGGGGACCGGCGCACCCGCCGGCGCCTGGATGCCGCGCAGCGTGTCGAGAATCCCGCCGCCTCCCGGGGCCGGCTGCCCCGGCGTTGCGGGCGCGGCCGGCTGTCCGGCCGGCGCCGTCTCGCCGCCCTGCAGGATCGAGTGCGGCTTGCGGTCCATGCCGGCGAGGATCGAGAGCACGAGGCTGGTCGCGAAGAACAGGGCGGCAAGGATCGCGGTCGAGCGGGTGAGGACGTTCGCGGTGCCGCGGCTGGTGAGGAATCCCCCGGTCGAGCCGATGCCGAGGCCGCCGCCTTCCGACTTCTGCAGCAGCACGACGCCGATCATGGCCGAGACGATGATCAGATGGATGATGATGATGAATGTCTGCATGGATCGTCCAAATGCGCCCGCGGCGCAGAACCTGCGCGGCACGCCTCGTCATATAGGTGTCGCGCGGCTGTCTACACGATCCCCTGCGGCATTTCCACTGGGGATCGCTGTAGCCCGGATGAGCGCGTAGCGCGATACCGGGGCCCCGCATATCGCCTGCTCCGCGGGCTCATGCGGGCTACGGTCATTACCCGTAAGCCGCGGCAATCCCGAGAAATTCGTCCGCCTTCAGGCTGGCGCCGCCGACCAGCGCACCGTCCACATTGGCAAGCGTGAGCAGCTCTTTCGCGTTCGACGGCTTGACCGAGCCGCCATAGAGCACGCGCATCCCCTCCCCGGCCGCACCGAAGCGGCCGGTCAGGCGCGCGCGGATGGACTGATGCACCTCAACCACGTCGGCGGGCGTCGGCGTACGGCCGGTGCCGATCGCCCACACCGGCTCGTAGGCGACGACGAGGTTCGCGGCGGTCGCTTCGTCCGGGAGCGATCCGTCGAGCTGGCGGGCGATGACGTCGAGGGTGCGCCGGGCCTCCCGCTCGGCCTCGGTCTCGCCGATGCACACGATGGCGGTGAGTTGCGCGCGCCACGCGGCGAGCGCCTTGCGCCGAACGAGCGCGTCGTCTTCGTTGTGATAGGTGCGCCGTTCCGAGTGCCCGACGATGACGGCGCTCGCTTCGGCATCGGCCAGCATTTCCGCCGCGATGTCGCCGGTAAACGCGCCGGCCGGCTCGGGATGACAGTCCTGGCCGCCGATGAGGAGCCGCGAGCCCTTGGCGAGCACCGCGAAGCTCGTCACCAAGGTCGCCGGCGGGCACACCATCAGGTCGAGCTTGCCGGCAAGGCCCGCGGCCGCCTTGACGAGCTTCTCGATCTCGCCGGCCGCGCTCTTGAGCCCGTTCATTTTCCAATTACCCGCCACCAGCGGGCGACGCGTTGACATGACGTGCCTCTGACTTGTAGCCCGCATGGAGCGAAGCGGAATGCGGGATCCCGGATTTCCGCCCGCGTTCGCGGGCGTCCATACGGGCTAGGAGGCCTTCGCTAGCAGCCCGCCTACGCGCGCGAAAGGCCGCAACCCGTTGAGTTGCCGCGCCTCGGCCCGGTCCCTATGATGCGCCGCCTTAACTGACAGGCTTCGGCCCCGAACCGATAGGCTTCGGCCCCGCCCCCTTCAACCACGACCCGTGCCGCCATGCTCCGAGGTATGCGCAAAGCCTCCGCCTCCTGGCTCGGCAAGGCCATCATGGCCGCCGTCGTCGGCTTCCTCATCCTGGCCTTCGGCATTTGGGGCATCGGCGACATTTTCCGCGGCTACGGCCGTTCCACCTTCGCCAAAATCGGCAACACCGAAATCTCGATCGAGCAGTTCCGGCAGGCTTATAACGACCGGCTCCAGCAGGTCGGCCGCGAGCTGCGCCGCCCGATCACGCCCGCACAGGCGCAGGAGTTGGGCATCGAGCAGCAACTGGTCTCCCAGCTGGTCGCCGAGGCCGCGGTCGACGAGAAGGCACGGCAAATGGGCCTGCGCCTCTCGGATGCCGATGTCGGCCGGCTGATCATGAACGACCCGGCGTTCAAGGGGCCGAACGGCCAGTTCGACCGCCAGCGCTTCGAATACCTGATCCACAACGCCGGCTACAGCGAAGCGCGCTTTGCCGCCGAGCAGCGGCGCGTCACCCTGCGCCGCCAACTCTCCCTCGCCATCGGCGGCGACGTGCCCGCGCCCAAGGTGACGGCGCAGGCGCTCGACCGGTTCGAGAACGAGCAGCGTACGGTCGAATACGTCCTGCTGGGACCGCCCCAGGCGGGTGACGTTGCGGCGCCGACCCCCGAGGAGCTGGCCAAATATTTCGACCAGCGCAAGACGGCCTTCCGCGCGCCCGAGTATCGCAAGGTCGTGCTGCTGTCGGTGGCGCCGGCGGACGTCGCCGCCACGATCGAAATCTCCGACGCCGACGCGCGGCGCTATTACGACGAGCACCGCACGCGCTATGGCACCCCGGAAAAGCGCCAGGTCCAGCAGATCGTGTTCCCCAGCGCCGAGGCGGCCAAGAGCGGGGCGGACAAATTGGCGAGCGGCACCGCGTTCGAAGCGCTCGCCGCCGAACTGGGCAAAAAGCCGACCGACATCGATCTCGGCCTCGTCGCCAAGTCCGACCTCATCGACCGCGCGGTCGCCGATGCGGCGTTTGCTCTCCCCGACGGCGGCACCAGTGCGCCGGTTGCCGGCCGGTTCGGGACTACCCTCGTCCACGTCGTCAAAATCGAACCGGAGAATGTAAAGCCGTTCGATCAGGTGGAGGGCGACATCCGCCACGACTTGGCGCTCGAACGCGCGAAACCCGCCATCCAGAATCTTTACGACAAGATCGAGGACGAGCGCGCCAGCGGCCTCTCGCTCGAGGAGGTCGGCAAGAAGCTCAAGCTCAACGTGCGCGTCATCGACGCGATCGATCGCTCCGGGCGCGATGCGGCCGGCACGCCGATCCCCGACCTGCCCGCCGGCATCGACATTGCCGGCAGCGCCTTTTCCAGCGACGTCGGCGTCGAGAACGACCCGCTGCAGACTTCGGCCGGCGGTTACATCTGGTACGACGTGGTGGGCACCACGCCGTCGCGCGAGCGCACGCTCGACGAGGTCAAGGACAAGGTCGCGGCGCGCTGGCGCGACGATACGATCGCCGACCGGATCGACGCCAAGGCGCTCGAGATGCTCGACAAGCTCAAGGCGGGAACGCCGTTCGCCGAGGTCGCGGCCGCGAGCGGCGTCAAGGTCGAGACCAAGACCGGCATCCAGCGCGCGCGTCAGGCGGATCCGCTCTCGACCCGGACGGTCGACGCGATTTTCCGTTCCGCCAAAGGTGCCCCCGGCCAGGCCGAGGGCCGCAGCGAGACCGAACGCGTCGTGTTTGTCGTCACCGATATCACGGCGCCGCCGTTCGATCCGGCTTCGGCGCAGGGGCAGCGCTACAACGAGCGCCTGCGCCGCAGCCTCACCGAGGAATTGTTCGAGCAATACGTCCGGCGGCTCGAAGACGACCTCGGCACCACGATCAATCAGGACGCGATGAACCGCATCCGCGGCGGGTCCACCGAGTAGCGATGCAGATCGAGCCCTCCGCCGAGGTGTTTGCCGCGCGCTACGGCGCGGGCGAGCCGCAGGTGGTGTGGACCACGCTCGTCGCCGATCTCGAGACTCCGGTCTCTGCCTTCCTCAAAGTGGCCAATCGGCCGATGAGCTTCCTGCTCGAGTCGGTCGAGGGCGGGGCGGTGCGCGGACGCTACTCGATCATCGGGCTCGAGCCGGACGTCATCTGGCGCGCGGTCGGCCGGCACGCGGAGATCAGCCGCGGCCGTTTCGCGGCCGAGGCCGCCGATGGCTTTGCGCCCTGCGCGCAGAGCCCGCTCGAAGCCTTGCGGGCGCTGCTGGCGGAAAGCCGCATCGAGCTGCCGCCCGACCTGCCGCCCATGGCGGCCGGCCTCTTCGGCTATCTCGGCTACGACATGGTGCGGCTGATGGAGGAGCTGCCGGCGCCCAATCCCGACCCGATCGGGCTTGCCGACGCGCTTCTCACCCGCCCGACGCTCATCGTCGTGTTCGATACGGTCAAGGACACGATGACCGTGGTCACGCCGGTGCGTCCGCAGGCCGGCGTCTCCGCGAAGACCGCGTTCACGCGCGCGGCCGAGCGCATATCGGGCGTGGTCGATGCGCTCGACGCGCCGCTCGACAAACAGACGGTGGGCGAAGAGGCCGGACCGATCACGGTGCCGGCGCAGTCGAACACCGATCCGGCCGAGTTCAAGGCAATGGTGCTGCGCGCCAAGGAATACATCGCCGCCGGGGACATTTTTCAGGTGGTGCTTTCGCAGCGCTTTGAGGCGCCGTTCCCGCTTCCGCCCTTCTCGCTCTACCGCGCGCTGCGCCGGGTCAACCCGGCGCCGTTTCTTTATTTCCTCGACTACGGCGGCTTCGCCGTCGCCGGCTCGAGCCCGGAAATCCTGGTACGCCTGCGCGGCTCGACCGTGACGATCCGGCCGATCGCCGGCACGCGCCCGCGCGGCGCCACCCCGCACGAGGACAAGGCGCTCGAAGACGAGCTGCTCGCCGATCCCAAGGAGCGCGCCGAGCATCTGATGCTGCTCGATTTGGGCCGCAACGACGTCGGCCGCGTCGCTGCGATCGGCACCGTCAACGTCACCGACCAGTTTTTCATCGAGCGCTACAGCCAGGTGATGCACATCGGCTCGAACGTCGAAGGGCGGCTCGCCGACGGGCGCGACGCGCTCGATGCGCTCGTCGGTGGCTTTCCCGCCGGCACGGTCTCGGGCGCCCCCAAGGTGCGCGCCATGCAGATCATCGACGAACTGGAGAAGGAAAAGCGCGGGCTTTACGCCGGCTGCGTCGGCTATTTCTCCGCCGCCGGCGAGATGGACACCTGCATCGTGCTGCGCACCGCGCTCATCAAGGACGGCAAAATGTATGTGCAGGCCGGCGCCGGCATCGTCGCCGACTCCGAGCCGACATTCGAGCAGCAGGAATGCGTCAACAAGGCGAAGGCGCTGTTCCGCGCGGCCGACGAAGCGCGGCGGTTCGCCAGCGGCGGAAAGCGGGGGCAGTAGGCGCCCGCCCCCGGGCGTGGTTGGGCCTTTGATCACCCACCCAGCTTTCGGCTATCACTTTGAAGTGACGTGCATTTTTTAAGTCGACCAAAATTTGGACCAAATCAATATAGTTGAGCGCGCCCGACGGGCCCTGTCGGCGGCCGGCGGCCTCGCGCCAAAGCGGATGGGAATTTACTTTTGTTTGGGGCGTAGCAACCTGCGCGGTTCCTAGGCCGGCGCGGAAATAATTGCGCTCCAGGAATGCTTCAACAAGGCGAACGTTTTGTTCCGCGCTTGCCGACGAGCCGCGGCGGTCGCGAGCGGCGGACTAAGCAGTAGGTCGCGGATTCCCACCTTCAGTAGCCGCGTAACACTCTCCAACTTGTTGCAATTACGCAAACATTCGAACCGAGCAAAATCGGACAAAATCCGGTATCAGGGGTTTGCACATAACCCAAGATTATGTACAATTACATGCACAATCGGTAGGTCGTGGAGTGATTCATCGATGAGCAACAGCGTGCAACTCGTTTCATCGAATGTCTCCGGGGTTGAAGGAAATAATCTCAGCTTCGACCCCTCGATTTCCGCCGACGGAAGCAAGGTTGCATTTGATAGCTGGTCTACCAATCTGGTCAACGGGACGTCCGGCTTATTTCCTGAGATCTACGTCAAGAACGTAAAGACGGGGGCCGTAACCCTGGTCTCGCAGACCAGCACTGGAGTCATCGCCAACGACACCTCCCTTGAACCGGCAATTTCCGCGGACGGGAGCAGTGTCGTTTTCGAAAGCGTAGCGACGAATCTCGGGGTGGCTGCCGGAACTCAAGAGATTTACGTCAAGAACCTGAATAATGGAGCGCTCACGCTCGTCTCGAGCAGCAGCGCGAAAGTGGCCGCCGATGGCAACAGCGTTCAATCCGCGATATCCGCGAATGGAACCTTGGTCGCCTTTCAGAGCGGCGCGAATAACCTTTTGGCGGGGGTGAGCGGTGACCAAGTCTATCTCAAGAATGTGACATCCGGGGCGGTGACTCTCGTTTCGGGGGCGAACGGGACGGCCGGCAATGATCTCAGCGGCTCGCCGTCGATCTCCGACGATGGAACCAAGGTGGCGTTCACCAGCGATTCGACGAACCTCGTCACGGGGGCCACCAGCGGCGATGACGAGATCTATCTCAAAAACACCTCGACGGGCGCGGTGACGCTCGTTTCAAAGACCAATACCGGCGTAATTGCCGACGCCTCCAACGAAATGCCCTCGATTTCCGCTGACGGCAATACCGTCGCCTTTGAAAGCACGGCCACAAATCTTGGGTTGGGAGCCTCCGGGCAGTTCCAGGAAATCTACGTCAAGAATTTGCAAACCGGCACGCTCACCCTTGCATCCACCACGGCCACCGGAGCCATCGCCAATGGCGACTGCAGTAACGAATCTCTTTCCGCCGACGGTCGTTATGTCGTCTTTCAAAGCGTCGCTACCAATTTGATTCCCGGCGTCACCGGCGCGCAGACATATCTCAAAGACTTGCAGACAGGCGCACTGACTCTGTTATCGGCGAACGCCGACGGAACACCGGGCAGCAACGACAGCGATGACAGCAGAGCCGGTAGCGGCCGCATGGTTTCCGGCGATGACACGACCTTCGTATTCGACAGCTCTGCAACCAACCTTCTGTCAACCGGGCCGACGGACGGCGAGCAGGTGTTTTCCGCCCGGGCCGCGTCGGTTCGCAACGACTTCAACGACGACCGCAAGTCCGACATCCTGCTGCAAAACACCAACGGGACGCCGCAGGTGTGGCTGATGAACGGGACGTCGGTCACGAGCATGACGTCGCTCGCGAACCCGGGCTCGTCCTGGCACGTAATGGCCTCCGGCGACTTCAATCTGGATGAAAAGGCCGACGTCGTCCTTCAAAGTACCGATGGTCTGCCGAAAATCTGGCTGATGAACGGTGCGAGCATCACGAGCACGGTCACGCTGCCGAATCCCGGCCCGTCCTGGCACACCATTGCGACTGGCGATTTCGACGCCGACGGACGCACCGACATCCTGTGGCAGAACACGGATGGACTGCCGGCGATCTGGAAGATGAACGGGACCTCGATCGTTGCCGGCGTCGTGCTGCCGAACCCCGGGCCGTCTTGGCACGCCATCGGAGCGGGCGATTTCAACAGCGACGGCAAGGCCGATATCCTCTGGCAAAACACCGATGGCCTGCCGGCGATCTGGGAGATGAACGGCGGCTCGATCATCGGCGCCGGCGTGCTGCCCAATCCGGGCCCGACCTGGCACGCAATCGGCGTCGGCGATTTCAACGGGGACGGCCACGCCGACATTCTGTGGCAGAACAACGACGGCCTGCCGGCGATCTGGGAGATGAACGGCACCTCGATCATCAACGCCGCCGTGCTCGCGAATCCGGGGCCGTCGTGGCACGCCATCGGAACCAGCGACTTCAACGGCGACGGCAAGGCCGACATCATTTGGCAAAACAACGATGGGCTACCGGCAATCTGGGAGATGAACGGCACCTCCATCAGCGTCGCCAAGACGCTGTCCAACCCGGGCTCGGCTTGGCAGATAAAGGACGACGGCCCGATTGCCGCCGATCAGATGGCCACGGCCATGGCGGCCGGCCCCTCATCGACCGCACCTGCCGCCCTGCGGCTGAGCGCGCCCGATCTCACACCGGCTGCAGGATCGATCTTGCACGGATCATAGGGCGGGCCGGGCACCGACTCGCGAAGTATGAGCGGCGGTCGACTTTCTATCCGACCCGTTATATCCCGCTACGCGATGCCGGCTAACCACCGGCAATTCATCGGCCGTCCGCAAACATGGCAGAGCCCGGGCCGCCGGCCGCCGCGCCGGCGCAGCACATCCTCACGCAAGGCGCCCGCGCGCTCGCCGAGAACAAGCTTTCCGCCGACACCCACAGCGTCGTCGCCAGCGTCCTCGATGCGCGCGGCGAGTGGCAGGCCTCGCTCGCGCATTTGCGCCGCGCGCACGCGCTCCTGCCCAACGCCCCGCAGGTGCGGCTCAACCTCGCGTTCGCGCTGCTGCGCTTCGGCGACTACCGCGCGGGCCTCGCGCACTACGAGGCGCGGCTCGACAAGCCGACCTGGTCCGCCTTCGCGACCGCGCAGAGCCGCGCCGCCTCCGGGGAGTTCTTGTTGCGTTCCGGCGAGCCGGTCGCCGGCCCACAAGCCGTTCTGTTTCGTGCGCCCCGCGCGCGACGACTGGGCCGCCGTGATTCGCCGCGATTGCGGAGAACTGATCCATCTCTGACGAACGCTGCGCAATTCCTGCGGAGGGGGGCTATGTTACCGGCGTCCATATCGTGGGTGCATGGTTCATTTTGAACGCTGATAGAGACGCGGTATTCTGCGGATCAGCCGAGACAGTGTACCGTCAAAAAAATTGTCGTTGGCGCACAGAATTACCACATTCAGCACGTGTATCCGTGTATGGAGTTCGCGCGGATCGGGCGATGCGCCGGCGGTGGGGGGCACAATCAGGCAAATTCGTCGCTGCGCGAGACGTCACCCCGCGTGAACCTCCGCGGGGATGGCACGAGGCGTTCGTCAATCGAAGTGTGGGCATCAAACAGTCGTGAATCTGAGTTGCCGAAAGGCAGGGGGAGCAATGTCAATCAGTCTTGTTACACGATAGCAATTTAGGCGCCTCCTCCTATTACGACATCGATCGCTGAGTTGGAACAGGACAGCGGGAAGGAGTTCGCGGTGGCAAGGGCTCTATTATCGGCCTCCGATGCAAACGGCCTGGATGGACTGTGGGTGACCGACGGCACTGTCACAGGCACCCACGAACTCACCGGTATCGCAGGCGCGAAGACATCAGGAGCGGGACTTCAGCCCTTCGACTTCACAGCCTTCAAAGGCGAGGTGCTGTTCGACGGTACCAATTCGGCCGGCCAACAAGGTCTGTGGGTCACCAACGGTACTGCCGCAGGCACGCACGAAATCACCGGCATCGCGGGCGCATATTCCGGCGGGGTTTTTCCTGCCGGTCTCACAAGCCTGGGTAGCGAGGTGCTGTTCGATGGCGAGAATACGGACGAGCAATTTGGCCTGTGGGTAACGGACGGCACCGCCGCGGGTACCCATGAACTGACCGGCATCGCGGGCGCAAATACGTCGCTCGGGATTCAGGCGTTCGGTTTCACGGCCTTCAATGGCGAAGTACTGTTCGACGGCACCAATGCGGACGGCCAGGAAGGGCTGTGGGTAAGCGACGGCACCGCATCGGGCACTCACGAGCTCACCGGCATCACAGGCGCATCGACGTCCGGGTTTCATCCTGAGTTCTTCACGGCCTCCAACGGTAAGGTTTTTTTCGAAGCGGCCGGGCAAACCGGTCTGTGGGTGACCGATGGCACCGCGACCGGTACCCACGAACTTACCGGCATCACGGGCGCATCGACGTCCGGGCTTGCGCCTCAAGACTTCATCGCCTTCACCGGCGGAGTGCTGTTCGCCGGAGAGGATGCGCCATTCCACCCCGGTCTGTGGGTGAGCGATGGCACCGCGGAGGGCACCCACGAACTCACCGGCATCACGGGCGCATCGACGTCGTTCTTTGGCCCTGACGCCATTGGTGGTCAGGGTGGCGTAACCTTCAACGGCGAGGTCCTGTTCCAGGCCGGACCGGACACGGCTGGCGTCAGGGAGGGCCTATGGGTGAGCGATGGCACCGCCGCGGGCACCCACGAACTCACCGGCATCACCGGCGCAAATACGTCGGTCGGGCTTTCGCCCTTCGAGCTTACTGTCTTGAACGGCGAGGTGCTGCTGGAGGGCGCCAATCCGGCCGACCAGTTCGACCTGTGGGTGACTGACGGCACCGCATCGGGCACGCACGAACTCACCGGAATCAGCGACGCGAGCCCGAATGGCTTTGGTCCCGAGGAGATCCTTTCTCTGCCAGGTGCCGTTCTCAACGACCTCACCGGCGACGGCAGTTCGGATGTCCTGCTGCAGAACACGGACGGGACGCCACAGGTATGGCTGATGAACGGCACGTCGGCCGCGAGCATGACCTCGCTCGTGGACCCCGGTCCGTCGTGGCACGTGATGGCGACCGGCGACTTCAACAATGACAGCAAGGCCGACTTGGTTTGGCAGAACAGTGACGGGCTGCCGGCGATCTGGGAGATGAACGGTACGTCGATCCTCTCTGGAGTCGTGCTGCCGAACCCGGGGGCGTCGTGGCACGTGATCGCCACCGGCGATTTCAACAACGACGGCAACGCCGACATCCTGTGGCAGAACACGGACGGCGCGGCGGCGATCTGGGAGATGAACGGCACGTCGATCATGAGTGCGGCCGTGCTGCCTGATCCTGGGCCGTCCTGGCATGCGATCGGAACCGGCGATTTCAACGGCGACGGCAAGTCCGATATCCTGTGGCAGTACACGGACGGCCTGCCGGCGATCTGGCAGATGAACGGCACGTCGATTGCCAGCGCCGCTGTTCTGCCTGATCCGGGGCCCTCGTGGCACGCCATAGCGGCGGGCGACTTCAACGGCGACAGCAAAGCCGACATCCTGTGGCAGAACACGGACGGCCTGCCGGCAATCTGGGAGATGAACGGAACGTCGATTGCGAGCGCCGCCGTTCTGCCCGATCCGGGCGCGTCCTGGCATGCGATTGGAACCAGCGACTTCAACGCCGACGGCAACGCGGACATCGTATGGCAGAACGCCGACGGCCTGCCGGCGATCTGGGAGATGAACGGAACGTCAATCCTGTCCGGTGCTGTGCTGCCAAACCCGGGCACGGCCTGGCAGGTCAAGGACGACGGCCCGATTCCCGCGGGTCAAATGAACACGGCGTCGGCGACGAGCGCCACGCCTCCGACAAACGGCGCCATGCACCTGAGCGCGCCCGACTTCTCGTCCGGTGGGCCACCCTCAGCGTCGGCCGGCCCAACGGGGTCGTTGCTTGCTCATCCGATATTTGGAAGCTGACATCATGGCCTGACGCCCGCTCAGGCGCCGCGTTCATCGATCGATGCCGGAAGCGACGATACGGCGAAGCCTTCCGGTGCCCGCCCCTGCCGCTGCTGTTCCCGCATACGGACAAAAGCGGCTTCGATGTGCCGGCGAAAGCGATCGGTGTCGAACAGCGGACAGGCAAGCCGGTTTGTTTGCAGCTTGTGCCGGATCGTCGCCAGAGCCGCCGGCTCGGTGGCAAGCCGTGTCGCCAGCCGCTCGTATTCCTCGAGCGAATGCGTGACAAGCTCGGGCAGGCCGGCCGCCCGCAGGATGCTTGCGCCGATGCGGCTCTGCATGGTCGCGCCCAGGCAGGTGATGAACGGCAACCCCGCCCACAGGGCCGCGGCACCCGTGCTGTGCGCGTTATAAGGGAGCGTGTCGAGAAAGAGATCCGCGAGCGCGTGACGTGCCATGTGCTGTTCCGACGACGTGACCCGTTCCATGAACACCAGGCGGGCGGGATCGATGCCCCTCGCCTGCGCTTCGCGGCGCAGATTGCGCTGCGCCTCGTCGTTGTCGCGCGCCAGCCACAGCACGCTGCCCGGTACCTTGCCGAGCAGGCGCATCCACACGTCGAAAACCGCAGGCGTGATCTTGCGCGCGGTGTTGAAGCAGCAAAAGACAAAACCCGTCTCCGGCAGACCGGCGGATTCGCGACTCACCGGTTCCGGCGAGATCGCTCGCTTGCGGTCGTTAACCAGATAACAATCGGGAAGGTGAACGATCTTTTCTGCCCAATGAACCTGCTGGTCGAACGGCAGGATGAATGGATCGGCGATCACATAGTCGATGAAGGTCGTTCCCATCGTTCCGGCAAAGCCGAGGTATTGCACCTGAATCGGGGCGGGTCGATGCGCCAGGATGCCGACCCGTTCGCTGGTCGTGTAACCCATGAGATCAACCGCGATGTCGACCTCGCGCCCACTGATGATCGATGCCACTTCGCGATCGCTCACGTTGCGCACGTCGATGAACTCGTCGAACGCCGCCGCGATACGCTTGCGCGCCGGCGTGCCGTCGTCGGGACCGAAGGAGATGCCGATGATCTCGAATCGGGTGCGGTCGTGGATTTCTATCAGCTCGGTAATCTGATAGCTCACCGGATGCCGGCGAAAATCGGCTGAGAGGTAGGCGAGCCGGATTTTGTCGTCGTCGTAGGCGACGCGCGGGCGCAGCGGCTCGGGCAAAGCCGGCACGCGGAAACGGGCAAACTGGCGCGCGCATTGGAATTGCGTGAGCGCCGAGCACTCGTATCCCAGCACGGTGAGCGGCTCGATCACGAAGCGTCCGTCCGCCACGCGCTGCGCTAGTTGGCAGCCGATCTCCTCGGTGCGGCCCCAATTGCAGCATTCGAGCGCGGCGTTGGCGATGCCGCCGAACGCCAAGGCATGGTCCGGGTTGACGGCATGGACGTGCTCGTAGCTCGCCAGCGCCTCGGCCGGTCGGTACAGCGCGAGAAGGACGAATGCCCGCCTGATGTGCGCGTCGAGATCGCCCGGCATGAGCGCGAGCACCTGGTCGAAGCTCGCCCGCGCCTCTTCGTGGCGGCGCACCGTCGTGAGCAGGATGCCGCGAATGCGATGGGCTTCTGCATGATCGGGGCTGAGCGCGATCGCTCGATTGCAGCTCACGAAGGCGTCTTCGAACCGGTTGAGGCTCATGAGCAGCCGTGCGAGGCCGACATGCAGCTCCGCATCGGCAGGGCGAAGCGCGAGGATGCGCTGGTAGCTTGCGATCGCCTCGTCCGGCCGGCCGAACTCGACCAATGCAACGGCACGATTGACGTGAGCCTCGACGTAATCGGACTTGTAAATGACCGCCCGGTCGTAGCTTGCGAGCGCTTGGCCGAGTTGGCCGAGACGCCTGAGCACGTTGGCGCGATTGTTATGAGCAAGCGCCGAGCGCGGATTTAGCCTGAGCGCCTCGTCGTGCGCGGCCAGTGCTTCCTGCGGCCTTCCCAGCTCGAACAGCACATTGCCGCGATTATTATGAATTTCTGCATGGCCGGAGCCGAGCTCGATTGCCCGATCGTAGCTCGCGAGTGCCTCACGCGGGCGGCCCAACGCCTGCAGCACCAGCCCTTTGTTGCACCAGGCCGGTGCCGAGCCCGGATTTAGGTCGAGCGCCTGCTCCAGTAGCGCATGGGCCTGGTGGTAGCGCTCCTGTTGATAGTGCAATATGCCGAGCTGGTGCAGCGCGTCGAAATTTCTGTTTCCAGTACCCAGGACGGCTTCATACAGGCGGCCGGCTTCGTCGAGCCTGCCGCTGTGGTGCAGGCGGGTTGCTTCCCGAAGCTTGGTTCGATCCTCGTCCATGGAGCCTTGCTGCAACATCGCCTTCGCGGGCATTTAGCAGATGGTGCTTCGAGCGCAAAACGATGGCGCGCGCTTTCGCCGTCTCACGATCTGCGCCGGCGCAGCCGCTCGATGGTGCCGAGCACGCCGCCGCGCGCAAACACCACGAGCAGCACCATGAACAGCCCGATCCAGAAATACCAATAGACCGGATCGATCGCCGAGAACCGGTCCTGCGCGATCATGTAGAGCGGCACGCCGATGAAGGCGCCGTAGAGCTGCCCTACCCCGCCGATGATGAGCATGATCAGCACGCTGCCCGAGCGCTCGAGGCTGAGCACGCCGAGGCCGACGAATTGGGTCGTCTGGGCGATGAGCGCGCCGGCAATCCCGGCGAGCGCGGCCGAGATGGCATAGACGATGAGCCGCCGCCGCCCGACCGGCGAGCCGATCGCGTGCATGCGCGCCACGTTCTCGCGGATGCCGTTGAGCGCAAGCCCGAACGGCGAATGCACGATGCGCCGCGCCAGCAGCCAGCACAGGAACAGCACGGCCAGGCAATAAAGATACGCGGTGCGGCCGAACAGGTCGAAGCGGAACACGCCGAAGATCGACCACACGTCCATGCCCTGCAGCCCGTCGGCGCCGCCGGTGATCCGGGTCGCCTTGTTGGCGGCTTCGAGCAGCATGGTGGCAACGACGAGAGTCTGCATCAGCAAGGTCAGCCCGGTGGTACGCAGGATGATGGCGCCGCTCGCGATGCCGAGCACGCCGGCGACAAGCGCCGCGGCGAGAAGGCCGGAGAGCGGCTCACCCCAGCCATTGGCCGCAAGAACGCCGGCCGTATAGGCGCCGACCCCGAAGAAGGCGGCATGGCCGAGCGTGATGATGCCGGCATAGCCGAGCACGAGGTCGACCGAGAGCGCGAACAGGATGGTGGCGAGGATCTGCGCGCCGAGCGCGAGGTAGCTATCGAACACGAAATAGGCGGCGATCGCCACGAGCCAGGGCAGCGCTTCCAGCACGCGGAAGCGCTGACGCCGGCCGAACGCCGCCCGCATGGCCACGCGCGTACCGGGTGCCTCCGCGCCCTTCATCGCGACAGCCCGAACAGGCCGCGCGGCCGCCACAGCAGCACCGCCATGGTGAGCGCATAGATGAAGAAGGCGCCGAGCTCCGGCACCAGATATTTGAACGCGGTGTCAGCGGTCCCGAGCAGGAGCGCGGCGACGAACGGGCCGCGAATGCTGCCGAGCCCGCCGACAGAAACGACGATGAGGAAATAGACGAGGTTGGCCAGCGCGTAGTTGGGATCGATCGGAATGATGTCGGCCCCGAGCCCGCCGCCGAGCGCGGCGAGCCCGCTGCCGAGCGCGAACGACAGGGTGAACAGGCGCGAGGTGTTGATGCCGACCGACTGCGCCATGCGCAGGTTGTCGACCGCGGCCCGGATTTGCGCGCCGAAGCGGGTGCGCTCGAGCCCAAGCCACAGCACGGTGACGAGAATCGCCCCGGCCACGATCAGGAAGCTGCGGTAGGACGGGAACTCACGGAAGCCGAGGTCGAGATGACCGCTGAGCAGCGGCGGCAGCAGCATCGGCTGCGACACCGGACCCCAGATGTAATTGGCCGCGGCGACCGACATGAAGACGAGCCCCATGGTCAGCAGCACCTGGTCGAGTTCGTCGCCGCCGTAGAGGCGGCGGTAGAGCAGCCGCTCGAGAATGAGGCTCACGACGACCGCGACCGCGACGCCAGCCGCGAGCGCGAGCGGGAACGGCACGCCGGCGCGGCTCATCAGCGTGGTCATGGCGTAGCCGCCCACCATCGCGAACACGCCGTGGGCGAGGTTGATGAACCCCATCAGCCCCATGGTGACCGAGAGCCCGACGGAAATGAGATAGAGCACCATGGCGAGCGCGAGGCCATGGAAGGCAATGCTGATGACGGCGGCAAAGATTTCGGTCATGGAGGTGCCCGCTTCACCTCTCCCCGCAAGCGGGGGGAGCCCATCACTTCGGCGGGTTCAGTTCCTTCCACGGGTCCTTCACGTTCGGAATCGTGTCGAACTCCACGTTGGCGAGCTTGCCGTCCTTCATTTGAGTACGGCGCATGTAGACGTTCTGGATGATGTCGCGCGTATCGGGGTCGATCATGATCGGTCCGCGCGGGCTCTCGTGCTTCCAGCCCTTGAGGATCGCCATCGCCTGGTCGCCGTCGAACTTCCCCTTCGTTTGTTTGATGACGTCGAGCACCGCCGCCGCCCCGTCCCAGCCGTCGGCGGAAAGGAAGTCGGGTATGGCCCGGTCGCCGTATTCCGCATTCCAGGCGGCGAGGAACGCGGCGTTGGCGGGCCGCTGCCCGGCGACCGAATAGATGCCCGAGGTGATCAGATCGACCGGGGTGTCGCCCATGTTGGGGAGTTCCTCCTCGGGCACCAAGTCCTGCGTCGACAGCACGGTGATGCCGGCCTCGCGCAGCTTGATATCCTTGATCGCCTTCATCATCGCCGTCGCCTGCCCCTGGGCAGGTACGAAGATGAACAATGCATCGGGACTTGCGTCCTTCACCCGCTGCACGAAAGGCACGAAGTCCGGGTTGGTGGTCGGGAAGCGCACCGCGCCCACGATCTGTCCGCCGGCGTCGGTGAAGGCCTTGGTGAAAGCGCCTTCCGCGTCATGGCCGGGGATGAAGTCGCTCACCGCCGTATAGGCCTTCTTCCAGCCTTTCTGCGCCGCCCATTTGCCGAGCGGATAGGCCTGCTGCCAGAGCGTGAACGACACCCGCGCGACGTAGGGCGAAATGCGCGGGATGGCGACACCCGCCGCGTTGGTGATGACGAGCGGTATCTTGGCCTCCGCGGTCAGCGGCGCCACCGCCGCCGCGATCGGGGAGCCCACGATGCCCAACAGGAACTGCACGTGGTCGCGGGTGATCAGCTCCTGCGCCACGCGCTTGCCGACCTCGGGCGCGGCCGCGTCGTCGCGGCGAATGAGCTCGACCTTGACGCCCGGCGGCAGCTCCTTTTCGTGCGTCTTGATGTAAAGGCTGATGCCCTTGTCCATCAAATCGCCGGCCTGGGCGAGAAAACCGGTGTTGCTGTTGATGAGGCCGATCTTGATCGTCTGCGCGGGCGCCGGCGTTCCGGCCGCGAGCGCAACGCCGGCCAAAGCCGCCACGACGGCGGCGAATTTCTCAAACCGCATTAAGTCCTCCCAGGTTGCCGTTGTCGGCTTTGGATCGGCCGGAACTTACCATAGTTGCGGCTAGGTCGAGGCCTTGCCGTCCCGATTTGCCGGCACCGCCCGGCAGTCCGCGGCCGGACTCGTGCTACATGCTTGCCGCATGGCTTTCCTGAGCGCCGTGTTCGACCGTCTCGACCGCCTGATCGCGGCGGCCTTGCGCGCGCTGCAATGGCTCATCCTGCCGGTCGTCATTTTTTTGTTCCTGCAGTGGCCCCTGCGCGACCTCGTGCGCAGCTACTCGCGTGAAGCGAACGACCTCGGGCAATGGATTTTCGCGCTTTACGTCGCCGCAAGCGTCACTGCCGCGACCCGGGCGCGTACGCATCTCGCCGCCGACATCGTGGCCCGGCGCTACGGTCGCGCGACGCGCGCCTTCCTGATGCGGTGCGGTGCCGCGTGCGGCCTCATCCCCTGGGCTCTTCTTATCCTCATCTCCGGCAGGAACCTGATCCTGAGCTCGGTTATTTCGCTTGAAGCTTTTCCCGACACCTACAATCCGGGCTATTTCATCATCAAGATCGCCCTGTGGGTGCTGGCGGGGCTGGTGCTCGCGCAGGCGCTCATCGACATCGCGCGACCGCGACCGGAGATCGGGGCATGAGCGCCTGTTTCGGTCTCGGGCTCCTGCTCCTGGTCGGAGCCGGCATCGTGCTGACCGGCCTGCCCGCCTTCGTCGTCCTCATCGCGGTCGCTTCCTTTGGCGCGCTTGCCGGGCTTCTCACGGACGCGGTGCCGTTAGCATTGCTCACTGCCCTGCCCGGCCGGCTCATCAACCTGCTCGAGAACGATTTGCTGCAGGCCTTGCCGCTCTACGTGCTCATGGGCTTGCTGCTCGACCGGCTGCCGATCGCCCAGGCGCTGTTTCGCAGCGGCCTTGCGATCCTGCCCGCCTCGCCCTCCGCGCCGCTCGTCTCGGGCATGGGGCTCGGCGCGTTGCTCGGCCCGATGAATGGTTCCGTGGGCGCGAGCGTGCTGGGGCTCTCGCGCGTCGTCGCCCCGCGCCTTGCCGAGCGCGGCATCCCGGCGCCGCTGCGCTTCGCGACGGTCGCGGTCGCGAGCACGCTCGGCGTCGTCATCCCGCCGTCGCTGGTGCTGATCCTGCTCGGCGACGCGATGCTCAACGCGCACACCATCGCGGTGACCGCCACCGGCCGGGCCGATCGCGTGATCAACACCCAGGATGTTTTCCACGGCGCGCTGGGCCCGGCCGCGCTGTCGCTCGTCCTCACGCTAGCGGTCGCTTGGTTCGCCGGGCGGCGGGCGCGCGGCCAAACCGGCGCGACCTCCAAGCGCGAGCCAGTCGGTGCAGCCGATGCGAGCATCGCCGTCGTCGCGCTCGTCGCCCTGCTGATCCTGCTCGGCGGCGTCGCGACGGGCTATTTCTACGCCGTCGAAGCGGCCGCCATGGGCGCGACGGCGCTTTTGCTGATGGGCTTTTTGACCGGCCGGCTGCATGGCGCGGTGCTGCGTCAGGTGCTGGCGGACGCCATGGCGATGACCGGCGCGCTGTTCGCACTGCTGATCGCGGCAACGACGCTCACCCTGGTGCTGCGCCTGCTCGGCACCGATCGCCTGGTGGGCGACTGGCTCATCGCCATGCCGGGAAGCGACACGCTCGTGGTGGCGGTGGTGCTCGCCGCGATCGGCCTCTCGGCGTTCGTGCTCGACGCGTTCGAAATCATCTTCGTGATCGTGCCGATCGTGATCCCGCCGCTTCTCGTGCGCGTCGCTGATGCGCGCTGGGTCGCGACCCTCGTTCTCTTGACCCTGCAGACGAGTTTTCTCCTGCCGCCGTTCGGCTACGCATTGATGATGGTGCGCGGCATTCTCAAGGAACCGGTTCCCACGGGGGCGCTCGCCCGTGCGCTCCTGCCGTTCCTCCTGGCGCAATGGACCGTGCTCGGCATCGTGCTGGCGGCGCCGCAACTCACCCATTTGGGCGAAAAGGCGGGCGACGCCAGCCGCGCGCCGGAACGGCCGCTGTCGCAGGAAGAACTCAACCGGCGCATCGAGGAGCAGCTCCCGCCGCCGGTCGATGTGCCGCCTCTGGACATTAAGTAATTGTCTCGATGGTTGAATAGATTACCTAAGTTTCTTGAACATTTTCTGGTAACATGCTCATCGAATTCCGTCAGGCTGTTGCCGCGGCGGGTCGGGAGCCATCGAAGCATCCGGCGAGGACATGACGTGCCGAGGGGATTGGTATAAGACCCGAGGAGGAACCGGTGCCATGATCGTCCTGATCGACAATTACGACAGTTTCACCTTCAACCTCGTCCACTATCTGGGCGGGCTGGGAGCCGACGTCGTCGTGCACCGGAATGACAAGCTTGCGGCAGCGGACGTGATCGCGGCCGACCCGGACGCGATCGTGCTCTCGCCCGGGCCGTGCACGCCGAACGAAGCCGGCATCTGTCTCGAACTGATCGAGAAGGCGGCGGCGTCGATTCCGATCCTCGGGGTGTGCCTCGGCCACCAGGCGCTCGGGCAGGCGTTCGGCGGCGAAGTCGTGCGCGCGCCGGTGCCGGTGCATGGAAAGCTCAGCGAGATCGCCCATCAGGCGACCGGCATTTTCCACGGCATCAACGGTCCGTTTCGGGCGACGCGCTACCATTCGCTCGTGGTCGGCCGCGATCGCTTCCCGGATGAATTGACCGTCACGGCGCAGACCGACGACCACCTGGTCATGGGCCTCGCCCACAAGACGTTGCCGGCGCACGGGGTGCAGTTCCATCCCGAAAGCATCGCCTCCGAGCACGGCCACCGGATCCTGCAAAATTTTCTCGACATCGCTGCCGCCTGGAACAGCGCCACCGGCCGGCGTAACGCGCCCGCCCGCGCCTCGCACTGAGCGGCGCCAATGGACGATTTCAAATCTCTCATCAGCAAGGTTGCGACCGGCGCCGAGTTGACGGTGCAGGAATCCGCGGCGGCCTTCGACCGCATGATGTCGGGCGAAGCGACGCCCTCGCAAATGGGCGCGCTGCTGATGGGCCTGCGCGTGCGCGGCGAGACGGTCGACGAGATCACCGGCGCGGTCACTACGATGCGCGCCAAAATGCTCAAGGTCGACGCGCCGCAAGGCGCGATCGACGTGGTCGGTACCGGCGGCGACGCGTCGGGCTCCTACAACATCTCAACCTGCGCAGCGTTCATCGTGGCCGGCGCCGGCGTTCCGGTGGCCAAGCACGGCAACCGCGCCCTCTCCTCCCGTTCCGGCGCCGCCGACGTGCTCGCGGCGCTCGGCGTGCGCATCGACCTCGGGCCTGAGGAAATCGCGCGCTGCATCGCGCAAGCGGGCATCGGCTTCATGTTCGCGCCGCTGCACCACCCGGCCATGAAACACGTGGGCCCGACCCGGGTCGAACTCGGCACCCGCACGATCTTCAACCTGCTCGGCCCGCTGTCGAACCCGGCCGGAGTCAAGCGCCAGATGGTCGGCGTGTTCTCGCGCGATTGGGTCGAGCCGCTCGCCAAGGTGCTCGGCCGCCTCGGCTCCGAACGCGCCATCGTGGTGCATGGCGCCGATGGCCTCGACGAGATCACCACTGCCGGGCCGACCAGCGTGGCCTCGCTCGAGAACGGGATGGTGCGCACGTTCGAGATCACCCCGGAGGACGTGGGACTACCCAAAGCGGATCCGAAACGCCTGCTTGGCGGCGACGCCGACGCCAATGCGGCGGCGCTGCTGGCGGTTCTCAAGGGCGAAAAAAGCCCCTATCGGGATGTCGCCATGTTCAACGCGGCGGCCGCGCTCATCGTTGCCGGCCGCGCCAAGGACCTTTCCGAGGGCATGGCGCTGGCACGGACATCGGTCGATTCCGGAGAAGCCGAAGGCCGGCTCGATCGCCTCATCGCCGTTTCCAACGACGCCTAGCAACCATGGCCGATATACTCACCAAGATCGAAGCCTATAAGCGCGAGGAAATCGCGGCGGCGAAACGGGCGCAGTCGCTCGGCGCCCTTGCGGCGCGCGCCCGCATGGTGGCTCCTCCGCGCGGGTTTACCGCCGCGATCGAGCGCCGGGTCGCGAAAGGCGAATACGCGCTCATCGCCGAGATCAAAAAGGCCAGTCCCTCGAAAGGGCTGATCCGCGAGGACTTCGATCCCCCCGCGCTGGCATGCGCCTACACGGCCGGCGGCGCCACCTGCCTGTCGGTGCTCACCGACGCGCCGTCGTTTCAAGGACGTCCCGAGCACCTCACGCGCGCACGCGCCGCAACCACCCTCCCCGTCCTGCGCAAGGATTTCATGTACGAGCCCTATCAGGTGCTGGAGGCGCGCGCGCTCGGCGCCGACTGCATCCTGATCATCATGGCGGCGGTCGACGACGTGGCCGCAAGCGACATCGAGGAAGCCGCCGCGGAACTGGGCATGGACGCGCTGCTCGAGGTGCACGACGAGGCCGAGATCGAGCGCGCCTTGCGGCTGCGCTCGCGCCTCATCGGCATCAACAACCGCGACCTCAAGACCTTCGAGACCAGTTTGTCGACAAGCGAGCGGCTGGCGCCGATCATCCCGCGCGACCGCATCGTGGTAGGCGAGAGCGGTATCAATGCGCCGGCCGATCTCGCGCGTCTCGCGCGGATCGGCATTGCGACCTTCCTGGTGGGCGAGAGCCTGATGCGCCAAACCGATGTTGCCGCGGCGACCCGAAGGCTGCTCGCGCGCGAGCCGGCGCGCACAAACGCTGCCGAGTAGGTCGTGGCCGCCCGCAGGAGCCTCACCCACCTTGCCGCCGGCGGCGAAGCCCGCATGGTGGACGTGTCGGCAAAGCCGGAGAGCGAACGCGTCGCGGTCGCCGAAGGCCGCGTCATCATGGAGCGCGCGACGCTCGACGCTGTGCTCAAGGGCGACGCGAAGAAAGGCGACGTGCTGGGCGCCGCGCGCATCGCCGGGATCATGGCGGCAAAACGCACCCACGAGCTCATCCCGCTCTGCCACCCGCTCAACATCTCGAAAGTGAACGTCGACCTCGCCCCCGATCCCAACCTCCCGGGCATCGTGGTGCGCGCCAGCGTCAACGTCACTGGCCGCACCGGCGTCGAGATGGAGGCGTTGACCGCAACTGCCGTCGCCTGTCTGACCATCTACGACATGGTCAAGGCGCTCGAGCGCGGCATGCGCATCGAGGGCATCCGCCTGATCGAAAAGCGCGGGGGCAAGTCGGGCCATTGGCGAGCCGCGGAGGCTTAAGGTGGCGCTGCTCTCGGTCGCGCAAGCGCTCGCCCGCGTGCTCGACGGCGTCGCGCCGGTGCCGGCCGAACCGGTTGCCATTGCGCAAGCGCACGGCCGCGTGCTTGCCGCCGACCTTGCTTCGTTGCGCACCCAGCCGCCGGACGCCTTGTCCGCCATGGACGGCTATGCGGTGCGCGCCGAGGACGTGGCGAAGGCGCCGGCGCGGCTGCGCGTGATCGGCGAAGTGGCGGCGGGTCACCCGTTCGAAGGCGCCGTCGGCCGCGGCGATGCGGTGCGTATTTTCACCGGCGGCGTGCTGCCGTCCGGCGCCGACACGGTCGTAATTCAGGAACGGACCGAGCGCGACGACACCTCTCTCACGGTCACGGCGCCCAGCGGCATCGGGCGCCACGTCCGCGCCCGCGGTCTCGATTTCGGCGAAGGCGACGTGCTGCTCACCGCCGGCCGGCGTCTGCGCGACCGCGACGTCGCGCTCGCCGCGGCCATGAATCATCCGCATGTTTCGGTGCGGCGTACGCCGCGCGTTGCGCTGCTTGCGACCGGCGACGAGTTGGTCGCGCCCGGCACCGCGCCCGCGCCCGGGCAGATCGTTTATTCGAACGGCTTTGCGCTTGCCGCGCTCGCCCGCGCCGAGGGCGCCGAAGTGATCGATCTCGGGATCGTCCCCGACCGCGTCGACGACACGATTGCCGCCATCGACGCGGCGGCACGCGAGCACGCCGATGTCCTGGTCACGACCGGAGGCGCTTCGGTCGGCGATTACGACCTGGTGCAGCAATCGCTCGCCGCACGCGGCATGGCGCTTTCCTTCTGGAAAGTCGCGGTGCGGCCCGGGCGTCCGATGATGCACGGGGTGCTCGGCGGGATGCGCGTGCTCGGGCTCCCTGGCAACCCGGTATCGGCTTACGTGTGCGGTTTCTTGTTTTTGGTGCCGCTGATCCGCCGCCTGCTCGGACGCCCGCAGGTCGAGGCGCCGCAAGAATCCGCGGTGCTCGGCCGCGCCCTCCCCGCCAACGACGAACGCGCAGATTATTTGCGTGCGACGCTTGCGCACGGTCCGCAGGGCCCGGTCGCGACGCCGTTCGACATTCAGGATAGTTCGATGCTGGCGCTGCTCGCCAAAGCCGACTGCCTGCTCATCCGCGAACCCTTCGCCCCTGCCGCGGCGGCCGGCACTCCCTGCACGATCGTTAAATTGGATCGTTAAGCGCGCTTTTTTCCGGTCGGTCGACTTCTTCACCCCAAATTAAAGGGTTGTGGAACACATAAAGAACATATAGGGTTCGTTCATGCTTTGTTTCGGCGAGTCGCCACGGACGGATCCGAAAGCCAAGGAGCGGGGACGATGCTGACCCGAAAGCAACTTGAACTGCTGCGCTTCATCCACGAGCGCCTCAAAGAGGCGGGCGTGCCGCCTTCGTTCGACGAGATGAAGGACGCGCTTGACCTGCGATCGAAGTCGGGCATCCACCGCCTGATCACGGCGCTCGAGGAGCGCGGCTTCATCCGGCGGCTGCCCAACCGCGCCCGCGCTATCGAGGTGGTGCGGCTTCCCGACGCGGTCGGCCACGGCATGGGCGGTCGTTCGCGCGGCTTCACGCCAAGCGTCATCGAAGGCCATCTCGGGCGCGTGCGGGCTGCCTCCGAAGACGAGGGCGGCCGCCCGGTCGCGGTGCCGGTCATGGGCCGCATTGCCGCCGGCACGCCGATCGAGGCGATCCAGACACGCAGCCACACGATCAATATCCCACCCGACCTGCTCTCGGCGGGCGAGCACTTCGGGCTCGAAGTGCGCGGCGATTCGATGATCGAAGCCGGCATCCTCGACGGCGACCTTGTGCTCATTCGCCGGGGCGAGACCGCCGACACCGGCGATATCGTGGTCGCGCTCATCGACGAAGAAGAGGCGACGCTCAAGCGCTTCCGGCGGCGCGGCGCCTCGATCGCGCTCGAGCCCGCGAACTCCTCTCACGAGGTCCGCATCCTGCCCCCGAGTCGGGTGAAAATTCAGGGCAAGCTGGTCGGCCTGTTCCGCCGCTACTGACAATCAGTCGTCCGCCTCGAGGTCCGCCGGCTTCGGCGTCGCGTCGCGCAACGTCGGCTTGGACGGTGCTGCGTGCGACTCCGATACGGACGACGGCGCAGACGCAGACGCGCGCGTGCGTGCCCACGGACGATCGTAGCCGTCCGACCGTGACGGCGTGATCTCGAAGGAATGGCCGATCCGGCGCAACGCCAGCGCGCCCGAGCGCATCCGGACCGCCCGGTCGATGATGGTCGTCGGGCACTCCGGCGGCGCCGTGCGCGAAGACACCACCAGCATCGCGCGGCGGCAGTCCTCCGCGAATGCCTCGGGCGCGGTCGCGACCGCAACCGTCGCGCCGTCGGCAAGCCGCGCGGTGCAGCCGATGGCATCGCAGGCTACGCCGTTGGCGAGCGTCGGATCGGCGGTCGTGCGCGCGTCCGCGTCGGCCGCAAGCCATTCCTTCACGGCGAAGGCATCGCCGCTCTTTTTGATGATCGCGAGACGGCCGTTCGCCCCACGCACCGCGACCAAATCGCCATGCGGCGCGATCAGCGCATCCGGCAGCGGCGTCGAGAGCGCCCAGAGCGCCGCAACGATAATGGCTGCCGCTCCGCTCCAGCGCAGTGGCGAGCGCATCAGGCACAGCATCACCAGGCCTGCAGTACACAAAAGCAGCGGGCCCGCACCGAACGCGGCCACGCGCCCGACCGCACCGGGCAGGCTCGCGACCCACATGGCAATCGCGTCCATCCATTCAATGCCCATGCCCATGAGCCGCCAGAGCGGGTCGTCGAAGCCGAACGGCATGGCCACGAGCGCGAGCATGCCGGCCGGCATGATCCAGGCGGAAACGATCGGCATGGCGAGGAGATTGGCGAGCACCCCGTAGGGCGCCATGCGGTGGAAGTGATAAGCGGCATAGGGCGTCGTTCCGAGGCCGGCGACGAGCGACGCGAAGATCAAGCCGGCGACTTCATAGACGCCCCACAGCGCGATGCGCGCGCCGAGCGGCGTGTCCGCGTGTTTTGCCTTCCACGGCAGGCCGCGTTCGTAAGCGGCGATCAGCGCGAGGGTCGCCGCAAACGACATCTGAAAGCTCGGATGCACGACTGCTTCGGGCGCGAGCAGCAAGACGAGAATGGCCGCCGTCCCGATGGTGCGTAGCGTGAGCGCCTGCCGGTCGATGAGCACCGCGCCGAGCACGATCGCGGTCATGTAGTAGGAGCGCTGGGTCGCGACCTCGGCGCCGGAGAGAAGCAGGTAGAAGGTCGCGGCTGCGAGCGCGGCCACCGCGGCCCATTTCTTGATGGGCCGCCGGACCGCAAATCCCGGAATGATCGCCAGCACCGCTCGGACGAGGAAGAACACAACGCCCGCGACCACGGCCATGTGGTAACCAGAAATCGACAACACGTGGGCGAGGCTCGAAATATACATGGCGTCGTTGAGCGGCCCGGAGATGGCGTCGCGCTTGCCGGTGATGAGCGCGGATGCGATGGAGCCGGCGTCGCCCGGAACCGCGGCGCGGATCCGCCGGTCGACGCCGTCGCGCATGTTCTCGACGACGGCGGCATAGACGAGCCAAGGACCGGGCCGGCGCGGCGGCGCCGTGATCTTGATCTCGCCGACGGCAAATCCGGTCGCGCCGATACCCTGGAAATAAAGGTCGCGGGCAAAGTCGTAGCCGCCCGGCCGCAGCGGCGCGAGCGGGGCGTTGAGGCGCGTCTTCATTTCGATGAACGCACCGACCGGCGGCGCCTGGCCCTTGCGCACCGATACTCTCACCCGCTCGGGCGCTTCGTTGAGGTGCCGGCTCTCGAGCCGCTCCACCTTGACGACGATCCGGTCGGTGCGCTCGCGCTCCTCGCGCGCTTCGACCCAACCGGCGATGGCGACGTTGCCGGCGGGATGATGGAGAACCGGGTGCGCGATCCACGCGCTCTTGATCGTGGCCGTCGCAAAGCCCGCGCAGGCCGCAGCCGCGGCGATGAGCAGTGGAAACGCGATCGGTCGCGCCCGTGCCAGCATCGCGGCAATGATCAGAGCGACCGCAAGCGCCGGCGCCGGAACGGCGATCGGCTCATGCTGAGCCGCGAAATAGACGAGGATGCCGGTCGCAAACGCGATGGGAAGCCAGGGAATAAGCCGGCCGGGCGCCACCTCCTCGGCGAGCCAGACGCGCAGATGCGCGAACGGCGCCGCGCCGAACCATGGGCGACCCGCGGACCAGGGAAACGCCGGACCGTATCCGGCCGGACCGCGCGGCGGCCATGTCGCGGCCCGACCACGCGCCCCACGCCGAGGACTCATGACACCACCCGCCCCACGCTACTGCGCGGATACTTCCCGGCGGCCGAATTGCGGCCGCCAGTAATGAACCTGCGCGCCGACTGCCGTTACGCTACACCTGTTGCGCGCGCTGTGGTACACGAGCCGGCCTCGAACGGGCGGCCTTGTGGATTGTTGTCATAACGGCATGACCGGCACTGTCGTTACCCGCTTCGCGCCCTCGCCTACCGGCTTTCTCCATATCGGCGGCGCGCGCACCGCGCTCTTCAACTGGCTCTATGCGCGTGGGCGCGGCGGGCGGATGCTGCTGCGAATCGAGGACACCGATCGCGAGCGCTCCACCAAGGCCGCCATCGACGCCATCCTCGACGGTCTCGATTGGCTCGGGCTCGCGTGGGACGGCGATGCCATCTACCAGTCGAGGCGGGTCGATCGTCACCGCGAAGCGGTCGAGGAGCTGCTTGCCGCCGGTCGCGCCTACCGCTGCTATGCCACGCCGGAAGAACTCGACAAGATGCGCGAAGACGCGCGGCGCGAGGGCCGCGCCCGGCTCTATGACGGGCGCTGGCGCGACCGCGATCCGAGCGAGGCTCCGCCCGGGGTCAAACCCGCCATCCGCCTCAAGGCGCCGCTCGAAGGCGAGACCGCAATCGAAGACGCGGTTCAGGGCCGTGTCGTCTGGCAGAACAAGGACCTCGACGACCTCGTGCTGCTGCGCTCCGACGGCACGCCCACCTACATGCTCGCGGTCGTCGTGGACGACCACGACATGAGCATCACCCATATCATTCGCGGTGACGATCATCTCACCAACGCGGCGCGCCAGACGCAGATCTACGAGGCGCTAGGCTGGCCGGTGCCGGCCATGGCCCACATTCCCCTCATTCACGGGCCGGACGGCTCCAAGCTGTCGAAACGGCACGGCGCGCTGGGCGTCGATGCCTACCGGGCCATGGGCTACCTGCCAGCCGCCATGCGCAACTATCTCGTGCGGTTAGGCTGGAGCCACGGCGATCAGGAGCTGTTCTCGACCGAGGAGATGATTGCCGCCTTCGACCTGGCGCATGTCGGGCGCTCGCCGGCCCGGTTCGATTTTGCCAAGCTTGAGAACCTCAACGGTCATTACCTGCGGCAAACGAGCGACGAGGAGCTAGTGGCGGAGATCGAGCACCTGCTCCCGCACGTCGCCTCGGGCACGCAGCTCAGCGCGAAGATGAATCCGACGCTGCGCGCGAAGCTCATTGCCGCCATGCCGGCCCTGAAGGAACGCGCCAAGACCCTGGTCGAACTGATCCAGAGCGCCCATTACATCTACGCCGACCGCCCGCTCGCGCTCGACGAGAAGGCCGCGGGGCTGCTCGCTCCCGAAGCGCGAAGCATGATCGGGCAGCTTGTCCCCGCGCTTGAAAACGTCGAACCATGGATTACGTCTGTTTTGGAAGAGACCGTGCGCAGCTTTGCTGAAGCGTCGGGTCGCAAGCTCGGCGCGGTGGCCCAACCGCTGCGGGCGGCTTTGACCGGCCGGACCACGTCGCCCGGCATTTTCGACGTCCTGGCCGTGTTGGGAAAAGGCGAAAGCCTGGCGCGACTGCGCGATCAGGCGACGCCGTAACACCGTCTTGTTCTCGCGACCGGTAACGCGGGATCAATACCAACGGCGTCCTCTGCAGCCAGCTTGCGGGGTCCCGTGGGATGGGCTACGCACGTCATAAGGATCCGAAAGCCAGCCGGGGCTTTCTGACGGCAGCATCCGGTCGCAACAACGCCGACCAGACGAGCTGCGGGATCCAGCGGGTCACGTATTCGAGGGTTGAATCATGGACGCAACCACGGGCACCAATAAAACAGCCAGCTTGAACATCGGCAACGAGAGCTGGTCATTCCCGGTCTACGAGGGCACGATCGGCCCCGAGGTCGTCGATATCTCAAAGCTCTATAACGTCACCGGCCGCTTCACTTACGACCCCTCTTTTACCTCCACCGCGAGCTGCGAATCCAAGATCACCTACATCGACGGCGATGAAGGCGTCCTGCTCTACCGCGGTTATCCGATCGAGCAGCTTGCCGAGCACGGCGATTTTCTCGAGACCTGTTACCTCCTGCTCTACGGCGATCTTCCTACCTCGGCGCAGAAGGCGGATTTCGACTACCGGGTCACGCGCCACACGATGGTGCATGACCAGATGAACCGGTTCTTCCAAGGGTTCCGTCGCGACGCGCATCCCATGGCCGTCATGGTCGCCTGCGTCGGCGCGCTCTCGGCTTTCTATCACGACTCCACGGACATTACCGATCCAATGCAGCGGATGATCGCCTCGATCCGCATGATCGCGAAAATGCCGACGCTTGCGGCCATGGCCTACAAATATTCGATCGGCCAGCCGTTCATGTATCCGAAGAACGATCTCGACTATTCGTCGAACTTCCTGCGCATGTGCTTCGCCGTGCCGTGCGAGGACTACAAGGTCAATCAGGTCCTCGCCCGCGCCATGGACCGTATCTTCATCCTGCATGCCGATCACGAGCAGAACGCGTCGACCTCGACGGTGCGGGTCGCCGGCTCCTCCGGCGCCAACCCGTTCGCCTGTATCGCGGCCGGAATCGCCTGCCTGTGGGGTCCGGCGCACGGCGGCGCCAACGAGGCGGCGCTCAAGATGCTCGGGGAGATCGGCCGGGCCGAGCGTATCCCCGAATACATCAAACGCGCGAAGGACAAGAACGACGCGTTCCGCCTCTCGGGCTTCGGTCACCGGGTCTACAAACACTACGATCCGCGCGCCAAGATCATGCAGAAGACCTGCTACGAGGTGCTCAACGAGACCGGCCACAAGGATGACCCGATGCTCGAAGTGGCGCTCGAGCTCGAGCGGATCGCGCTCAGCGACGAGTATTTCATCGAGAAGAAGCTTTATCCCAACGTCGACTTCTACTCGGGCATCACGCTCAAGGCGATGGGCTTCCCGACCACGATGTTCACGGTGCTGTTCGCGCTTGCCCGCACGGTCGGCTGGATCGCCCAGTGGAAGGAGATGATCGAGGACCCGAACCAGAGGATCGGTCGTCCGCGCCAGCTCTACACCGGCGCCACCCGGCGCGATTACATCCCGCTCTCGCGGCGCAAGTAGCGCGCATCACGGCTAAAGCGCGATGACTTTCCCCGAAAACCGGTACCCACTTTTCGGGATCATGCTCTAGCGCCGTCATAAGCCCAAGTGAGATAGGCGCTGCCCCAGGCGAAGCCGCCGCCGAACGCGGCAAATATCATGCGGTCGCCGGGCTTGAGCCGCGTTTCATAGTCCCACAGGCAGAGCGGGATGGTCGCGGCGGTGGTGTTGCCGTATTTCTGAATGGTCACCATGACACGTTCCGGCGGCAAGCCGATGCGTTCGGCGGTCGCTTCGATGATGCGCTTGTTGGCCTGATGCGGAACGAGCCAATCGAGCGTATCCTTGGTCAGGTGGTTGCGCCGCATCAGCTCGGTGGCAACCTCGGCCATGCGCGCGATGGCGAACTTGTAGACCGCTGCGCCCTCCTGGTGCA
>Ga0153928_1000132_pt1 | contig 39220 bp, 33 predicted proteins | sample TSNJ012MetaG_FD_106656 | JGI IMG/M metagenome (GOLD analysis project Ga0153928, IMG submission 106656) | Attine ant fungus gardens microbial communities from New Jersey, USA - TSNJ012 MetaG | ecosystem: Host-associated > Fungi > Mycelium > Unclassified | place: USA: New Jersey, Wharton State...
CAAGGGCCTGCGCTACGACACGCTCACGGCGTTCGCGCCGGTCTCGCTGGTCGCGACCGCGAGCCTGCTCATCGTGGCGCGGCCGGATTTTCCCGCCAACGACGTGAAGGGCCTCATCGCCGAAGCCAAGGCCAAGCCCGACAAGATCGTGTTCGCCAGCGCCGGCTTCGGCGCCACGCAGCATCTCGCCGCCGAGCTGTTCATGCAGTCGGCCGGCATCAAGATGCTGCACGTCCCGTTCCGCTCCTCGCCCGAGGCGATTGCGGCGGTCGCCGGCCGCCAGGTCGACGTGCTGTTCGACACCGTCTCCGCGCTCATCGGCCAGGTGCAGTCGGGCCAGCTCAAGGCGCTCGCGGTCACCGGCAAGGAGCGCTTCCCGGCGGTGCCCGACGTGCCGACCGCGCTCGAATCCGGGCTTGTCCCCGGCTACGACGTGACCACGTGGTACGGCGTGTTCGGTCCGCGCGGCATGCCAGGCGCGGTCGTCGCCAAGCTCAACGGCGCGATCGCCGACATTCTCACGGACGAGGCGGTGCGCGCACGGCTTGCGACCGCGGGCGTCGTGGTGCGGGGCTCGACGCCCGACGCCTTCGGCGCCTTCATGGCGAGCGAGTTCAAGCGCTGGAATAGCGTGCGCGAAGCCGCCGGCATTCCGCAGCAAGAACGATGAGGGACGCCACCATGGACACCCAGGATCTACACGACCGCGGGCTCAAGCTGCGCACGCAGATGTTCGGCCCCGCGGCGGTCGAGAAGCGCATGAACGCGTTGGGCGACTTCGGCAAGCCGCTCCAGCACATCATCAACGCCTATGCGTATGGCGACGTCTGGAGCCGCACCGCCTTGCCGCCGGCGACGAAATCGCTGGTGATGGTCGCGATGATGGCGGCGGCGGGCCGCGGCAACGAATTGCGCGTGCACCTCAAGGGCGCGCGCAAGAACGGCTGCACGGCGGAGCAAATACAAGACGTGCTGCTGCTTCTCGCGCTCTACTGCGGCATTCCGCTCGCCAACGACGCGCACGCCGCCGCGGCCGAAGTGATGAGGGAGGAATAGGCGTCATTGCGAGGAGCGAAGCGACGAAGCAATCCAGGGCAGCGCGTGACGCCCTGGATTGCTTCGGCACTACGTGCCTCGCAATGACATAAGAAAGGAGATCACCATGAAACCGCTTCTGATAATCTGCCTCGCCGCGCTCACCGTTGCGACGCTCGTGCCCGACGCCGCCGATGCGCGCAGCGGCGCGCGCCGGCCGCGCGTCGTGATCGTCGCGCCGCGGCGCTCTTATTACGACACCGAGCCCGGCGCGATTTACGGCTACGCGCCCGGCAACTACGTGCCCGGTCCGAACGGGATGCTGTACGGGCCTTATCCGGTCCGCCCGCCGGTGGTCAGCTACGGCCCCTACGGCCCGGACTTCTACGATTGGCGGAATTGGTGACGCGTCATTGCGAGGAGGCCGAAGGCCGACGAAGCAATCCAGGCAGCACGTGACGCGCTGGATTGCTTCGTCGCCGCTGCGCGGCTCCTCACAATGACGGACTACCCCGAGAACTCCGTCTCATGGCGGATGATGTCGCCGGCCTCTTCGTTGAGCGGCACCGTCTTGCGCTTGGGCGCGGAGAACGGCTCGTGCGGCAGGGTGTGATAGGGCAACAGCTCGGCACCGGCGTAGATGTCGCTCGCCTGCTGCAGGGCGAGGCGGTCGAGGTCGAGCCGGCGCACCTGTTCCTCGATTTCGCGGGCGCGCTCGGGATCGAGCCCCATTTCTTCCAGGGTGTGGCGGCCGAACGCGATCGCGGATTCGAAGGTCTCGCGCAGCTCGTAGTCGACGCCCTTGGCGATCAGCTCCAGCGTGTGCACCCGGTCGTAGGAGCGCACGAACAGTTTGACGCCAGGAAACTCGGCGCGCGCCATTTCGACGATGCGGGTCGCCGCGCGCTTGTCGTCGATGCACACCGCGATCACCCGGGCGTTGCCGGCGCCGGCCGCGCGCAGCACGTCGAGCCGCGTGCCGTCGCCGTAATAGACCTTGAAGCCGAACCGGCTCGCGTTCTGGATCATGCCGGCGCTCACGTCGATCGCGGTGACGTCGACCCCTTCGGCCAGCAGGCATTGCGAGACGATCTGGCCGAAGCGGCCGAAGCCGATCACCAGCACCGAGCCGGTGACGCCGTCGAACTCTTCCGGTTCGGGCGCGGTGCCGCGCGCGCGCCGGCGCAGCACGAGGTCGGCAAGGGCGGCGACCGGCGGCCCGAGCAGCATCGTCACGGCGGCGATTGCTGTGAGCACGCTTTGCTGATCGTGGGCGAGCACGCCGAGGCCCGCGCCCAGCGGAAACAGCACGAAGGCAAATTCGCCGGCGCCGGTGAGGATCGAGCCGGCGCGCAGCGCGTCGCCGCGCCGCACGCAGGTCATGCCGAACAGGCCCCACACGATGAGCGCCTTGATGAGCGTGATCGCCAGCGCGGCGACGACGATCAGCCATGGGTGCGTGCGCACCACGTCGAGGTCGATGGTCATGCCGACGCTCAGGAAGAACAGCGCCAGCAGCAGCCCGCGGAACGGCTCGATGTCGGCCTCGAGCTCGTGCCGATAGTTCGATTCCGCGAGCATCACGCCGGCGAGAAACGCGCCCAGCGCCATCGACATGCCGACGGCGAGCATCAGGAGCGCCGCGCCGAGCACGACGAGGAGCGCCGCCGCGGTCATCACCTCGCGCGCGCCGGTCTCAGAGAGCAGCCGGAACAAGGGGTTGAGCAGATAACGCCCGGCGAGCACGACGGCCGCGATGGCGGCGGCGGCGAGCGCGACCGAGGCGCCCGTCGAGGCCGCGTCGCTCCCCCCCGTGCCGCCGGGCGCGAGCAGCGGCAGGAGCGCGATCAGCGGCACCACCGCCATGTCCTGAAACAGCAGAATGGCGAAGGCGCGCTGGCCGTAGACGAGGTGCAGATCGCCGCGGTCCTCGAGGAGCTGGAGCGCGACCGCGGTGGCCGAGAGCGCAAGCGCAAGGCCGGCGATCGCGGCGCCGCGCCAGGTCGTCAGGTTGAGCGCGAAGGCGAGCGCGCCGATCGCCGCGGCGGTGAGCACGAGCTGCGCGGCGCCGAGGCCGAAGATGTCGCGCCGCATGGCGATCAGGCGCGAGAGCTCCAGCTCCAGGCCGATCACGAACATCATCAGCACGATGCCGAGTTCGGCGACGCCGAGCATGATCGAGGGCGCGCGGATGACGCCGATGCCCCACGGCCCGATCACCACGCCGGCGGCGAGATAGGCGACGATCGGCGAAAGCCGCAGCCGGCGCGCGATCGGCACCGCCAGCACGCAGGCGCCGAGCAGCACCAGCGCGAACGGGAGGAAACCCAGCTCCGTGGAGTTCGTGTCCATGAATGTGTTCCGAACTGTGGTTGTCGGCTGGTTATAGCGTGCCGCCGCAACAATATAGGCGTCATCCTGAGGAGCCGACCGAAGGCCGGCCTCTCGAAGGATGGAAGCTTGCACTGTGTTTGCGGCCATCCTTCGAGACGCGCCCTTCGGGCGCTCCTCAGGATGACGGTGGAGAATGGGCGAGACGCCCTACGGAATTTGCCTCACATACCGCAGGATCGTGTCGATCACGATCTCGCGGCGGCGCGCGAGCGCCTGCGGGCTTTGCATGTCGCGCTGGAAGATGCGCGAGAAGGTCGCGCGGTTGGCGACGTTGAAGAAGCACAGCGCGCTGATCGTCATGTGCAGGTCGATCTCGTCAACGCCGTCGCGGAAGACGCCGGCCGCGCGGCCGCGGGCGTAGATGTCGCGCAAGGTCGCGATCGCCGGCACGTTGAGCTCGGCGATGTTGCCGGAACGGGCAAGGTGCACGCCGCGATGGATGTTCTCCACCATCACCAGGCGGATGAAACCCTCGTTGGCGTTCTGATAGTCGAAGGTGAAGCCGACGAGCGTGCGCAGCGCCTGCTCCGGGTCGAGATGGTCGAGCTTGAGGTTTGCCTCGATCTGGCGGATGCCGGCGTAGGCGCGCTCGATCACAGTGACGAACAGCCCCTCCTTGTCGCCGAAGTAGTAGTAGATCATCCGCTTGCTGGTGCTGGTGCGCGCGGCGATGTCGTCGACCCGCGCCCCGCTGTAGCCCTTCTCGGCGAACTCCTCGGTCGCGATCTCCAGGATGTTGGCGCGGGTCGCCTCCGGGTCGCGCCGCTCGGGCTCGGCCGCCTCGCGGGGCGGGATCGCGGCAGTCGGGGTGCTCATGGGGCTGCTCCCTGGGACCTTCCGGTGATACCGCGTTTTGAACCGAATAGTCCATAACCTCACGATCATGTGTTCGTAATTATATTATTTCGTTTCAATGTATTATACGAGTTTTGACCTGAGGCCCCCTTTTGGTGCTTGCCTTAATTAACCGTTTGGTACATAAGAAGGGTCGAGGAAAACGCGACCGGCAGGCGCCAGGAAAGGTGGGCCAACCACCGCCGCCCCAAGGAGCAGGTCATGACCACGCCGTGCATCGTCACCGTCGCCATCACCGGCTCGCTGCCGCAGAAGTCCGACAACCCGGCGGTGCCGATCACGGTCGCCGAGCAGGTCGAGTCGACCCACGCGGCCTTCGAGGCGGGAGCGACCCTGGTGCACGCGCACGTGCGCAAGGACGACGGTTCGCCCACCTCCGATCCTGAGCGCTTCGCGCGGCTCATCGAGGGCGTGCGCAAGCACTGCCCCGGCATGATCATCCAGCTCTCGACCGGCGGGCGCTCCGGCAGCGGGCGCGAGCGCGGCGGGATGATCCCGCTCAAGCCCGACATGTGCTCGCTCTCGACTGGCTCGTGCAACTTCCCGACCCGCGTTTATGAGAACAGCCCGGAGCTGGTGGACTGGCTCGCGGCCGAGATGCAGGCGAACGGCGTCAAGCCCGAGATCGAGGCGTTCGACCTGTCGATGATCTTCAAGGCGGTGGAGATGGAAAAGGCCGGGAGGATCGCCGGCCCGCTCCACGTGCAGTTCGTCATGGGCGTGAAGAACGCCATGCCGGTCGACCGCGCGGCCTTCGACTTTTACGTCAGAACCCTCAAGCGGCTCGCGCCCGAGGCCACCTGGACCGGGGCCGGCATCGGCAAGGGCCAGATCATGCTCAATCACTGGTCGCTCGAGCTGGGCGGCCACTGCCGCACCGGCCTCGAAGACAACGTCCGCCTCGACCGGGAAACGCTCGCGCCGTCGAACGCCGCGCTGGTCAAGCGCGTGGTCGACCTCGCGGGCGAGTACGGCCGCCGGCCCGCGACGGTCGCGGAGGCGCGGCAGATGCTCAAACTCGCCGCCTGACAATCGCCCACTATCGGAGGAAAGCCCTATGAGCAATGCCGGGGATCACGCGGCGCACGGCCGCAGTCAAACAAAGAAAGCGGCCGCGAGCGGCTGGATCGGCTCGGCGCTCGAATATTATGACTTCTTCATCTACGCGACCGCGGCTTCGCTGATTTTTCCGCAGCTCTTCTTCCCCTCCAACAACCCGACCGTCGCCATCGTCGCTTCGCTCGCGACCTACGGGGTCGGCTACGTGGCGCGGCCGATCGGCGCCTTCGTGCTCGGCCACTGGGGCGACACCCACGGGCGCAAGACTGTGCTCATCCTGTGCATGCTGCTGATGGGCTTTTCCACCATGGCGGTCGGCCTGCTGCCGACCTATCAGCAGGTCGGCGTGCTGGCGCCCGTGCTGCTCGTCATCCTGCGCCTGATCCAGGGCTTCGCCGTCGCCGGCGAAATCTCCGGCGCCAGCTCGATGATCCTGGAGCATGCGCCGTTCGGCCGGCGCGGCTTCTTTGCGAGCTTCACCTTGCAGGGCGTGCAGGCAGGCCAGATCCTCGCCGCCGCGGTGTTCCTGCCGCTCGCGCATTACATGCCCGACTCGGCGTTCAACGCCTGGGGCTGGCGCATTCCGTTTCTGATGAGCGCCGTCGTGATCCTCGCCGGCTACATCATCCGCCGCCGCGTCGACGAGACGCCCGCCTTCGCCCAAGAGAATGCGCACGGGACGGTGCCGAAGGCGCCGGTCGTCGAGGCTTTCAGGCGCAATTGGGCCGACATGCTGCGCGTCGTGTGCATGGCGCTCATGAACGTCATCCCGGTGGTTGCCACGATCTTCGGCGCCGCCTACGCGGTGCAGCCCGCCTACGGGGTCGGCTTCCACACGGACGTCTACCTGTGGATTCCAGTCGTGGGCAACATCCTCGCCGTGCTGATCATTCCGCTGGTTGGCGGATTGTCCGACCGGATCGGCCGGCGGCCGCCCATCGTCGTCGGCGCGCTCGGCTCGGGCCTGCTGTCGTTCGCCTATCTCTACGCCATCAGCATCCACAACGTGCCGCTGGCGATCGTGTTCTCGCTGCTCATGTGGGGCATCGTTTATCAGGGCTACAACGCGGTGTTCCCGAGCTACTATCCGGAACTCTTCCCGACCCGCACCCGCGTCACCGCGATGGCGATCGCTCAGAACGTCGGCACCACGATCACGGCGCTGCTGCCGGCGCTGTTCGCAACCGTGGCTCCGCCCGGCTCGACCGACATTCCGCTCAAGATCGGCGCGCTCGCGTTCGCCATCACCATCATCTCGGCGATCGCGGCGCTCAGCGCACGGGAGACCTACCGGATCCATCTCAACGATCTCGGCAATGTCGGCGCGGCCCCGCTGAGCAAGGCGGAATACGACCGCCTGCGGGCGACGCGCGCCGCCGCCTGAGGCCCGCGATGACGGCCGCCGATACTTTGTTTGCTGCGGCGCGCGCGGAGCGCGCCGCCGGGCCGCCGCGCTCGGTGCTCGCCGGCCTGATCGGCTCCGGCATCCAAGCCTCGCGCACGCCCGCCATGCACGAGCGGGAAGGGGCGGCGCACGGCATGCCGTATATCTACAAGCTCATCGATCTCGACGTGCTGGGCCTCACCGCCGACGCGCTGCCCGAGCTTCTCACCGCGGCGCGGCGCTTCGGCTTTGCCGGCCTCAACATCACCCATCCGTGCAAACAATCGGTCATTCCGCTGCTCGACGACCTCTCGCCCGATGCGCGCGCGCTCGGCGCGGTCAACGCGGTGGTGTTTCGCGACGGCCGCACGGTCGGCCACAACACCGACTGGTCGGGTTTCGCCGAGAGCTTCCGGCGCAGCCTTTCCGATGCGGCGCGTCATTGGGTGGTGCAGTTCGGCGCGGGCGGCGCGGGAGCGGCCGTTGCCCATGCGCTGCTCACGTCAGGTGTCGGCGAGCTGTCGATCGTCGACACGGACCGGGGGCGCGCGGAGCGGCTCGCACAGGATCTGTGCGGCCGCTTCGGTGCCGGCTACGCGGTCGCGCGTGCAGACCCCGGGCAGGCGGTCCGTGAGGCCGACGGCATCGTCAACACCACCCCGCTCGGCATGGCGAAATACCCCGGCATGCCGGTCGCGCGCGAGCTGCTGCGGCCCGACCTGTGGGTCGCCGATATCGTCTACTTTCCGCTCGAGACCGAGCTGCTGCGCACGGCGCGCGCGCTCGGCTGCCGTACCATGGGGGGCGGAGGCATGGCAGTGTTCCAGGCGGCCGCCGCATTCCGTTTGTTCAGCGGACTTGAGCCCGATCCCGAGCGCATGATGCGCCACTTCGAGAGCATGTGAGGACGACGCGCATGCAGACCGCGATCGCGACCGTTTGTCTGGCCGGCACCCTCAACGAGAAGCTCGAGGCCATGGCCGCCGCCCGCTTCAAGGGAGTCGAGATTTTTGAGAACGATCTCTTGTCGTTCGACGGCACGCCGGGGGAGGTCGGGCGCCGCATCCGCAACCTTGGCCTCGAGGCAGTGACGTTCCAGCCGTTCCGCGATTTCGAGGGCATGCCCGAGCCGCGGCGCGCCAAGGCGTTCTCGCGCGCCGAGCGCAAGTTCGACCTGATGCAGGAACTCGGCTGCGACCTTCTGATGGTGTGCAGCAACGTGTCGCCGGATTCGCTGGGCGGCATCGAGCGCGCTGCCGCCGACTTTCACGAACTCGGTGAGCGTGCCGCCGCGCGCGGGCTGCGCGTCGCCTTCGAGGCGCTCGCCTGGGGCCGCCACGTCAACGACTACCGCGATGCCTGGGAGGTGGTGTGCCGTGCAGATCATCCGGCGGTCGGCCTCGTGCTCGACAGCTTCCATGTGCTCGCGCGCGGCACCGATCTTGCGCCGCTGCGCGCCATCCCCAAGGACCGCATCTTCCTCGTCCAGATGGCGGACGCGCCCAAGCTCGACATGGACTATTTGTCCTGGAGCCGGCACTACCGCTGCTTCCCCGGGCAAGGGGAGCTGCCGGTCGCCGGCTTCATGGATGCGCTCCACGCCACCGGCTTCGACGGCCTGCTTTCGCTCGAAATATTCAATGACAGCTTCCGCGCCGGCTCGGCCCGTTCAGTTGCGGTCGACGGCCAGCGCTCGCTCATGTTCATGCTCGACGAATTGCAGCGCCGCACCGGAGCGCCGGTGCCGGGCGTCGCGAGCCTGCCGGCGCGCGCGCACTGCCGCGGCATCGACTTCGTCGAGTTCGCCATGGACGAAAGCGCCGGGGCGAGCTTCGAGCGCGCGCTCGCGGCGCTCGGCTTCGCCAAGGCGGGCATGCACAAGTCGAAGGCGGTCACGCGCTGGCGCCAGGGCGACATCAACCTCGTGGTCAATTGCGAGAAGGAGGGCTTCGCCCATTCCTTCAACATCACGCACGGGTCCGCCGTCTGCGCCATGGCGCTCAAGGTCGACGACGCGGCGGCGGCGCTCGCGCGCGCCGGGCAGCTGCTCGACCAGCCGTTCCGGCAGGTGGTGCGGGGCGGGGAAATCTACATCCCGGCGGTGCGCGGGCTCGGCGGCAGCCTCCTCTATTTTACCGACGAGAAGACCGATCTCGGCCGGCACTGGGAGATCGATTTCGACGCACCGCCCGCATCCGATGACGGCGCCGGCGCGGGGCTCACCGCGTTCGACCACGTGGCGCAGTCGATGCACTACGAGGAGATGCTCACCTGGCTGTTGTTCTACACGTCGCTGCTCGAGGTGCGCAAAACGCCGGTCGAGGACGTGCTCGATCCCGGCGGCGTCGTGCACAGCCAGGTGGTTGAGGCCGGCGACGGCGCGCTCCGCCTCGTACTCAACGCCTCGCAGAGCCAGCACACGCTTGCGGCGCGCTTCCTCAACGACCTGTTCGGCTCCGGCGTCCAGCACATCGCCCTTGCCACCGACGACATTTTCGCAACGGTCGAGCGGCTGCGCGCACGCGGCGTCGAGCTGCTGCCGATCCCGGAGAATTATTACGACGATCTCGACGCGCGCATCGATCTGGAGCCCGACGCGCTCGACCGCCTGCGCGCCAACAACGTGCTCTACGACCGCCAGGGCTCGGCCGAGTACTTACAGGCCTACACCAAGGATTTCGACGGCGGGTTCTTTTTCGAGATCGTGCAGCGCCGCGGCTACGCCGGCTTCGGCGCCGCCAATGCGCCGATCCGCCTCGCCGCGCAGACGCGGCTCGCCCGCCACCCAGCGATCCCACGGCGGTGAACATGCGCCGTCATTGCGAGGAGCGAAGCGACGAAGCAATCCACGGTAAATAAGCGCTGCCCTGGATTGCTTCGTCGCCGCTGCGCGGCTCCTCGCAATGACGCTGCTACGTCAATGCGGGATGACCCGCGTCGCGTCGGCCGACAACGGCGCCGCGGCAGGCACGCCCGCCCTCTGCTCCGCGCCCGGCTGGAGCGCCTTTTCCGGCGCCAGGTACACATCACTCTTGGCGCCTCTCAGCCGCACGTAGATCTGCACGGCGATGAGAATGACGCACAGCCCGACGAAAACGGCGCTGATCGGGCGCTCGATGAAGGTTGCGAGATCGCCGCGCGAGATCAGCATGGCGCGGCGGAAGTTCTCCTCGAAGCGCGGCCCGAGCACGAAGCCGAGCAGAATCGGGGCCGGATGGAAGCCGAGACGGAGCAGCACGTAGCCGAAGATGCCGATCACGATGACTTCGCCGACCTGGAAGAAGTCGTTGTTGGCGGCGTAGACGCCGATGCAGACGAAGAACAGCGCGCTCGGGTAGAGATATTTGTACGGGATCGCCAGCATCTTCACCCAGATGCCGATCAGCGGCACGTTGAGCAGCACCAGGAGGATGTTGCCGATCCAGAAGCTCGCGACCAGCCCCCAGAAGATGTCGGGGTGCTGGCTGATGAGCTGCGGGCCCGGCACGATGCCCTGGATGATGAGCGCGCCGAGGAGGAGCGCCATCACCGCGTCGCCGGGGATCCCGAGGCTCATAGTCGGGATGAAGTCGCCCTGCACCGAGGAGTGGGTCGCAGTCTCCGGACACACCACGCCCTCGATCATCCCGGTGCCGAATTTATCCGGCGTCTTCGACACCTTCTTTTCCGTCGCGTAGGCGACGAACGAGGCGATCGTCGGCCCGGTGCCCGGAATGAGCGAGCACAGGCTGCCGACCAGCGTGCCGCGGATGGCCGGGAAGATCGAGCGCTTCACGTCGGCCCTGGTCGGCCGCATGTCGCGCAGGCGCACTTTGGCGTACTGCGTGTTGATGGAGGCGGTCTGATTGATGCTGGTCATGAACTCGGCGATGCCGAACAGGCCGAGCGCGAGCGCGATCAGCTCGACCCCGTCGTCGAGTTCCGCAAGCCCGAAGGTGAAGCGCTGCTGACCGGTCTCCAGATCCGAGCCGACGCTGCCGAGCAGCAGGCCGACGATGGTCATGCACACGCCCTTGACCGGCGAACCGCGTGCAAGTGTCGAGCCCGCCAGCAGGCCCAGCGCCATCAGGCTGCAGATTTCCGCCGGACCGAACTCCAGCGCCACCTTCACCAGGATCGGCGAGAGGAAGATCATCTCGGTGATCCCCCACGAGGCGCCGACGAAGGAGGAGAACACCGTGAGGCTGAGGGCCACCCCCCCGCGGCCCTGTTTGGTCATGGGAAAGCCGTCCAGGCAGGTGACGGCGTGGGGCGGATGGCACGGCAGGTTGAGCAGGATCGAGCAGATCGCCCCGCCGTATTGCGCGCCGTACATGACGCCGGCGAGCATCAGGATGGCGCCGACCGGCTTCATGCCGAAGGTCAGCGGCAGCAGGATCGAGATGGTGGCGAGCGGGCCCATGCCGGGGAGCACGCCGACCATGTTGCCGACGAGCACGCCGACGAAGCACCACATGAGGTTCTGCGGCTCGAAGGCGACGCCGAACCCGTACCATAAGCCGGTGAGGGCGGTTTCGATCACAGGAAGTCCCAACGCAAGAGCGGCATCGGAATTTTCAAAAGGTAGTGAAAGAGCGCCACGCCGAAGACCGTGACCACCGCGCCGAGGATCGCCGCGCTACGCCACGTGGACTCGCGGTCGCCGAGCGCGGATACGAACACGCAGGCGAAGGTGCCGGGGATCATGCCGCCGATCTTGCCGAACACGATGAAGGCAAGCGGCCCGGCGAGGATGCACGCCCAGCCGAACCACTGGGGATGCTCGGGCAGGATGCCCTCTTCGTCCTCGCCCGGCTTGGTCGCGAGCGCGCTTCCCGCAATCACGAGGCCCAGGAGGACCAGGATGACGCCCAGGGTCGTGGGCAGGAACCCGGGTCCCATGTGCATCAGGGTGCCCATGGTGTACTTCGGGCCGTTAAGCGCGGCGAACAGCCCGAACAGGATCATCAGGCCGCCGGCATAGAAATCCCGCTTATAAAGCAGCGAATGCTTCAACGCTGACCTCCCAGGGCGGAGCGGGCCGCCCGCCTTGTGCGCGACGGTTTCGACCGAACTCCGGTGCCAAGCACACATTACCGGCTTGGCCGGCCGGTTCAAGCCTGGACAGGCCGGGAACGGGGGCGCCGGTCGGCCGTCGCGGTCGCAGCGGTTTTTCCCGCCTCCCGAGACAATGCCGGCCGGTCCGGCTCGTTCCCGCCTCCGGCGCCGGACGGAACCTTCCCGGTCGCCGCCCGCGGGCAGGTTGCAAGCTGTCCGGCCGACGACGGAGCGACTAACCCCAAGGACCCCTCGGCGCTCGGCGCGCTTGCAGCCATCGGTTTAGAAATCGCACAGATAAATCATTTCGCTCCATTATGAGTCCGCTCAAAATTTCCGATCGATCGCCTGAGCCACTTTACAGCGGTGCGAAACTTGTTATCAGCGTGCGCGGGGATGCGGCGATGACAACAGATTCGGATCGCACCATCGCGCTGGCGGAACAGGCCCTTGGCCAGATCAAGGCATTGAAACTTTCCGCCGACCCGCAAAGCTTCGAAATCTGGTACACCTACGTGGCCGGCAGCCGGCCGAAGCTCAACGGATTTATCAACGACCTTCTGACGCAGCGCCCGACGCTTTCACCCGCCGATCTCGAGCACATTCATTACCAGTTTTTCTCGCCGGCCCGGGTTGCCGAGAAGGTCGAGAGCGTCGGCGCCAAGATCAGGGACGAAGTCGATCAGATCGTCGCCATGATCGAAGCGGCGATCGGCGCGACCAGCCAATATCAGGACGAGCTCGAGGGCAGCAGCCGCAGGCTCGCGCTTCCGATCGACCGCGAGACGCTGCGCGTGATCGTCGAAAGCCTGGTGTTCTCGACCAAAGAGGTCGAGCGGGAAAACAGCACGCTCTCGGCCAGCCTCGGCCTCTCGCGCAAGCAGATCGCCGACCTGCAGGAGGACCTCGTCTCGATCCGCGCCGAGAGCCTAAGCGATCCGCTCACCATGCTTGCCAACCGCAAGCATTTCGATCAATCGCTCGAACGCATCATCGCCAGGAGTGCCGACAGCGGCGAGTTGTTCTGTCTCATCCTCGCCGACGTCGACCATTTCAAGTCGTTCAACGACAGCCACGGCCACCAGATGGGCGACCACGTGCTGCGCCTCATCGCGGGCGAGATGAAACAGGCGGTGAAGGGCCAGGATGTGGTTGCGCGCTACGGCGGGGAGGAATTTGCCATCATCCTGCCGGCGACCGGCCTGATGGCGGCGGCGAGCGTGGCCGAACAAATTCGGCACACGACGATGTCGCGCGAATTGCGCCGCCGCAAGACCGGTGAGAGCCTCGGCCGGGTGACGATCTCTCTCGGCGTCGCGGAATACCGGCACCACGAGAGCGCCCAAGACCTGGTCGAGCGCGCCGACAATTGCCTTTATGCCGCCAAGCGCCGCGGCCGCAATTGCGTGGTGGCCCAGGATCAACTGGTCGCCGGATCGCCGCAGACGGTCTAGCCGCACCCGCGTCGTTGCGAGCGAAGCCTTTAGCTCCCGCGAAGGTGGGAGGAAGCGATCCAGATTTCTAGATTGCTTCGTCGCCCTGCGGCCTCCTCGCAATGACGGGAGCAGTCCGGCTTGTGTTTTGGCCTTCAGGGTGGTGGGCTTGGGCGACGCTAAACGTACATTGCCGGGAGAGAGCCCATGCGCGCCGCGGTGCTGACCGAAGTCAACAAGCCCCTGCAGATTCTCGATCTCGAACAGGAGCCGCCGAAGGCGAACGAGGTGCGCGTCGAGGTCAAAGCCGCCGGCGTGTGCATGAGCGACTGGCACATCATGAACGGCGACTGGCCGCTGCCGTTGCCGATGGTGCTCGGCCACGAGGCCGCCGGCATCGTGGTGGAGAACGGGCCGGGCGTGACTTCGGTGAAGCCGGGCGATCACGTGATCTTTTCGTTCCGGCCGCACTGCGGCCATTGCCGCTACTGCTCGACCGGCCGCACCGTGCTGTGCATCGGCCACAACGATACGCCGCGCTGGGTGATGTACGACGGCACCGCGCGCGTGCGGCTCAACGGCGAGCCGGTCAACCAGATGGCGCGCATCGGCACTTTCTCCGAACATGTCGTCTGCCCGGCCGAGCAGGTGGTGAAAATCCGCAAGGACCTGCCGTTCACCCACGCGGCCATCATCGGCTGCAGCGTTGCGACCGGGGTCGGGGCCGTCATCCGTCACGCGCGCGTCGCCGCGGGCGACAGCGTGCTGGTGGTCGGCTGCGGCGGCGTCGGGCTCAACGTGGTGCAGGGCGCGAGACTCGCCGGCGCGCGTACGATCATCGCCTGCGACCTGCTCGACAACAAGCTCGCCTACGCCAAGCAATTCGGCGCCACCCACGCGATCAACGCCAAATCGGGCGACGTGGTCAAACAGGTGCAGGCGCTCACCGACGGGCTCGGCGTTGATTTCGCCTTCGACGCGATCGGCACCGAGGCGACGGCGCTGCAGATCGTCGACGCGCTCGCGCCCGGCGGGCACGCGGTGCTGGTCGGCATTCCCGCCTATTCGGTACGCGCGCCGATCAGTCCATTTGCCATGGTCTACGCCGAGAAGACGATCAGCGGCACCTATTACGGATCGGTGCGGCCGGACGTCGATTTCCCCATCCTCGCCGACCTCGACATGGACAAGAAGATCAACCTCGACGATCTCATCAGCCGCACCTACAAATTCGACGAGATCAACGAGGGCTTCCGGCTGCTGGTCACGGGCGCCGTCGCGCGCGGCATCATCGTGTTTGATTGACGCGGCGCCGCTTCCCATATTCCCACCATGGCCGATCCCGCTTCCCTCCTTGCCACGCGCGTCGCCTATGGGGCGAGCCAACTGCCGCGGTTTGCCTGGTACCTGGGCCACAGCGTCGTCATGCGGCGCCTGTCGGACTATGCGCGCCGGACCGGTCAAACCACGCGCCCGCGCGCGAGAACCGCGGCCCCGACTCCCGACCGCGGGCGCCTCTACGCCGACATGGCGCGCCTGTTCCGGCAGGACCTTGCGAATATCGAAGCCGGCATTTATCCGCTGCCGGACGATCACGACGGCTCGCTGCCGGCGCTGCTCTATCGTTCGCGCCTGTTCTTTGCCGACTTGCCCGAGGTTCACCGCCGGCGCGAGACGGGCGCGCACCGGGAGGTGCTCAACGAGGCGATGCGCCGCACGCGGCCGGGCTACTATCTGCAGAATTTTCATTTCCAGTCGGGCGGCTGGCTGACGCGCGAATCAGCGCAGCGCTACGACACCCAGGTCGAGGTGTTGTTCCACGGCACCGCCAACGCGACCCGGCGCCAGGCGCTGCCGCCGCTCGCCGAGGTGTTCGCCGGGCGCGACCAGCGCCGGTTGCGGCTCCTCGACGTCGGCTGCGGCACCGGACGGTTTCTCGATTTCGTCAAGCAGGCGTGGCCGCGGCTTCCCGCCATCGGCGTCGACATGTCCGACGCCTACGTCGCCGAGGCGAAACGGCACCTCAGGCCGTGGGGCTGGATCGATTGCGTCGTCGGCAAGGGCGAAGCCCTTCCGCTCGCCGACGAGAGCCAGGACGCCGCGACCAGCATCTTCATGTTTCATGAGCTGCCGCCGACGGTGCGCCGGTCGGTGCTTGCCGAACTCGCCCGGGTGCTCAAGCCGGGCGGGCGGCTCGTCATTCTCGATTCGCTCCAGCTTGGCGACGAACCGGACTACGACGGCATGCTCGAACTCTTCCCGCAGAACTATCACGAGCCCTATTACGCCGGTTACATCGCGGAGGACTTTCCCGCGCTTGCGGCCTCCTGCGGGCTCGTCCACGTGCGCGACGTCAAGGCGTTCGTCTCCAAGGTGATGGTGTTCGACAAGCTATAGCCAAAGGCTATGGCGCTGAACGGGCTCCACAATTTTTATTTCGCAGCGGCCTGCGCTACAGACAAAACATGCGATTTCCGCTAGCTCTCCGGTGAGCAAATACGGAGACTAAGCGGTGCATTCCGACGCATCGGCGCTTGAGCTTATTCTGACCGGCGATCCGGCGCTCTATGCGATCGTACGCCTGTCGCTTCTGGTCAGCCTGAGCGCGGTCGCGCTCTCCGCAATCATCGGCATCCCGTTCGGCGCCTTCGTCGCGCTGGTACGTTTCCGCGGGCGCGAAGGCGTGATCGTGCTGCTCAACACGCTGATGGGCCTGCCGCCCGTGGTGGTCGGGCTCGCGGTCTACCTCGCGCTCTCGCGCTCCGGCCCGCTCGGCTCGCTCGGCCTGCTGTTCACGCCGACCGCGATGGTCATTGCGCAGACCATCCTGGTGACCCCGATCATCGCGGCACTGGCGCGCCAGGCGATCGAGGATCTGTGGCACGAGTATCGCGACGAATTGACCGCCATGAACGTCGGGCCGGCCGGGCGCGTCGCGACCTTGATCTGGGAGAGCCGGTTCAGTCTCGTGGTGACGCTTCTTGCCGGCTTTGGGCGCGCCGCGGCGGAAGTCGGGGCCATCATCATCGTCGGCGGAAACATCAACGGCTACACTCGCACCATGACCACCGCGATCGCGCTCGAGACCTCGAAAGGCAACCTGCCGCTCGCGCTCGGGCTCGGCGCGGTATTGATCGCCATCGTGATCGCCGTCAACGCGCTGGTGTGGGTCGCCCGCCGCACCGGCGAGAGCTTCGCCTGCTGAGCATGCGCGCGCCCGCCTCAGATCTGCCGATCCGCTTCGACGCGGTCACCGTGCGCAGCGGCGCCGTGGTGATGCTCGACCGCATGACGCTGCAGATCGAGGCCGGCGCGCCGACCGTGCTCATCGGTCCGAACGGCTCCGGCAAGACCACGTTTCTGCGCACCGCCATGGGGCTGATCGCGCCGAGCGAGGGCCGCGTCACCTGGGGCGGCGCCGAGAATGCGCCGCCGCTGCGCCGCGCTTTCGTCTTCCAGCGCCCGGCCATGCTTCGCCGCAGCGCGCAGGGCAACTTGCGCTACGCGCTCGCCGCCGCGCAGATCCCGCGGGCACGGCATGAGAACCGCGTCGGCGAATTGCTCGCGCTCGTCGGCCTCGACGGCCTCGGGCGGCGTCCCGCACGCCGGCTCTCGGGCGGCGAGCAGCAGCGGCTCGCCCTGGCGCGCGCGCTCGCGCGCGATCCGGCGGTGCTGTTCCTCGACGAGCCGACCGCTAGCCTCGATCCCGCCGCCACCAAGGCGATCGAGGACATCATCCGGACGGTTGCCGCGAGCGGGATCAAGGTCGTGATGTCGACCCACGACCTCGGCGAGGCGCGGCGGCTGGCGGGCGACATCGTGCTGCTCCACCGCGGCCGCATGGTAGAACGCGCGCCGACCGCGGCGTTTCTCACCGCGCCACGCACGGCGGAGGCGCGGGCGTTCGTCGCGGGAGAACTGTTGGTTTGACCGACGAGGAGGGTCTCTGTGCTTAGACGCGTTTTGTTGATGATGTTTGCCGCCGTACTGCTTGCCGCGCCCGCTCGGGCGCAAGATAAATTCATCGTCGTCGCCTCGACCACCTCGACCCAGGACTCGGGCCTGTTCGGCTATCTCTTGCCGTTGTTCAAACAGAAGACCGGCATCGAGGTGCGCGTGGTCGCGCAAGGGACGGGCCAGGCGCTCGACACGGCGCGGCGCGGCGACGCCGATGTGGTCTTCGTGCACGCGAAGTCGGCGGAGGAAAAATTCCTCAGCGAGGGCTTCGGCGTCAAACGCTATCCCGTCATGTACAACGACTTCGTGCTGATCGGGCCACAGAACGACCCCGTCGGGGTGAGGGGCAAGGATATCCTCGCGGCGTTGCGCACGATCAAACAAAAGGCTGCGCCGTTCGTCTCGCGCGGCGACCGCTCCGGCACCCATATCGCCGAACTCAAGCTGTGGAGGGACGCCGGCATCGACATCGCGGCCGAGAAGGGCCCGTGGTACCGCGAGATCGGGCAGGGCATGGGCGCGGCGCTCAACATGGCCTCGGCCTCGGATGCCTACGTGCTCTCCGACCGCGGCACCTGGCTCTCGTTTAGGAACCGCGGCGTGCTTGCCATCGTGGTCGAAGGCGACAAGCGCTTGTTCAACCAGTACGGCGTCATGCTGGTCAATCCGGCCGAGCACCCGAACGTGAAGGCCGACCTCGGGCAGCAGTTCATCGACTGGCTCATCGCGCCGGACGGCCAAAAGGCGATCGCCGGCTACAAGATCAACGGCCAGCAGCTTTTCTATCCCAACGCCGACGACCCGAACGCGTGATGCGATGTTCAACGCGGGAAAGTGGCCGTCGACGAGAGGATACGGAACAGAGGTCTGGCTCTGCACGCGGTCGGCGAGCGAGACGTAAGTGTCCGAGACCGACCCGAAATCGACGATCAGGTCGGGCTTCGCCGCCACCACGACTTCGAGGTTCATCGTGCCGCCGCGGCCGGTGAGGCGGCCGATCTCCGGCAATTGACGCACGCTCGCCGGCAGGTACGGCAGTTCCTCGGGCGGCGGCTTGCGGTTCCAGCCGATCAGTTTTTCAGGCGCCAGCATGGTGACCAGCACCAAGGCGGGCGGGCCCGCGGCGATCACGCGCTCGATCCGGTCGGGCACCGCGACCGTGCGGCCGGCGGAGTTGACGACGTCGCGCGCGTCGGCACTGCCCGCCAACAAAGAAAGAAGCGCGGCCGCGACAGGTCCAAGCCGGAACCAGCGGGCCGCTGATCGCCGCTGCCATCGACGGGTTCGCTCCGCCCGTTTCGCGCCGGCCGACGCTCACTTGGCCCGTGCCTGACGAACGAGTTTCCCGATGGCGCGGAACTCCCCGCCGGCCGCGCTGCGCGCGTGAGCTTCGATGGCGCGGTAAAGCCCGACCACCCGCTCGCCGACGGCGGTGACGACGGCACCGCCACCCTGGGGACCGCCCGTCGCCGCCGCGACCGCCGGCTCACGCAACGCATCGTTGATCTCCTCGACCAGCAGCCAGGCGCGCCGGTAGGACATGCCGAGCGATCGTGCCGCCGCCGAGATCGAGCCGGTCGACCGGATCGCCTCCAACAGCGCAATCTTGCCTGGACCGATGCGGTCGCCGCTGGCGAGATCGATCCGGATGGAGAGGCGTGTGGCAGCCATGGCGTCGGTTCCCCGGAGATGTCTCCGGGAAGCTCACGCTCATGGCCGCCGGATCGTCAAGTGACATGCTAGTGTCTCGATTCCGAAGTTTTGCGCACGATCGAAAGCGCTATATTCACCCGAATATCTCGATCGCGTAAAGAGGGATCGGCAATGGGCGCCTCCGCCGCCTCGACTTATCATGCCAGCGACGGGGCCGCGTATGAGGTCTTCCTCGGCCGCTGGACCCGCCGACTGGCGCAGCCGCTGCTCGACTTTGCTGCGTTCCCGCAAGAAGGGCGCCTGCTCGACGTGGGTTGCGGCACCGGCAGCCTCGCTCATGCCATGGCGGCGCGGTGGCCGAGCCGGCCGGTCATCGGCGTCGATATAGCCGCTGCCTACATCGCCTTCGCACGATCGCAACACCGGCTGGACAATCTCACGTTCGAAGAAGCCGATGCGAGCAAGCTGCCGCATGCGGATGCGTCTTTTGGCGGCGCCACGGCCCAGCTTGTGCTCAACTTTGTCCCCGCCGCCGCCGCCGCCCTGAGCCAGATGAAACGCGTGACCGTGCGCGGCGGCCGCCTCGTTGCCGCCGTGTGGGATTTCCGTGGGGGGCTCGTCTATCAGCGCATCTTCTGGGACACCGCCGCCGGCATCGACCCCGCGGCCGCCGCGGCGCGTGACCGGCTGTTCTCGGGCGCGCTCGCGCTTCCCGACGGGCTGGTATCGTTGTTCGCCGCCGTCGGGCTCGCGCAGATCGAGCGAACGTCCATCACCATTCGCATGGACTACGCGAGCTTCGATGATTACTGGCGGCCGCTGTGCGGCGGCCAGGGGCCGGTCGGTACCTATCTGGTTGGTCTCAACCCCGATCTGCGGGGTCGGATAGAACGGGCCGTCGCTGATGCCTACCGGTCGGGATCGCCGGACGGGCCACGCTCGCTCACGGCCACCGCCTGGGCGGTGCGGGGTGAAGTCTGCTGAGCATCGCGCCGCTTTGCATCACGCGATATTCGTTCGAATACCGTCGTTCACCGCAAGCTCATGAACTTCGAGACGCTGTTGGTCCGCCTGCATTGGCGTCATGACCGGCGCCGCGAACGAGCGGCCAACTGAGTTGTTGACTCGCTCTCAGAATAATAGTCAGGACGCGCGCGACTTTTCGAGCAGGGCGCCCAAAAGCGCGTCGAGGGTCTCCGCCTGCTTCGCGGAGAGATGCCGGCCGAACGCGTCCTCGATCGCCGCTCCGTAAACCGGCCACATGCGCCGCCGGATGGTCTTGCCGGCCGGCGTGATGGCGAGCACTTGGCCGCGCCGGTCGTCTGCGCACACGCGCCGCTCGACGTATCCCGCCTTCTCGAGGCGGTCGAGCAGGCGCGAGAGATTGTATTGTTCCAGCAGCATCGCGCGCTCGAGTTCGAACGCCCGCAGGCCGTCGTTGCCCGCACGTTCGAGTTCGATCAGCGCGTCGTACCAGGCGAGCGGCGGCAATCCGGCCGATTTGAGCGCCTGTTCGGCGGCGCCGAGCGCCAGGCGCTGTGCCCTTATCAGGCGCGCCCACGCGCGCACCACGGTCTCGCTCGGCTTTGCCGCCATGCGATCGCCGTAGCATATCTATGCAATTGCATCAAGATTGACACTCCATGCAATCGCATCCATGTACATGCATATGCATGAATATGGAGAAACGATCATGCCTGACCTCATCCTGATCAGTCACCGCTTATGCCCCTATGTGCAGCGCGCCGTTATCGCGCTCACCGAGAAGACCGTGCCGTTCGAGCGCATCGACGTCGATCTCGCCGACAAACCCGCCTGGTTCATCGCGCTCTCGCCATTGGGCAAGACGCCGGTCCTCAAGGTCGGCGATACGGCGATTTTCGAAAGCGCGGTGATCCTCGAATACCTCGAGGAAACCCAGCCGCCGCCATTGCACCCGGCCGATCCGTTGACCCGCGCCGAGCACCGCTCCTGGATCGAGTTCGCCTCGGCGACGCTCAACGACATTTGGAGCTTTTACACTGCACCGAATGAGGCGGCGTTCGCGGCCAAGCCCAAGGCGCTCGCTGCCAAGTTCGACGTGTTGGAACGCCGGCTCCATCACGGGCCCTATTTTGCCGGCGACAAATTCTCGCTGGTCGATGCCGCTTTCGCTCCGGTTTTCCGTTATTTCGACGTGTTCGACTGCATCGGTGATTTCGGCATTCTGGCCGACAAACCGCGCGTGGCCGCATGGCGCGAGGCGTTCGCCGCGCGGCCGTCCGTGCGGGACGCCGTCGCGCGCGATTACGAGGAGCGCCTGTGGACGTTCCTCCTCGGCAGGAAGTCTTTTCTCTCGCACCTCATGCAGGGTGGCCCAACGGCCGTGGTCCGCGCGTCGTAGCGCATTAGGCGCGAAGCGCCGTAATGCGCCACGTGCCGTGAACGGCGCAATACGCGGCTTCGTCGCTATTGCGCCCGACATGAGTCGGCGCGCGCGATGAGCGCGTCGAGGCCGCGCCGGCTCGACAGCACCGCCATCTTCTCGCGCGGGGTGAGCAGCGCGAGAGCCTCCGGCAGCGTGGTCGTTTCCTCGATCTTGGCGAGCGCGACCACGAGGTCGACCTCGACCTCGCCGCGACGGCGGGCGCGTTCGACAAGGCCGCTGCGGTGGAAATCGAGCAGCGCAGGGTCGCGCAACAAACATTTCACCGCCTCGCCGCCCGCGGCCGGCTCGCGTTCGGCAAACAGGCGGTTGGCGCGCGCCACGATCTCCGGCACCTCGCGCTCCTCCGGGATCGTCAACAGCCCGAGCGCGCGCAGGCGACGATCGGGCGCCGCCGTGAGCGCAGCAAGCGGAATCGCAAGCAGGAGCCCGACGATCACCGGCGACATCCACCACAGCAACGGCAGCGAGATCGCATAGGCGGCGACGGCGAAGCCGACGCCGAGCGCCGTCTGCCCGAGATAGCTGCGCACGATTTCGCGCATCGGCAGGCTGCCGTCGTCGCGCCGCTGCGCGTGCCAGCCCGCGTCGCGGCCGCGCAGGATCTGCGCTACCGCGCGCGACTGCATGGACATGAGAACCGGCGCCATCAGGCCCGAGATCAGCGTTTCGGTCAGCATGCCGGCGCAGGCACGCGCCGTCCCGCCAGCGGCGCGGAGCGCCTCGCGCTGCGTTGCCAGGACAATAAGCCCGAGGATTTTCGGCAGCAGCAGCAGCCCGAACGTGCCGGCGAACACCCAGGCCGCGCGCACCGGGTCGACCACCGGCCATGTCGGAAACAGCGCGAAGCCGCGGGGAAAATATTCCGGGCGGATGAAGTGCGCCTGCAGAGAAATCAACAAGCCGAGAATCAGAAAGAGCAGCCACAGCGGCGCCGTCGCGTAAGCGCCGATCCCGATCATGAGATGCAGCCGGCTCACCCAGTGCAGCCCGCGCGCCGGCAGGACGGCAATGTGCTGAAGGTTCCCTTGGCACCAGCGGCGGTCGCGGATCGCATGGTCGGTGAGCGAGGGCGGAGCCTCCTCGAAGCTGCCGCCGAGGCGCGGGGCCATGTGCACCGCCCAGCCCGCGCGCCTTATCAGTGCCGCCTCGACGAAATCGTGGCTCAGGATCGTGCCGCCGAACGGCCGCGCCCCGCGCAATGCCGGCAGTCCGGCGCTCGACGCGAACGCCGCGACCCGGATCACCGCGTTGTGGCCCCAGTAGTTTCCTTCCGCGCCGAACCACCAGGCGAGCCCGTGCCCGATCAGCGGGCCGTAGACGCGGCCGGCGAACTGCTGCAGCCGCGCAAACAAGGTGCGGGCGCCCACGATGGTGGGCAGCGTCTGGATGATGCCGACGCGCGGGTGCCGCTCCATGGCACCGACCAGCCGGACCATCGTCTCGCCGCTCATCAGGCTGTCGGCGTCGAGCACGATCATTTGCGGGTAGGCGCCGCCGAAGCGGCGCACCCATTCGCCGACGTTGCCGGCCTTGCGGCCTTCGTTGCCGGCGCGGCGGCGGTAGAAGATGCGTACGTCGCCGCCGGTGCGCCGGCGCAGCCGCAGGAACGCCAGCTCCTCGCCGATCCAGATATCTGGATCGGAGGTATCGCTCAGGATGAACACGTCGAACTGCGCCGCGACGCAAAGGTCGGCGAGCGCGCCGACCATCGCCTCGATGCGGGCGGTCAAGCGTACCGGGTCTTCGTTGTAGGTCGGCGCCAGCAGCGCGGTTTGCGTCGCAAGCGCCGGCAGCGGCGCGTCGAGGTCGATGCCGAGGGTGCGGTCGCGGCCGGAAATAAGCGCAACGAAGCCGACGGCGGCGGTGCAGAACGAGAAAGCGACCCAGGCGAACAGCACGACGAAGAGTGCGAGCACCGCCGTTTCCAGCACGGTCAGGCTGCCGGGCGCGAACACGAGATACATCTGATAGGCCGCGATCGCGGTGAGCGCCACTGTCGCGGCCAGGAGTCCCGCGCGGCGCAGGCCGATGCCGCTGGGCGCCGTCGGCGGCCGCTCGCGCGCGCGCCGGCCGGTGCCGAGCGACTGTACCGGCATCGCGACCGGCGCCTCTGGCGGCAGCGGCGGATGCTCGGCAGCAGGCGCGCCCCTTACGGCGTCCATCGGTAGAGCCAGATTTCCGACAGCGGCTGATCGTTGATCATGAGCTGCGCGCGCAGCTCGACCACCGGTTCCTTGTTGGGCGCGAGCGTGAAGCTCAGGCGCCAGCCCCCGGTGGCCGGGTTGGGCTGCGAGACGACGTTGTCGATCTTGCCCTTGTTGGCCGAGACGTCGCCGCGCACCTGCTCCGGCGGCGTCGCCTCCTTGAGCTTGTCGCCGGCGATGTCGAGCACGAACAGCCGGGTGTCCGGCGCCCCGCCGGCGCCCGCGCGGGTCGCCATGATTTTCGCCAGCGGCAGCGGCCGCTGGTCGATCGGCCCCCAATGCATGCGATAGGTGAGATTGTATTCGCCCTTCGCGCGCAGTGCCTCGCGCGGGCGCCAGAACGCGACCATGTTGTCGTGGATTTCTTCTTTGCTCGGAATCTCGATCAGGCGGACGTCGCCGTCGCCCCAGTTGCCGATCGGCTCGATCCACAGGCTCGGCCGCTTTTCGTAACGGGACTCGAGGTCTTCGAAGTCGCGAAAGTCGCGCGGCCGCTGCAGCAGGCCGAAGCCGCGCGGGTTGGTGTCGGCGAACGCGCTGATCTGCAGGTCCTTGGGATTGGCCAGCGCGCGCCACAGCATTTCGTCGCGGCCGTTGTGCATGGCAAGCCCGTCCGAGTCGTGCACCGCGGGGCGGAAGTCGTCGACGCCGGCGCGATCGCTCGGGCCGAACAGAAACATGCTGGTGAGCGGCGCCAGGCCGGCGTCGGCGATGTCCGCGCGCGGATAGAGCGCGACCTCGCTGTCGAACGTCGTGACCTCGCCGGGCCGGATGGTGAACAGGTAGGCGCCCGAGGCGCTCGGGCTGTCGAGCAGGGCATGGACGGCGAGGGAGCCGGTGTTGGGCGCCGGCCGTTCGACCCAGAATGTTTTGAACAGTGGAAACTCTTCCCCCTTCGGATTGCCGGTGTTGATGGCGAGCCCGCGCGCGGAAAGCCCGTAGCCCTCGTTCTTGGCGATGGCGCGGAAGTAGCTCGCGCCGAGAAAGACCGCGACCTCGTCGTAATAATCCGGCCGGTTCATCGGCGCGTGAATGCGAAAGCCGGCAAACCCGATGTCCTGGTTCGGATCGGGCGGCGTGACCCCTTCGAACGAGAACATGCTCGACGAATAGGGAATATGGCGCGCCTGGCCGTTGTCGACCTCGTAAACGTCGACGCGGTTGGTGAAATAAAAACCGCGATGGAAGAACTGGAGCTGGAACGGCAGCTTGTCGCTGCGCCAGAGCGCGCGGTCGGGGATGAACCTGATCTTGCGGTACTGGTCGTAGCTGAGATCCTTGAGCTGCGGCGGCAGGCTCGTGTCGGGCGCTTTGTACGGCTTCTGCGCGAGGTCGCGCGCGAGCTGGCGCACCTGCATGGGATCGAAGGCGGTCGGCTTTTCGTCCGCCGCCAGGGTTGCGCGCGGCTCGAGCGCAAGCGGCCCGAGGAACGGCAGCGCGAGGCCGGCCAAAACCACGTCGCGGCGATGCAATCCCGTCTCCCTGGTGGCGAATCGCTGGAAGGCACGAGCGCGAACGCGGAAATTGCTCGCCCTCGCACGCTCATGCGCCGAAATAACGGATTGGGAGGCCGGCGGTTCCCCGGCACCGGCGCCAGCGACTCCCTCTCCCCGTAGGGGCGAGGGTCGGGGTGAGGGGTTACGAAGCTAACAAGTTTGCGTGGGATCCCCCTCACCCGGATCGCTTCGCGATCCGACCTCTCCCCTCCGGTGAGAGGTTAAGTTCACGCCTCGGCGGTCAGCTCGCGGCCCTTGGTCTCGGGCAGCGCGAGGGCGGCGGCGATCATGATGCCGTAGGCGATGAGCGCGAAGACGCCGATCGAGCGCCCGAGGGGAAGCGTAGCGCTCAACAGCCCGACGAAGGTCGGGTTGAGCGCGGCGATGCCGCGCCCGAAGTTGTAGGCGAAACCCTGGCCCGAGCCGCGGATGCGGGTCGGGAAGTTCTCGGTCAGGAACGCGCCCATGCCGGAGAAAATCCCCGAGGCGAAGAAGCCGAGCGGGAAGCCGAGGAACAGCATGGCGGTGTCGTTGATAGGAAGCAGCGTGTAGACGACGACCGTGATCACCGAGCACACCGCGAACAGGATGAAGTTTGCGCGGCGGCCGATGCGGTCGGCGAGATACGCGCCGACCAGATAACCGACGAAGGAGCCGACGATGACGACAGCGAGATACTCGCCGGTGCCGAGCACGGTGAGCTTGCGCTCGCTGCGCAGGAACGTCGGCAGCCAGGTGAAGATCGCGTAGTAGCCGCCCTGGGCGCCGGTCGAGAGCAGCGAGGTGAGCACGGTGGTCTTGAGGATTGCCGGCGAGAAGATTTCGGTGAACGCGGGCGCGCGGCCACGCTCGGCCAGGCGCTCGCGCGTTTGCTGATAGACCGCCGGCTCCTCGACGAAGCGGCGCACGAAGAACACCAGGAACGCCGGCAGCACGCCGACCCAGAACAGCGCGCGCCACGCGGTCTCCTGCGGGAACACCGAGAAGAACACGGTCGCCGCGATTGCCGCGACCGCCCAGCCGATCGCCCATCCGGCCTGCACGCTGCCGACCGCCTTGCCGCGGTGCTGCGCGCGGATGACTTCGCCCATCAGCACCGCGCCCGCCGCCCATTCGCCGCCGAAGCCGAAGCCCATGACGGCGCGGAAGATCAGGAGCTGCGTGTAGTTCTGCGCGAAGCCGCACAGCAGCGTGAACACGGCAAACCACAGGATGGTGATCTGGAGCGTGCGCACGCGCCCGACCCGGTCGGCGAGCGCGCCGGCGAACCAGCCGCCGAACGCCGAGGTGAACAAGGTCACCGTGCCGATCACGCCCGCGTCGGTGTTGCTGATCGCGAACGCGGCGATGATCGCCGGGATCACGAAGGAGAACATCTGCACGTCCATGGCGTCGAGCGCCCAGCCGCCGAAGCACGCCCAGAACGTGCGCTTCTCGACAGAGTTCAGCTCGCGATACCAGCCGACCGCGCTGTGATCGTCGTGCGTGACTGCGGTTGCCATGGCGGATGCCTCGGAGTGATGCCCTCGGTGCATCAACTCATGGGCGGCCCAAAAAGTTGCGGGGTCGCAAAATCAGCCCGTCGGGTGGGCTAACTCTCGATAACAAATTATTCTGGTGGGCACGCGGGCTCCGCTGCGCTCCGCCCGCTTAGCCCACCCTACAGCGCCCGCGTGAGTATTAGCTCACCCCAGCTCGATCACGATATTCCCGCCCGCATCCAGCTCGGCGCGCGCGCCGGGCGGCACCAGGCAGGTGGCGTCGTATTCCTCGACGATGAGCGGCCCGGTGCGCGCGCCCGCCAAATCGGAGCGGCGCAGCATCGGCGTGTGGATCCATCCGTGGTCGGGGCCGAAGTAGGCGCGGCGCGGCGGCTGCGGCTCAAGCTCGCTGCGGCCGAGCACGACGCGCTCGGGAACGGCGCTGCCCTCGCGCACGCCGGTGCCGACCACTTGAATGGCGACCAGCTCGACCGGCTCCTCCGGTCCGGCGCGGTGGCCGTAGGTGCGCTCGTGCTCGGCACCGAACGCCTCCTCCAGATGCGCGATGAGGCGCGCGTCGACCGGCCCGTCCGGTACCGGCACCACGAGTTCGTAGGTCTGCCCTTTGTAGTGCAGCGCCGCGGAGCGCTTGACCTGCGCGCGCTCGCCGGTGAAGCCCTCGGCCGCGAGCTGATCGATCGCCTGCTGCGCCAGCGCGGCCCACGCGCGGTCGATCTCGGCGGGATCGGACCGGCGCAGCAGCCGCCGGAACGTGCGCGCGTAGTGATGCTCGACGTTGGCGTAGAGCAGGCCGAAGGATGAGAACAGCCCGGCGGCGGGCGGCACCACGATGCGCCGGATGCCGAGCGCGGACGCCATCCCGGCCGCGAACAGCGGGCCGTTGCCCCCGAAAGCAAACAGCACGAACGCGCGCGGGTCGCGGCCGCGCTCGGTCGACACCGCCTTGATGGCGCGGATCATGTTCGAGGCGGCGATCTGGTGCGCGCCGTGCGCCGCCCGTTCGAGCGCGAGCCCGAGCGGCCGCGCGACTTTATCAGCAAACACCGCGCGCGCCTTGTCGGCGTTGAGCTTGAGGGCGCCGCCGACGAGATAATGCGGATTGATGTAGCCGAGCAGCACGCTCGCGTCGGTCACCGTCGGCACCTCGCCGCCGAGGTCGTAACACACCGGGCCGGGCGCGGCGCCCGCGCTCGCCGGGCCGACCTGCAGCGCGCCGCCCGCGTCGATCCACACATGCGAGCCGCCGCCGGCGCCGACCTCGGCGAGGTCGATCGCCGGAACCTTGAGCGTGTAGCCGGCGCCGGTGAGAAGGCGCGAACCGATCATGATGCCGGCGCCGACCGCATATTCCTGCGCGCGCACCACCTCGCCGTTCTCGACCATCGACGCCTTGGCGGTGGTGCCGCCCATGTCGAAGGTGATGATGCTTTCGAGGCGCTTCCCCTGGGCGAGCACCTGCGCGCCGATGACGCCGCCGGCGGGCCCGGACTCGATGATGTTCATCGGCCGCTCCGCCGCCGCCGCGTCGGTCGTGAGGCCGCCGTTCGATTGCATCAGCAGCAGGCGCGCCGGAACGCCGGCGGCGTCGAGCCCGGCGCGCAGCGCGTGCAAATAAGTGGCAACGATCGGCTTCACGTAGGCGTCGATTGCGGTCGTCGAGGTGCGCTCGTATTCCTTGATCTCTGGCAGCACCTCGCACGAGACGCTGAGCGGCAGGCGCGGAGCCTTGCGCGCGATGATTTGTTTGATCGCCAGCTCGTGCGCCGGGTTGACGAACGAGTTGATCAGGCACACCGCGATCGCCTCGACGCCTTCGGCAAGCAGCGCGTCGACCGCGCGCTCGGCGTCCTTGGGATCGAGCGCGCGCTCGACGGCGCCGGCGTGGTCGATGCGCTCGTCCACCACCCGGCGCAGGTAGCGTTCGATCAGCGGCGGCGGCTTTTGCCAAGCGAGGTCGTAAAGCCGCGGCGCCCGCAAGGTGCGGATCTCCAGGACGTCGCGGAAGCCCTTGGTGGTGATGAGCCCGACCTTGGCGCCCTTGTGCTCGAGGATCGCGTTCGACGCAACCGTAGTGCCGTGGCGGATTTCCTCGACCTCGCCGCCGGTCAGTCCTGCCTCGCGCAACGCTTCGGTAAGCCCGTCGACCAGCGCGCGCGCGTAGTCGTCGACGCTCGAGGAAACTTTCCGGATGTGGATCGAGCCGTCGGAGCCGAGCACGACGATGTCGGTGAAGGTGCCGCCGATGTCGACGCCGACGCGGTAGGTGGGGGGCATTAGCGCTCCACCACGTCCTGAGAGGGCCCGAAACAAACACCGCCGTCATCCTGAGGAGGTCGCGCGCACTGGCGCACGACCGTCTCGAAGGATGGAAGCAGGCTCGGTGCGTGTGGCCATCCTTCGAGACGGCCGCTCGCAAACGCGAGCGGCCTCCTCAGGATGACGGCTGTTGTTTGTTGCGCGGGTAAAAAGCTCACCACGCTACTCCGCGGCCTGTTCCTGTGGCACAGGCCCGCCGCGCTGCACCTTGGGCACGCTGCGCCAGCCGCGCGCGGCGGCAATTGCCGCACGGCGCGCGCGCGTCGCCGCCGCGTTCACGGTCCACGTCACAGTGTCGATGACGACGCCGTAGTCCGCCTCCGCTTTGGCCGGCGAGAGCATTTCGTTGCGCACGTCGCGCAGCACGGCCTTGGGATCGCGCTCGAGCGGATCGCCGAAGCCGCCGCCGCCGGCGAGCACGTGGCGGAACACGTCGCCCTTCTTGATGTTCATGGTCAGCTTGGAGGGCAGCAGCGCGCCGTCCGCGTCCGGGTTCAAATAATTCTCCGACGGCGCGCCCGGGCTGCCGCCGTAGAGGCCGAACGGCGGGTGCTCGCGCCGGTCGGAGCGCACCTGCAGCACCGCCTCGCGCTCGCGGAAACGATAGTCGCGCCGGAACGGCACGCCGCCGCGGAATTTGCCGGCGCCGGCGCGGTCGGGCACGAACTCGTAGGCGAGAAGCTGCACCGGCGTCTCCGCCTCGATCACCTCGACCGACTGCGAGGCCATGTTGGCCATCATGTGCGAGTTGCCGTCGAGCCCGTCGGCCCACGGCCGCGCGCCCCAGACGCCGCAGAAGAAATCGACGAAGATGAACGGCTTGCGCGCGTCGTCGTAGCCGCCGATCGACACGCCGGTGTTGCCGCCGTCGCCGGCTGCCTTGACCTTGTCGGGCAGCATCATGGCGAGCGCGCCGAACATGGTGTCGACCATGCGGAAGCCGGTGAGCCCGCGCGCCGCGCACGCCGCCGGCAGCACGCCGTTGCCGATGGTGCCGGGCGGGCAGGTCACCTCGATGGCGCGGAACACGCCTTCGTTGTTGGGAATCCCGAGCGGCAGCACCGAGCGCACCGCGCAATAGGACGCCGCCTTGGTATAGGAGAGCGTGTTGTTGATCGCGCCCTTCACCTGCGGCGAGGTGCCGGTCCAGTCGACCGTCATGGCGCTGCCGCTCTTTTTGACGGTGACGAACAAACGGATCGGTTTGCCTAGCTCGATGCCGTCGTCGTCGATGAGGTCCTCGAAGCTCCATTCGCCGTCCGGCAGGTCGGCGAGCGCCGCGCGGGTCAACCGCTCGGCATAGTCGAGGATTTCCGCGAGCATCGCCTTGGTGCGCGCGGCGCCGTGCCGGGCGACCACCTCGGCGAACTGCTTCTCGGCGATGTGGCAGGCGGCAAGCTGCGCGCGCAGATCGCCGAACACCTGCACCGGCACGCGCACGTTCCGCTCGATGAAAGTCATGATGGTCTGGTTGAGCTTGCCGGCGTCGTAGAGCTTCATCGGCGCGATGCGCAGACCCTCGGCGTAGATCTCGGTCGAATCCGAGGCGTTCGAGCCGGCGACGCGACCGCCCACGTCGGTGTGGTGGCAGACCGTGCAGGCAAACGCGAGCCGCTCGCCTTGGTGATAGAGCGGCTTGAAGATGAAAATATCCGGCAGGTGCATGCCGCCGTCGAACGGGTCGTTCATGATGAAGACGTCGCCGGGCGCGATGTTGTTGCCGAAGTGGCGCATGATCGAGGCCATGGCGGTCGGCACCGAGCCGAGGTGGCCGGGCAGGGTGAGGCCCTGCGCCACGAGCTTGCCGTCCGCGTCGGCAAGCGCGGTCGAATAATCCATGTTGTCCTTGAGCACGCCCGAATAAGTGGTGCGGAAAATGGTCAGCGCCATCTCATCGGCGATCGAGAAGATCGCGTTCTTGAACAGCTCGAAGCCGATCGGATCGAAGTCGTCGCTCACGCGTGGCACCTTTCTTTCAATCCAAACATTTCGGCCATGGTGCCGCCCAGCACCGCGTCCATCTCGCCGGCGGTAAAGAACGTGCAGTAGCGGCGCACGTAGTCGAGGCATTGGCGATAGGTGCAGAAGCGCTCGACGTTGGGCATGTCCGATCCCCACACGAGCTTCCCGGCGCCGAACAGCTCGCGCATGCGGCGGATGAGGGCCTGCGCCTCCGGGTATGGATAATCCCAGATGCCGCCCCAGGTGATCGGAAACATGATCTCGATCAGCAGATTCTCGCGCCTGTAGGCGGCGAGCACCTCGGGCGGAAATTCCCAGCGGCCGTCGCTCGCGAAGTGCGCGACCGGCGGGCCCATCACCAGCACGAAACGCAGCGCGCGGTGGCGCGCCATCACGCGGTCGAGCGCCAGCAGATTGGCGATGTAGCTCGCGCGGTCGTAGGCGGGAGTCGCGGAGAGCTCCACGAACGCCGGCAGGCGGAAGCGGGCGAGCTTCTCCCAGAATGGCGCGAATGCGGCGTGGTCGAGGTTGCGCGCGTAGCCATGCCGGGAGAAATCGTGTGCGTAGTAGACGCCCTTCAAACCGAGCACGCGGTGCGCGCGATCGACTTCGGCAAGCACGTCGTCGCGGTCGGCGATCGCCTCGTCGATCTGCAGCAGGCCGGTGAATTTCGCCGGATATTTCTTCTGCGCAGCCGCGTTGAAGTCGTTCATGGCGCCGTAGCCGCCGCCCGCCTGCAGGATCACGTGATCGATGCCCGCGTACGTCATCTGCGCCAGTATGAACTCGGGCGGCGATTCGATCGTCTGCATGCCGACCGGCATGTATTGGATCGCGTACTCCTCGCCGTTGCGGGTGAACTCGAGCCGGCCGAACCGGCCGACGCGGAAATCGACGTCGGCAAGCCCGGCCCACGTGTTGTCGTCCGGGCGGAACAGCAGCGCGGGATCGGCCGGCTTGCCGTCGCGCAGGCGAAACGCCTTGGCGGCCGGCCGCGTCACGTTCTTCTGGATGTAGTTGAGATGAGTTTCGACGGAGGGATGCCCGCAGGCGCCAGTCCAGTTTTCGAACACGTGGGCGTGGCAGTCGACGATCATCGCCGAGGTGTACTGAGAAAAGGCAACGGGTTCAACACTCGTTTCGCGCGCCTCCCCACCAACGTCATCCTGAGGAGCCCGCTTGCATTGGCGAGCGGGCGTCTCGAAGGATGGCCACAAATACCGCGCTTGCTTCCATCCTTCGAGACGGACGTCTCCTCATATTCGCCGCGGCGCGTGATATTGGAAATTCCCTGCCTGAGGTCGATTTGTCCGCTCGCGCCGAAGTCGCCGCAGGGCCGGCCGCTCGCCGCGTCGAGCGCAAAAGGCGGGCATCGATGGTCGCGAGAAAAATGCGTCGCGCGCAGGCCTCGCCGTCGCCTTTTGCCGGATCGGTCCACAGCGTCACGCCGCGATTGATCAGGCCTTCCGAATAGGGCGCGCGCAGATCGATCTTCGGATCGAAGCTCCATTTCTCCTTGCCGGTCTCCGGATCGAGCGCGATCACGCGGTTGAACGGCGTGCTGAAATACATCGTGCCGCGAGCGACGATCGGCGTCGTTTCGAACGCGCTCTTGCGCCGGCCGTCGCTGCCGTCCGACACGTCGCCGGTGTGATACTCCCAGGTGACCTGCAGCCGCGCCACGTTCGTGCGATCGATCTCGGCAAGCGGCGAGTAGCGGCTGCCGCCCGCATCGCCGCCGTAAGCGGGCCAGTCCGCGACCGTGCCGTCCCGCGGCTGCGAGGCGGAAAACCGCGCCGCGATCACGAGCGCGGATATCAGCAACATGATCGACCATATGAGGCGCATGTTTCCACCACTCTTGCAGGCGCAATACGCGGCTTCGCCGCTATTGCGCCCTACAAAGAATCTCGATCGGGATGATCTTGCCGGCCGCAAGGTCGCGCGCGCCGTTGGCGGCCATTTCGCGCGCGTGCTCGGCGTGGATTACCTGGATCGCCTGAAACGGCGCCTTCTCCCCGCGCGCGATCCTGGCGCGGGCTCGCGCCGTGAAGACGGCGGCGTCGGCAGCGGTGTCGCGCGCGCGCACGATGGTAAAGCCGGCGGCCGCGAGCCCCGCATGGGTCTCTTCCGGCGTTGCCAGGAAGCTCGTCTCGGCGGTCTTCGCCCACGGCGTCGGATAGGTGGGCGGCCCCGCCGGACCTTGCGCGACTTCGGCGAGGACGAACCACGCGCCGGGTTTGAGAACGCGGTGGATTTCGCGGTAGAGCCCGGCCTTGTCGGCGATGTTCATGGACACGTTGAGCGAATAGGCGCCGTCGAAGCGCGCGCCGGGAAACGGCATCGCCAGCGCGTTGCCCTGTTGGAATGTAATTCGGTCAGCAAGCCCGACCGCGCCGGTGAGCGCGCGCGCGACCTCGCAAAATTCGGCGGTGAGATCGATGCCGGTGACGCGGCAGCCGAACCGGTGCGCGAAGTAGCGCGCCGGGCCGCCGATGCCGCTGCCGACGTCGAGAATCTGGTCAGCCGGCGACGCCGAGACCAAATTCGCCACCTGCTCGGTGGCCTCGAGCCCGCGGCCGTGGAACTGATCGAACGGCGCAAGCTGCTCGACGGTCGGACGGTCCGGGTCGACCCCTTCGGCGGCAAGCAGATCGCGCAGGCGCTCCAGCAGCGTGCCGCTGCTGTAATGCTGGGAGACCTGGGTTTCGTCGGCCATGGCGTCTTCATACCACCGGCGCGGCCGCGGTGATATCATCGCGCAGCGGGTGCGTCGGGCAACCCGCCCGTTGGAGATCGACCATGGCCATGTTCCGGCACGTTGCGTTCGCCTTGCTCGCCGGCGCGCTGGGCGCGGCGCCTGCCTTGGCGCAGCCCAAATACGATCCCGGCGCGAGCGACGGCGCGATCAAGGTCGGCAACATCATGCCTTACAGCGGGCCGCTCTCGGCCTACGCGATCATCGGCAAGACCCAGGCCGCCTATTTCAAGAAGATCAATGCGGAAGGCGGCATCAACGGCCGCAAGATCGATTTCGTCTCCTATGACGACGGGTTCAGCCCGCCCAAGACGGTCGAACAGGCGCGCAAGCTCGTGGAAAGCGACGAGGTGCTGCTGATCTTCCAGAGTCTTGGAACGCCCACCAATCTCGCCATCCAGAAATATCTCAACGCCAAGAAGGTGCCGCAACTGTTCGTGGCGACCGGCGCGACGCGGTTCGGCGACCCGAAGAATTTTCCCTGGACCATGGGCTGGCAGCCGACCTACCAGACCGAGGGGCGCATCTACGCCAAATATCTGCTGGCGAACCATCCCGACGGCAAGATCGGAATCCTCTATCAGAACGACGACTCGGGCAAGGACTACCTCAAGGGGCTCAAAGACGGCCTCGCCGGCAAGATGACGATCGCGGCGGAAGCGCCCTACGAGGTGACCGATCCGACCATCGATTCGCAGATCGTCAACATCAAGACCGCCGGCGCCGATATTTTCTTCAACGAGGCCTCGCCCAAGTTCGCCGCCCAGGCGATCCGCAAGGTCGCCGAGCTCAACTGGAAGCCGGTGCAGCTTCTCGCCAGCATCTCGAACTCGGTCGGCTCGGTGCTCAAGCCGGCCGGCCTCGACAATGCCAAGGCGATGCTCTCGAGCGGCTACCTGAAGGACCCGACCGACCCGACGTGGAAGGGCGATCCGGCAGTGGCCGAGTGGGAGGCCTTCATGGCGCAGTATTATCCCGAAGGCGACCGCACCAGCACGTTCACCGCCTACGGCTACCTGACGGCGCAGACGCTCATTCAGGTGCTCAAACAATGCGGCGACGAGCTCACGCGCGAGAACGTCATGAAGCAGGCGGCAAATCTCAAGGACCTGCATCTCGGTTTGCTGTTGCCCGGCATCGTCATCAACACCGGCCCGGACGATTATTACCCGATCGAGCAGATGCAGATGACGCGCTTCGACGGCGAGCATTCGGTGCCGTTCGGTCCGGTGATCAGCGCCGAGCGCGGCGGGACTAACTAACAACCGTCATCCTGAGGAGGCCGCGCGCCTTGCGCGCGGCCGTCTCGAAGGATGATCGGCCCGGGCCGTCGCCCTTCGAGACGCCGGCCTACGGCCGGCTCCTCAGGGTGACGGATTACATGAGGGAGCGCTGACCATGCCGCTTCTCGACCGCCGCGCGGTGTCTTTGCTTGGGCTTGCCGCGCTCCTCGCGCCGCCCGCCTTCGCGCAGGAAACATACCCGGCGCGGCCGATCCGTCTGATCATCGGCTTCACGCCGGGGGCGGCATCCGATATCTGCGGACGCATCTTCGCCGACCACGCGGCGCCGATCCTCGGGCAGCAATTCGTCCCCGAGAACAAGCCCGGCGCCGGCTCCAGCATCGCCGCCCAATACGTCGCGCGCGCCGCCCCCGACGGTTACACGCTGTTCGTGCCGGCGCTCTCATCGTTGACCAACGAACTCGCCAACCCCGCGCCCTCGTTCGACATGAGCAAGGACTTCGCGGCGGTCGCGCTGCTCGCCAACCTCGCGATCGTCCTCGTGGCCAACCCCGCGACCGGCGTGCGCAGCCTGTCGGACCTCATCGCGTTCGCGAAAGCAAAGCCTGGGCAAGTGCTCTACGCATCGGTGGGCGCCGGCAGCCTGCCGCACTTGTGCGGCGTGATGCTGGCCCAGCGCGCGGGGCTCGACTTGGTGCACGTGCCCTATCCGGGAAGCCCGCAGGGCGTGATGGACGTGGTCGCCGGCCGCATCACCATCATGTTCGCGCCGGCCTCGGGGATCATCGGCCAAGTCGCGGCCGGCAAGCTCGTCGCGCTTGCGACCGCGGCCGACAAGCGCCCGGTTGCGCTACCCGACGTGCCCACGATGGCGGAGGCCGGCATGGCCGACTTCGACACCAGCCTGTGGCTCGGCCTGCTCGCGCCGGCCGGGACGCCGCGCCCGATCCTCGACAAGCTCGCGGACGCCGCGCACCAGGCGATGCATGCCCCGGCGGCGGTCGAGACGCTGCGCAAGCAGGGCTACGAGCCGCTCGACGCCGGGCCCGACGCGTTCTCGGCTTTCATCCGCAGCGAGACCACCCGCTGGTCCGCCGTCGCGCGGGCGGCCACGAAGAGCTAGTACGGCCGCTCTAACGCGGTGATGACTTTTCTTCGAATCGTCATCCCGCTCTAACTTATTGTTGGAGCATGATCTTTTCCGAAAACCGGTATCCACTTTTCGGGATCATGCTCTAGCGGCCGATGGGCCGCGTAATGCGCCGACAGTCTGCGCGGGGCAATACGCCTCGCTATTGCGCCCTACAATCCGATCACTGATTACTGACCGGGACGTCGCAGGACTTGTTTTCGCTGCCGCGCACCGCCGTGGCCGCGCGCTCCACGAAGTCGCGCATCTCGACCTTGGCTGAAGCCGGATATTCGAACGCGATGTGATGCCAGCGGTCGCCGGCGCAGGCGAGCACCGCCTCGCGGAAGAAAATGCGGCTTTGTTTGAAGCCGGTGACCGCGATCCAGGTCCGCTCGCCGCGCAAAGAGGTGACCTCTTCGCCGTCGCCGAAGGCAACCGCCTTCATGTGGGCGGCGACGCGTTCTTCGCCGGCCGCGACCGTATAGGCGATGAACGACGCGCTGCCGTCGGGCGAGACGAAGTGCTGCCCGTTGAGCTTCGGGTCGGCCGGCTCCTCGCGCCAGTCGGCAGGCACGAGCTTGGCGCGGCCCTGCGGCTGCTCCGACGATGCGTCCGGGGCCGGCTCCGTTCGCCGCGGCAGGTAGGCCCGGCTTCCGGGTTCGGCCGGCGTGACCGCGTCGTAGAAGCGCCAATGATGCCTGTGCCGCCGCGCATCGGCCGAACCCGTCGCGCACGCCAGCATCAGCAGGATCAACAGGGTTGCCCGCATGCGAAGGTAATGCCGCACGCCCCGGGTGGTTCCGCGAGAAGCGATCCGTCGTCCGCCGTCCGTCGGCCGGTTATCTGATCTGGTCGGGCAAATCGTTCGGGAAGGGGCCGAACTTCGCCTCGATCGCATCGGCGGGGCGGCCGCCGCCGACCGCCTGGAGCAGCTCGTAATAGAGCGTCTTGTAGCTCAGCACGACCGCCCCCTCGGCCTGCATGCGCGCGAGCGCCGCCGCCGTGTTGCGCGCGGAGGAAAACACCAGGTCCTCGACCACGAACACGTCGTAGCCGAGGTCGATGAGCCCGAGGCAGGATTGCAGGACGCACACGTCGGTCTCGCAGCCGGCGACGAGCATCTGTTTCCTCTTCAGGCGGGCGAGGTGATCGCGGATCTTTTTTTCCTTGGTGAGGTCGAAGAAGTCCTTCTCGAACAGCTTCGACTCGCCCAGCCGATTTTTGAGCGCATCGGGCAGCAAGCCTTTGCGGTGAATTGGTCGCTCCAGCGTCGCGACGATCGGGATGCGGAAATAGCCGAGCAGGCGCGCGAAGGCGACGAGATTGCGCTCCATCCGGCTGCGCGCGGGGCGATTGCCGAGCTGGGCGAGAAAATAGTCCTGCACGTCGATGATCGTGCCCGCGCAATTCTCGGCGATGACGCGCTTGGCCATCAGGAATCAGAGATCAGAGATCAGACATCAGGGATCAAGGATCAGACATCAGGGATCCGATTACTGATCCCTGATCCCTGATTCCTGATGCCGGATACCTGATCATCGCACCTCCATGCTCAGCGTGGCGCGCACGAGCTGGCCCACTTCGGAGAGGGCCGAGGCGACCGGCCGGACCACCCGATAGGCCGGTTTCTTCTTCATCACCGCGTCGTGCAGGATCAGATAGTCGATGCCGGTCGTGAGGAAGCAGTGGATCGCGTCCGCGGGCGTCTCGACGATCGGCTCACCCTTCACGTTGAACGAGGTGTTGAGCAGCACCGGCACGCCGGTGAGGGCGTCGAACGCCTTGATGAGCCGGTAGAGCCGCGCGTTCTGGTCCTCCCGGATCGTCTGCACGCGCGCGGTGCCGTCGACGTGCACGATCGCCGGGATGCGCTCGCGCCATTCCGGCCGCACTGCCTCGGCGAGCAGCATGAACGGGGAGTCGCGGTGGTCCTCGAAAATCTCGTGCGCGCGCTCGGCGAGCACCACCGGCGCGAAGGGGCGGAACGCCTGGCGGTGCTTGACCTGTTTGTTGAGCTTGTTCTTCATCTCCGCCGTGCGCGGATCGGCCAGGATGCTGCGGTTGCCGAGCGCGCGCGGGCCGAACTCGGAGCCTCCCTGGAACCAGCCGATCACGTGGCCCTGCGCCAGCAACTGCGCGGTCTCGGCGCAGATGTCCTCGCTCTTGCGGCTCGTCGCCTGGATGCGCACCAGCGGCTTCGCCATGTCGGCGCGCACGCGATCGTCGCCGTAGGTGACGCCGGTGAAAGCGTGCTCCATCACGTAGGTGCGCGGCTGCTTCTGCACCGCGAGATGGCCATAATAGGCGCAGCCGATCGCGGTGCCGTCGTCGCCGGCGGCCGGCTGAATCCATATGTTCTCGAAGCCGGCCTCGCGCGCGATGCGCCCGTTGGCGACGCAGTTGAGCGCGACGCCGCCCGCCATGCACAGGTTCCTGGCGCCGGTCTTCTCACGCAGCCACTTGGCGCGCGCGAGCAGCACCTTCTCGGTGTCGTCCTGCACGCGCCAGGCGAGGTCCTCCCAATGCTTCATCGAGGGGCTCGCTTCCCAGTCAAGCTCGCGCTCGACGAACCACGGCTTGTCGAAATCCGCGTCCCATGCCGGCACGGTCAGGTCGCCGTTGTTCATCGCCACGAGCGGCTTGACCGCGTTCGGGCGGCCATACGGCGCAAGCCCCATCACCTCGCCGCATTTGTTCCAGTCGGCGAAAATGTAGCTCGACGCTCGGCTGTAGAGCGCGCCCAGCCCGGGCATGAAATAGAACTCGTCGCTGAGCATGCCGCGGGTCGGCTCGAGCCAGACCTTCTTGAGCGTCTCGAGCCGCGTTCCGTCGAAGGCGTAGTAGCTCTCCGATTCGCGCGCGAGCGGATTGACGTTCTCGGTCAGTTGCCCGGGCTCGCCGATATCGGCCGCGTAGTTGCCGACCCCGTCCACCACCATGATCGCGCCCTTGTCGAACGGGCACATGGCAAAGGCGCTGTAGGCATGCGCCAAGTGATGGGAAATGGTCAGGACCTTGTTGGAGCGCGCACGGTGGAGCGGATGGTTGCGCGCCTGCTGCCGCTCGGTCTCGTCCATGACCTCGGGGACGCCGATCGAGAGCAACCGGACTTCCAGATCGTCGATCGGCAGCACGTAACAATTGCGCACCACGAGATCGACGTCGTCGAGCGTGATGCCCTCCGCCGCGAGGACGTAGTCGACCGCTTGCTGAAAAAAGCCGGCCGCGTGCTTGCGGCGCGTGATGCGTTCCTTGGCGATCGCGAAGGCGATCTCGCCGTCGCGCAGCAGGCAGGCGCTCACGTCGTGATCGTAAGCGTTTATGCCGAGAACGTAGGTGTGCTTATCGGGCATCGGACTCCTCGCGGCGAA
>Ga0153928_1000134_pt1 | contig 39103 bp, 29 predicted proteins | sample TSNJ012MetaG_FD_106656 | JGI IMG/M metagenome (GOLD analysis project Ga0153928, IMG submission 106656) | Attine ant fungus gardens microbial communities from New Jersey, USA - TSNJ012 MetaG | ecosystem: Host-associated > Fungi > Mycelium > Unclassified | place: USA: New Jersey, Wharton State...
CCTTCTGGGGCTGGCGATGATACTGATAGCAATTGGTGTTGCTTTTTCCAAGTATGGCAGCATTCAGCTGGGAAATCTGGAAAAGCCGCGGTACAGCACATTCAACTGGGGAGCGATGATTTTCACCTCTACCATGGCGGCTGATATCTTATACTGGTCTTTGATTGAGTGGAGTTATTACTATACATCCACACCATTTGCAATGGAGAATATGACGCCGGCACAAAAACAGGATTGGGCATCGGCATTTCCGCTGTTCCACTGGGGACCGATTCCCTGGGCTTTTTATATCCTGCCGGCATGTGCTTATGGCTATATGATGTTCGTTAAGAACCGAAAGCGCCAGACCCTTTCGGAAGCCTGCCGTCCGATTTTAAAAAGTCAGACCGATAAAGGGCTGGGTCGGTTTATCGACATATTTGCTATTGTTGGTCTATTAGCCGGGACGGCCACAACCTTTTCGCTGGCTACACCGCTGCTATCCGAAGCGGTTGGCGCAATATTTAACATTGAAGCAACGACGATGACCTCAATAGGAATACTGATACTAATTGGTCTGGTATTCATGGTAGCAGTGCTAAAGGGGATGAAAGCGATATCCTATCTGGCCAATATCTGTGTGGTTGTTTTTGTTGTATTGCTGGCTATCTTTTTCTTGTGTGGACCGAAAATATATATCATTGAAACAGCAATTACCAGCATAGGGACGGTGGTTAATAACTTTTTTCAGATGGCAACCTGGATGGATCCGCTGCGTGCGTCCGGGAGCGGCGGATCCGGATTTCCTCAGGACTGGACGATTTTTTACTGGGCTTACTGGATTGCCTGGTTTGTTGCGACACCTTTCTTTATCGCAAAGATATCAGAGGGACGAACTATTAAGCAGACTATCCTGGGTGGATTATCCTGTGGCTTGTTGGGAACCTATACTTCCTTCAGCGTGTTCGGGAACTTTGGCCTGCACCTTCAGACTAGTGGAAAGGTTGATGTGGCGGGGATGATAGCAGCGGGGGAAGCACCGGCGAAAGTGATCCTGCAGATTTTTAATCAGCTGCCCATTACAAAAATTGCTTTAGTGGTTCTGATTTTTGCCATGATTGCATTTTACGCCAGCACATTTGATGCCATCACCCTGGTGGTAGCCAGTTATTCGGAAAAGAATCAAGATGCCAATAAAGAACCACAGAAGAAGCTGCGTGTATTCTGGTCTTTTGTATTTCTGCTGCTGCCGGTAGCTTTGATGTTTTCGGAAAGTACCCTTTCCAGCCTGCAGACCATTTCCATTGTGGCAGCTTTCCCGCTGGGGATTATTATGATTATGATTGTAGTCAGTTTCTTTAAAGAGTTGAAAACCAGGAAAGAATGAGGAGGAATTGTAGTTACTGTTCACTCCCCAACTATTCCGCGAGGTGTTTCCAGGCATTTATGCCTGAAAATCCCGAGAGTTGTCGGCGCGAAATGCTGTAAACAGCATTTCTGTGCATCGCGTAGCGTGTTACTGTTCACGGAGTGAACAGTAACGAATTGTAACCACAAAATAAAAAATTAAGAATCACTTCATTTACAGGCAGAATCTCTTTATGTTATAATACTAGCCATGAAGTCTAGAAGAGAAAAACTACTATGCTGGATATTGTTGTTCCAGCTGCTAATCATCAACATTCTGGAGGGAGCACAGAATGTGTATGCTGATCTTGAGTCGGCAGACGTCTTCCAAGATTCTCAATGGGGGTTATTATTAGAATATGAACTGGATAATGATATTGAGAATTTTCAGTCCATTTGCGTTACGGATCAGTACATTGTATGTTTGGTAAATTCGTCGAATAAAGAGGCGATACCGGACAAGTTAATTGCATTTTATAAAAATGATACGGATGAAAATGGGGAACCTGTTGAACAATATAGTTATGCAAAGACTGTCTGCGAAACGGATTATGAGCATGGTAATGGAATGACTTATAATCCCGAGACAGACGAAATCGTTATAGCCGGAGGACATCCGTTAAAATCGGAGAATTTTGGCTGTCTATTTGTCGTGGATGCAAAAACCTTGCAGTATAAAAGGAAGATACAGATTTCGTCGGAATGGAGAATGCGGGCAGTCTCTTATTGTGCAGATAAAAAGGGTTATCTGGTGCAAAGCTGCAAGCTTAACAACTTTCGTTTTGCAGAACTGGATATGAATTTCCAGATAACCGGTGAGTGGTTTGGTGACATCTCTATTTTGAAAAAAGATACGTTTCAGGATTTTGAAGTCTGTGGGAATGATATCATTACCGTACCATTTGAAAAGGGAAATTCATATAACGGAAATGTTTTCATATATTCCAGAGATGATGGTAATCTTATCGGGACGTATAAGTTGGATCTGCCCTCGGGAACCAGCAATGTGGAGGCAGAATCTATTGCAGAACTGTCACCGGGGGTGTTTTTGCTGGGCTGCGCTGTCAGTGGACCACGCAGATTTGCACTTTATCAGGCAGAATTGCCGATGGTTTATAATATAACTACAACGATAGAAAATGGATTGATTGCTGAAAGTGTTGAAAAAATTTCTTATGGCAGTAACGCGGCAATTGAATATCAACCGGATGAGAATTTTGAGATAAGTGAAATCCGAGTGGATGGGGCAGCGGTTGATCTTAATCAATATAAGGATGGTTATGTGTTCGAAGGAATTACGGCGAATCACCAGGTTGAGGTGAAGTGCACAGAAATCCCTCAGTTTGAGATTACAACATCGGCTTTGAATGGGGATGTAGCTGAAACACAGATAATTCGACGGGATCAGGATTTTGTTATTGATTATAAACCGGAAGAGCATTATGAATTAGAAGAACTGCTGGTTGATGGAATAGCGGTTGAACAGGATGTGGAAGCGACTTCTTATACCCTTGAAAATGTCCAGGAAGTGCATTCGGTTGAGGTGAAATTTAAAGAAATCCCCTTCTTCCCGGTTACTGCTGTCGCGGAACATGGGAAGATCTCCGCCGGCAAGACAAATGTATACAGGGATCAGAACTATACACTTTCCTTCGAACCGGAAAATGATTACGTCCTGAAGGCAATATATGTAGATGGTGAAAAGACAGAATTTGCTGAAGGGCAAAGTGAGCTGGTTTTGCTGAATGTGCAGAAAGAACATGACATCCGCATTGTCTATCGATGGAAATATCAGATTGTTCTGGTGTGCATTCTGGCCTGTATGACGATTACCATACTTGGGTATCTGATTCTCACGATCAAGCGCTACCGGAAAAACCACAGGCGGCACAAAGAAAGACAGAAATGGAAAGAAAGCTTGTCAAAGGAATAGTGAAATTCAATAATCCATGGAGGAAGTGAAATGATTTTGAAGTTAATCCTCTTTTGTATTGCTATGTTGGTGATGCCTTTTATGGTGGGCATGCTGTACATGGAAAAGGAACAATTCGAAGAGCCTATTGTGCTGCGTTATCTGCAAGGTATCGTTACAATATGGGGAATCTTTCAGATTGTTGCAATACCTTTGATTTTTATGCGGGAGCGCCTTACTTTGCTTACCGGCATTATAGGAGGTATTGTGTGCGCATTATGCCTGTTGTCACTGATACTGAATTTTAAAAGAATTCCGTATATCATTATGGAGCTCTTGCGACAGATAAAATCAATGCCATGGCAGATGTGGGTTGCAGTTCTTCTGGTTTTGCTGCAGACAGTCTTATTAGTGCGATATTGCCATATTGATGATGATGATGCCTTTTATGTTGCATCTTCGGTAACGGCAGTTAAGACAGATACCATTTTTTCCATAAATCCCTATACCGGAGCAGTATATAATGTACTGCCGGCCCGCTATGTGCTGGCTCCGTTTCCGGCTTTTATTGCGGTAATTTCACAAGTTTCGGGGATTCATTCGACGATAATTGCCCATACCTTGTTGCCGGCAATATTGATTCCGCTCTCGTATATAGTATTTGGGTTAGTGGGGAGTCGGATTTTGAAAAGGGATAAGCGTATGATTGGATATTTTCTGATGCTGGTATCTGCTGTTCAGTTATTCAGCGGTTATTCAGTCTATACACCCGGAGTTTTCCTGCTGACCAGAATCTGGCAGGGAAAAGCTGTCCTGACTAATGTGTTACTTCCTGCTGTTTTTTGCCTGGGCCTGGTGGCTTATGAGAAAAGGCTGAAGCGAAATTGGATCGTTTTATTACTGCTGATGCTGGCTAGTTGTATGGTATCCAGTATGGGAGTTTTCCTGGCGGCGATGACCCTGGGGATTTTTGCATTAATCAATGGAATTGCCAATAAAAGTTTTAAGATAGTTTTCTATAGTTTTTTATGCTGCATTCCGAATCTGATTTATGCGGGAATCTATCTTTTCATAAAGTAAGACTTCAGCCTTTGTCCGCTGGTTTTTCGAGCGATTTACAAACAAGATAATACCTTTTTGGTAATGGAGAACAAAATGGAAAAAATAATAGAAGCGGTTGTGACCACATATGAAAAATATGTAGGCAGCAGCTGGCATATGATTCTGCTGGCAGTTGCTGTGGTGCTTATACTTTTTTTTGCAAAAGAAAAAAAACATAAGATTATTTTTAGCGGTTATGTCATTTTATTTGGTATTATTTATCTATGCCCATTCACGGCATGGACCATTATTAAGACTTTCATCGGAAGAACGGTGTATTGGCGAATGTTTTGGAGTCTGCCGTCCGCATTAATTATAGCGTACGGTTTTTCCTGTTTACTTGGCAGAATTTCGGTGGGGTGGGTCAAGGCTTTGACTGCCATAGCCTGTGTGGTTTGTATCAGTGTCACAGGTAAGTTTGTTGTGAACATGGATATCTATGATGGTAATACGAATCGGTTTAAACTGCCTGCGGCGGTTCCGGGAATATGTGAATTAATAAAGAGTGATGCCCAGCAGCAGGGAGTAGAAGTGGTAAAGGTAGTTGCCTGTAATAGTCTGGTAAGCTATATCCGGCAATATGATGCTTCAATCCTCATGCCGTATGGGCGGAATGCCCTGCGCCAGGAAGGTCTAAGTACTAATGAGACAGAATTGTTTGAATTGTTCAATCAGGAGGAGACAAATTATGAAAGGCTAAACATACTTATGACAGAAGAAGAATGTAATTATTTTATTGTGTCCGACACTGCCGGGAGCAAAGACAAATATCTGGCAAAAGGGTATCAGCCGGTCGGTGAAATAGAAGTCTATACCGTATTTCGTACTGTACAATAGAAAGGACTGAAGCATGTCATCTTTTAAGACTTTTTTGTTAAAAACAGTAAATGGAAATAAAATTGTCCGAAAGGCTGCAAAAAATATTATGCGAACCAGCTGGAAAGTACGGTTTCGGATTGTAGATCTGATAACGCCAACGGATGATAAAACAATCGTTTTCAAGGTGTATCAGGGTCGGCAGTATACCTGCAGTCCCCGGGCGCTCTATGAAGAAATGATGCGGGATGTACGCTATGCGGATTATCATTATATCTGGGTGTTTCGAGAACCGGATAGATTTCGTTTTCTGGAAGAGAATCGGAATACAAAGGTAGTCCCGTTTGGCGGGAAAGCATACTATAAGGCGTTTGCCCAAAGTAAATTCTGGTTTGTCAATTCCCGGACGAGACAAAGTTTGATTCCGGGAAAGAAACACTGTTATGTCCAGACCTGGCATGGAACACCCTTAAAAAGGCTGGGCTGTGATATTGAGGTGGAAGGCCATAATATCGTGTCGGCAAAAGAGATGAAGACAGATTATAAAAATGAAGGAAAACGACTGACCTACTTTCTCTCACCATCAGAGTTTTACAGTGAGAAAATGGCATCTGCATTTGCCCTTACAGCGGACAAAAAAAGAAAATGCATGATAGAAAAAGGATACCCACGCAATGATCAGCTGTTTCGGATGACGAAAGCTGATGTGAAACGTGTAAAAGCCCGGATGGGAATTCCTCCGGATAAAAAGGTGATTCTTTATGCACCGACTTTCCGGGATAACCAGCATACGAGAGCCGGCTGCACCTTTTCTATGGGGTTTGAAATGGAAAACTTTTGTCGCGAATTTGGTGATTCATATGCTATGCTGTTTCGGACACACTACTTTGTAACCGAGCATATTGACCTAAACAAGTGGGCAGGAATCATATATGATGTTACTGCCTGGACTGATATTAATGAGCTTTATATGATCAGTGATATGCTGATTACCGATTACTCAAGTGTGTTTTTTGACTACGCTAATTTAAAGCGGCCAATTATATTCTTTATGTATGATTTACAAGAGTATCAGCAGAATATCCGTGACTTTTATTTGGATATTGACCAGCTTCCGGGGAATATCATCCTGGATGAACAGGGGCTGTACGCAGAAATACGCCGGCTTGACAGCGAATTTGTATTTGATGGAAAGTATCAGGAATTCCATGATACATTTAACTATCTGGATGGACCGGATACGGCGAGAAAAGTACTAGAATGTTTAGGAGTATAACTTTATGAAGAAAGTCTTATTTGTTGCTACGGTGGTTCGGCTTCATATTAATCTGTTCCATCTTCCGTATATTAAGTGGTTTAAAGAGCATGGCTGGCAGGTAGATGTGGCTGCCAACAACGACTTCAAAAATCCGGAAGAATGTAACATCCCGTACTGTGACCATTTTTATCCTACTGCAATTCAGCGCAGTCCGATTCGGAAAGATAATTTACAGGCAATTCGTCAGCTGCAGCAATTGATAGAAAAAGAAGAATATCAGATTATTCATTGCCATACCCCGATGGGTGGTGTAGTTGCCCGTATCGCTGCAGCCAAATCACGCCGGCTTGGAACGAAAGTCCTGTATACTGCCCACGGATTCCATTTCTATAAAGGCGCACCATTGTTCAACTGGATTGCATACTATCCGGTGGAACGAATCCTTTCGCATTTTACCGATGTATTGATTACCATTAACCGTGAAGACTATAAACAGGCTAAACATTTAAAGGCCAGGCGGGTTGAGTATGTTCCCGGGGTTGGACTGGATCTTAGTAAATTTCATGAAGTATCTGATGCGTCCGATGTTAGGAGTACATTGGGACTTGTAAAGAATGATATTTTTGCGATTACAGTAGGGGAATTAATCAAACGAAAGAACCAGATTACCTTAATCCGAGCGGTTGCAAAGTTAGGAAATCCTCATTTTCATCTGTTTATCTGTGGCGATGGTGTGCAGCGTGAGACACTGGCAGCCGAAATTAAGCATTTAGGGTTGGAAGAACAAGTGCACTTATTGGGATTTCGTAAAGATGTTTACCGACTTTGCGGCTCAGCTGATCTTTTTCTCTTTGTTTCTTTGCAGGAAGGGCTTCCGGTGGCTGTGATGGAAGCAATGGCCTGTGGCTTGCCGGTTATTTGTTCGGATATCCGCGGTAACAAAGAACTTATTACACAGGAGAAGGGTGGTTATCTGGTAAATCCAACCGATATTGATGAAACTGCCCAGTGTATTCGCCAATGTCTGGAAAAGCCGGAACAGATGAAGCAGATGAAGCGGTATAACAAAGAAAAGATAAAAAAATACCGGATGGATGTAGTCATTGATCAGATGGCCGGGATTTACCGGTCTGTTTTGTAAATGTTTCAGGCAGGATGGAGGAAATGATGAAAAAAATATTATTGCCTTTCATTAAATACTGTAAGCCGCTTTATCGTTTCTACTATTATATTGGCACCGGGTTTTTAAATTTCTTAAAACTGTTTGTTAAAACCGAGGGCAAGCTGATTCTTTTTAACAGTTATGGAGGTAAGAAATTTGATGACAGTCCCCGGGCGATTTATCAGGCGATGATTCAGAGTCCTGATTTTGCCGGATATGATTTTGTATGGGCGTTCATGGAACCGGAACAATTCGATATTCCGGTGGGGCGAAAGATAAAGGCAGATACGTTTGGCTATTTCTTAACGGCGCTGAAAGCGCGATGCTGGGTCACTAATTCTTCGCTGGAACGGGGACTGGGTTTCACTGGAAAGCATACCTTTTTCTTGAATACCTGGCATGGAACACCGATTAAGAAGATGGGAAGAGATATCAAAGCCGGCAATCAGTCGTTTGTCAGCAAAAACACATGGAATATGGATGTAATGACAGCTCAAAGCAGATACGAAGCCGAGACATTTGCCCATGCATTCAGTTTGCCCGAGGATGTCTGTCAGGTATGTGGTCTGGCTCGGAATGATGTCTTGGCAGAGGCAGATGCAGCGATACAGAAACAATACCGCCGGGAATTAGGAATTGATGAAGAAAAAAAGGTGATTCTCTATGCACCAACTTTCCGGGAATATCAGAAAAATGAAAATATGCAGTGTATACTTCAATTACCGGTAGACTTTGGAGTATGGAAAGAGAAACTGGGAGATACTTATATTGTACTGCTGCGAGCACATTATGAAGCGGTACAGAATATGGATCTTGAACAATATAAAGGATTTGTAGTTGATGTGTCCGTCCATCTTTCTTTGAATACCTTAATGATCGCTTCCGACATACTTATATCCGATTATTCCAGCATTATCTTTGATTATGCGATATTAAACCGACCGATACTGTGCTTTGCCTATGATTATGATAAATATGAGGAAAGCCGTGGCATGTATTTTGATATTCGGAAATGGCTGCCGGGAGGGACAATAACCCAGAAGGCATTGCTGGAACTGATCGCAGGGCTGGAAAACGAAGCAGCATACCGGCAAGCAGTGGAGAAAACGACAGCTTTTCGCAATTCCTTTGTGGAAGTCTACGGGACGGCGACAGAAAATGCCCTGGAACTGATAAAAAGGGGAATGGAATCAAAGCAAATATAAATATCCCTTTAAAATGAATAGGTTCTGTAGTATAATGTAACGGACTTATGTAAAGACATATGGCTAATTGAGAGAATAGAAGATGAACAATAGAAGAAGCTTTGAACAATACAAAAGAATAATGCGTTTTTTCTCAGCATTGTTTTTACTGGCACTGGAGACGAATGTTTTTATCTATGTGTGGTTTCGTTATTACAATCAGGAACTGAGACATCCGTTTCAAGGAAAAGGAAACATATTGATGACTCTGGTTTATGTGATACTGCTGTGCGTATTTATGGCAGCTTTTGGTGGTCTGAAGATTGGTTACATGAAGAAATCCCATGTTATCCTGGCGCAGGCCTTGTCGATCGTAACCATGCATATTGTTGTCTTTGTCCAGATTTTGCTGATATCCGGTAAGTTGTACCGACTGACATTTTTACTGTCGGTTACTTTAGCTATGACAGCGGCCGATATTGTTATCGCCGCCGTTTGTATTCAGGTGTTCGATTGGCTGTATTATAAGTTATTTCCGCCCCGGAGGCTGCTTCTTGTATATCAGGACTGGCAACCAGAGGCACTGGTTGAGAAAATGCATTCACGACAGGATAAGTTCAATATCTGCGAGTTTATTAATATTGAAAAAGGCTTTGAAAAAATCCGGGAACGCATTATAGAATATGATGGGGTGATTCTATTCGACCTTCATGCCAGAAAGCGAAACCATCTGCTTAAGTTCTGTTATGACCAGGGGATTCGCACCTATACCACGCCTAAGATTTCAGATATTATCTTGATGCATGCGGAAATCTTACACCTCTTTGATACACCGCTTTTGCTTTCCAGAAACTTTGGTTTAACTGTTGAGCAAAAATTAATAAAGAGAATGGTTGACATTGTTTTTTCCGGAGCATTTCTGATTATTGCCAGCCCATTTATGCTGCTGACAGCTGTTGCTGTAAAAGTATATGACCGGGGTCCGGCACTATTCAAACAAAAGCGAGTGACAGCCGGCGGCAAAGAGTTTTACGTGTACAAGTTCCGCAGTATGATAGTGGATGCGGAAAAGAACGGCGTTGCTGTGTTGGCAAAGCGTAATGACAGCAGAATCACGCCAGTTGGAAAGTTTATCCGGACGACCCGCCTGGACGAGCTGCCGCAGTTGTGGAATGTGCTGAAGGGTGATATGAGTTTGATCGGTCCCCGGCCAGAACGTCCGGAACTGATTGAGAAGTATAAGGTAACGATGCCGGAATTCACCTATCGGTTGAAGGTAAAAGCCGGTCTTACCGGTTATGCTCAAGTATATGGAAAATACAACACCACTGCCTACGACAAACTAAAACTGGATTTGATGTATATTGAAAATTATTCACTGCTAATGGATATCCGAATCATTTTCCAGACCATAAAGGTAGTGTTCATGCCAGAGAGTACCGAGGGTGTGGAAGAGAAAGCACCAAATTTTGAAAATAAAAAGCAAAAATGATATAAATGATAAATAAAGGATGAAAAAATGAAGAGATTTTTTGAAGATACAAGAAACTATTTTCACTATGTAATACATTCGGCAAAATCAGAACTGAAAGCAGAAGTAGCCGGTTCTTATCTGAACTGGATCTGGTGGGTTTTAGATCCCTTATGCTTTATGTTGATTTATGCATTTATCTTTGGTGTTGTTTTTGATGGCAAGGAAAAATATTTCGCTGCATTTATATTTATTGGCTTGACCTGCTGGAACTTTTTCAATAAGTGTATACAAAGCAGTGTTCGGATGGTAAAAAATAATAAAGCTATTATTGATAAGGTTTATGTGCCTAAGTTTGTTTTGGCATATACACGGATGGGTATCGATGGGTTTAAAATGCTGATATCTTTTGGCATCATCGTCGGCATGCTGGTGTTTTTTCGTATTCCGCCGACTTGGAATATTCTATATATCTTGCCCCTGTTACTGCTGCTGATCATTATTACCTTTGCCGGGATGACGATTCTGATGCATTTGGGAGTATTTATTGAAGATATGCATAATATTGTTCAGATTCTGCTGCGATTGTTATTTTACATCACGGGTATTTTTTATTCGGTAGTCAAGCGTCTGCCAGAACCATATGGTCAGTATGCCCTGAAATTAAATCCCATAGCATTTATATTGAATGGCATGAGGGACTGCCTTTTATATGGCAGGGCTCCGAATGTAAAACTGATGTTAGTATGGATGGTGATCGGTATCACAGTTGCAGCTATCGGAGTACGAATTATCTACAAATACGAAAATGGATATGTGAAGGTGATCTAATATGCAGGAAAATGCAATTGAAGTAAAGGGTTTGTGTGTCAATTATCGCTGTTTAAAGTCTTTTTCGGTAAAGAAGAGCTTCTTTAAGCTGAGAAAAACTAAAGTTGAAATACATGAAGCTGTTAAGAATGTTACGTTCAATGTCCCCAAAGGGGGAATCATGGGTATTGTTGGCAAGAATGGAAGTGGAAAATCCACTTTGCTGCGGGCTTTAGCCGGAATTTTTTCAGCGGATTCAGGAACTGTGAACTTGCATGGCAATTCTATTTCACTTCTGGCTATCGGTGTAGGTTTCCAGAAAGCGCTGAGTGGACGGGAGAATATCTACTTATCCGGAATGCTGCTGGGTTTTAGCCGGGAGGAAATTGACAGCAAGTTAGCTGAAATTATTGCTTTTGCCGGACTGGGGAAATTTATCAATATGCCGGTTAAAACTTATTCCAGTGGTATGTATTCCAAGTTGGCTTTTTCGATTACGGCTATTTTAGAAACAGATATTATTCTGATTGACGAAGTACTAAGTGTAGGTGATGCCAAATTCAAGAAAAAAAGTTATGCTAAGATGCAGGAATTGATTTTCGACAATGACCGAACGGTAGTAATTGTATCCCATAGTTCAGAGACAATCCGTAATCTGTGCAATACAGTTATGTGGCTTCATGATGGAGCGATCAAAATGATCGGCGACGCCAATACTGTTATGGATGAATACGATAAATTTATGAAGTGACAAAAGCGTTTTCATGAATCTGCGCTGGGAATCTCCCGGTATGCAGATTCCCAGCGTAGATATCAAACAGGGGAGGATATTATGTTAAGAAAGTACAAATGGATTCTGATGAGCATTGCTTTTGCGTGGGTGCTTTTCGGAAAAACAGATGTAGAAGCGGCCACCCGAATCCATTATATCGGTCTGCATGAGTCCACTGATGCAATTCTTTTGGAGTCCGACGGGCACTTTGGATTGGTTGATTCAGGCGAGGACTGGGATTATCCCGACGGCACTGATCCCTTATATACATACCGCAAGGGCATAGCTACTGCAGTTGGGTTTGAGCAACAGGTTATCTACTATATGAAGTCAGTAGGGGTCACCCCCCAGAATCTGGATTTCTATATTGGTACTCATGCCCATAGTGACCATATTGGCAGTGGTGATGAGATAGTAACATATTTCAAACCAAAGACATTATATCTGAAAAAATATTCCGATTCCAATATAACCAACAAAAACAGGCTATGGGATAATCTTTACGTATATAATAATTTGTTGAGCGCGGCTAAAAAAGTGGGGACAAAATGTGTACAGAATCTGAGCGAAGGAATGCAGATCAAACTGGGCAGCAGTATGACCTTAACACTATACAATACAAAAGTGCAAAAAAATATTAACGATGAAAATGAAAACAGTATTATCATTAAGGTTAATGCATATAGTCAAAGGACTCTTTTAACCGCAGATATGGAGTCAAGCACTGCCAGAACCTTGATCGCACAAGGGAAAATTGGCAAAACAGATATCCTAAAAGTGCCTCATCATGGATATGTGGCTAACAATCCCAGCGATATTCTGCGTGTGTTTGCACCAAAGACAGCCATTGTAACTGGTTCAATTGGGAATTTTTCAGCCAGTACGCTGAATACTTTCAATAGCATGGGTACTACTATCCGGAGCACTGTTGGCGATGCAGCAGCAGTCGTCACCAAATTTTCTTATGCCGGTACTTCGGTAGAGACGAAGAAGATAGCTAAGGGGTGGTTGTATTATAACAAATCGTGGTCCTATCATGATGAAAATGGAAGGGTTACCACCGGATGGAAACTGATTGATAATTGCTGGTATTGGTTTGACAAAACCGGCAAGATGAAGACTGGCTGGCTCACTTCCAATGGCCGTCGTTACTATCTGGCACCCAAAGGAACCAAAGGTTACAAGGAGGGTCAGATGGTAAGCGGATGGAATGTAATTGGTTCCCAGACTTATTATTTCAAAGCTGGATCAGGTGAGATGTTAACCGGTTGGCGAACGATCAATAACAAGAATTATTATTTTAAAAAGACGGGTAATACCGGCATAAAAGGCCGAATGCTGACCGGATTCAAGAAGATTGGGAATAACATCTATTACTTTAAGAAAACCGGCGCAGTTAAGACGAAAGGTCAGGTGCTGACCGGTTGGCTGACTTATAATGGTAAGCAGTTTTATGCAGCGAAGAGCGGGCGCCTGGGATCGAAAGGCCGGGTTTTGACCGGTTGGCTGAAAGTGAATAATAAGTATTACTATCTTAAGACTACCGGAGGTGCCGGTACCAAAGGCCAGGTCCTGACCGGTTGGCAAACGGTGAACAAACAGAGCTACTATTTCAAAAAGTCGGGAAGTGCCGGCACCAAAGGTCGAATGCTGACCGGCTGGCAGACCCTTGGCGGTGAGAATTTTTATTTCAAAAAGTCGGGAAGTGTCGGTACCAAAGGTCGGATGCTGACTGGCTGGCGAACTCTCAATAATAAGAAATACTATTTTAAGAAAACCGGGGATACCGGTCAAAAAGGAAAAGCGTTGACCGGCTGGCGTCAGCTTGCTGGCAAAGGATATTACTTCCAGAAGACCGGCAGTACAGGAACCAAGGGGAAAATGTTGACCGGTTGGACAACATTTGATGATTACCAGTATTACTTAAGCGCCGGCGGTACTTTAATGGATGTACAGCTAAATATCGCTGACAGTCAGAAAAAGTGGAGCGGATTTAAGTATAATTATCAGTATAATACAGCAAAACCAGGTGAAAAGAATATCGGTTTCCTGGCGCTGCAGCTGAAAAATGCCAGTGCTGCGGGTGATATCAGCTATCAGACCTATTCAGATGATGAAGGTTGGGAAACAATACGTAAAAACGGTGCGGCCAGCGGAAATGGCAATGCAATTCAAGCCATTAAGATAACGCTGAGCGGAACTTTGTCAAAGACTGCGGATATATATTATCGCGTATACCTGGTGGACTATGGCTGGCTGGATTGGGCGAAAAACGGCACAAGTGCCGGAACTGAAAAATATAACTATAATATTGGAGCCATTCAGATCCAGTTAAGAAACAAGACATCGTCACCGACCATCACGGGAAGTGCATTCTTAGATGAAGAGGCAGATACGTCGGATAAACAGGAGCTTTTGGAGCTGGTTGATGAGGTGTATAAGTTGAATTCTCAGGATTATACCAGTGAGTCCTGGGCGGAAGTCGAAAAGGCCCTCGCTCAGGCAGAAGAAGTATTAGGTAAAATCATTACTAAGGATGATCAGGAGGTGGTAAATGAAGCAGTTGAGCAGCTGGAAACGGCGGTTGAGCAGCTCCAGAAGGCAGCAGCAGAGGAAGCAGATGATGGTAATGTAACAGATTCAGGTATACCAGAAGATGAGCCCGGGGAAACACAATCACCGACAGAGACACCAGATGAACCCACGGCAACGCCGGTACCGGAAGTAACGACAGATGCTGATCCGGAAGGGGATGAAGATTCATCGGAAGATTTAACCAAAGAGACTGACATCCCGCAGGAACAGGATGTACTATACGTAACACCATAAAAGATTGGTGGTGCAGCAGACTCTTAGAGAGATGTACATTCATATGGAATATAAATTAAAAGGTAAGGGATTATGAGAACTAAAAAATATTTCAGTGTGGTGGCAGCAGTCCTGATAGCACTGTTGTTACCCCAGACAATACTGGCAGAAGTTAACAATGACGCAACCTATACGATTGCGACCAACGAAATAAAAAACTGGCCCCAGGGACCGGATGTCTATTCTGACACCGCTGTTTTAATGGAAGTTGATACCGGCGAAATACTTTATAATAAGGGGATGGATGAAACACGCTATCCTGCCAGCATTACTAAAATCATGACCACATTGCTGGCCCTTGAGAATTCGGACATGGATCAGGAAGTGATATTTACGGCCACCGGTCTGGAACATATCTGGGAAGGAACCAACCTGCAGATGCAGGAAGGTGAGGTTCTGACGATGGAACAATGTCTCTATGCGATAATGATCAAATCGGCTAATGAAGTGGCAGACCAGGTAGCAGAGACAGTTGGCAAAACCCGAACAGAGTTTATCGCGATGATGAATCAAAAGGCAGCAGATCTGGGCTGTAAGAATACTCATTTTAACAACCCCAGCGGTTTGCCTGACCCACAACACTGGACAACAGCGTATGATATGGCGTTGATTTTTGGCGAGGCACTTAAAAACGAAGAGTTTTGTAAGATTATAAGTACCCTGGAATATACCATTCCGGCTACGAATCTGACCGATACACCGCGGGTACTGGGTTCTCACCACGCGCTGCTGGTGCCAACTGCGCCGGAGTATTATGAAGGATGTCTGGGCGGTAAAACCGGTGTTACAGATGAAGCCGGGAATACCCTGGTAACCGGTGTCAAAAAGAATGATACTACATATATTGCGGTAGTAATGCGAGCTGATTCGGGACAGGTGTGTGCGGATTCCAGAGCGCTGTTTGATTATGGATATAACAGTTTTGAAAAGCTGACAGTAAAAGGTAAAGAAATTATCGTTCCCAAGGGCATTAAGGAAGCTGACTTAAAATGGGAAGAGGAAAAGGCTGATACTGAAACGGTATTTAACTATTATTATAGTGATTACCTTCTTGACAGTTTTTCCCTTTCAGCAGAAGAAGTGCAAAAGCTGGCTGCTGACGATAGTCAGGAGACAGAGGATATAACAGAAAATGAAGCCCAACTGGAAGACCAGGACAGTGATGAACAAAGCCAGGTTAACGAGGATTCAAGTGAAGAGATAAGTGAAGGGCTGAAGAAAAAGTATCAGACTATTATTATTGTCCTTGGCGGGTTAATTCTCTTAAGTGCTGTTTTAATTATTATCAGCGTTTATATGAATCGTAAGAAGCGGAGAAAAAGAAGAAGATAATAAGGAAAGTGATATACCCCAATACATATTCGCAGAGCCGTATTTTTGCGGTTCTGTGAAGGTCTTGGGTTTTTTACATTTCTTGATGCCAGGAAGAGTAGAGGACGCTAAATGTATAAAGAATACGAACCGGAGGTACTTAAAAAACTACAGAATATTGAGCTGGATATGCTTAAGGACTTTGACAAGTTGTGTACAGAGCATAACATCGATTATTTTTTATGCGGTGGGACTCTTTTGGGGGCGGTGCGCCATGGTGGGTTCATTCCCTGGGATGATGATATTGATATTGGCATGACAAGGGTACATTATGACCGCTTTTTGGATGTGGCAAAGTATGAATATGCTGACCGGTACGATTTGATCAATGCGCAGCTGAATCCGGCTTTTCCATGTATGTTTACCAAATGGTATAAGAAAGGAACAACATTCCGTGATGAGGATGCGATAACTACCGGTTATAATGCCGGTATTGCAATTGATATTTTTTGTTTTGATAATGTCTGGGATGATAACAAAATGCTGCGTAAGCAGGCCATGCGGGGCTGGATTTTTAATAAGCTCTTTGTTCTGAGAAAGATTTCCCGGCCAACGATTCTGACTGGGGGAGTAAAGGGAAAAATTGCTATGGCAGTTTCACGGATCGCCCACTATCTTTTGAAGGGAATGGCAATATCGCCGCACCGGCTTTACCAACAGGCAAATCAGGCAGCTTTATGCTGCCGGGATCTGAGCACCAGGCGGGCAGCATATCTGTTTGACCAGTCACCTTATATTAATATGATGAGGATGGTGGATATCTATCCCACCCGGTTTATGGAATTTGAGGGAGTTCAGCTGCGTGTTCCCAATCATCCGGAGGCATATTTGAAAGTACAGTATGGAAATGATTATATGACACTTCCGCCGGAGGATAAAAGGCATAACCATCCGCCGATGGAGTTGGATTTTGGTTCAGGAGAAGGATAATACCAATTATGATAAGCAGAATTTTCATGCCGCCCGGCGGCAATACAACCTCTAAAACTTATCTGTGGACGATTATTGCCGGGATGACATATGCGGGCAGCTCTTTTGTTATGTCGATGGCAACTTCGAAGATGCTGGGCGCTTATGCTGCCGGAATTTTGACCATTGCCATGTCGATTGGTAATCAGCTGATTACCGTCGGATATTATAACGTGAGAGCCTTCCAAGTGTCGGATGTGCTGGAAAAATACAAATTTTCCGATTATTGTGCGGTCAGAATCCTGACGATTGCAGCTATGCTGGTTGCCGGAGGGATATGGATTGTTGTTGGTGATTATCCGAAGGAGAAGGCGATGGCAATTGGTCTGATGGTGCTGTTTAAGGCAGGGGAGGCTTTGTCGGACCTTTTTGAAGGACGCTATCAGCAGAAAGAGCGGTATGATGTGACCTGCCGCGGAGTGTTTGTAAAAACGATGGTTTTTCTTCTGGGATTTATTATCACTATGGCTGTTACAGGCAACCTCCTGGTTTCGCTTAGCGTCCTGACCGGTGCATATTTGCTGTCGCTTTTTATCATCGATGGCAGTCTGGTAAAGCACTTTGGTGGTTTTCGTCCGGCTTTTCACTGGCGCAGGCAGTTGGCGCTGCTGCTGGCATGCCTGCCGCTGTTTGTCAATTCTTTTTTAACCACCTATGTTCTCAATGCTTCCAAATATGCCATTGATACTTATTACAGCGAAGAGTTTTTGGGAATGTTCAATGCCTTGTATATGATGGCATTTGTCATCAATTTATTTGCTTCTTTTGGTCTGAAGCCGATGATTTCCACGCTGTCCGTCAGATATGCGAAAGGTGATCAAAAAGGTTTTGCAACGATTATGAAGCAGCAGTTTTTGCTGATCGCATCCATCACGCTGGTGTGTATTGGCGGAGCCTACTTCATGGGGGTACCGGTGCTTTCCCGGCTGTTTGGCATTGATCTTAGCCCTTACCGGCTGGCCCTTTGCACTATACTGCTGGGGGGTGGTTTTAATGCTTTATTCCAACTCTTGCAGTATGGTATTGTAATCATGCGGCACCAGTATAGTACCCTGGTGGGCTGTGGGCTGGCAGCAATTTTTACTGCTGTGGTCACACCAATACTGACAAAGGCATATGCCGTCAATGGAGCTGCCGCAGGCTATTTGTGCTCGATGGCGATGATGGCACTGGTCTTTTTGGTTTTCTTTATTTATTATTCTCGGAAGCAATGAGAAAAGAAAGGTTTGAATATGGCAAAGAAAATATGTATTTTTTCCTCCCATTACTTTCCCTATCTGGGAGGCGTTGAGAGCTATACATATAACCTGGCAAAGGGGTTAATGAAAAAGGGAGATAAGGTTGTAATTGTTACGTCTAATGATATGAGACTTAAGGCTTATGAGAAGGTTGACGGGATTCCGGTCTTTAGGATGCCGTGCTTTAATCTGCTGGCAGGCCGCTTTCCCGTATCAAAGCCAAATAAAGAGTATATCCGGCTGCATCAAAAGCTAATGCAGGTTTCCTTTGACCTGGTCATTGTAAACACCAGATTTTACCTGCATTCAGTGTATGGAATATGTTTCGCCCGAAAACAGAAAACAAAATGCATTGTGCTGGATCATGGTACCAGCCACATGACCATCGGCAATCCTTTTTGGGACCGCGTTGGCAGCTGGTATGAACACGGGATTACTGCAGCAGAAAAATATCTGTGCAAAGATTTTTATGGTGTATCCTCCGATTGCTGTGGATGGCTTAGCCATTTCAACATTACTGCTAAAGGAACCATCTACAATGCGGTTGATATGGACAAAATGCAAGCTCTTTTACAAAACCCGGTAAAAGACTTCCGCAAGGAATATCACATCCCAGACGATGGGATTGTCGTTACCTATACCGGTCGTCTACTTAAAGAAAAGGGTATTCTGAACCTGATCAAAGCAGTAACACAGTACCGGGGGAGCCAAAAACTATATCTGATGATTGCCGGCGACGGTGAAGAGCTGCAGCAAGTCCAAAGCCAGGCCAGTGACCGGGTAATCCCACTGGGACGCCTTTCCTTTGAGGGTGTAACAGCGCTTTTAGGGCAGACAGATATCTATTGTCTGCCAACAGATTATCCGGAAGGATTCCCCACCTCGGTACTGGAGGCAGCAGCAGCCCAGTGCTTTATAATTACAACCACCCGCGGCGGTTCCAAGGAATTGATTCTGGATGACAGCTATGGTATGATTATGGAAAACAATCAAACAAATACCATTAAAGCTGCCCTGGAAGATACGGCCGATAAGACAGAGTACCGAAAAAAGGCAGCAAGGCGGGCGAAGGATCGGCTGCTTAAGAATTTTACATGGGAGATTATTGCAGAACAGGTACATAATCTGTAACGATACTTGTGTACTGTACCGTTGATATCAACGGTACAAGTACACTTGGGGAGAGTATATAATGAAAAAACTAATTATTATTCCGGCCTATAATGAGAGCGAGAGTATTGAACGAACGGTGCGGGATATTCAGGAACATGCAAAAGACTTTGATTACATTGTTATCAATGACTGCTCAACCGACCGAACCCTGGAAATCTGCCGGGAACAGGGCATTCCGGTAATCAGCCTGCCCATTAATATGGGCATCGGCGGTGCGGTTCAGACTGGTTATCTGTACGCATATCGTAATGGCTATGATATGGCAGTACAGGTAGACGGAGACGGACAGCATGACCCGGCATTTCTGACACAAATGGCAGATTATCTGGAAAAGCATCAACTGGATATGGTGATTGGATCCCGATTTATTGAAAAAGAGGGATTTCAGTCTTCGGTGATTCGGAGGGTGGGAATTCGTTATTTCTCAGGCTTAATTCGTATCCTGACGGGGCAGACCATTACTGATCCGACTTCGGGGCTGCGCATGGTGGGGAGAGATGTGATCAAGCTTTTTTCTGAAAGATATCCTAATGATTATCCGGAACCGGAGAGTGTTACGGCGATTCTGCGGCGAGGTAAAAGGGTGGAAGAGATACCGGTGGTGATGCGGGAGCGTTCTGGTGGGATTTCTTCGATATCGATGCAGAAGTCGGTTTATTATATGGTTAAAGTGAGTCTGGCGATTTTGATTGAGAGGATTCGTAGTGAATAGGGTGAGTTTTGAATTGGTGGGGCGGACGCGTCAGAGGGGCATGAGATATCTCCCGAAAACGCGGCAAAAGACAAAAAGGAGTTAAAGATGAATATCAGAATACAGATTATTGTGGTAGCCATAGTTGTAGCAGCATTGGTTGGCCTGATTAATTTAATTCGCAGAAATAAGCTACAGCTGAAATATGCATTGCTGTGGTTTGGATTAGGGATCGGCATATGTGTTTTTGCCTGCTTTCCCGGCTTGACATCTTATCTGGCGGGGGTTATGGGGATTTATACACCGATCAATATGCTGTTTTTTGCCGGCTTTTGTTTTTCGCTGGCGATAATCTTTTCTCTTAGTGTGGCGATATCAAGGCTTTCAGAGCGGGTCAAGAAGCTTTCGCAGGAGATTGCATTGTTAAAGGGTACCGGCGGGGACGAGGAAGAAAACACGTTAACAGAAGGGGAATAAGCAGGGGAGAACGATGGACGGGAAAAAGAAGAAGTATATTAAGACAGGGTTGCATTGCCTGGTGATTTTTCTGGCGTTACTAAGTATTTTTTACTTTTTGAAGGCAAAATATATTAATGAAGGGGCAGAATCTTTTACATGGGATGATATTGCAGCGGAAAGTACACGAAGTGAGAATTATACCTTTACAGAAAAGACGGGAGAACTATCCCAAACGTTTGAGTGTACTACAGATACTTTATGGGGAATAAGATTGCGGTTTGAACGGCATCAGAATCATCGGTCAGGAACAGTGGAATTTGTTGTGGAAGACAGCCAAGAGGGGATTGTCTGTCAGACGGTAATGCCGGTCAGTAGTCTGGACAATGATGAACCTTTTGTCTTGCTTTTTGATCATCTTGAGGAAGGAACCAGGGGAAAGACTTTTGTACTTCGGATTAAGGTTGCTGATCTGAATCCGGAAGATAAGCTGATGGTTTCGACCAGCAGTAAGTGGGTATTTACACCCAGCTCACTAACTGACAGTTCGAAAGAGCAAAAAGGAAACTTACAGATGGGGCAGATCTATGGTCAATATAGCAGTTTGGGGAAACTTTTCCGGGTATTTGCACTGGCAGTGACGATTGCGGTATATGGCTTGTATTTCTGTTTGTTTATCAAGAAGGTAAGACTGGAGTGGGTATTTACAGGTGCGGTGTTGTTTACCGGGATGATCTATGTGATTCTGATGAAGCCTGGAATCATACCGGATGAGGCGGCGCATTATCGCAGTGCTTATGCCTATTCCAATATGGTTTTAGGTGAAGGCAATGGATTGAATGATCCGGTGGTAATGAGGGATGAGGATGTCAGTTTTTATAGACGGATGGCAAGAGCGGTTCCGGATCCTTTTGAATATCAGCGAATGTTAAGTGAGTTTGGGCGAAGTGCGAGCAGTACCGAGATGCGGGAGATTGATAAAAGTCCGGTTCAGGCGCCTGGTTTTTTGTATTTTTCTGGTGCTGTTGGTATTACCATCGGACGTTTGTTTAATCTGAATGCTTTGACGGTGTTTTATCTGGGGCGAATTGTTAATCTGCTGGTGTTTGTCGGGATGGTATATTGGGCGATGAAGAAGATGCCATTTTATAAAATGAGTGTGTTTGCAATCATTATGTTACCGATGACGGCGCAGTTAATGGGTTCTTATTCTTATGATATGGTTATTATTGGTCTGGCGCTTATGTTGGTAGCGGCTATCCTGGATTATGCTTATGGGCAGGCGAAGGGGGCGAAGGATCTGATTGTTATTGCCGTGCTTAGTATTTTATTGGGATGCAGTAAGGCGGGGGCTTATATTCCGCTTTGTGCTTTGGTGTGGCTGATTCCGCAGAAGAAGTTTGCGACGAAGAAAAACTGGCTGTTGTTTATGGGAGGAACGCTCCTTGGTACGGTGCTGGTGTGTATATTGGTCAGTATGGGACAGGTGTCGTCTTCGATTGGTGCCAACCGACAGGTGATTGCGGATGTAGCGGAAGCGGGTTATACTATTGGTTGGGTATTCCAGAATCCGAAGGAGTTCATTTTGCTGTTGCTGAATACTGTTTATGAGGAGGGGGACTTTATCTTTGGTTCTCTGATTGGTAAGGATTTGGGGTGGTTTAATTATCCGGTCCAGATGGTGGTGGTAATAGGATTTTTACTTGTTTTTCTGCTTAGTGCGATACATGTATCAGGAGGAGAGAACGGTATAGTAGTAAGAGGGAGGGCGAAAATCGGTGTTCTGACTGGGATTGTTATTAGTGGGGGAATTATTGCTGCAGCGATGTTGTTGTCCTGGACATTACTTAGCAGTAAGTCTATCCAGGGGATTCAGGGGCGGTATTTTATACCACTGCTGCTGCCGTTGGTTTTGTGTTTGAAGAATCATACGTTGGTGTTGAAACGATCGATCGATCGGGGGTTGGTTTTTACGCTTGGGTGGCTGCAGGTGCTGACGTGGGTTAATGTATTGATCACGCCGTTGTCTAAGCTGTTGGAGGGATAACGGAGAAGTTTGAGAGTTGCAGCGGTTACTGTTCACTCCCCAACTATCCCGCGAGGTGTTTTCAGGCATTTATGCCTGAAAATCCCGAGAGTTGTCGGTGCGAAATGCTGTAAACAGCATTTCTGTGCATCGCGTAGCGTGTTACTGGTCACGGAGTGAACAGTAACTTACAGCGAGATTGGTTGTAGAAAATGGCGGAACAGGCTTTTGACACTTGAAACATTAGATGGTATAATATTATCGCGACTAAAGTGGAAAAAGATGGAGGGTAAACCTTGAAAACGTATCTTGTAACAGGAGGAGCTGGTTTTATCGGTTCTAATTATATTCATTACATGTTTGAGAAATATGGGGATGATATTAGGATTATTAATGTGGACAAACTGACTTATGCAGGTAATCTGGAGAATCTGAAAAGCGTGGAAGATAAAGAGAACTACGTGTTTGTGAAGGCGGATATCTGTGACAGTGAAGCGATTCAGAAGGTTTTCGATGAGAATGATATTGACCGGGTGGTGCATTTTGCAGCTGAGAGTCATGTAGATAGAAGTATTCGTAATCCGGAAGTGTTTGTACAGACTAATGTTCTGGGGACACTTGTAATGCTGAATGCGGCGAAGGCGGCATGGGAATTACCGGATGGCAGTTTCAAAGCGGGGAAGAAATTCCTTCATGTTTCAACTGATGAGGTTTATGGTTCTTTAGAAGCGGAGGGTGAGTATTTCTACGAGACTACACCGTACGATCCTCATAGTCCGTATTCGGCAAGTAAGGCATCGTCGGATATGCTGGTAAAGTCTTATATGGATACTTATCAGTTTCCGGCGAATATTACCAATTGCAGCAATAATTACGGACCGTATCAGTTTCCGGAAAAACTGATCCCGCTGATTATCAACAATGCTCTTCAGGGTAAGAAGCTGCCGGTTTATGGTGATGGAAAGAATGTTCGCGACTGGCTGTATGTGAGGGATCATGCGAAAGGCATTGATATGGTCCAGGAGCAGGGCAGGCTGTTTGAAACATATAATATTGGTGGTCATAATGAGAAGCAGAATATCCGGATTATTTACATTATTCTGGATACTCTAAGAGATATGCTGCCGGATAATGATTCAAGAAAGGTGCATATTAATGAAGAGCTGATCACATATGTGGAGGATCGAAAGGGGCATGACAGACGATATGCAATTGCTCCGGATAAGATTAAAAAGGAGATTGGGTGGTATCCGGAGACGATGTTTGAAGAGGGGATTCGCCTGACGATCCAGTGGTTTTTTGAGAATGAAGATTGGATGAAGCATGTGACTAGTGGAGATTATCAGAAATATTATGATGAAATGTATCAGTAGGAATGGGGGGACAGCAGTATCCGGAAGGTGCTGCTGGTTTTCGCGTTTGTTTTGTGGGTGGGGGAGCAAGGGGCAAAAGCCCATTTGGCCGGAAGGTATTTGAATATTCTGGCGGGCTTCGTCGCATCGAATCACTAAGATGCTGAAAATTTGCTAAAAACGCTTCCAGAAAAGATAAACTCGCTGCGCTCAGACAGTATCTTTTCTGGAAGCAACGCAAATTTCCACCATCTAAGTGATTCTGATACTCCTGCAGATGCCAGAATATTCAAATACCTTCCGGCCAAATGGGCTTTTGCCCCTTGCCGCTTTCGCAGGTAGGTTATTGAGGGCGGGAGAGTTGGTGGATGAATTGTAGGATGAGAACAAAATTATAGGAGGAGAATGTATATGAAAGGGATTATTTTAGCGGGTGGTGCGGGGACTAGATTGTATCCGTTGACAAAAGCTATTTCTAAGCAGATTATGCCGGTGTATGATAAGCCGATGATTTATTACCCGTTATCAACCCTAATGCTGGCGGGGATTCGGGAGATTTTGATCATTTCTACGCCGAGGGATTTGCCTGTGTTTGAGGAATTGTTGGGGACGGGTGAGCAGTTAGGACTTGAGATGTCATATGCGGTACAGGAATATCCGAGAGGGCTGGCGGATGCTTTTATTATTGGTGAGGAATTTATTGGTGATGATAATGTGGCATTGGTGCTGGGGGATAATATTTTTTATGGGCAGAGCTTTTCAAAAGTGTTGTTGTCTACGGCAGCCAGAAAAAAGGGAGCTACTATTTTTGGATATTATGTAAGGGATCCGAGGGAATATGGCGTTGTGGAATTTGATGAAGAAGGGAATGCTTTGTCGATTGAGGAGAAGCCGGAGCATCCAAAGTCTAATTATGCAGTGCCGGGGCTTTATTTCTATGATAATGATGTGGTGGAGATTGCGAAAAATGTAAAACCATCGGATCGCGGTGAAATTGAGATCACCAGTGTGAATAATGAGTATCTGAATCGAGGAACACTGAAGGTAGAGACTCTTGGCAGAGGTTTTGCCTGGCTGGATACGGGGAGTCACGATTCTTTGTTGGAAGCAGCTGATTTTGTGGCGGCATTTCAGAAGAGACAGGGATTGTATATTTCCTGTATTGAGGAGATTGCTTATAAAAGAGGGTTTATTACCAAAGAGCGTCTGATTGAGTTAGCACAGCCGCTTTTGAAGACGGAGTATGGACAATATTTAATAGATGTAGCCGAAGGGCTGTAGGAGGATTGGGCAGCATGGGAAAGATAACAGTAGAGACATGTGAGATAGAGGGATTGAAGGTAATTACCCCAACTGTTTTTGGGGATGACCGGGGATACTTTATGGAGACTTATAATGCCAATGATTTTAAGGAAGCCGGAATTGATGTGGAATTTGTCCAGGATAATCAATCAAGTTCTAAGAAAGGTGTACTGAGGGGACTTCATTTTCAGATTGATTACCCGCAGGATAAGCTGGTGCGGGTGGTAAGCGGGGAAGTATTTGATGTGGCAGTGGACTTAAGACCAGGCTCAAAAACTTACGGAAAGTGGTTTGGCGTTGTTCTGTCAGCAGAGAATAAAAAGCAGTTCTTTATTCCGGAGGATTTTGCTCATGGTTTCCTGGTGTTATCTGAAAGTGCTGAGTTTTCTTACAAATGTGGTGACTTTTATCACGGTAATGATGAGGGTGGGCTGCTGTGGAATGATTCGGATATCGGAATTGAATGGCCGATACCGGATGGAATGGAATTAATTATCTCCGAGAAAGACCAGAACTGGGGATCTTTTAAGGAATTAACGAAATAGGCAGGTGGAATACTATGTTAAAAAAAATCTTTTCGCTGCCGCTGGAACTGTATCAGAACCGAAAGTTGATTTTTACGTTGGCAAAGAATGATTTTAAGACCAAATATGCCGGTTCCTATCTGGGGATTGTATGGGCGTTTATTCAGCCCATTGTTACCGTGATGGTATACTGGTTTGTATTTGGGTTATTGAGAAAGAATGATCAGGCTGAGTTGGGGGTTCCTTTTGTATTATGGTTAATCGCCGGACTGGTTCCCTGGTTCTTTATACAGGAAGCATTGGTAAATGGGACAAATGCACTGTTGGAATATAATTACCTGGTGAAGAAGGTGGTCTTTAAGATCAGCATCCTGCCGATGGTGAAGGTTATATCCGCATTATTTGTCCATGTGTTTTTTGTATGCTTTATTCTGGTGCTGTATGCAATCAAAGGGTATTATCCGGATTTGTATACGCTGCAGCTGGTTTACTATAGTTTTTGTGCTTTTATATTTATTCTGGCTTTATCTTATCTGACCAGTTCAGTGGTCATCTTTTTTAGAGATTTGACTCAGATTATTAATATTATTCTTCAGGTAGGTGTCTGGATGACACCGATTATGTGGAGTTTTTCAGATCTTGGATTGGAAGAAGGCGGTATCATTAGTACTATTTTAAAATTAAATCCCCTATTTTATATTGTGAATGGCTATCGTGATGCATTGATCGAAAAAGTATGGTTTTGGTCTCATGGAACATTGACACTTTATTTTTGGGGAATTACGCTGGTGTTATTTGTACTCGGCGGAAGCTTATTCAAGAAACTAAAGATTCATTTTGCGGATGTGCTGTAATTACCATTGATATTTAATTAATCGTGCTGAATATATTGTCACTCTGCAAGGCGGAGGAGGAAGTCGCAGCGGTGGCCTGCGGCGACCGACAACATATTTGAATTATGCACGAATGGAGGAAATCATGAACGACATTGCAATCAGTGTGGAAAACCTGAGCAAAATGTACAAACTATATAACAAACCTTCTGACCGCTTAAAAGAGACATTGGGAATGAAAGTAAATGCAAAAGAGCATTATGCTTTGAATCATGTCAGCTTTCAAGTGACAAAAGGAGAGACCGTGGGTATTATCGGAACTAATGGATCGGGTAAATCTACGGTTCTGAAGATTATCACCGGTGTGTTGAACCCATCGGGAGGGAATCTTACCGTTAATGGCCGGATTTCAGCCCTGTTGGAGTTGGGAGCGGGGTTCAATATGGAGTATTCCGGTCTTGAAAATGTATATCTCAACGGGACTATGATTGGATTTACCCGGGAAGAAATCGATGCCAAAATGGATGCTATCTTAAGCTTCGCAGATATCGGCGACTTTATTCACCAGCCGGTCAAGACCTATTCCAGTGGTATGTTTGTACGGCTGGCATTTGCGGTAGCGATTAATATCGAGCCGGAAATCTTAATTGTGGATGAGGCTCTTTCGGTGGGGGATGTATTTTTCCAGGCAAAGTGTTATCGTAAATTTGAAGAATTTAAGAAAATGGGTAAAACCATTTTATTCGTTAGTCACGACCTGGGTAGTATCAGCAAATATTGTGACCGGGTTATACTTCTGAATCGAGGGAATAAATTGGATGAAGGCGAGCCGAAGCAGATGGTTGACCTTTATAAAAAGCTGCTGGTGAGGCAGGAAGAAGGGAACAAACCGGACCAATCGAAAGAAACAGGGCAGGAACTGGAAATCCAGGCTGAAAGAATTCAGCATGGTGAGCGCTGGCGGGATGTGCTGGTGACTAATCCGGAATTACTGGAGTATGGGGAAAAACGTGCCGAGGTTATCGATTTTGCGGTGTTGGATGAGACCGGAATCTGCACCAATACCATCGAAAAGGGCAGACGGTTTACGATTAAAATGAAAGTTGAATTTCACGAAGCGGTTGCGGAGCCAATCTTTGCTTATACCCTTAAAGATTTGAAGGGGACGGAGATTACCGGAACCAATACGATGTACGAATCGGTGGATGTTAAAGCCCAGAAGACTGGGGATATCCGTGAGGTTTCATTTACCCAGAAGATGGATCTGCAGGGTGGAGAATACCTGCTGTCTTTTGGTTGTACCGGATATCGGGATGGTGATTTTCATGTATATCACCGTCTGTATGATGTGTGCAACATTACGGTGGTTTCGGTGAAGAATACCGTTGGTTTCTATGATATGAACTCAGAAGTTGAGGTAGAATAGCTGTGGAAAGGTACGAACAGATGCAGGAGAAGATTGGAAATATTGCCTTGGACTACACCTGTTATCCAGGTGCGGATCTGTATAGCGATGGAAAAATTGAAGATGAACTGCTTGAAATTGCCAAGAGCTATGAAGAAAAGGACTTAAATCAGGTAATTGCCCAGCGCAAAAGCTGGCCGATTTTATATCATTTTTCTCATATCCGGCAGAATATCGTGGAATGGCTGCCGATAACCCGGGCAGACCGTGTGCTGGAGATTGGCTCGGGCTGCGGTGCAATTACGGGAGCATTGGCGAAAAAAGCCCAGTCTGTTACCTGCATTGAGCTTTCGAAAAAACGCAGCTATATTAATGCATACCGCCATCAAAAAGAAGAGAATGTAAATATTCTGGTTGGGAACTTTCAGGATATTGAGGAGAATATAAGTGTACAATATGATTATATCACTTTAATTGGGGTGTTCGAGTATTCAGCCGGATACATCGGAGGAAAAACACCTTATGTGGATATGTTGAAAAAAATCCGGGAACATCTGGCACCGGGGGGCAAAATTGTTATTGCTATTGAAAACCGCCTGGGATTAAAATACTGGGCGGGCTGTACGGAAGACCATGTGGGCGTTTATTTTGAAGGGCTGGAAGGCTATCCTCATACAGAAGGAATTCATACCTTTTCGAAGAAGGAACTGGAGACGGTAATTGAAAGTGCCGGGGATTTCCAGACAGACTTTTACTATCCCTATCCGGACTATAAGTTCCCCCTGGTCATCTACTCGGATGAGTATCTGCCCAAGCGTGGTGAGCTGAATATGAATATCTCCAATTTTGACCGGCAGCGCCTGCAGTTATTTGATGAAACCAAGGTGTATGATACCCTGCTGGATAATGAACTTTTCCCCCAGTACTCCAATTCGTTTCTGGTGACATTAGAAAGGAACTGATACCGTCATGAAGAAGATAATTTATACCAAGTATTCTAATGAGAGAGCGCGGCAGTATGCAATCCGCACCGATATCTTGCAGACGGAAAACGGTGAAAAAGTGGTTCAAAAATCGGCCTGTTATCCCGAGGGGAAGATGCATATTCAGAATATCTTTCGCTGGTATGAGTTGCTTAGTGAGCAATACCGGGATACTCCGATTACTATGAACCACTGCATGAAGACAGAAAACGGAGTAGAACTTCAATATCTGGAAGGATGTACGATGGAAGAGCAGTTGGATATGCTGCTGGCTGATCAGGAATATGAACTGGCGGCCCGAACCATCGACGACTATCTGGCCAGCATTCAAAACTGTCGCGGGAGCCGGGAATTCCAGGTTACACCTGAATTCGCAGCGGTGTTTGGTGAGGTAAAACTGCCGGATGGATTACGAACGGCACCGGTTACTAATATTGATATGGTTTTTGCTAACGTGATCATTAATGACTCATGGAACATAATTGACTATGAATGGACCTTTGATTTTCCCATTCCAATTAATTATGTTTTATACAGAATTCTTCACTACTATGTGGGTATCGGCGACAAGCGCAGTCTGATCGAGGATGCCGAACTATACAGGAAGCTGAATATCAGTCCGGATGAGGTTGCCCAATATGAGAAAATGGAAGCCCATTTTCAAAAAAACATTGAAAAAAATCATGTACCAATCCGTAATCTATACCAGGATATTACGCCAGGAATGTTATCGGTGCATGAATTGATAAACCAGGAGCGGATCAGGCAGCACAATCAGCGAATTCAGATATTTTACACTTCTGAAGAGGATTTCTGCGAGGAAGATTCCCGCTCATATCCAATGATGCAGGGAAAGGCCCGAATTCGCATGGAATTACCCCCAGGGGTTAAGAAGCTGCGTCTTGATCCTGGCGAACAGGCGGGAATTCTGACAGTTAAAACCCTCCGCCTGGATTCTCGGGATGAAGAAATTATGCCATATTTGGCCAATGGACTAAGCCAGGGTCTGGACCGGGTAATCTTTGCGACCTCGGATCCGCAGATTTTACTTCTGGAAGTCCCGGATAATACGGGAATACTGGAAGTGGAGCTGCAGATGGATGCAGCTTCGGCGGGAGCGGTATCAATTATCCGGGATATCAAGGAACGGGAAGATTCCCAGCAGCAGAAGATTCAGAAATTGGAAAGTCTGTTGGCTCAGAAAGAGCAGTTAATTGCAGAAATGGAAGACACAAAGGTCTGGAAGGCATACCGAAAGATCAAGGATGCCGGCAGGAAGGATATGCAATAGATGGAAAAGCTATACTGGAGTATTGATTTTGACGAGATAATCTGTGAAAACCAAATAGAATACTTTATCGAAGGCTGGGCAGCAGCCTGTGATGGGGAGGATATTTCCATCGAGCTTTTGGCAGATGGACGAGAAGAGATTCCCTGCACCATTCAGATTAAAGCGCGCCCGGATGTGCAGCAGACCATTGATCAGGTAACAAAACGTACGGATCTAGGGTTTCGCATCCAGGTGGAGCAGATAGAAGAAATCTGGCAAAAGCACAAAAAGTTAGAACTGTATCTGAGCAGCGGAGAGACAAAAGAATGTGCCTGGAAAAAAGAGACCGGTCAGATTCGTCAAATGTACTGCGATGTAACGTTGGATTATAAGATTGATATTGTGGAACAGATTGATGGCTTGATGACGATTCAAGGCTGGGTGCTGGACCGGTTCCAGGATGAAACGCTGAAGCTGGCGGATGAGGAAGGAAAACCAGTTCCTCATAAAATGATGCGGATTATCCGTACTGATGTTAATAAGGCTCATAATCTGGAAGAAGAGAATCGGCAAAGCGGTTTTCGGGTGCAGATTGTCCGCAAAGAAGTGAAATGCCGTCAGATTCGGCTGCAGCTTTCCAATCAGCTGACAACCAGGGAGTATATAGTTGACCTGAAAAAATTCGACTATGAACATTCCAAGCGGGGCAGGCTGGCGGTAATTCTCTCAGCCCGGCACCGAGATGAGAACCGGGCTTATATCAAAGAGCATGGCATCAAAAAGTTTATATATAAAGTACGGCGGGAGTTGGAACCGGAATATGCTGATTACAATACCTGGCTGAAAGAACATCGGGCAGACAAAAGACAGCTGCGGGAACAGCGCAGACATAAGTTCAGTTATGAGCCGCTGATAAGCGTGGTAATTCCGCTTTATAATACACCGCCGGATTTCTTAAAAGAGATGCTGGATTCTCTTTTGACTCAGACCTATGGGAAGTTAGAATTGTGTCTGGCAGATGGCAGTTCTAGTGATACGGTAAAAAACTTTATCCAGCAGAAATATGGACAGGAAAGCCGGATTGTATATCAGCAGCTGACCGAGAACCTGGGCATATCGATGAATACCAATGCGGCAGTTAAGCTGGCCGCCGGTGAGTTTATCATGCTGGCTGACCATGATGATATAGTAGCACCGGATGCAGTATATGAACTGGTCAAAGCACTGAATGAGAATCCCCGGCTGGACATCCTGTATACCGACGAAGATAAGGTGACCATGGATGGAAAGAAATACTATGGAGCGAATTTTAAATCGGATTTTAATATCGATTTACTGCGAAGTGTCAACTATATCTGCCACATTTTTATGGTACGCAGAACGATTGTGGAAAAAGCCGGTGATTTTCGAAAGGAATTTGACGGGGCACAGGATTATGACTTTATTTTGCGTTGTTGTGAGCAGACCAGCCACATTGGACATATTCCCAAGGCTTTGTATCATTGGCGGGCCCACCCGGATTCCACAGCCGGCAATCCTCAGAGCAAGCAGTATGCCGTTGATGCGGGAAAGCATGCACTAGAGGAGCATTATGCCAGGTTAGGCATAGATGCGGTGGTAGAAAATACCGGAATTTTTGGGATTTACCGAACCATCTTCAAGGTGCAGGGCAATCCCATGGTATCGATAATCATCTTGAATAAAGATCACATCAACGATCTGGATATCTGTATTACCTCGATTGCAGAGAAGAGCACCTATGCGAATTTTGAGATTCTGGTGATTGAAAATAACAGCCAGAAACCGGAAACATTTGCATATTATGAAGAAATTCAGAAAAAGTATCAGCAGGTTCGGGTAATCACCTGGAATGGGGAGTTCAATTTTGCCAGTATCAATAACTATGGTGCTTCCTTTGCGAAGGGGGAATATCTGCTGATGCTGAACAATGATATTGAAGTTATAACTCCTTCCTGGATGGAGGAGATGCTGGGGTATTGCCAGCGCCCGGATGTGGGAATCGTAGGCGCCAAGCTCTATTATCCCGACGACAGCATCCAGCATGCCGGTGTTGTTATTGGTATGGGCGGAATTGCCGGTCATGTGTTATGTAAAGCAGATGGTAAGGAGTATGGTTACAATGCCCGTTTGGTGACTGTTCAGGATATCAGTGCAGTAACGGCGGCCTGCCTGATGATCTCGAAAGCAGATTTTGAAGCGGTCGACGGATTTGACGAGGTATTTACGGTGGCCTTTAACGATATTGATTTTTGCCTGAAGGTACGGGCTATGGACAAACTGGTGGTATTTAACCCTTATGCAGAATTATATCACTATGAATCTAAGTCAAGAGGTGCCGAAGATACACCCAAGAAGCTTGAGCGCTTCCGCAAAGAGGTAAGACGCTTCCAGAAGAATTGGAAAGAGATACTGGAACAGGGAGATCCTTATTATAACCCCAACCTGACCTTGGCAGATGGTGACTGCAGCTTGCGGGGAAGTGCTGAAAAATTAATTTTTGAAAATGAAGAAACCAAAGGACGGTAAGATATGCAGCGAGAGTTGTTTGAAGTAAAAAGAGAACGGTTTCATCTGACCTGGCCGAACGTCTATATATTGCAGGGAAACTGGCCGAAAGAGCACGAGCCGGAAGTGTATCTGGATACACAGAAGATCCAGGCATGCACGATTGAAGATTGGGAGAATACCAGTGCGCTGGAGCGTTTTCAGGATTTGGATCTGATGCAGGGAAAAAAGGTGACGGTAACGGTGACATTACCGGACCGCCTGGAACAGTATAAGCGCCTGAAAATCTATGCCGTGTTGGGAAAAGAACGGATTCTGTGGTTTTCTGTCAAAGCAGCTGGCTTAGCAAAACGGATGGGAAAACCTTTCTATTTTATTGAAGAAGAGAAAGCCAGTGCATTGGCACAAACATGCCGCCTGCGCGGTTGGGTTGCTTTTTCTGAGCCGGTAGAGGTCTGTGTCTATGATGAAGGCGGTAAGAGAATTCCCTGTGACATTCAGCGCAATAACCGGGTGGATGTCGCTCAAATGTTTAAGGAAACAGATATTGATGCAAAATGTGGTTTCTTTATTGAATTGACCAATATAAAAACCAGGGTGGTATATCTGGTGTTTCGCAGTGGGAATGTTAAAGCAGTACATCCAGTGCCAATGCAGACTGTGACAGTATTCAAAAACCGTGTGCAAAAGTATGCCGGGAAAGGCATCCGATACCTGGAAACTCACGGTGTCAAGGCTTTATTCGTGAAGACTGCCGGTAAAGTTGCCGGTATGAAAAAGGCACCGGTTTCTTATTCCAAATGGCTGCCAAAGCATTTGCCGACAAAGGCAGAATTAGACCATCAGAAAACAGTGAAATTTTCTTATCACCCTAAATTCAGCATTGTAGTGCCGCTGTACAAGACGCCGGTGCCCTATCTGGAGCGGCTGATCAGATCGGTAAAAGAGCAGACATATGATAACTGGGAACTTTGTCTTTCGGATGGAAGCGGAGAAAATTCACCGCTTGCAGCGGTACTTGCGAGACACACCGCCGCGGATGATAGAATTCACGTCATTGCCAATGAAAAGGCACTGCGTATATCGGAAAATACTAATACCGCGATTGGCGCAGCAACTGGCGACTACATCGTATTTGCCGACCATGATGATGAGATTACACCGAATGCGTTATTTGAATGTGCAAAAGCACTGAATGAAAATCCGAACATTGAAGTATTATATTCAGATGAAGATAAGATGTCGATGGATGGCAATAAATTTTTCCAGCCGCATTTCAAACCGGATTTTAATATTGACCTTTTGTGTACGGTAAATTATATCTGTCATTTATTTGTGGCAAAGCGTACCCTGATTGACCAGACAGGGATGTTAAGAAGTGAGTTTGACGGTGCCCAGGATTATGATTTTATTTTCCGATGCATTGAGGCTGGCAAGGGAATTCATCATATCCCGAAGATTCTGTATCACTGGCGCAGTCATGAGGATTCTACGGCAGAAAATCCGGAAAGCAAGTTATATGCTTTTGATGCCGGACAAAGGGCAGTGCAGGCTCATTATGAGCGGATTGGAATTAAGGCCAAAGTGAGTAAGGGAGAATATTTGGGGCTTTACCGGACGAAATTTATCCGGGATTATGACCCGCTGATTTCCATTATTATCCCCAATAAAGACCATACCGATGATCTGGAGCGTTGTATCTCGTCTATTGAAGAGAAATCAACATATAAGAATTATGAATACATTATTGTTGAGAATAACAGTACTGAGGAAGGGACATTCCAATACTATAAAGAGCTGGAAGCCAGCAATCCTAAGGTGAAAGTAGTGTATTGGGATAGTGTTTTCAATTATTCATTAATTAATAACTTTGGTGCACAGCATGCTAAGGGAGAGTATTTCCTGTTGCTGAATAATGATACGGAGATTATCAATCCGGATTGTCTGGAGGAAATGCTTGGTTATTGCATGCGGGAAGATGTGGGAGCGGTAGGAGCCAGATTGTATTTTGAGGATGATACTATTCAGCATGCGGGTGTTGTGGTTGGCTTTGGTGGAATTGCAGGACATTGTTTCGTTATGCAGCCGAGGGGTTATACCGGATACTGCCACCGAATTATCTGTGCCCAGGATTACACGGCTGTAACAGCTGCTTGTATGATGGTGAAGCGGCTGGTATTCGAAGAAGTTGGCGGATTGAGTGAAGAACTGCAGGTAGCCTTTAATGATATTGATTTTTGTATGAAGGTGGGAAAAGCTGGTTATCTGGTGGTGTATAATCCTTATGCTGAGTTGTATCATTATGAATCGAAATCCAGAGGATTGGAAGATACTCCGGAGAAGGTGGCCAGGTTTAATCGGGAAATTGCGATATTTGAAAAGAAATGGCCGGAGATTTTCCGTACGGGGGATCCGTATTATAATCCGAATTTGACGTTGGATAGTCAGGATTTTTCGTTAAAAAGAATGTGATAGTAATGTTGTAGGCGGACGCGGAAATGGAGGAAAGGACATGCGAGTTTTAGTAACAGGAGTAAAGGGACAGCTGGGATATGATGTTGTTAATGAGTTGGGAAAAAGAGGGCATGAAGCAGTTGGTGTGGATGTGGAAGAGATGGATATTACTGATACAGAAGCTGTGGAAAAAGGGATTACTGAAGCCAATGTGGAGGCAGTTATTCATTGTGCTGCGTATACGGCGGTGGATGCGGCGGAAGATAATAAGGAAATCTGCCGGAAGGTAAATGTAGATGGAACTGAGAATATTGCGAAGGTCTGTAAAAAGCTGGATCTGAAGATGATTTATATCAGTACGGACTATGTTTTTGATGGTCTGGGAACTCGTCCGTGGGAGCCGGATGATAAGCAGGAACCGATGAATGTGTATGGGCAGACTAAGTATGAAGGTGAGCTGGCGGTAACGAAACATCTGGATAAGTATTATATTGTGCGGATTGCCTGGGTGTTTGGGGTTAATGGCAAGAACTTTATTAAGACGATGCTGAATCTGGGAGAAACGAAAGATCAGTTGACGGTGGTTTGTGATCAAGTCGGATCGCCTACTTATACTTATGATCTTGCTGTTTTGTTGGTGGATATGGTGGAAACTGATAAATATGGGTTTTATCATGCGACGAATGAAGGACTTTGTTCCTGGTATGAATTTGCGTGTGAGATTTTTAAACAGGCGGGGATGAATGTCACGGTGGTTCCGGTGACGACTGCCGAGTATACGAAAGCAAAGGCAAAGCGTCCGTATAATAGCCGCATGAATAAGGATAAGCTGGATGCCAATGGTTTTAAACGTTTGCCGGCATGGCAGGATGCTTTGACACGTTATCTGAAAATTATCCGTAGTGTGTAAATGGTAGGATATATGAAACGACTGAAGAAGAATTTTTATATGGAAGCGGGATTCTGTGGGTTGGTTTTTGTTTTCTTGATTGCCTGGGTGGTGGTTCAGCCATATAATGTATCGCCGGACGAATCTATGCGCTATCAGATTGTAGAATACCTGATGAAACACGGCACAATCCCCCATGGCGGAGATCCCGAGATCAGGGATTTTGTATGGGGGATATCTTACGCGTTTAATCCGATATTTGCTTATATGCTGGCGGCGGTGCCGGCTAAAATAGTTAGTTTGTTCACGGCTGATACTTTTGCTATTTTGGTGGCGGCGCGGATGATGAATGTGCTGTTGGGTACGGGAATGGCATTTTTGGTATTGAGGATTGGCAGACGTCTGTTTCCGGGTGTTCAGCGATGGTTGTTTGCGGTGCTGATCATGTTTTTGCCGGGAACGCTGTTTGTGTTTTCTTATGTAAATAATGATGGGCTGGCGCTGTTTTCTACGGCATTGATGTTCTTGATGTGGGTGCGCAGTCTGGAGGATGACTGGTCTTTGAAGACTTGTATTGGCCTGGCAGTGGGGATTGGGCTGTGTGCATTGTCTTATTATAATGCATATGGAGTAATTCTGTGCAGTATCCTGTTTTTTGGGGTTACAATTTTGATGTGCAGGGATAAAAAGGGAGATATTAAATTTCTGCTTTTTAGAGGTGCTTTGATTACCGGAATTGTGCTGATACTGGCTGGATGGTGGTTTGTACGGAGTTATGTTATCTATGACGGAGATATCCTGGGGATGCGTACGTCTTCTATGTATGCCGAAGTGTATGCACAGGATATCTACAAACCTTCTAACCGGCCAACGATACAGAAGCTGGGAATGAGCATATTTGAAATGTTCATATATGTTCCGGGTGACTGGGAACATAATTGGCTGCTTACGGTTTTGATTAGTTTTGTGGGCACTTTTGGTTATATGACGGTGTTCATGCCATTTTTACTGAGTAAAATATATATTCTGTTTTTCGGCGGTGGACTTTGCGGTTTGCTGATTCGGATCAAGGAAACATTTTCTCTGGCGAAAGAAAGGGTAATTAAGCAAAAGCGTAAGGTCAGACAGGAGATTTTGATCATTACGGTGACAAAGAAGAATAAATACTGGCAGAAAAAAAGTGTTTTCCATTGGTGTATGCTGATTGCAGCGGTGTTTCCCTTTATGCTGCTGATTTATTATGCGTATTGCAGTGAATTTCAGGCACAGGGAAGATATATGCTGCCGGGGATAATTCCCCTGATGTATTTTGTAACTTATGGGTATGGGAACATTTTAAATAAGTTTATCAGGAATGAAGGGATTTCAAAGGTGCTGTATATGGCAGCATCGGTACTGGTGGTGCTGGGAGCGCTGTATACGTATTTCGGCGTGTTTTTGCCAGCGTGTTAGAGGAACTCTTAGAAAGAGTCCCCTGGTAGTAATGGAGGATAGGTATATGCAATATCGTGAAGATAAGAAGTCAGGCAATCAGTTGTCTGTTCTGGGATTTGGATGTATGAGATTTCCCCGGAACCTGGGGCAGATTGATGTGAAGAAGACGGAGCAGTTGATCAATAAAGCGATTGAGAGAGGGGTCAATTATTTTGATACCGCTTATCTTTATCCGGGGAGTGAGGAGACCTTGGGAACTGTTCTGAAGAAGAATGGAATGCGCCCTAAGGTGTATATTGCAACTAAACTTCCGTTTTCACAGTGTAAAAGGTATGAGGATTTTGATAAATTTTTTGAAATTCAGAAGAAGCGGCTGCAGACAGATTATATCGATTATTATTTTATTCATGCAATCAGTGACTGTAAACAGTGGGAGCGGTTGTGTGAATTAGGGGTTGAGCAGTGGATTGCAAAGAAGAAAGCTGCTGGCGAGATTCGGCAGGTTGGATTTTCTTTTCATGGGCTGACGAATGAATTTATAAAATTAGTAGATGCGTATGATTGGGATTTTTGCCAGATTCAGTATAATTATATTAATGTAAATTATCAGGCAGGAGAGACTGGACTTAAAAAAGCGGCGGAGAAAGGCTTATCTGTATTCGTTATGGAGCCGTTACTTGGCGGGAAGCTGGCGAATGGGCTGCCGCCAAAGGCGGTTGCGCTGCTTAAAAAAGTGGATGAAAAAAATTCACCGGCGGCCTGGGCACTCAATTGGTTATGGAACCAGCCGGAGGTTACATTGTTATTGTCCGGGATGAATGGCATGGAGCAGGTGAGAGAGAACACTGCTCTGGCGCATCGGGCTCGGGCAGGGATGTTTGGGACTGGAGAGAATAAGGTTATTGATAAGGTGATTGAAATTTTTAACGAGTCTTATAAAGTACCTTGTACAGGTTGTAATTATTGCATGCCTTGTCCGAAAGGGATTAATATTCCGGCTTGTTTTGCTGCTTATAATGCCACTTTTGCGTTTGGGAAATTTGCGGGGCTGCAGCAGTATGTGTTGAGTACTGGTGGGGTTGGAAAGGGGGAGACGCATTATGCCGGTGATTGTGTGAAGTGCGGGAAATGCGAGAGGCATTGTCCCCAGCATATACAGATTCGGAAGGAGCTTCAGAAGGTTAGTCGGAGAATGGAGTCGTTTTGGTTAAAGCCGGGGCTTCGGATTATGGGGAAGGTTATGGATTTCATAAATATATGATGAGAGAGGACTGAGATTTCAAGATGTTGGATTTCTCAGTCCTTTGTATTTAGAATTCTGTACGAGGGCTGAACTGTAGTTACTATTCACAGCCAGTATTCCGCGAGGTATTTTTTGTGAGTGCAGCGAAGCGGAAGTCACAGAAAATCCGAGGATTGTGGCGCGAAATTATGCAGAAATGCATAATTTCTGTGCATCGCGTAGCG
>Ga0153928_1000135_pt1 | contig 38837 bp, 50 predicted proteins | sample TSNJ012MetaG_FD_106656 | JGI IMG/M metagenome (GOLD analysis project Ga0153928, IMG submission 106656) | Attine ant fungus gardens microbial communities from New Jersey, USA - TSNJ012 MetaG | ecosystem: Host-associated > Fungi > Mycelium > Unclassified | place: USA: New Jersey, Wharton State...
GGCAAGCATTTTTAGCTGATCGCCTTTTGTGGGATAACTTCCGTTATCGCTGACCAGGTCAAAAGCTATAAATTCGAGGAATTGCCGCCGGCTCTTTCCTGCATCCAGCCGCCGCACACTTCCAGAGGCTAGGTTGCGCGGGTGCGAGTAGGGTTCATCATCAATATCAATGTCCATATTGATCTTTTCAAAGTTGCTCCAGGACACGATGCCCTCACCGCGCACCTCGAACGGATCCGTATACGGAATCTCCAAAGGAACATTCGTCATAACCCTGACTGTGTGCGTGACGTCCTCTCCGACCAGGCCTTCCGAACCGCGGGTAATGGCCTGCATAAGCTTGCCGTCTTCATACCGCAGCACAAGTGTCAAGCCGTCCAGTTTCCAAGAAACTATTACTGATTGGCCTGCGGCAAAGCGTGCGACTTCATCAACTGATTTTGTTTTTTTAGCCGATAACATGGGTTTGGAATGGGAAACCGACACAAGCTCTTCGAGTATTTCGCCGGATACCTTATTGGTAGGAGATCCGGAGAGTACTATGCCCGTTTTCTTCTCAAGTTCCAGCAGCTCATCATAAAGCTGATCGTATTCCCGGTCAGTCATTATCGGCCTGTCATGTTTGTAATAGGCAATGTCAGCTTGCCTTATTTCTTCTATTATACATCTGATTCGGTTTAACATGGTAGCCCTCCTACTATTTTTTCCTTCTTCCGTATAACTCTGACCAAATGCGCCTTCATCTCTACGACTTCATAAAGTGATTCCCTGCCTGCGCCGTCAAAATCAAATGCATCGTCCTGCATTTCTATATCTATATCTATACTGAGAGGTATTGTTGTGTAGATATCCTGCACAGAGCCATCAGCAATTACGATTATTACGCGATTTGGTTCCTCAAATTTACCCATAGAAATTCTCCTTCCAAAAAAATGAGGCGCCGATTGCTCAGCGCCCGTGTGATTGTGGGGTCAATTCCCGTTTCCTCTGCCGCCGAATTCAGACCGGTCAATCCCCTCAAATAACTTTTTGAGAGGATTATCCTCGTCATCCTGACCCTCAAGCATAAGCTTGATGGCAGACAGAAACGGATCATCCGATTTCCTGCTATTCCGGTCATCGTCATTGCCCTTTTTCTCCATGGCTTTCTGCAGCGATTCCTCCATGGCCAATTTTAGTTCGGCCAATTCCCTTGGAATAGGAAGGATCTCATACAGATGGTCTTCCAGTTGCTTGAGCATACGAATTGCGGAAAATATGCCCTCGATGTTTGTGACACCGGCGATAAGCTGTTCGCAGTTATTACCTGCAGATTCCTCGGAAATCATCATACCCACAAAGAGGTCACAACCTAGTTCTTTCTTCATCGAACCGTTTTCTACGGTAACTCTAGTTGTTGCTTTCATATTGATTACTCCTTTTTGATTAATTTCGGTTATACCGTTGATTGATAAGCTGCTTATTCTCCTTTCTGCTGAGACTGATATATATATGAACAGGGCGTGGCCCCGGGAAGTGGGAACTGCTTCAGCATTGAAGCAGGATCTATATATAAACACGCAAGGAATCCATGGAATTTCTCGCGTGGAATACAGGATTTACGGGAGCAATTCTGATCCCGGTTATGTGAGGGGCAGGGCGTCACAAGGCACCTGAAACGAAAAAAGCGCCCAAAGGATAAATCCTCTGAGCGCTTTGTAACCCCTGTGATGAGTTAAGAATGTTTTTATACGGCTGGTGACAATAGGGCGCGCAGCCACGACCCGGGTGTCTAAGGTTATGGGCCTCTGATTCAGAAGCCTAATTAAACGCAAAAAAGCGCCCAAAGACGTAAGGTCTCTGAACGCTGTGAAAACTCTGATAACTGTGATTGGACAAACCAAACAAAGATACTATACAATAAGATTATACTACATCCGTATGGAAAGTACAAGATATAAATTCTTATGACCCGAACTAAATCACCTGTTTTACCGATTCTCCGAAGAACCAAACGCCACAGGGAGAGCCGAGAGAATGATCTACACCAAACGGAAGAGTTTGGCTCAAAAGAGCTTCGGCAGCTCCCTTGCATATTTCCATAATGGGATATACGCCAAAATCGGTGCTGTCACGGGTGTCGTCATCAGCGTCAACCAAGGTAAACAGCCGCCCGATCTCCTCCTTGCTAAGTGGCGTCTCATCCACCTGGAAACCCCAGTAGTTCGGATTCTCATGTTGGTCTTGACTATACCGGGCTTTGATTTCTTTGCCTAAATATTCGCTTAGCAGCCTGGTGGCAAGAGCCTCAAGATTATCGGCTTTCAGGTACAATGCCGGACACCGGGATGCATATATGGTGTTTTTGTGGTCTGATTTAGCAACCGGAACCTCATTCCACTGAAGCAATTGCCCGCATTCGGAACAATATTTAGGAATAAGAAAATCCGGATCGTCGGCAGCAATCAATCCGTTTCCGCAGGCAGGACACAAGATAATGTCCTGGTCGTCGAGACCATCCAATTTCGGTTTTATTGGTACAGATTTTCCTGCACGGATCTCAAGGTCATGGATATGAAAAGCCGCTTTTATCAACCAATCCTTTGCGGTCTCCGGATATTCCAAGAGTAAGTCAAGTGTCGCGTCATCGGGTGTTTTTCCTGCAATAAAGCTTTTAAGATCATTATTGAGAGCCACACTGTTAAGCAAATCCTGACTAGACAGCTTTGCATCGTTTCCTGTATTGCCTTCAGGGAAACAATCAAATGGCTTTGTTTCATTATACATTATCGCCAGTTCTCCTTTCTTTTTTGCAATTCAAATACTGTCCGGTTGTGCAGGCCAGTTTACAAGCCGATTTTCGTAGACCGAGGTGGTTATTCCGGTATCAACATAAACATGCCCACATGGATTTTCCATATCGTTGAAGTATTTGAGCAGGTCCTCTTCCAGTCTTTTTAGATCGGTATCATAAACAGAAACATCAACAACGAACGGAATTCCGCCGCCATAATAGTTAATGTAAATGGCATATGCCTCAAATCTATTGACCATGGCAGCGCCATAGGCACCTTCGGCCACACCGGATTCCTCGTCGTATGTCTCGTAGAAATCCATGCTTTCACCAGGTTTAAGCTTGATGAGCAAGGCTGCAAGTTCCGTAGCGCTGACCGCCTTCATTTCTCTTTTCTTTTTCGGCCGTTGCTCTGGTTCGCCTATAACCAGGGGCAGAATTGTTTTACAGTATGACCAGACGGCATTGATTTTCTCGGCAAAAGAATCGAAGATATCGTCAACCATATCATTTACGCTTGGATATGTATCCAATTGATCGGAATAGCAGTCAACAACATCCGTTAATTGGCTGCTAAACTCCGCGTCCTCCATATCCCGTTGGGTGACGAACATCACCAATTCGTCGTCTCCGGGTGCCTGCTCGTAAAAATGTAATGGAATATAAAATGTTTTCATTATTATCAGTTCTCCTCACTTTCTAAGCATCGATAATTTCAAGAATTTTTACAAGGTCGTCCTCTCCAAGTGTTGGTGTTTGTCCGCACACACCGTTAAGCCTTCGGTGAGCAGAATAACGGTAAATTGCGCAGTTTTTTCCGCCAAGCTTCCACTCGCAGATATCCCAGCCTTTGTAAGTCATGATTTTTTTCATTGTTACACTCCTTTAGCATGGCCCGCCATCGGAACCCTTGAAGGCACCGGCGGGAAATGTCCATTCTCCAGTCTGGTAAATGTCAGTCTGGGAGAATTGTCCTGTTATGAGCTGGTGTAATGCGTTGGGCTCACCATGGTATACGCAGCTTTCGGCTTCACCCACATACTCATCCAGCGTTTTCTTGTTGTCCAGCGTAAAACCGAGCCGTATTTCATCCTGGCGTAAGGCCTCGTATTCCTTTGGGAACAATTCTCTGATACCTGCCCAGTGGCTTGGCAGCGAGAAGATGCAGCACATACAGGAACAGCGTCCCCATCCGCAGGGATAACAGGGGTGAGGATTGATCTTATGGCGTTTGATTACTTCCCAGACATCTCTGAGGCTGTAGTCGATTACGGCACGCCACTGGTGTACCAACCGATGTGCTCTCGCAGTTGCGTTTGTACGGTGGACTTCCATTTCGTTGTACTTGGCGCGGCCGGAGGATTCTCCGCGGCGCTCACCGGAAACGATCAGGATCTTTGTGTCAGCCTGAGTTTTGTTCAGGTGTGTCGTGACGCTGCTCTGCACCTCTGCTTTTAGTGTACCGCTGCACCAGCGGCCTTGGTGGCATCCGGATTTAGCCGGAAACTTCCCGCGTTTACCAATGGCCTTCAGCTTCTCTAAGTTTCGAAGCACTGCCGCTGCTACGTCAATTTTTAAATATGCGCTGCACCAACGGCGGCTCAGGTCGCCGCATTTGGCGGGAAACTTTAACCGTTGACCATATTCTTTTAATACTTCCTGGTCAACCGGATCGAGCACCTGCAAAAGCTCTTTACGCAGCCTGTCACTTTCAATCTGGGGCTGAGAGAGCCGGCATGTTTTGATTTCCCCTTCGTCCTCATACTCAATAGGATAAGAGGCGCCGACACGATAGAGTTCGCCAAAAAACCCGTTTACACGGCATGAAACCCTAAGCTTCACATTCTCCGCTGCAACGAAAGCGCGCACATAAGCCTGTGTTACGGGCCAGTCCATGCGTCGGGTCGGGTGGCCTCCGTCGATATCGTGATGCCAAAGCTCGATTTTGTCTTTAGGCACACCCAACTCCAGCAGCTTCAGGTACGCCGCTGCCGAATCTTTCCCACCTGAAAAGAGCACGATAATCAAGTCGTACTCCTCCAGTGGTAGAAGATTCGGCAGGAATATCTTCCTGTCGTAGTCCGTTTCCTGTTTGCCGGGATAACGAGGGGTTATCGGCCTGCCAAGCCCGTAAATGGGTGTGTCCGTATGGCCTAAAGTAAGGGGTGAGTTTTTGCTGCATTCATAATCCTTGATTACTTTCAAGAATATACCCCCTTTCATTCATTTTCCTGTAGTTTGTCAATCGAGTACAGAACCTCATGGCAATCCATGCACTCAATTGCCACATTCTGATTGTCACCATAAACAGCGACTTCGATTTTATGCCCAAAATGTGAGCTCAGACGCTCAAACGCAAACCTATTAGCCTCTAGGCTCTCCTTTTTTTGCTGATATTGGAGTAACGGGTTTCCGCAGATTATACAGAACCTGGCGTTTGCCGGATGGTTCCCATTCTCACATACTGGACAGATATAACCCCAGCTTTGAGATATTGGCTCGTCAGTTTCGGCATTCAGGAATGTCATGTCCTCGACTGCTTCCTGGCTGAATCCGTTCTCCATCAGGTGTTTCTTCGCGGCACCCACATTGGGAAACTTCACAACCTCATGTTCCTCATCTAAAAGGAATTCAAGTCCATTTATGGTCACTCCATTGATCGCTCTTCCAACTATCACATCTCCGGTATTTGCTCCCGTATTGACGTATTGTCCATGGTCTATACTGACCAGAGAAATCACATCCGGATGAACACCCAGAGCTGCAGCCGCTTTTTCCTGTATTTTTTTTCATGAGTCCCTTCAAAGACACCTATATACAGGCAGGAATACTTAACATCACAGAAATTCTCTTCCCAGTTAGGGTCTTTTTCGATAATAGCCGGATCCGCGGTGAAAATTTGAGTATCACGTGCGAATCCGTTTTCGATAATGGCAATTCGTTTCATGTAATAATCACTCCCAGTAATTTATTTTTTTAGATATGTTAGGCTTGTTAAATTCGGACTACCTTAATGTCTGCTGGGTAATCGCCGGTTTTTAGAAGCAGGCCTTTAATATAATCCGCTGTCCTGGTTTGGTTATATTCCGTCTCAAAAGAATAAACACCAGCCTGTTTGTATAAGTTCTCAATGTTTGTAGGTATTAAGACCTGGTAGTTAGTTATTGTCTTCGACATATAGATCCTCCTAATAATTTCTTTTTATATATGCTAACGGGTCAGAGACCCGGAACATAGAGTGAGGGCCCCTGATAAGAGGCTGTGTATATATAAAAAAGAGTCCAAAGACAGATGTCTCTGAACGCTTTGTGATACAAGTATCATGAGGTGCTGTTTGAATAAAACGAGGATACAGTATAGGATGGAATTTCCCCCCTCCGTGTATCCGGATTTTGAATGCCCGAAGAATCCGAAAAATAAAAAAAGCGCCCAAAGGCATAAACCTTCGGACGCTTTGCAAACTCGTAGACTGTAATTGCTGTTCAGCAAATCATGATACTTATGCTTGAATTATACATCAGCCCAGTCGAAAAATCAACGGCTTTTATTGCAAGAAACGATTCCTGAACATATCAGCCTTGACTATTGATGGTAGATGAAGGCGTTCCATCATCGTTATGATAGTCCGCATAGTACACCGGATCATCCTGATCATGCGTATAGGCGCAGATACAAAGTTCTTTGCCCTTTGGTTTCTCAGAATTGAATTCCACAAAACACAAAATCTCATCAGTGCTATCGGGTCCCGTTCCTTTTAACGAAATCTGTATACCCGGATAAGCAGGATCGTTATTCAATTCTGCTGTTAAAACCAGGCCGTTAGGCAGTTTCTTAGTAAGATTGTTTTTCATTTTTATGTACACTCCTTTATCGTACTGAAATTCCGTTTGTATCCGTTTGCTTTTTCCAGTCCGGATCATACCGGTGAATGTATCGCTCATAGCTGTCCCATGCTGCCTTTTCATCCTCGGTGGCATCAGGGCTTATATTGACCAGAATGTATTCCGACTCGGCTACCTCGCCTTCAGAACATAATCCATCCCAATCAATATCCGGGTTTGAAAGATCTTCGGAATCCGCCTCTATACCAATGGGGCAGGACCAGCAATAGCAGCATCCACCTTCGTTACCATCACGATCATTACGTTTTTCTTCTTGCTCCGGATGCCTGCACCCGTAACCGTTATTAACCCAAGGTTCGGTTGTGAAGAACGGACAGGCGTAAGCAAAGCTGTCAAAATCGGCTGCTTTCAACATTATCCATTTCCTCCTTTGTTTATAGCCAGTTTATCCAACTCTTCAAGATATTCATATTCCGCATCGCACTCAGTACAGTAATAAGGCCCATAGGGGTGTTCGGTATCATAAACACCATCTTCCCTGACGAAGTTGTTCCCGCTGTCGACAATGACATCATGGTAGCATTGCTGATGGGCTAAAAATCTTGTATTGCCGCAGACACAGCGTTTGACAGCGATTTTTTCATTATTCTGGTTATCCTCTATGTGTAGGTGAAGTTTATCGCATTTAGTACATATAAACGGACCGATGAAGTTGATGTCTTGCGTGCCCTCACTCCCTAAAATGTGTTCGGGGTATCCGGACGCGGAAGTTACTAACACATCAGCGGTGGTAACCATCCTGGCCTTAAACTCAGTGCTGCCGCAGCTACATATAGTCATAATTCTATAGCTCCTTTCGGCGGAATAATTTCCGCTTTGTTTTTTAGAATGTCTGCGTCAGTCATATTTCCAATTAGCCATACGCCTTCATCATCGGCAAACGATGTAGACGAATGAAAGGGCGTTAGTTTTGATAACAGTTTACATGAAAGCCCTTTGTCTATATCAGTTACTGGAAAGCCGTCATATGACTGGATTTCGCGGTCATAATCATCCGCTTGAACCAAATCGTTCAGTCTCACCATTTCATCCTCCGTAATTGGAGTTTGCGAGACATCAAGACTCCAATAATAGTAGTCCGATCTTCTAGCTTCAACGTGGATATCACGGCCAAAGATACCGGACAGAAGCTCAGAAGCATAGCAATTTATGTCTTCCCACTCTACATGGAGCGCCGGCCGAAATTGTTCTTCAAAAGCGAGGGATAAAAATAAGTCTTGCATTTGGTTACTCATGTTGGCTACCTCCCGAATATTCAGTATATAGCTGGTCTAGGATTTTTTGAGAAGCACAATGGGCAACCCATAGCCGCGCCAGTTCCTCCTCATGGCCCTTGATCCGGTTCTCCGTCTTTTTTCTGAGAAGACTTTCCGGGTCATCAATAAAATCAACCATATCCCGATTCGAAATGCTCCATTCGCTGATAGTGATTTTCTTTGCAAAATCAATGTTCGTTTCTTTCTTACTGAACGCCTTTTCCACATCGCTGGTAACATCATCTTGATTTGTAATAGATATCCCGCTGAATTCCTCGACATGACTGGCTATGTGTTCAGTTACCGATCTCTGGATTGCTTCAATCACCGTATTTTTCAATGTGATCTCATGTATGAAATCACGGTCAAATCCAAAAAAGCGGGTCAATGGCTCCCGTATGTCGTATGTCTGCTCATTCGCTCGGCTGTAAAATCCTGAATATTTCAGGTCAATGCCTGGGCACAGCTCGGCATCATGCCATGAAAGACAGTAAAGCAGGAAAATATTTTTACCATAGGGCAGCTTTACAATCTTATAATGGCTTGTCGAAGGAATCGTACCTACGCTGAGCATAAGATACGTCTCTTTTGTGTCATCCAGGAATGCTTTGGCTATATTCCAGGCCTCCCGGAAATCTTCTGCACTTTTGTTCATGAAAATCTCTCCTTTTAATAAAATAAGCGGCGCCGAACGTATGGCGTCACTTTTATTACCTTACAATTATTTTTTGTTTCAGTCGGGAATTACTTATACCTTGCGAGGGCTTTAGTCAGTCCATTCTTGAGTGGCTCGCTTTTTTCGATATCCTTAAGTGTGAGGTCTAACGCTTCCAACGTTTCCGTCAACTCCCCTGTATAGTTGTATTCGTGGTTTGCGAGCTCGTAACGGAACATATAGAAGATGTAACCATTACCCGTTAGGTCAGTATCGATGGCCTCCTGCCGCTCCTTCTCGTGCCTGTCAAACATTTCGTGGAGTTGGGGCGCGTCCGCACGCCGATAAAATCCGCCAGTGTCACCAAAAATGTAAATTTTATCCGTTTCGGAGGGGTCAAGACCAAAGCTTCTCATTCCCTTCTCAAACTGCTCCTTACTAAAAGCAAAGGCAATGGGAAAATCATTGACCTCCCGCTGGTGCTTATCTCGTAATTCTCTGTAGATATCCATGTTTTACCTCTTCCTTAGCAGTCCGGAAAGAATACGCTTAAACAGCCTTACAAATCCTTTCCGGTGCAAAATTATATTTTTCGAGCAACCGATTGTGATATTTTTTCAGATATTGCAGCGCGTCCTTTTCAGTTCGAAAAACCTTAACGGAGCTGCTTGGACAGTAGGAGGTATACCTGAACCCTCCTTTTCGGTTAAGACCGGCAAAGTATGCCAAGTTCCCGTCACATTCGCCCTTCAGGACATAATATTCCGACAAGTCGGACGCTCTCAGGGGTGTTTTGGGTGCTCTGCTAGTCTTAGGGCGGTACACTTCGCGGTTGTTACACAGCTTGATATCCAAGGACTTAGAAGCCTTTAAGTTTTCGAGGATGCTTAATAGCTCATCAGTGGTCTGGAAAGGGTGCTGTTTCCATTCTTTTGTTTCATTCGCAGAATAGTCAAGGACAAAAAATCCATTTTCAAACGAAACATACTCTTCAATGGTATAAGCACGTTTCATCCCATTAATAATCCAGCGTTCAAACTCACCGGGAGCAAAGCATTGGTTTCGGCTTTTAAAGATCATGCCGCTTCCCTGGTTATACAGGTCGTAATCGCGAGCAATTTCCTTAATCTCTGTTTCAGAGAAAAGAAACTGATCAGAACGCTTCCAGTTGAGGACATTCCAGGATTTCTCGCAGCGCATCCGGTTACCGATACCATATTCATAGCAATTGTTACTGCCGGAGTTGGCGAGTGGGATATATTTGTTACCGGCGCAGATAAATGCCCGATCATAGTAAATTGAATAGCTCATTTTGAATCCTCCTCAGGTGAATACAAATTGTCGGGATACGTTTCAACAATATGCCCATCAAACACGATAGCACCATATTCTTTACCGGTGGAACCGCACTTTTTACAGGTCCACGGGTATTCAACATAGGTATCTACTACTTCATATGAGTTAAAGTCAAGAGCATCACCCCCGCATTTGGGGCAGTGGTTTGCTTCAGACTCGTCCTTTGTGTAATCGGTTTTTCGTTTCAGACTCTGTACGTCTTCATCAGTAAGTACATGGGCGGACAGGAACGCATCAAAGATGGTTTCGGTCTGATATAGCTTGCATGTAGCTATGGCCAGATCCTGAGACATCCCGATGATTTTTTCCATATAGCGTTCAGCTGCACTGGTTAGACTGTCGTTATCAACAGCAGCAATTTCTTGCCCACTAGGACCATTGCGATACCAGGTCTTTGTACCTTCAATGAGACCAAGCTTTCCACGCAGATATTCGCTGGCTGTCGGACCGGTAAAAGCGATGAACTTATCAACCTCACAATTTAGCGCAAGCGTTGATCCATTTTCCCAAGTGACATGGATTTGACCGGCGTCATCAACGAAAGTGGTTTTGCCCATCATTCCGAAAGGCATTTGAGGTTCCTCATACATTGAAATCAGCCGGATGGTAACGCCTGGGTGGTACGTCTCCTTTAATAATTTTATCTGCTCTGGAGTTATTTTTGCCGCAACCGTACAGTCGTTCTTCTTTTCGTCCCAAGGCTCCGGCCAGATTATTTGAGGACGTAACTTGTAACACTGGCTTCCGTGAAATGCCCACCTAATAGGCTGGTCATTATAATCGCCTGTTTCTTCAATGTAGCTGCCGTCTTTTACACAGGGAGCAATTTCATCTAGCAGTTGCTTTGATATATCCAAGTTGTCTCCCACGTAATCCATATTGATAATGTTTCCTTTATTATCACGAAGTGGGATAAGCGGCGAGCCTTCAAGGATGTTCTCAACCTTTAAATAGTGTTCTGCGGGTATAAATAATTTGCATTTCATGCTTGACACCTCTCTTAAAATAATAGAATTATTAGATGATTCCATATATGTAAACGGGCCGGAGGCCCGGAATACAAGTTGGGGCCTCCATACGGAAGCGATCTATATAAAAAAGCACCCGAGAGTTAAAACCCTTCGAGTGCTTGTGATCCTTAGATCCTGTATGTTGTTATTTTAAATATAAACGCGGAGCATCTTTTACCTATCTCCGTGCTTCTGAAGACAAAAAAGCGCCCAAAAGACGAATCTTCTAAGCGATTTATAACTCCTATATTGAGTTCGGATATAATTATGTAACGAGAGAAGAAAGGGCGCACAGCCGCAGCCCTGGTGTTTCAGATTCTGGGCCTCTGATTTAGAAGCCTGCTTAAACGCAAAAAACGCCTAAAGACGCGACGTCCCTAGGCGCTGTGAATACTCTGATAACTGTGATAGCGAATTCGCAATCAATGAAACTTATGACCATATTATATCTGATTGCCGGTCAGATTTCAAGGGCCTCATTTGTATATAAATTTTCAATTTTTGAATCCTTCTCCAGGTTCATTCGGTAAGATCTGCCAGAGTTGGTTCCGGTTCCTGATGCCCATATTCACCGTCATCCGGGTTCCAGACCGGGGTGCCGGTTTTCGTAAATCGTCAACAGCCACCAAATGCCTTGCATACCGGACCAGAAATTGATTGCGCTCCCGGAAGCAATCGCTATGATATTCTTGCCTGATATATATTATGCCTGTACACAGATTCAGAATCTGATAATATCTATCCTGATATTCCTTGCTCCATTTATCGGCCTGCCCCTTGAAGGGTATGATGCAAAATAGCTTCATTTCCGGATACTTTTCCATGAGATCAAGCACAAGCTCAGCCGCCCACATATCAACTCCGGTGCTGGCGCCGCTTAAAAATCTCTTTACTTCGTGCTCGTGATAAAGCATCATGATATGTTCTTTTAAGGTTGTCTTCAATCGAACACAGTCAGGATTGTTCTCATTATCCTTAAAGTGGAATTTATGTGGGCGGGGACCTGTAAATGCCGCAGTAATTACAACATTGTTGGCAAAGTCATCCAGCAGATAGTTCTCCATATCAATTTCCCTCCGTGAAAGTTCAAGCGCCGCAACTTTAATGAGTTTTGGCGCTTAAAAGTAGTGTATTAAATTTTGATTGTCTGAGCAATGACTATTCATCCGGCCGTTCAACCACAGCGCCTCCATTATCATCTTCTGAGGGCAGACTATCCCTGGGCTGTTCTTCCGTATCTTCGATATCGGATTCATCCGGCTGACCGTCGCCAAACTCCACTAGATATTCATCTGACAATGTCTGGATGCCTTTGAGTTCAATAATGGCCGAAGTGATAACCTCATACGCAAGGCTTTCGGAGCCAAAATCAGGTCTTGCCTTCTCCAGTTCATTAATGACATGGGTTATTTTTGTAAAATTGAGCGTATAGAGCATTTTGTACACATCCATCATAAAAAACCTCTCCTAATCGCTTTCAGTAGCAATCCCTATATTAAAGCTAATTAATTATATTTTAGCCTCTAATATAGGGATTGTCAAGGTCAAAAGACTCCAATATAGGGAGTGCTGGTTGTAATGTGGCTGTAAAATGGGGATAGGAGGTGAACTTGCGTGGATTACGAAAAATTAATAGCAGAACGAATACAGCAGTTGCGCGCTCAGAAGGGCGTTTCTTCTTATATTATGAGCTATGAGATTGGGCGCGGAAAGAACTACATGAAGAATATAGAAAGCAGTCAATCGAACCCTTCATGGCCTATGTTCTTTGCCATATGCGAATACTTGGAGGTGACTCCATCTGAATTTTTCGATACAGAAAATACGTCTCCAGGAGATACCCGTGATTTTGTCGCTGTTTTCAAAGACTTGTCGGAAGAAAACCGGAAGATGGTCCTGAATCTGGCCCAGAAGCTGCAAAGAGGACAAGTATAAGTTGGAACCGTTTTGCCTGCCCCGAACTCGGTTTCGGCTGGGTAATGGTGCCGGGCGTTTGAGGCATATTGAGTCACAAGAGCCGGCTTTTTTCTTATCTCCTCCAGGTATGAAACGAAGCTGGATAAGTTATCCCGGGAATTGAATAAGTTAGGTATGCCATATTGCCACTTCTCATTTTCAATAATCTTGTCTACTGATGCAAACATAACAAATACTGCGTTTCCATTATGACGTGGTGCCTTACCCATTATCTCATAGTTCGTTTTGTTATTCTGCATGCCCACAAAAATTACAATATCATAACTTTTTTCTTCTAATTGGGTATACTCTCTCAAACTGTGTATGATGGCTATGCGTGATACTTTCGTTTTTTCCGAAAGATAGTGGTTCAACCCCCATGCTCGGCCAGGGCATCTGTCGGAGACAATTAGTATGGAAAGGCCGCTGCCAAATTCAATGGGTGGATCCCTTGCTAGTTGACCCAATATATTCTCATAAGTCCATTTTTCGTAGGAATAATTAAAATCATGCCGAATGCGCTCGAAGTCTCTTTTGACATCTAATTCCACATCATCGCCTTCTTTCAAAAAAATTATCATTTTCATGTGTTTGCCGGTGCCGATCCTATTATAACTCATAACATATTTCAATTACAAGGTGTATAACTCACCTTTGAAGCTATGTAAATAAGGCCATTACACGGATACACTTGTTATGAGAGGTGATGTGTAATGGAGATTAATTACCCAGCAATAGGGAAACGGATTGCTAAACGAAGGAATGTCTTGGATTTAACACAGGAGCAAACGGCTGAGAAAGCCAGTATGAGCCCTACTTACTTGAGTAATGTTGAGAGAGCATCTTCCATCCCCAGCATCGAAACCATCATGAAATTATGTCGGGCGTTGGAAGTTACGCCTGATTATTTTCTTTTGGGTGTAGATAAGGAATATCGAAACGATGATCTATCGGAAATAAAAGATGAGATATACCGTTGTGAACCGAAGAAAATTGGGGCCATCAAAAGCTTAATCCAATGGTTTGTTGACCTGAAGATTTAAAACCATAGAAAAACAGGTTTGCATTTTCATTGTTCATAGTTTATAATTAGCCTGTATAGTATCATTATTTGGCGTCAGCCGATTAAAGTATCCGTGTAACTACAGTGCCCAGAGACCTTGTGTCTTTGGGCACTTTTTTGCGTTTAATCAGCTTCTGAATCAGAGGCCCAGAATCTAAGACTCAAGACCGATATACAGTCCTACCGTCACCAAATAAAAAAGTAAATAGGGTTTCCCACTCATAAGGCGTCCAGAGGTTTTTAACCTTTTGGACGCCTTTTTTGTTTTTTCGGGAAATCGTCAATTATCTGGTAACAATGTGCAGAATCCAATGATTGCGATATCTGCGCGTTTTTATATAGATCAGCTCCTGTCCTTCAGGGGCTTTCCCTGTGTCCCGGGCTTTTTATGCCCGTTTAAATAGACAAAACATTATCAGAAAGAAAGGAGAATTATCAGTTTTATGAGCCACTTTACAGTAGCGGTATTCACTGAAGAAGAACATGGACTTAATGAACTCATGGAACCGTTTAACGAGAATTTGGAAGTTGAACAGTATGTGAGTATGACAAGGGATGAACTGGTTCAGGAAGAGCGTAGAAGGATGCAGGCTGTTTTTGAAAATCAGTATGCGGAATGGCAAAAGGACCCGGTTTCTTATGAGAAGGGTAAAAACCCTGAGCATATTGAATACATCAAAAGCATTCCCGAGCTACTAAAACGAACCGATGAAGAAATCTACAAAGATGCAATCAGCGATTATGACGAGGACAGCATCGATGATAATGGCAATGTGCTTTCCACTTATAATCCCAACAGTAAGTGGGATTGGTATGAGGTAGGCGGCCGATGGCAAGGGATGTTGATACTCAAGCCTGGTAAGGCAGGTGAGCGTGGTAGTCCGGGACTCATGACGAAGATGACTGAAAACTGTGATTCAGCATTTGCCCCCGATGTGGATTTCAACTTGATGAGAAAACAATGCATTCAGAAACTATCGCCTTACCAGAAGGCTATGTCAGAAGGCTTCTATAAAGAGGAGTACATGCGTGAACGATTCCCAACCAACGAGGAATACGTGCAGCGCCAAAGTACGTTCTCTACATATGCCGTCCTTACGCCTGATGGCGAATGGCACTCGTCTGGTGAAATGGGATGGTTCGGAATGTCTTCAGAAACAACCAACGAAGAGCGAGATTGGGAAGATAACTACTATGATCGCTTTACAAAACCGGCAATAACCAATGGATGGTATTTAACCATCGTTGATTGCCACATTTAAGAAAGGAGAAGCTAGGTTCTATGAAAAAAAATAAGGGAAATGAACTAACTAAGTGGAGTATCAGAAACGGGAGGCTCTATTCGAAAGATAGCGGATTTATTGATGATCCCTCAGTTTTGATTAGAGCTGATACGGGACTTTTATTGGAAGTCGGCAACTATGATACTTTACAAGCTCTTCGTAAATGGGCAGGTGCTATAAATGGCTGGGATATGCGTGTTGAACGTGTAACTGAAAAAACGCCCGCTGAGATACTGGCTCATATACAACAATTGGCTAAAGTCAAATGGTATATCCATTCAGTTTTCCAGACCCCAGACTTGCCGGAGTACATACAAAACAATCATACCCATGGCATGCAGGAAGAATATGACCATTATGATTTCCAACTGCTGATTAACCTGGGGGCAAACGAAATCAGCCGCCTTCTCAACACAATATCATTTCAAGTACAGGAAGGCGAAAGATTCAATCATGGCCAAATGGTTAGCGGATTGTATGAGGATTGTAACATACGACTGGATCTATTCCGAGAGACAGGCCGGGATGTGTTACGGCTTATTATACCGGACAAAGACAACCGGTTTCCAAAGGATCCGCTGTGCAAAGAGCCTTATAAATACCAGACCATGCGGCTGTTTGAAGACTAGAACGTTGCCGCAGAAGGAGAAACCACATGAAAAACTATAAAGAATGCACGGATACCGAGTTCAACAAGGCATTAGATGTGATGCATGAGATCAAGGCCGGTACAGTTTCAATTGAAACTGTAGCAACAGCCCAGCTTTACATCATGTATACAAAGATGCGCGCGGACTACTCACACCTGTCTAATGTAGTGGGAAGCTACGCCTTGGGACTCCAGATTTCCACACGGAAAATCATGGAGACTCTGGAGACCGAGCTGATCCACAGAAAAATCATACCCGGCTGAGTCTGGGAGAAAGGAACTTATTATGGCAAACTATTACGCAACAATCAGGACTAATTATTTCTCCGTAAAGGATGAAAATGCATTCCGTGAACTTATGCAATCCGTCTGCGCTGAAGATGATGTGCATGTTTTTGAGCGGCCCCAGCCTGATGGCAGAAAAAAGCACGGATTTGGCTGTTATGGGAACATCTATGGAATACCCTATGAGAATGATTTCGACGGTGGCAGGAATCGTTTTCTGAATGCTCTTCAGAATCTTGTATGCGAAGACGATGCAATCATCATGACCGAGGTCGGTAACGAAAAGCTACGGTATGTGATTGGTTTTAGCATCGTTATTACCAGCAAAGAGATTCAGAGCATCAGCATTCCCGACAAAGCACTGCATCTAGCTCAGAAGATATTGAGAAATAAAAATTACCAGACTCAAATGGATTACTGAGATGGGAATTAAAATCCTCTCATGTGGTGCTGGCATGCAATCGACGGCTTTAGCATTGATGAGCTGCGAAAATGCTATGTCGAACAAACCAATCCATCCACTGGTTCCGATTTACGATGCCGTTATCTATTGTGATCTGGGATATGAACCTCCCTGGGTCTATGACCAAGTTGATTTCATCCGGAAAGCATGTGAACAATGCGGCATACGTTTCAAAATCCTCTATACCGGTTTGTATGACCATTATCTCAAGAACTTTGGAGAAAGTCGGACATGCAGCGTGCCATTCTGGTCCATTGGCCCAGATGGCAAGGAGGCCAAAATGAGGCGTAACTGTACGATTGACTTTAAGATCAATGCAATCCATAAATTCTCCAGATACGAACTGCTGAGCTATAAGAAATACCAGCGGATCCGGCCGGAGGATATTGGGGCGCACGAGATGCATATCGGTTTCTCAGCCGAAGAGCGCCAGCGTGTCTTCAACAGCTACAATCCGATGTTCATCAACCGGTTCCCCTTAGTGGAAATGGGATTGGAACGGGCGGACAATTACAAGTACATCCTGGAGGTCTGGGGGTTGGATACCAAGGCAAGTGCCTGCTGTATCTGCCCCTTTCACAGAAATTACTTCTTTGAGTATCTGAAGAAAAACCATGGGGACAGCTATGACGCCGTTCTTACGATGGATCAGCTGCTCGAAGATAAACAACCTCAAACCAAGATTAAGAGCCAGCTTTTCATTTCACGTTCCCGGAAACGTATTGAACGCCTGACGCCGTCAGACTGTAACGATGCGGAATGCTTCCGGTACAAAGGTAAGAACGTCTGGAACGGCTTCTAATCTACAACCCTATAAAAAGCCTGCGGGCACAAGTAAGACGCTGATTTTTGCAGCGTTATTTTTATATAAAAAAGGAGAATCAACATGGGACAATATTATAAACCTACAATTATTTATCAGGATGGCAGCATCGCTTCGCTCTATGGACATGCATATGATAACGGTATAAAGCTGATGGAGCATTCCTGGATTGGCAATGATTTTGTCAATGCGGTTTATTCGAGAATACTGAACAAACCGCGCCGGATTGCCTGGATCGGTGATTATTCGGATGATGATTACGAGACATGCGGTGAGGCTTACACAAAACATTTCGGTCTGGAAGATTTCATGAGTTGCTACAGCCATGCGTGGGGTGACGAAGATGAAAACGAAAATATCCCCCCATCAATGTACACTCAGGAGGATCTGGATCTTATCAACGAAAAAACCAAAGGAATGTACCTGGTTAATCATGACCTGAAGGAATATCTTGATCTGGGCGACTATATCGAAAGATGCACTGTTAAGGAAGGAAACTGGAAAGGATATTGTGTCAATCCGCTTCCTTTGCTTACAGCTTGCGGGAATGGCCGCGGCGGAGGTGACTTCCACAGTAATGATACCAACATCGGCCCGGAGCTCGTTGGCATATGGGCTTTCGATGAACTGGAACTGACAAGCGCTATCCCAGACTCATATCACGAATGCGCTTATTCCTTTGTTGAAGGCAATTGACTCAATAAGCGAGTAAAACACAAACATAGCCTTTAAGGCAAAGGGGACGCTGAGCATATCGGCGTCCCCTTTTCTATTTTAGGAGGTCAATTATGGCTAAAACAAAAGATCGAACATACCGGCAGAAATTTATGGATGTGTTCAAAATTCTCACTCGTTCCCGCCGAAACTGGGAAGTGTGGTCTGACTTTGTACATCTGACCGCATGTACCATTTCCAATGTACTTGACATTTCGCATTGTGACGAGCGAGAAGAATGGTATATGCAGATCATAAGCCGGTATACGAAAGAAGAATCGGTACTGTTTGCAGATTTAATGGGCATCACTGTCTTGGCCCTGGAAGAAAACCCAAGACAAGATTTCCTCGGCCAGATCCATCAGGCTGAGTTGGAGCTGGGTAATGCTGCGGCCGGGTCTTTTTACTCTCCATATAATGTAGGTCAGCTCATGTCTGAGCTATCCGGTGAAGATATGTTTTCGAAGATCATGAAAGAAGAATATGTGATGGTAAACGACTGTTGTTGCGGCGCCGGCTGTTTGCTGCTGGCCTTTGCAAACACAGTCAGGGATAAAGGGATCAATTATCAGGAAAGAGTCTTTTTCATAGCTCAGGATATTGACGCAACGGCCGCTATGTCCTGCTATATACAAATGTCCTTGCTCGGTTGCCCCGGATACGTCATCGTTGGCAATACGTTGTCCAATCAAGCCCCCAGACCGGAAAATATCTGGTATACACCGTTTTACTTTCACAATATCTGGGTGGACCGCCGGAAGATGGAACATTGGAAAAAGGTCTTCAAAATTTTGCTGAATGCCGCATAAGGTCACCCCATCGGACATCTCAATTCCCATAAATAGTAAAATGCCCCCATCATAAATCTGATGGGGGCATTCGTCTGTCAAAGCGGCATATGTTATTATTGAGGAGGAGTATAAAAAGCTTTTCCTCTTTTTGCGATCCGCGTAGAAATAAAGCCACCCAGGATTGCCATGGGCAATGCGGCAAACAAATATAAGTATGTAAGCTTGATCGGCCAATCCAGTGCGCTGCATACAGCAGTTCCTATGAATAAGCCGAGAAACTCAAACAGGAACCATAAAACCACCGTATATACTTTTGCGGTACTGGGTCCGCGACCACGGGTAATGGCATGATTTGCGTTTGATCGTATGAGTCTTAATAAGGCAATAAGCTCTACCATGATATCATCCTTTCCATAGATTTGTACTCTATATCTATCCGATTTTTCAAAATGCTTTTCAAGATATGTTTATACACATTATAACTCTATTCATTACCATTAGCATCCGGTTGAGACTCCTCAAAATAATTAACATCCAAAAAGATTTCAAACCGAGCTATACAGAACGATATTTCTGTATAATTCAGAGACAAAATATGATATAATAGGGGTGCCGAGTTATACAAAAATGCAAGCCTCTGCCACGTATTTATACTATACAGAAATACAGGAGGTTATCTTATGAGTAACACGGTGCCGGCAGATATAAACCTGCTGGAGGAATTCATGTCCTATATGGACGACCAAAGTATGAGCATCGAGACCATCAAGTCATACTTTGGCAATGTGAGCAGATATTTTAAATGGTGCAAGGAGTCTTTCGGTCTGCCACCCGAAAACCTATACCGGACGAATGTCAAGGATTTTAAATCCTATCTGCAAAACATAAAACATTTTAGTCCCTCAACCACCAATTACTATCTAAGCGCATTGTCCAAATTTAACGAGTTCCTTATTGAGGGTGGATACCAGTCTGACCATGTCATTAACAAGAATGATTATATCACGATCCAGACCCCGGTAACAAATCCATGGGATGGAGAAGAAAAGGAAGTAAAGGCTTTCCTGCAGAAGGTGCTGTCAAGCAAAAGTCCATTTCGTATCAGGGATTATGCTATCTTTACCGTTATTGCCTATGCGGGTACACGGAATTCTGAGACAGTGGGTCTGATGGAAAGAGATGTCGACCTTGTTGGAAGGGAGATTCTAATCCGTGATGGTAAAGGGGAAAAAGCCCGGGTCGCTTTTATCAACGACAAGATTATAAACGCTGTGGAGGAGTATCGCAAGATCCGTACTGAAACAGAGTGTCCTTATCTTTTTCTCAACCGCTATGGCGAGAAGTTAACCCGTGGCCGGATTAACCAGATCTGCAATCAGTATTCGGATTTCATCACGCCTCATAAGTTGAGGCACTTCTGGTGTTCGCAATCGCAGGAGGTAGCTGGTTATACAATTGCGGAAACTGCCGCCCAGGCCGGACATAAAGATACGAGGACTACACTCCGGTATACGCACCCCAGCAAAGCCAAACTGAAAGAAAAAGCGAATTTACTATAGCAAAATGAGGGAGCTGTCCGGAGAGGATGGCTCCCTCATTAAGGATAATTTATTCATTGACTTACAGAGTCCCTCTTTCTTGATTTTGCCCCAGCACACTATCCAGTTTATCAATGATTGTCTTCTGCCAGGTATCCGTAGACTGGTTAACCAGCATATCAATAGTTAGGTTGCGTAGATAGCACTCTATGATGTCTTGCAAGAAACTATATCCATTATGCAAAACACATGGCGTTTCTTCACAATGGTTTTCCTGGGTCAGACAGCGTGAAATGGTGACCGTTCCCTCCATAAGTCTGATGATATCATATAAAGAGATATCGTTGAGCGGTTTGGCAAGGGAGTATCCTCCATCCGGACCAAAGCCTACGTTAATATATCCTTGTTCTTTCAATCCTCTTGCAATACTCAATAAATAGCGTTGGGACATTTTCATATTTTTTGCTATCTCGGATGATGCTACTGTCCGGTTTTCTCTGCCAAGACAAATTAGAATTCGTAAAGCATAATCTGTGGTTCTGTTTATTTGCATAAAATTTAAACTCCATTTATAAATTTATCGAACCATGTGATTTACATATAAATGTTATTCTGATTTACAGCCTTAACAACTCACAAATACATGGAGCCATATATCATTAGTCTCCAGATTGGGTTAAAAGACTTTCGATCGTAATATACTTCAGACTTTGTTCTAAGGTGTTTTTCACATGTTCATATGCCCTATTGAGCGCTAAAAATTCATTAGTATCTTCTGTCTCCGGCACTGTTTTCTGTCGGGTTTCTGTTTCTCCCTCCATGATTACGATGATATCGTACAAGCTGATTTCCTCTGGTGGTTTGTTCAGCGAATAACCACCGGTTGGACCATTTACAGTGGAGATCAGGCCCACATCCCGTAGCTTAGCTCCAATCTGCAGCAGATAACGAGGTGAAACCTGAATGATTTGTGAAAGCTTGTTGGAAGACACAACTTGCTTACTTTTGGCTAGATATAAAATTATCCGGATTGCATAATCGGTTGATATATTAAGCTGCATAGGCGTATTCTCCTCCTTTATAAAATAAAAACAGTGATCTACTAACATCTGCGTTTATAGTGTTTCAAAAGACTGTTCCGACTTTTCTTCTGGTTCAATATCCTTGTTGCAATCCGCATCTTCATCAAGAAGATCATCTATGATATTCCCATCCTCGTCGATCAAAATTGCCCCATATCCGAAGCTATGTACAGCCACTCTGTTCAGAATATATCCGATACTGTCAGTAAACGTTCGACTCTTACGTTTTAATTTCTTCACCTTTAAAATCTCCTCCTATTCAACCGTTTTCAATGACTCCGCGAGTGGGATTTTTTTTAGTTTTCCATACATAACAACATTTACGATAAGGGCGAATACAATCGTCAGGATCAATGAAATCGCATAACTGAAAAGGCTGATCCTGTCATCAAACATTACGCCGCCTACCACGATCATCGACATGATGAATTTGTGCAGCAGTTTCCCGAGTGCCAGCCCCAAAACCGCACCGACTCCAGACAAAATCAGGTTTTCCCTGAGCACGTAAGCCGCCGATTCCCGTGGATAGAAACCGATGACGCCGATAGTGGCGATTTCCCGCGTCCGTTCAATGATGTTGATGTTGGTCAAGTTATACATCACGATAAATGCGAGGGCGCCGGCGCAAACAACCACCAATAAAACAATATAGTCGATACTGGCCAAAGAATTGTTGATGCGTGTGCGCATATCCTCATTTAGCCCGACATAACTTACATTTCCGATATTCAACAGTTCGGAAGCTGCTTCATTGCAGTCTTTATCCGTGATAATATAAGCGCTGTTGTACGCCGGGACCGATTCCCACTGCTTCGCACATGTACCGGCGGAGATATATACATAGTCATTCACATAATTATCAAAAACACCGCTCACGGTAAGCGAAAGCTTTTTACCATCGGCTGTCTCCAGCTCAAAACTGTCATCAACGCCCACTGACAGATCCCGGGCCAGCTTTTTGCTGATAATTGCATCGCCGTCGGCAGGATATGGGATCGCCTCCTCGCCGATGCGGAAGTCCAGGAAGACGGAGAGGTCAGAAGAATCTGAAATAACAAGCGATGCATCGCCAGATGTGTTATTAGCGAATATTTCCGCTGAGCTAGTGCTTAAAAAGGTGCAATCTTCTTTTTTCATTCCCGAATCTATCAGAAAGTCTTCAGCTTCATCGGCCGATAACTCTTTAGCAAAAGTGACACCCAGATCGTATTTCATAATTTCATCATATTGATAATTGGCGACGTTTTGTACTGAGTCCTTTATACCGAATCCGGCAACCAGAAGAGCAGTGCATCCACTGATACCGAGTATCATCATGATGAGCCGCTTTTTATAGCGGAACACATTGCGTACTGATACCTTCATCAAAAAGGAAAGACGTTTCCACAGAAATGGAATGAATTCAAGAAATACCCGCTTGCCGTTTTTAGGCGCTTTGGGGCGCATAGCCTGCGCCGGGGTCTGAGCCAGCTCCTTATAGCAGGAAAACAAAACAGCAAGAACGGAGCAGGTCAGGCAAACCGCCAGAGTTCCGATTGCAAGCGACGGGCTGAAAAGATAGCTTAAGCTCCCGAAACTGTACATACTTCCATACACCATCCAAAGGACCTGTGGAATAAGGCCGGTTCCCACGAAAAATCCAATCAGCCAGCCGATAAACGAAGCGCTGGAGGCGTACAGAATATATTTCTTTGATATCTCAAACGAACTGTATCCCATCGCCTTCAGTGACCCAATCTGCGTTCTTTCCTCATCCACCATGCGGGACATGGTGGTGATGCAAATTAAAATAGCCACAAGGAAAAAGAAGACCGGAAATATATTTGAAATACCGTGTACAATTTGAGTATCTCTTTCAAATGACACATAATCTTCGTTGCTCTCCCTGGTGAGGACATAACCGGAGGGCTGCGGAATGTCCGTAAGGGCAAGCTGTTCAGGCGGTATATCTGCCGTAAGGCCCTCATACCTATCCTGCACCACTGATTCACAAAGCTCTTTTACGTTGGATTCATATTTTTGGGTGACCTCTTTATATTCATCACTATAAACATAGGCTTTTTCCGTGAGTGAAAGCCAGATGTCCGTGTATGTTTCTGATTTAATGCTCTCGGGTTTTATAAATACAAAACCTTCAAGCGTACCGCTGCCTATGGCGGTGGTTCCATGCCCTGTACCGATATGCAAAGGCGATTTGACGATACCTACAACGGTATACTCGTTTTGCGCAAACTGTTCCAGGACCGAATCTTCATTGTTATCAGAGATCTGTAAAACGCTGCCGATATCGGACTCTGAAAATACTGAGGCGTCCGCAACACATTCTGTATCGGACTCGGGAAGTCTGCCGGCAACCAATGTCAGCTTGTTTATTTCATCGGGCAAAGTGTATATTTTATAAGCCGATTCCGAGCCGTCAAAAGACAGCAGGGTATCAGCCCCAAAACACCCCTCGGCTGTTTCCACGCCGGACAATGCAGCGAAGGCGTCCACATCGTCTTTGGAAAACCCCAGTGTAGATAAAAGATGGTAATCAAAAAGATTTGTTTTTTGGGCATATCCGTTATATTCATCCACCATGGCGGTCTTAGAGATTTTAAGCCCCGAAAAGAAACCTACACCGAGAAGCATGATCGCCATGATGGCCATATAGCGTCCGAAGGATTTTTTTATTGTACGGAACAGTGTTTTCCTCGTTACCTCAGCCATAGAAATCACCACTCAATCTCTGCGACAGGCATTACGCATGCGTTTACATGGCAGGAATCAATCTGTCCGCTCCGCATTTTAATGATTCGGTCAGCCATGCCGCTGATTGCGGAATTATGTGTGATGATTACCACTGTCATGCCTTGTTCCCGGCTGATCTCCTGTAAAAGGGACAGAATCGCTTTGCCCGTTACATAATCGAGCGCACCGGTGGGTTCGTCACAAAGCAGCAGCTTTGGATTTTTGGCGATTGCCCTTGCAATGGCAACGCGTTGCTGTTCGCCGCCTGAAAGCTGTGCCGGGAAGTTGCCTGCACGGTCCTCCAGACCCACAAGGCGAAGGGCTTCCTCCGCATTCAGTGGATGTTTACAGATTTGCGCAGCGATTTCCACATTTTCAAGAGCGGTCAGATTCGGAATCAGGTTGTAAAACTGGAACACGAAACCGATCTCATCCCTGCGGTATTTCGTCAGTTCGTTATGGTTCATGGCTGAAACATTGCTGCTTTCCAGCATAATCGTTCCGTCGGTCGCGTCATCCATACCGCCCAGCAGGTTGAGGAGCGTGGTCTTTCCCGCCCCGGACGCGCCAAGGATCACGCAGATTTCACCTTCACCTATTTCAAAGGTAGCGTCCTGGAGTGCGTTTATCGCAACATTTCCCATTGTGTAAGTCTTTCTGACATTCTGGAACTCTATAAAACGAGTAGACATATTCTTCATTCTCCTTATCCCTGTATAAATATCATGATTCTTAATATAACTGCCCGAAGCAAAAAGCAACTGCAATTCCGAGAATCGAACCAACACACACCTGAAGCGGCGTATGCCCGACAAGCTCTTTTAGATTGATGTTTTCAAAGCACTCAATAACATTGCCTTCCTTCATTTTATTGATTACTTTTGCCTGCTTTCCGACTTGGTTTCGGACCCCGGCAGCGTCATGCATGACGATCATAGCCAATATGAAAGTAACGGCAAACTGAAAGGAAGCTATGCCATATTCAAATCCGCTTGCAGTACATAAAGCGGATACCGACGCCGAATGGGAGGACGGCATCCCGCCGGATGAAACAAACAGCTTAATCATCCTGAATTTTTTATGATGAATCATTCCCATGATTACTTTAAATAACTGCGCCGCAAACCAACTGACAACGGCGCTTAAAAGTATATAATTCTTTAATATATCTGCCATAATGTTTTTCCGCCTTATATACAGAAATTATCTGCTTCCGATTTTATTTTCTTTGCCCGCGGCAATACGCTTTATGTTTTCCCTGTGCATCCAAATGATTAAAACCGCAATAACCGCTGTACATATAGTGGGAAATACAGAACTGTCAGAGGTAACCCGGGAATACCATAAAAATGTGGTTATCGGATAAAAAGCGATTCCGATAATTGAACCTAATGAAACCATTTTGCCGACAGCTATAACAATAAGCAATACCGCCAGTAACACAGCTGCAATAATTGGGTTGAGCGCTATGATCGCCCCGCCGGCCGCAGCAACGCCTTTCCCGCCTTTAAATCCAAAATATATTGGGAACATATGGCCTGCGACTGCAAAGATTGCTCCTATGTATGCGCCATAATCAGCAGGGAGCCCCGGTGCAAGAAGCGTGATGACCAAACGGCCAATCATAACCGAAAGAATTCCTTTCGTTACGTCGCCCAATAATGTAAGAACGGCGCTTTTCTTTCCGAAGCAGCGCATCACATTTGTCATGCCCGCGTTACCACTGCCAAGTTTGCGTATATCTTTTTTAAACATCAGGCGGCAAATGACAATGGCGCTGTTGATGCTTCCCAAAAGATATCCGCATACCGCCACCAAAACAAATATTCCTAACAGCCCGATCCATCCAGTTCCGGATATTTCAACCACCTCTATAATTATTGATTAACACATCGTTTTGACAGACGGCATAATGACTTTACGGTGCATAATCAGCTTCCCAAATCAAGTTGCCGGCGCGGTTTGTTTCCCTTTTACGGCGCTGATGAATCCCGGTTCGTATGCGGTGTATGCGGCTGTTTGTGCTTGCGCACTGTATAAATCCGGGTAAGCCCGTACTTCCGGACCCTCTATATGCATGGTTTCCGTCTTGCATAAGGGGCATTTTGATACGGGGGTTATAATCTTTACATGGCATTCTTTACAATATTTCATTCGTATGGATCGCCTCCTGTTTCTAATGTTACGGGGATTCCGCTTTCTGTTAAAAGACGTAAGGCTCTGCCTGCAAGGTTGTTGTTTTCAAGCCCGGAGGTAAATGTCAGCGTCAGCTCGTCTGCATAACCGCAAACCGTTATTTTGACCGGCTCTTTGGGCGTCGGCGCCAGCAAAACACGGAAACCCTGGATGTATCGGTTAAAAGGTTCTTCAACCTTATTTAAGCCGAGGTTAGAGAAACATAATGTACTGCCGTCGCCCACATGGTTATACATGAACCGTAAAAACCAGTTCTTCAGCGACAAGGGAGTAATATATGCAAATACGCTTTTCTCTCCGCCCACGGTAAAAGCGATTTTTTCTTCAAACGCACGCTTGGTCGTTTTTTCCTTGAACTGCGTTTTCACTTCATTTAATATGGAATCGAAGTTTTCAAGCGGATCTGTGGGGTACAAAACAACCGTAATCGTCGAAAAGAAATTCAGAGCTGTTTCCGTTTGGAAAATCGGGCGCAGGTTCACCGGGACACCAATATTAATAGGTCGATTCATTCTGTTCCGGTCGTTATACGCGAGCATCATTCCCGCGGCTATGACCGCAACCAAGTATTCGCTGATTGTGGCGGCAAAACGCTTGCTTTCTGCCTTGATAGCCTGTATTGGTATGATTGCAGTCAGGATACCCAGGTTTCCCGGCCTGCGCTTCAAACCGACCAAACGGTAAGCAGAAGGTTCCTTGTACGTCTTGCTCTTGACCCAAGTATGGTTTTTATAATAGCCGTCCAGGACATTATCCGCTTCTTGGATGCCATACCGTGTGGAGAGCTCTTCTTCGGTGAAATTTTCCGGACATGCCAGCTGTAGATACCTGTAGCACAATGCTTTTATAAACTGCATGGCGCCTGTACCGTCTGTCAATACATGAAAAGCCTCCAGATGAATGCGGTTGTTGTAATATAGAATTCGAAAGAGGGCGCCTCTTGTCTTAAATGGGTCAAGAAACAGACAAGGTTCCTTCGTTTCTTCTTCAACCTGTACAATGACCGGGTTTGCTTCCAGACGGCTGCGGAACCAGCCATTGTACAGGTTGACATCAAACGCCTTAAAGTATGGCAGGATTTGATCCAGCGCAGATTGCAGAATTTGGCTTTTTATATCATCCCGAAGGATAGCGGTCAGGCGGTAAACATGCGGATCCTGACGGTTTGCTACAGCGGGAAACAGGTTGGCGGCATTGTCGAGCTTGCGACCGTCTGTACATCGCCGCATCACACTGCTAACAGGCCATTGGCTTTTTCACAGATTTCATAGATGGCGTCATACTGGTTTTCGATCAACGCAGAGACCTTCGTTGTTTTTTTACGGCGAACACCGTTATAAACAAAGTACGGAAGGATCCAGCCGATAAAGCCGGGAATCGCTAGGATAATCATCAGCGGCAGGAGTCCAGACAAATAAGCGAAGGTTGCGCCTGCAAGAAATGCTGTGCCGATAAAGCCGATGATAAAAGCTGTAATCTGAGCGCCGGAGGTCTTGGATGCTTCGAGGCCTTCGATTTCCTTAATATGAGTATCAAACTCACGCTGGAGGCGGGACAGCTCCGCTTTATTGCGGATTTTTCGGTCACGCTTGAATTTCAGACCGGTGCTTCCGATCCCCAGAGCAGCTTCACGGCCTTCCGGCTTCCATCCGAAATTTGCATATCCGTCTACAACGGCGCTCTCCAGGTCGTCCTTTACGGTAACGGTAGTGTACTCGTAACCGATAAAGTTATTGTTTTTCGTATCGTTCATGATAATTAATTCCTCCTTGTACATTAATTGTTGATAAGAATATCACTGAGATGAAAGTTTCCATCAGGATATTTTTTGCATTTTTTAACGCTATGCCAACAGGGTATTTGCCTGCTCACAGGTTTGATAGATGATCTCGAACTGCTCCTCAATCTTAGGGGTAATCTGTGCGTTTTTATTTGGATGCACCTTGGCAAAGAAAAAGTATGCCGCAGCCCATCCAACCAAGCTGAGGATTGCGAACAGCACGCATAGAGGGATATTGGCGGAAACCAAATTGAAAATCGAGAGTCCCATGAACAAAGCTCCGATGCCCCCAAAGCCGATGGTAGGACCCATGAAGTAGGCAGACTTCGTGTTCTCCAAATGCTGGATAGAGGACAATGCACCTTCGCATTTATGCTGTAGCTGCTCCAGTTGGATCTTGTTGGGTAATCTGCTGTCACGCTTGAACTTCAGCTTTACCATCTCCTGATCGTGTCTGGCCGTATGACCTGACGTATTGTGGGTTGTGGGAACATTGTGGATAGGTACATCGGGGGTATAATGTGTCTCACATTGCTCAATCAGAATCCATCCAAAATTCTTATAGCAATCGGTGTAGAGTGGAGCATGGTTGCGGTTCACGTTGATATCAGCATACTCCCAGGCAATAAAGCCGTTTTCTTTTATATTACTCATAATTTAATCTCCTTTTTTTGTTCTGGTTTATTGGTCGTGATAATACGTGGCTAATGTTCTTGATTTTCTTTAAAATTAATCGTATCGCTTAAGCATCCGCCCCAGCAATCAATGTGTTTGCTTTTTCGCAGACCTGGTAAATCGCATCGTAGTGGCTGTCGATTTGAGGCGCGGTCTGTTCGGCCTTCTTTGCGCCCATGCGGACACTGCTGAAATATCCGAGCGCCCAGCCGGCAATAGCGGGTATGAGCAAAACAATGCCCAGCGGAATGAGGCTGTAGATAAAACTGAACACGGCTCCAACCAGGAAGGCTGCCCCTACAATACCAAAGCCCAAGGCGGAACCCATGACGCTGGCGCTTTTTCTTCTTTCGAGTTTTTCAATCTCATGAAGACCTTTTTCGAATTCCCGTTCCAGACGGCTCAATTCGAGTTTGTTTTTCAGCCGGCGGTCACGCTTGAATTTCAGGACGATTGCAATCTCACCCTGGAGCGCGGGTTCAGTGCCGCTGAACTCCCAACCAAAATTGGCATATCCGTCTGCGTATACCGACTCCATGCTGCGAGGCACCGTTACATTTTTATATTCATAGCCTACAGCACTCTGTCCTCCCCAGTTTTCGTACATGATAATCGCTCCTTTTAATAGTTTAATTTCATCCGGTTTTCTCCGGTTGATGTCTATATATTACCCTTCAATTGTTTGAGTTTTGCTTTAGAATTGTTTGAGAAATATTAATCGTAAATTTCTGATAAATTATTTTGTTCTCAACGCTTCAGCAGGGTCTTTCTTCCGGTTGTCCAGAAAGTATCAATAGTATGCCGTAATAATGTTTGAGAATTGCTTTAGAATTGTTTGAGAAATATTAATTAAAAACGGTTTCCCGCAAATTGCAGGAAACCGTTTTATGAAAACCCAGCCTGTTAGCAATGTCTCGCTTTGCGAGATGTATACCAAAAATTTTGAACTGGGTACCAGGTTTACTTTGCCGCCCCCGGAGCTTTGAAACTTCGTTATAGAAAAGGATTAAAAAGCCATTACAATCCCTTTGTCATCCGCATACAATGAGCTTAGTCCACCAGTGGGGACAACAAAAATATCGCTGAAATGGAATTCCCGCTTGATTTCTGCTGAAAGTTGCTCAGCCAATTCCGGGTTATTGCAATGTGAGATTACCATACTTTCGCCTTCTGTGTTTTTTCCACTCTTTTCAATGAAGGATAGCATCTGCACGATCATCTGCCGGATGTCACGGGGCTTTTCATACAAAGCGATATTTCCTTCTCCGTCTGAACCCATAATCAATTTGATGCCGAGTATTTGTATGAGCTTGCCTTTCAATTTGCTCAGACGTCCGTTTTTTTGCAAATTATCGTAGTTTTCAAGCACAAAATATGTTTTCATATTGTCTATAAAACTCTTTATAGCGCTCACGACCATATCCTTCGCATTACCCGCCGCGAGGAACTGGTGCAGTTTGATTGCGATCAGAGTTTCCCCGGCGGACGCGCTTTTGGAATCAAATATATGCACATCACCCGCGTTTGTTTCTTCGGTAAAGGATTTCGCCATAACCGCATTGGAATAAGAGCCGGACAACTTGCTGGATAATGTCACCACAAAGGCGGTTTCAGTATCCTCAAAAGCTTCCTGGTATAATATCGGCGGCGGCGATGCGGAGCCTACCTTTTCGGAACAGGCTTTCATTTGGTTCATAAAGTCTCCGATATTAAGTGAATCGTCATCAACAAATTCTCTTGATCCCAATAACATGGTCAGTGGGACAGAGGTAATGCCATATTCTTCTTTAATTTCCTGTGTCAGGTCACAGCAGCTGTCAACAATGATTTTATGGTTCATAAATACTTTCCTCCCATCGTCAAATTTCGTATTATTTAGTGCGAAGCGCAACAACAGTCCTTGGTAACACCCCAGCATTATTTATACCTGTTTATGAAATCCGCCATAAGCTCATGACCTTTCTTTGCGTCCGGTGTTTTATTTAACGTAAACCCATGAACGGATTCCTTGAAATCGTGAAACTCCACCTTGACCCCCGCTTCTCTTAGCATATCGCCATAACGTACCCCTTCATCGTGTAACGAATCAAGGCCCGCTACAATGAGTAAAGCGGGAGGTAATCCTATCAACTGTTCTTTTGACGCACAAATCGGGGAAAGGTATGGCAATTTTGCTATTTCAGGATCATTGTTGTAATAACATGCGTTAAACATATCTACCATTTTAGGAGATACAGCTCCTTTAGGGGATGGTTTTGTAAACGCATCAAGAGTCATATCCACAGGCGGGTAATCCAAAATTTGATACTTAAATAATAAATCGCCTTTTTCCTTTGCCTTCATGCATGTTACTGTAGTAAAATTGGCTCCCGCGCTATGCCCTCCGATACCAATGCGATTAGGGTCAAATTTATAAAGCGCAGCATTATTCACATAATGTTTGATTACCTCGTAAACGGCGTCTAAGGCAATAGGGAAAGGGTTCTTCGGAGCTTTTGGATAGTCTATACTTATTGTTTTAACCTTTATATTTTCCTGAAAATAATGGCACATATAGTCGTCAAGCTCCGCAGATCCCAATACAAACCCGCCTCCGTGCATATCTATAAAAAGCGGAGCGGTTTCATTAGAATCAAATCCGTATTCCAACACCTTTATCATACCGTGCGAAGTTTCAACATACCGTACTTTACCAAACGGTTTTGAGATAAAGGAATTTATTTTCGTATATATTTTCATTAACCGCTGAAGCCGCAGCCCCTTTTTGATAAGCTTTTCGTTAGACATATTTATCCTCTCCGATTGTACCTGCCAATACGCACAAAAATTACAATTACCTTTTAATACGCTAACCATACTTTCTTTAAACGGCACATGCTTTCATTGCACATACGCTTGCCTTGTTTTTCAATGTTTCTATCAGATCAGTGTTTTCCCACGTAAACGCTTTATCATCACGGCCAAAATGACCATAAGCAGCCGTTTTCTCATATATGGGGCGACGCAATCCAAGCGTATGAATGATTCCTACAGGCCGCAGTTCAAAACATCCATAAATTAAATTACAAAGCTGATCGTTGGAAAGAGAGCCTGTCCCGAAAGTATCTACAAGGATTGAAGTCGGTTCCGCAACGCCAATCGCATATGACAGCTGCACTTCACATTTATAAGCGAAACCTGCGGCCACAATGTTTTTAGCGATGTACCTTGCCATATATGCCGCGCTGCGGTCAACCTTTGTGGGGTCTTTGCCCGAAAAAGCGCCGCCTCCGTGCCGGGCATAACCGCCATATGTGTCGGCAATGATTTTCCGTCCGGTTAATCCCGTATCTGCGGCTGGTCCGCCAAGTACGAACCGTCCGGTCGGATTGACATATATTTTTGTGTTTTTATCTATCATATGTGAGGGGATCTCCGCATAGATGACTTCACGAATGATTTCATACCGAAGTGCCTTTAAGGATATATCTTCATCGTGCTGAGCGGATATGACAATCGTGTCAACCCTTGCTGGCGCGTTGTTTTCATATTCAACTGTGACTTGGGATTTCCCATCCGGTCTGAGATAGGACAAAATGCCTTGTTTTCTGACATAAGTCAGGCGCTTTGTGAGAGCGTTTGCCAGCGTAATGGCGAGCGGCATCATTTCGTCGGTTTCATTGCAGGCAAACCCGAACATCATGCCCTGGTCGCCAGCGCCGATATCTTCTGTCTGTGATGACTTTGCCTCCAGCGACTGATCCACGCCCATGGCGATATCCGGCGATTGCTCATGAAGGGAGCAGGTAATCTCACAATTATCTGTAAACCCGTATTCTTCTTTGGTGTATCCAATGTTTCGGATAACATTCCTGGCGCAGGCGATGTAATCCACCTTCGCCGTTGTTGTAATTTCGCCCATAATATGGACGGCTCCCGGTTCGGCAGTCACCTCACAGGCGCAGCGGCTCATGGGATCCTGCCGCAGCAATTCGTCCAATATGCTATCGGATATCTGGTCACAGATTTTATCGGGATGTCCTTCTGTAACCGATTCCGATGTAAAATAATATTTTGAGTCCATTATTTTTTCCTCTCTGACCTGTTTAAAAAGTCGGATACGGTCATTTTTTTCTTTCCGATTGATTTTTCTTTTACTTTCACTTTTTCTTTCTTTGGCTCTCTCGGAACCGGATATTTTTTCTTTTTGGTCAGCATGAGAATACCGATTAATAGAAACAGTAGGCTGATACCCATGCCGAATAAGGCGCTGCTGCTTACAGCTTCGGCCGCTTCCATCATGGTTAATAACGTACATTGCGTAACGACAATCGAAACCATGGCGTCCAAAAAGCTGATTTTCTTAAAAAGGGATATGATGGGATCGTGCATATGCCGGTTGACAATCATGCCATGAATGGCGAATCCTATCTTGGTGAAGGCAATGGTGGCTACACCTAAAACAAGATACATCTCATTTTGGACGCGGGATTCTCCGGTAAAATACATCCATAAACATATCCCCAGGTATGAAATTCCCATCAGACAAATGAATATGCCGCCACGCTTGTGGACAGCAAATTCAATGTCATACCGTTCTTTTTCATTTTCTATAGTTTTTGTCTTTCTGTATCTTCTTAATGCTTGCCCTCTGGCAGCACATAGAAGCAGATAGTAAACTCCGTTTACAATGTACCAGGGGGAGCGAAGGAATATGCCGAGGGCCAGCTGGCCGGTGCCGGTGAGTGCGTTGATCGAAAACGAACCCGCATTGGTGGTCATAGTTCGATCTTGCGCATTACCCATATATTTTTGATATAGCTTCCGCATATTAATACCTCCGCTCTCCCTAAATACTTCATATTATTTGCCACGTTTCTTCTTAATAACAACGCCGGCGCCGATTCCCACGACTGCAACAGCGGCAACGATAATAGCAGGCCACATAGTTCTTTCTCCTTTCCGATAGTTTGATAGTTTATACAAGGCTTATTTGCTGCGCCTTTTCTTGACGATAACGCCAGCGCCGATTCCTACGACTGCAACAGCAGCGACAACGATAATAGCAGGCCACATAGTTCTTCCTCCTTTCTAATTATATGTATAAATTTCATTTATTTATCCGCGTCTTTTCTTGATAACCACACCGACGATAATTGCCACTACAACAACGGCAGCAATACCGATAATCCAAGGCCACATAACTCTTTCTCCTTTCTAATCATATTTGTTTGTGTATAAACTTCATTCGTTTATCCGCGTCTTTTCTTGATAACAACGCCGATGATAATTGCCACTACAACAACGGCAGCAATACCGATAATCCAAGGCCACATAACTCTTTCTCCTTTCTAATCATATTTGTTTGTGTATAAATTCCATTCGTTTATCCGCGTCTTTTCTTGATAACCACGCCGATGATAATTGCCACTACAACAACGGCAGCAATACCGATAATCCAAGGCCACATAATTTCTTCCTCCCTTCGTTTACATATAGGTTTTTTTGAATTTATCTCTTCGCGTTTCTTTTAAGAAACGTTGTTCACTTTTTGACAGTTTGCACAATGACCGGAGCAAGCCCAAATCTCATCCGCAACAGTCGCCCAATTCTCAGACGGTTCTTTGCATTTCGCGGTAAGGTCGCGGACATCTTCCGGATTTTGCAGGTCTGTGGAGTGGGCGCCGGAGGTCTCAACCATCGCCACCAGTGCGTCCGGATTATCCAACAGCGGGCAGGGACGCAGGTGGTTGTCATTAAACGGCTGGCCCTGACGGTACGCTTGAAACAACGGTGACTGCAATGCTTCAAGGAGTGTTTTTTCACGGATGTTGGAATCAGAATAGTGAATAAAGGCACAAGGTTCATAGTCACCGTTTGCATTGATATGCAGGTATATTCTGCCTCCTGCAAGACACCCCTCGGAGTATTCGCCGTCGTTCCAGAAGTCAAGGGTAAATATCGGCTTTTTTTCACGGAACTTTCGAACCTGTTCATACATAAACGCTCTCTGCTCCGGAGATACCATCAGTTCCGGCACTGCGTCTTTGCCGATTGGCATGTATGTAAAAAACCAACAGAATTTTGCGCCCCACTCAACCATTTGGTCGAAATATTCTTCTGAACCGATCATGTCTACATTCTTGCTGGTATAACAACAGGAAATCCCGAACGGAAGCTTTTTGGACTTCAAAAGCGCCATAGCTTCTTCAACTTTCCGGAAGGTCCCTTCGCCACGCCGGAAATCGGTGTCATCCTCGAAGCCTTCCACGCTGATAGCCGGAATAAAATTCTTTACCCGCAGCATATCGTCGGCAAATTGCTCGTCGATTAATGTACCATTGGTAAAGGCTAAAAACTCGCAATCAGGATGATCTTCGCATAAACGGATGATATCCTTTTTCCGTACAAGAGGCTCGCCGCCGGAGAAAAGGAAGAAGTAAGTTCCCAGCTCATTCGCCTGGTTCACGATACTGTCCAGTTCCTCGTAGCTCATATTGAGCCTGTTGCCATACTCAGCCGCCCAGCAGCCGGTACATTTTAGGTTACAGGCGGAAGTGGGATCAATCAGGATCGCCCAGGGGATGTTGCAGTCGTGTTTTTTCTGTAAATCCTCATTGACGTCACTCCATTTGAGGGTTGCATTTATAACAAAATTTTCGAATAGCGCTTTTCTTGCGCCTTGATCCACATCCGCCCAAATATTTTCAATGAACTTATACCAGTTGTTATCCGGGTCGGAAACAACAGACTTAATAGCTGCTAACTGTCCATCCAGATTTCCACTTGGAACAAACCGGTCAACGATTTCCACCAATTTTGGCAGCCTGTTCATTGGGTCTTTGTCAATGTACTCATACGCCTTTCGGAGTCCGATTGCTTGCAAATTTGTTTTGATACTCATAATATACCTCCGTGTTTTAAATTGTGGTCAAAAGACCATTTGCCTTTTCGCATACTGTATAAATTTCATCGTATTTTTTGTCAATGAGCGGGTCTACCTGGCTGCATTTCTTTTTACGGATCCCAACATAACAGAAATACGGAATTATCCACCCGGCCAGGCCGGGGATAGCTAGAATGATCATAAGAGGGATCAAACTTCCAAGGTAAGCAAATACAGCGCCTGCCATACATGCTGTTCCAAGTACGCCGATGATATAAGCCACTGCGGATGCCATGATTCCTTTTGAGCGCTCCATTGCGACGATCTCGTTCGCACAGGAATCAAACTGGCGTTGGAGACGGATTATCTCCGCCGTTCTGTGGTACTTGCGGTCACGCTTGAACTTCAAGGTAACAGAGTAGACCCCACCTACAGGCGCTGAAGAACCTTCCAGTTCCCAGCCGAAGTTTTGGTATCCGTCCGCATAGACAGATTCCATGCTCTGGTTGACGGTAACTTCACTGTATTCGTAACCGACAAAGCCTTTGTCATCTTTTTTATATTTATCCATGATTATCCTCCTTATCATTTGATTTGGTTTAGCCGGCCGGGATGAATTTGGATTTCTCTCCGGTTGATATATGTATTATGCACTCCAATTGTTTGAGTTTTGCTTGAGAATTGTTTGAGAAATATTAATTGCATTTTTTTCATAAAAATATATTTTTCGAGTTTAGCCTACAATATTCGCATAACATATAGAGGCTTCTTATTCATGATAAACTCGTTTTCGTATTTTTTGCGGTGATTATTTTTCAGAAAACCCTGCAATACCGAACCCACCAGGGCCGCTATGGGTAGATATGACGCATCCTGTCTTTACCCAGAGTATTTCCCGAAAACCGATATCCTGCGCCGCCAAAAACGCCGCTTCCTTGATGCGTTCATCTAATCCGCCGACATAAATCAACGCAACCTTTTCTTTCTCCAGCCGGTGTTTCTCTGCGTATTCCCGCAGAAAATTCGGCGCAATCGAAAGCAATTGTCCCCTATATTTTTTAACAGCCATCAAATTACCGTCATTTACCTCAATCAATGGTTTGATACCCAGTATCTTGGCGCCCAAGTAAGCCGCATTGCTCACACGCCCGCCCGCTCTCAAATAATCTAGGTTTCCCGGAAAGAAACCCATGTGAATACGACTGACCAAATTTTCCGTTTCGTTTTTAACCTCTTCCAGCGTACACTCAGGATTTTCTTCTATAAACCGCGCAACACCCAAAACTACCATCGTTTGCCCGGCAGACACGCTCTTTGTATCAATGCTTGTCACATAACCGCAATCCTCCGCCGCAATGAGCGCGCTTTGATAGGAGCATGTTGTTGAAGCGGAATACGCTAAATGGATAATGTGTTTATCCGGATATTGCCGGTGTACTTCGTCAAAAGCCTTTTCAAAATCTCCCGGATTGCAACCGCTGGTCTTGGGAAGTGCGCCTGTCTTATTATAAAACTCAAACAGTTCTTCCGTTCCAAAGGACATATCATCCTTTGTATCGTTTCCAAAAGTAACATGCATCGGAACAACTTTGATTTGATGCTGTATTGCCAATTCAAGGGGGATATCTGCCCCGCTTTCCACTAAAATTACAAATTTGTTCATCTCTTATCCTCCTTTGTTGTTTACTCAATTGGCAAATCAATCTTCCTTATTTTCTCAAACAAGATATCTTCCTCTGTCGGCTCTCCGGCACTTGCCTCAATTTGTTTTCTGATGGCGAGCATACGAGAATCGGTGTCGGTTATTATTTCCGCACATTCTTTCAGACTGGCGGCGATTTTCTCGTCGTCTGTCAAGTGCTGCCTATATTTCATCTGGTGTTCAAGTGTCGCCCAAAAGTCCATTGCAATCGTTCGGATTTGTATCTCCACCTTCATCTTTTTCACCTGATTTGAAAAAAATACAGGGACGCTTATAATCAAGTGCAGGCTGCGATAGCCGTTCGGCTTGGGATTTGCGATATAATCTTTTTCTGCGATAAGCTCGATATCACCCTGATTTTTCAGAGCTTCAGCAATAACATATATGTCATCCACATAAGAGCAAATCACCCGCAGGCCCGCAACGTCGTGGATGCTGTTTTCAATGTTTTCGAGCGAAAAGGGGAGATTGTTTCGATCCAGCTTTTCCACAATGCTTGTTAGGCGTTTAAGGCGTGTATTGATAGAATTTATAGGGTTTCTTTGGTGTCTCACGTTATATTCGGTATTAAGAATTTCCAGTTTAGTGCGCACCTCTTTTATGGCGCAGGCATACATCATCATCAATTCCTTGAGATCGACCACTATGTTCACGATTTCTTTAGACCGATTATATAAAATGTTTCCGTCTGAGCTATTAATAAGCATCAGCTCATTGGTGAGCTCATGCATTTGTTCGTCCGTTATGTCTGATAGTAGCGGTTCAATTTGTTTTGCCGCTGTCGATAATCTCAATTCTTTTTTCATCTACTTTCTCCCAAATCTAACTTTAAGATGGTTTGCTTTTCATAGATCTGTTCTCTGATTTGCTTCAGCCTTCTCAAGCGAATTTGGATTTTCCCTTCAATTGATGTCTGTATTATGCTCCTCAAATGTTTGAGTTTTGATTGAGAAATGTTTGAGAAATATTAATTGCGATCTTTTATAAAAATATATTTTTTGAGTTTTACTTGCAAAATCCGCATATCAAATTTTGCTGTTAAGGTATTTGAGAAATAGTCATTGCGAAAAACTTTATCGGAATAACAAAAAACGCCGGCTGTACAAATGTTTGTACCCCGGCGTTAATCAAATAATGCGTTGGATTTTATTTGTTCTTTTTGGTCAGATCGTTGATATGCTCTCTCTGTTGTCTGAGCATTTCTTCGTAGTTTTCCCGGCCCTGCGCACGCATTTCTTTGCCGTCTCTTTCCAAATGCTTTCCGACCACAGAGGCTTTTGCTTTCAACCC
>Ga0153928_1000137_pt1 | contig 38592 bp, 35 predicted proteins | sample TSNJ012MetaG_FD_106656 | JGI IMG/M metagenome (GOLD analysis project Ga0153928, IMG submission 106656) | Attine ant fungus gardens microbial communities from New Jersey, USA - TSNJ012 MetaG | ecosystem: Host-associated > Fungi > Mycelium > Unclassified | place: USA: New Jersey, Wharton State...
AGAGGGATATTGGCCACCTCGTTGTAGAAGGGTGAGATGCATTTTGCCCACCAGTCATGCTCTCCAAGCAGAATTCCATGGTCCGTGTTAACAATGAGCATGGTATCTTTCCACATATCAAACTCATCCATGATATTCATCACCTGGCCCAGATAGTGGTCACACATGGAAAGCTGGGCGGCGTATTCATAGCGGAGATGCTCAACCTCTTCCGGAGTCTCCCCAACCCGCGTATAGGGAGGCCAGTTAAACTGAGGGCCGTCGTATTCGTGTGGGTACAGCTGTTTGTAGTATTCTGGAGTAAAATAGGGTTCATGGGGATCAAAGCTCTCAATATGCAGGAACCAATTGTCACTTTGAATATTGCGCCGGATAAAATCAATCCCTGCGCTGAAGGTCTTGCACTGCGGCATATCCTCCTCATTTTGTAGGAACTGGCGGTTGACGTTGTGCTGCCGCCATGCAGGGCCTTTAGGATCACGTACTACGGTCGCGGGTCCCTCAGGGAACTCGGGATCCTGGACCTGACCTTTCCAAAAATCTGCTTCCTGCCCACGGTGGAGCTCATAGGTGCTATACTTGGTATGGTATGTAGCGCCGCCATCCTCCCAATAGTTAGCATGGTCGGTAGTCAAGTGGGTATATACTCCATTTTGCTTGAGAAGCCGCGGCATGGAGTCATCGAAGGGCTCCACCGGCCCCCAGCTGCGGTGCAGGAAGTTCAGCCTCCCCGTGTGGAGTTCCCGGCGCGCCGGCATGCAGGGCATACTGCCTGCATAGTTCTTGGTAAACATGACGGTGCGTTCCTTCAGACGGTCAAAATTGGGTGTCTTGACCCAATCGCATCCATAAGGTGACAGCATACGACGGTTCAGGCTGTCGTACATGAGCATAATAGCCTTCAATTTAGTTCCTCCTTATGTAGTAAGTTGTGTTAAAGTCCGTAAATTAATTACTTTCTCAATTTGATTTATTAAATATATTACCACAACCTTTTTCACATGTCAATTACTATATATCTTAATTTTTCACAATTTTTTCAACTGTACCTATATAATTCGCACTTTATCTGACTGACCTTATTTTATTCAACCAATCCAATCAGTTTTTCCCTTACAAAGGCAACACAGCCATACGCCGGGCCATATTCTTCCAGGCTGGAGCAGCTGACCGTCAGCCTATCCCGGTAATGGGGGAGAATCGTCTCATTCATGCGCCGCTTGATCCGCTCCATATTCCCCTGGCAGATAGTAGGTAGCAGACCTCCGAAAACAAGTTGGCCGGGATTAAAGGTATTAACCAGATTCGCTGCCGCGATTCCCAAATATTCCAGCGCTTCGTCCATGGCCCGCACTACGACCGGGTCTTTCCTATCCCACTGTTCACGGATATCGGTCAGGTATTTTTCCTGAAAAACTACCTCCCCATAGATATTCCGGATCAGCGCGCCCACAGAGGCATAGGCATCCAGACAGCCTCTGGCGCCGCAAGCACATTCCCTGCCATGGACTTCCACCGTGGTGTGTCCAAAGCGCCCAAAATATCCGTCATCGCCGTAAAGCATATTGCCATGCATATATACGCCCAGCGTTAAGCCCCATCCGCCGTTGATGAATACCAGGTTTTCCATGGGATTGGATCTTCCAAAGTGAATTTCCCCCCAAACGCCGGCGATACTGGTTTTCATAAACAGAATCGGAATGTCCGGTATCCGCTCGTTAACAGCCTGCTCAAGGGCATAGCCTTTCCACTCCGACATTGTGGAGATGTGCTCCACCACACCTGTTCTCATGTTAAAGCTGCCAATTACCGCTATACCGATACCGGCTATGTCCATGCTTTTTTTCCTGCACTGCGCCCGGATCTCGAGGATGGATTCCTCCAAAATATCCAGAAATTGCGCCGGGCTTCGATGCATTTCCATGGATTTCTTGTGTAGCAGCTCTTTGCCATAAATGTCCGTGACAAGTATTTTGGTTCCCGTAACGTTAATCTCAATACCCACAAACGCGCCAAACTGTCTGCGAAGCACAATGGAAGTAGGCGGCCTTCCGACGGATTTCCCCTGGATGCCCACCTCCTCTATGATGCCCTTTTCGAGCAGAAATTTGACGCAATGCGATACTGTGGTTTGGTTAAGTCCTGCAATTTTCGATATCTCGATCCGCGATGTAGGGTTGTTCAGCAATATGATCTTATATACTTTTTCCAGATTCATGTTCTTCATTAAGCTGAACGTACCGTTGTCGCCGATATAAGAGCCTGTGTTCATTCTCATAATTATCACCAGTTATTAATTATAATGGATTATTGAAGTAAAATCAACTGATTATTTTGTGCTCCCGCAATCCTAAAATACATTAAAGGCAGCCAGAGAAAAGATTCCCGATAAAAGAATCAATATCACATCATGCAGGCGGAACCTTCGATGCAGGAAATTTACTAACACATAAATTATGGCTGCCAGCAGCAGAGAACCCCCTATGGGCCAGCCATCTCCATGTCCGGTTTTAATAATCTCATACAGCATGGTGACAATCGTACTCAACAAAAGGCCGCAGATGATCGGCAGCACATTTTTCTTCAGCACCTGGAATATCTCCAGCTCTTCGCAGCATCTATAGATGTGAAATACAACAAAAAATACCGAACAGGTAGCCGTGATGCTCACCGCCAGGCCAGCCAGCGCAAACAGATAACCGACGGCCACACTTCCGGTAATATCCAGACCGTAATAGTAGCCGATTCCTGCCAGCAGCTTGCTTAGAATCGGGCCTGGCAGGGCATTCGCTACCGGAAGCAGCTGTCCATAGAAAATATCGGCCGGCACTACACCACTGCTGACAAACATGCCATCCGCGATGCTCAGATAGGCCTCACCGCCGCCAAAGGAAATGATGCTGGAGACAAAACCATTCCCCAGGTAAGAAAACACGCCGCTATAGGCCAATACCGCCGGCAGACAGAGCAGCACCAGCATGATCGACAGAGCTCCTTCATATTTGACAAGTCCTTTGATCGAAGGTTTTGCGGATAAGCTTCCGCTTCTATTTCTATTCCCTCTCACACTTTTTACAATCCCCCAGACCGCCATAACCGCCATAACCGCTTCTGTAATATAGAGTATTGCCGGTGAAGATATGAACTGGGATTTTCCGGTACAGAGCAGAAATACCGTGCTGACTATCACCGTGAGGAACCCATTTGCTTTATTGAATTTTCCGCAGGTGAAAAAAATAATAAAAAATGACAGAAGTAAGATATTGATGGTAGAAACGTCAAAGATTGGGGTACCTTCGATGCCTGTTATATTCCGGATTTCCTTGCCGCAGGTGAGCAGGAAAACCCCCAGCATGATCAAGACAGAGCTCCTAAAGGTACCATCTTCCCTGCATCCCTTCATTACCTTACGTATGTACATGACCAGTAGAAAAATAATAAATACGGCAATCCCAACCGCCAGATACTCAATCTGAAGCAGAACACTTCCCTCCAGCCCTGACAAAACAGATACGAGAATAACCGTAAGCAGAGTACCGGGAACCGCGATTGCCAGCGCGGACAGCAGCATTCCCGGAATACCGCTGATACTAAGCCCGGCAGCTGCAGCCAGCTTGACCGGCAGGGTACCTGGAGTTATATTGGCCACGATAACATGATTCTTGTATTCAGCTTCCGGCAGCAGCTTTTTATCCTCCACCACTTCCTTTTCGATGATCGGAATCAAAGCACTTCCTCCACCAAAGCCAATAATTCCCACCTTTAGAAAAGATTGTATCAACTTCAGTAATTTTTTCATATCGGCCCCCAAAAAATTAGAACAATTTTTCTACATATTTAATTCAATAAATTATATGATACCAGGGTCAAAAGGTCATGCGTTTCATGCTTGCATGAAAAAGCATGACTTTGGGACCCGCAAAACATGAGAAAGTAGCCCGAATAGGGCGGATTTTGAATGTTTTTAGGATTGCGGGAGCACAAAGTGCGTAGCAATCCGTAGGTATCAGGGGGCAAAATACCTTTTGACCCCGACATCATTATATATTAGCATAGGCATTCCTCCCTCGTCAAGCAGATCCCGTCTGCCACGCGCTTTCAAAAACAAGCGCGCAGCACAACGTACTATTATCTTCATTCGTTCTTAACAGCTTTGACAGACTGAACGCAATTGCATGTTGGGCATTTCATCATTCTTGTATCGCCGCCATTTAATGCAAATACAGAGCGCCAAAAAGAAGGTGTAAATGAAGTTGAGCATTTCGAGCAAACATAATGGTAATGCTTGTAAACATGATAATGAAGAATTAGAACAACGATAATTATTACACCTATAACGGCTATTCCAATAATCCATCCAGACATAATGGCACCTCCTTAAGCGGTCAATATCCTGTACTTTATAGAGTCGCGTTTTTCATCTTTGCTCTGAAAACAAGAATGGCAATTGCCAAGATAACAACCGCATAGCCGATTACCCACAGCAGATGTGGCACTATCGACGCGTAATCACCCGCAAGAGCCGCTTTTCCCGCGTCCACGGCATGGGCGAAAGGCAGAAGATACGCGATTGTTTTGAAAGCGCCGCCCACAAGGTTTAAGTCAAACCATGTGCCGGAGAGCCACGCGCTGAGATTGGTGAGCAAGGCGCCGCAAACGCCCCCAACCTGTTTATCATTCAACAGCGTTCCCACTAATAAACCGATCCCGATAAAGAGTAAGGCGGCCGGTAAAAGAACAACCAGCACAAGCAGAATATTCACGCTTAATTCTAATCCTAAGAAAACCGACGCTGCAAGGCAAATGATACTTTGGCCTACCGCCAGCGGAATAAGCGGGACAATATATCCACAGATAAATCCCATCGCCGTAAGAGGCGAGGCCATCAGCCTGACAATAAACGATGTACTTCTGTCTTTTGCAATCAACATGCCCGAGAACAGAGAGATAAACGAAAGCCCAAAAACAGCCATGCCCGGCGCAAGTGTGGTAATGGGAAAAATGGTTGCCGGGATATTGGCCCCCAGCGCGGACAGTAAAAGCAGTACGACTAACGGAAAACCAAGCGCAAAGGCCAGATTCAACGGATCTCTTAATAGTTCTTTTTGATTTCGTGACGCAAATATCATGGTTTTCATATTGTCTCCTCCGTTCCCGCAGCCAAAATGACAAAGGCATCCTCAAAAGATTTCGCGTTCGTTTGTGTGATTAACTCGGCGGCAGTGCCGACCGCTTTTAGCTTACCCTTTGCCATAATACCAATCCTGTCGGAAAGAGCTTCGGCCTCTTCCATATAATGGGTTGTAAGAATGATTGTGATTTTACCTTTTAATTCTTTGATCGCTGTCCATAACTCACGCCGGGCTAACACATCAAGGCCAAGCGTAGGTTCATCTAAGAATAATACCTTGGGTTCGGAGATAAGCGCCATGGCGATACTCAATCGCCGCTGCATCCCGCCTGATAAAGTTTTTGCCTTGTTTTTCGCCACTTCCGTAAGCCCGAACAAGTCAATCATTGTATTCGCTTTGTCATGTGCTGCTTTTTTATCTTTCCCGTAGATCCCCGCGATCAATTCAAGATTTTCTCTCACGGATAGATTACGGGCAACGGCGGTTTCCTGCGGGGAAATATTGATCTTTTCCTTTACGGCATGAGGATTTGAAACAATACTATCATCCAGCAAAACAGCGTCGCCGGAGGTGGGCGATAATACACAGGACAACATCTTGATTGTGGTGGTTTTTCCTGCGCCGTTGACCCCCAAAAGGGAAAACAATTCCCCCTTATGAATTGTTAAATTCAAGTTGTCTACCGCTACGGTATTTTTATACTTTTTCGTCAAGTTGCGTGTTTCAATTGCGTACATGGTTATTTCTCCTTCCTACCCTCTTGATAAAGCCGCACGATCCCCTGATATGCGTCTGACATTACCTCGCTGATAAACTCGTCTCCCATATCCAGATAGGAAGTCGCAAGCATAGTCGCGATTCCATGAACAAAAATCCACATTTCCAGGTGGAGTTTACGGGCGGCATCGTAGTCAAGCCCAATTGCACTCATAATCATATTGATCGCGATATCGTAGCTGTGCTCGCCCTCCTCTATCCGCTCGTTTGTCCGGTCCCGCATAAACAGGAGCTTAAAAAGTTCCTTTTCGTCCTTGGCAAATTGGATATAGGCTAAGCCAGTCGATTTATACGGTGGCACATCCCGGCGTTTTATATGTTCATCAAAATAACGGCTGTAATATTCACCGGCCATCGCAATCACGTCCGCTTTCACTTCTTCCATCGTCTTGTAAATTCTGAAAATAGGCTGCGTAGAGCAATTCAGCTCTTTTGCAATAGCCCGCGCGTTCAATGCGGGAATGCCTCCGCTACGAATCAGATTTAACGATGTCTCTAAAATATTTTCCTTTGTTATCTTTGGCTTTGGCGGCATATTGAATCCCCCTATAATAACGCTTGTTATATAACAATTGTTATTATAGGGGGAAATTCTTTTTTTGTCAAGAGTTTTTTAATTCTTTATTCCTACTATTTATTCCTACTCTTAACGAACTACCCTGCCTGTCCCCTTGCTGCTGATCAGATTTTCCACTTCTGCAACCGTTGCATCACATACATCCCCAGGGATCGTATGCTTAATTGCTGCTGCAGCAGTGGCAAATTCCAGCATTTTTTGATAATCCATACCCGTCAAAATTCCATGAAGAAAGCCGGCGGCAAAGGCATCGCCTCCCCCTACACGGTCTACAATCTGCAGGTCATAGTGTTTGCTTTGATATTGTTTACTACCATCGAACATCAGCGCCGCCCATCCATTATGAGAAGCACTGTAACTTTCCCGGCAAGTAGTTACCAGATGCTGAAAATTATATTTTTGCAGCATTTCTGCCATAGCCTCCTCACGAATACAATCCGCATAAGACGCATGAAGAAAATCTGTCTTTCCATCAGAATAGCCACACATTTTGGCCGCATCTAAGGGGTTGCCAAAGCATATATCCACGTAAGGTAAAATTTCAGCAACACATTTTTGCTTTTCTTCCACCTTCTTGTCCCATAGTTTCGCACGATAATTCATATCAAAAGAAATGGTAACATGATTTCGTTTGGCTGTCACGACGGCCGTTTTAACAACTGCCGCCAGGGAGTCGCTTAATACCGGTGTAATTCCTGAGATATGAAACAGTTCGGCATCCCCGAAAATCGTATCAAAGTCAAAATCCTCTGCCGTGGCTTCGGCTATACTGGATCCGGAGCGGTCATATACTACCTTCGACGGACGAACCGAGGCACCATTCTCTAAAAAATAAAGACCCAGACGGTTTCCGCCGCGGGAAATAAATTTGCAGCCTACGCCTCTTTTGCGCAAAGCCGCGACAGCCTGATCTCCGATGACCTGGTCCGGCAGTTTGGTTACATACTGTACACTGTGACCGAATCCTGCCAGTGTGGCGGCTACATTTGCCTCTGCGCCTCCGTAGTGTACATCAAAGGTGCCGGCGTGTAAGAAACGTTCATGACCGGGGGGCGAAAGGCGCATCATTATCTCTCCCATCGTAACCACTTTTCCCGTCTTCTTCTGAAAGGGTGGATGAGAAATGGTAGATTTCATGCCGGAAGCATCCGGAAGACGCAAGCGGACAGCCTCCTTTACCAATTTTCGGATCTGGTCGAACTTTCCTGCCCGGATTAATGCAGGCTCCACCATCCAGCTGCCGCCACAGGCAATTATTTTATCATAAGATAAATATTCCCTGATATTTCCCTGGTTTATTCCACCGGTAGGCATAAAACGGATATTCACATAGGCGGCTGCCAGCGCCCGAATCATTTTCAATCCACCACTCGGCTCGGCCGGAAAGAACTTTACCACTTTCAGACCGAGTTCCAGGGCGGATTCAATATCACTGGGAGTATTGCAGCCTGGTATAATCGAAATCTTTCGGTCGAGACAGTATTGTACAATTTTAGGATTAAGTCCCGGACTGACAATGAAAGAGGCCCCCGCTTCTACTGCTTGATCGACTTGTTCGGTAGTAAGAACCGTACCGGCTCCCAGAATTAGTTCAGGATAGGCCTTCGCCATTCTGGCAATTGCCTGCTTTCCGGCGGCCGTCCGAAAAGTTACTTCGGCACAAGGAAGGCCGCCTTCGACTAATGCCTTCGCCAGCGGAACGGCATCATCGGCATTTTCAATGACCACGACCGGTACAATTCTAAGTGCTTCCAATTGCTTTATAATCTTATTCATAACGTGCCACCTTTCCGGAAGGAGCTAAAACACCTTTTTCCCCCAACATCATAACATATTTGAGCGGCAAAAGGGGATGTATTTCTCAAACATGACATACTAGTGTCCTGATAGATCTGTTATACTTACTTTTAACAAACAGAATAGGAGAGATGAAAATGGTCGAATCGAGATGTGGTATCTTATGTAACCAGTGTGATTATCGCGAAAAAGTAAATTGTGAGGGCTGTGTAACTATTACCAAACCTTTTTGGGGAGATGCCTGTCCCGTAAAATCCTGCTGTGAGGAAAAGGAACATAAACATTGTGGCGAATGCAACGATTTTCCGTGTGATTTACTTAACCAGTTTGCTTATGACAAAGAACAAGGCGATGATGGGAAGCGAATTGAACAATGCGAAAAATGGCATACATCATTAGTGAATGAATTATTTTGTGAAAGCTGTGGTATGCCGCTGGATAAGGAAGAAGTAATAGGAACAAATAAAGATGGCAGTAAAAATCAAGATTATTGTGTTTATTGCTATAAAGACGGAGCTTTTACCGTAGATGTAACTATGGATGAAATGATTGACATAAGCCTAAACCATATGCGAGAGCTATTCAAAGATGACACCAGTTTCAATGAACAAGAAGCACTTGATAAAATGAAATTATTTTTTCCGAAATTAAAAAGATGGGAAGCATAAAATTAAAAAGGTGATTAGACGAAATGGCAATAAAACTAAAGGCAGTAGGATTGTTCGTAAAAGATATGGCAACAATGGTTGCTTTCTATCATGATGTTGTAGGGTTTGCTTTAGAATGGGATGGCGTTGATCCCAGTGTAATAATGGAGCATGATGGATTAAGATTCCTGCTGTTTGGGCGCAATGATTTTGAAGAATTGACAAAGCAAAAATACACCTATCCAAACGGCATAAATGGAACCTTTGAGCTTGCTTTGGATGTTGATACGCCCGAAGAAGTAGACAAAGAATATCATAGAATGGTAAGTAAAGGAGCGACGCCGATTATTGAGCCTAAGACCTATCCTTGGGGATTGCGTAGCTGTTACGTTGCCGACCCGGAGGGAAATTTAATAGAAATTGCAACATGGGAAAGCGGAAACAGTTAAGATAGCCAGTTTCAACGGCTTGGTGGTATATTTTCGCGCGATGCAACCAACATCATCACCATCGAGATGATAATAATGCAAATGCAGGCGATAAAACCGATATAATAGCTGCCCTGCGTGTCATAAACCGCTTGTAACAGCGGGGTGCCCGACGCGCTGCCCAGAGCGCTGGCCGCCGAAATAATACCCAGCATACTCGCATACTCCCTGTTCCCAAATATATCTCGCACCGTCAATTGGACGGGCACTAAGAGCATCAAGAAGGCATAGCCTATCAAGCCGCCGACTACAAACATGATGCTCAGTGGCAAATTTCTAATATTTAGCATCAGGACAACAGCAAGAATAAAAACACCTGTGCCGGAAATGAAAACGCCTCTGCCGCCGAATTTGTCACACAGCGCGCCCGTTGGTACCTGCATAACCATGTTGACAATCGAATAGGCGCTGAGAATGATTCCTATGGTAGCATTATTCATACCATGGTCAGTGGCAAATATCGACATCGTGTTCATTATCGCGGAACTGCAGGCAGCGAACAGAAAAATGGACCCGGCCAGAAAATAGAGCTTATAACTTTTATACGCCTGCTTTAGCGTCATGCCCGCCAGTACCTCGTCCTCCCGTGTTTTCTGCCTATTGGTTTCGGAGGGGTCATACCATAACGGCATTACGCCTTGTGACGGCTGATTCCGGATGATGATACATGCAATGGCGCACAGAACAAATACGATCCCGGCGCAGATGCGTAGGGAAGTCCGGTAACCCAAGCCGTCGATCCACGAGCCGATAAGGGGTGAAAAGATTAAGCCGCCCAAGCTCATTGCGGTAGCGGCAACCCCAATAAGGGCGCCGTTTCGCTTGGCAAACCAATTGCCGATGAGTACCGGAGCCGCCACCACGGAACAAAGACCCACCGCCGCGCCAAACAAGCCATACGCCAGATAAAAAACGGGGAGGCTGGTTGCCGCCGACATCAACAATTGGTTGAGTACAGCGCAGGCGCATCCAATCATCAGCATCTTCCGCACGCCGATTCTCGCTACGATGCGACCCGCCGTGAACAGCATCACACAGGTAACCAGGTTTTGAACGGTGAGGGAAAGCGTAAGCGCTGAACGCGAAAAACTCGGGAACGCCTCCAAGATCGGGGCGATATACATGGATTGAGGGTTAAAAATGATGCCGGTAATGCTGAAGTTTACCAGACTTATCCCCGTTAAAACCACCCACGCGTAAGAACTCTTTTTTAACATGTACAATCCTCCATAATAATTAGAAAGCAATCGTTGAATTTTGGAGAGTGAAAATTTTTTATAAAATCAATTTATTCCGTATTCTTGATATCTGGGAATTACTTAATCCAATATCCAAAAGATATTCACTCGGCGTGTGATACTTCTCAGAAAACAATTTGAAGAATTTAGCAATATATTCCGGTTTTGATTGCCCTAAATATACCGGTGAATCTGGGTACTCATAAAACAGGAGCGGCAGAATACGATAAAGATATGTATATGAGATCTGATAATCAGCTATTACATCACTCGCCGGCACGCCGGCTAATGATAGCAATAAAGCCGCAATCACCCCGGTGCGGTCCTTGCCTGCGGTACAATGAAATAATACGCCATTGGGAGAATCCGCAATAATTTTCATAATACCCTGTATGTTTTTCCGATCCTCTATCAACTCCATATAGGAAAGAGGCATTTCTTCTTTGGACTTTATTTTTCTGCCATCATGATTCATGCCTTGATGGTAATAATGGAAGCCTTCTTTTTGATAGAAAAACGAAGGCGCTTTTACCACCTCTTCCTGGGTTCGCAAATCAATTACGGTATCGATTTTTTTGCTTTTTAATAATTGTGATTCATCTTCAGAAAGATTTATGGGAGCATCACTCCTGATCAGCCGCCCATATTGTGTAAAAGCATTAGGCCCAATTGGATATCCTCCCAAATCTCGCATGTTCACTACAGTCGTCATCAAATACCGTCTCATTATAGACCCCCATTAAAAATAACAGATTGCTCAATCCAATAAAAAGAATCGCTAGATAAGCATCATCAAACCTAACGATTCTTTCATAATCTCGCATTTTAGCGTTCGCTTATCCTGTGAAAAGTTTTAATCCATGTTGTAGATACTCGTTTGGAACTCTTCCAGTGTCTTGACCAATGCATAATCACGCTGCAATACTCGGTAAGAACAGCTGGCGATTTGTTTTCGGATGGACTTGACCTTACCGTCTCCCAAATCATGCTGGGATTCCTTCGCCAATCTTTGCAGCTTGACCAATATGCCTCTCAAATCGTTATTCTCGTTTGTCAGTGATTCGTAGCTGCAATACTGATCCCTGCATCTAATCTTTTCCTGATCCTCCCGGATCTCATGAATGTCTTTGCCCAAGGCCGCGCAGCTTTCCAATTGCGTCAATATGCTTTTGATCGTTTTTGACATATCGTCATTGGAATCAACCAGCGTTTTGATTTCGTTCCTGGATCTGATGGAAAGATGCTCGCATAAAGCGCTCGTGATACGTCCGATAAACTTGGGGTAGGATGACACTAAATCAGGAAGGATCAGGGAATCCATGGTCGCTTTTATCCCTTTGCAGAACATCTCGCTAGATGGCAGCATAAAATTCCCCTCCTTCTTCTTCTTGAATCAGATTAAACGCCTTGATCATTTCCAGCGGTGTAAACAGCGCTCCGGAATATCCCGTAAATACACTTGCTGTACTTCCGGTATGGAACTCCCTCAAACAATGTATGGCGATCATGGACATCTTGAAATGCCATAGAACCCTGTAGTACAGGACATTCCGACGGTTTATCTTTATCCCTGAGTATTCCTCATAGAATTTGAGGAGTTCCTCTGTGGACATCATTTTGGCCGAGGTTAGCAGCTTGTTGAGAAGCAGGGCGACATCCTCCATCGGATCGCCGATATGAGCCAGCTCCCAATCCAGCAAGCCCGTGATTTTTACATTGTCATGCATGAAATTTCCCGGACCCGGGTCACCCCAAACCAAGGATTTCCGCGCGACATCCTTCGGCGCGTTTTCCTTAAGCCAATCGAGGACTGCTTCAACCGCTGGATCTGGAAAGACCGCGTATCCGCGGTATAAGGGTTCCCACTGCTTGATTTGGTCAAGCGCGCAATCCTCGTCCGTTTTTGGAACACCGATCGATGATAAGCCCGTTTTCTCCAAATCCAACAGGTGGATTTTCGCCATCTGCTCGACCAACTGTCTGCTGATCGATACTCGAACCGCTTCGTTTTTCATGATCTCGCTGGTGGATGCGCTGCCGGTCAGTTTTTCCATAACAAAGAACGGAGCCCCAAGCCACTTCTCATCTTCCTCGACCCAGTAGACTTTTGGCGCTGTGACGTCCGTACCCACCAGGCGTTTCAGGACATTGAACTCCTTTACCTGATCGGCGGCGGCGCCTACCGCGCCGGTTTCCTGATGAATCTTGTAGACCTGCCCGATGGTCTCCTCTTTCCCGTCATTGATCCAGGTCAGGTCGACAAGCACGGTTTCCGTTGAGGAGCCGCCGGCCAGTGTCGTCGCCTTAATAACCCTTGCGGTTTCATTTTTGGTTTTTAGATATGCCTGAATTTTGTCTTTCATTTACTCTGCTCCCGCTCTCTTTTCTTTTGCATAAGGTACAGCATCGCATCGTTATCCAAGGTTTCATCCCATTCCCATTACTTGATTGAATATTCATTCAACAGACTCTAATTACTTATTTTTCATTTTCTGTTTTTCCAACAAGTACAACATAGCTTCGTTGCCAATTGTCTCATCCCATTTGCCGATATAAGGTGTGCCGTTTGCGGTTCCTCTAACGATACCCATGCAATTGAAATAGTTCTGAGGTGCAATGAATGGCAGCATTGTTGCAAGGTCTACCTTGAGATCGATGGTATCTCCATCCTCATCGGTAATAAGACCCTTGCCCTTCTGCGGCATCCAACCATTTCCATTAGGGCCGTCATCTCTTTCTATTACCGATACATCAAATTTCCTGACACGCTTTGGCATGCCATTCTTATAAACCCAGCTGGTCGGCAAATAATCATAACCTTCGACATCACCCATGGTGAAGTCCGGCTTTACAGCCTCACCCATTGCTACATTGTTAGCATCAAAACCGAAAGCCGCAAACCCATTGTCCTTATCAATAACTGCCGAAAAATAGTCAAATACAGGCGCGTTCGGCGTTTTGTCTTCGGGGCGAGTTAACCAACCTCTATCCCTTACATTATATGTGTCTACTTCAATTTTTTCGCCGCGCAGAATCAAATAGCCCAAAACATGACCAATTTGGTCAAAGTGGTTATCGGAGATCCAAGGGAACCTCGGAGAAACAGCTTCCCATGTAAAGTGAAATTCTGTGTCTGCGGCTTTGTCTACGAAATCAATCTGGAATAGTTTACCGGGCTTTAACATCCTGATAGAATAGCCATTATCAAAGTGTATGCCCTTCTCATCAAAATCCTGTCCTGCAGGAATCGGAGCCCATATCTTATGGTTGATATAGCTTCCCTGAACATGATGCTCAAGCTTTTTGTCCCAAATGACGATGTTTGACCATGCAACACCCGGACCCATGCGCATCATTAGATACGGGCAAACTGTAACAATACGTCCCGGCGTGGGTTCTGCAGTTATACAGCCGAACCAGGTTGTCTCTGCAAAATTGAAATCTCCCCATGGAACCGGATGTAAATGCTCATCCTGATCTGTGATTTTTGACATTGTTAAGTGGTTGTAATTTTTGTCCATTTTTCTAGTCCTTTCTTTGTTTGATTTTAACCTCGCTTTAACTGAACATTCATTCAATATAAACCAAACTCCCCCTTCCTGTGATGCTTGACATATTGATTCCCTCAGAAAAATTATTTTTTGCCTTCTAAAGAATTCTCAGCCCAATGCCATTCCATGCTAATTCTAATAAATCATCAAGGATAGCATCTGTTAGCGTAATATTTTCTTTAAAAAGGTATCTTGAGGAAGATGAAACAAATCCAAATAGAAAAAATAATAATTCTGTTGTAGATTTATCCTTTATATTTAAATCCTTCTTTGCATTATCAATAAATTTGGTGAACTGTGTGAATTTTTCGATTTCTTTACGAGACTCCGCAGTTATTTCAGGTCCTTCCGCAAAACGATCCGAAAATTCAAAATAAACAGGATTATTATAGAAGAATGTAATTAATCCACCAAAAAGTTGCCTAAATTGTTCCTTTGTACTTTTTTGCCACATATCATCACTCAACACATATTCAAATTCTTTGTTCCGCACATAAAGATATGCTTCATTAATCAATTCATTTTTGCTTTTAAAATAAGTATAAACAGAACCAGTGGCAATGCCTGTTACTCTAGCAATTTCAGCTATAGGTGATTTCTGGATACCACTTTTCACTATGATACTTATATATGCCTCTATGATCGCTTCTTTTTTTTCAAAATTTTTTATAACCATCTCTATCTCCTGTGGTTGAATGTTCATTCAATATATTTATAACACATTATATCTATTATGTCAATAATATTAATTGACATAGTATTAATTGACATAGTATTAATTCAACGATTTAAGAGTAATTATAATTCCATTTCGCCCGTTGCCGCCTTAATTGCTCCCGAAGAATGGATTCTTACAACCCTATCCGAATCATATTGCGCCATTAGACCTAACTTAGTGAGGTAAGGCTTTACATATTCAGGTTTTCTCTTTCCAATTACTCTAAATATTTCAGGAGCTTCTATCCTCACTCGTATTGACCTGTCATTTAGTAAATCAGCAAAAACACTCATATGGTCTTTGAAAACATCAGGATTGTTCGTAGCAATATTTTCTGATGCCCAAATAAAATTCATTCGTACCGCTGGAACAGTATCGTTAGCCATAGAAAGTATTTTGTCAATATGAGGTTGAATTATCGAAATATTACCCCTGCCAATTCTGCCTAATGCGCCAACCGCTCTTTCTCGTATTTTATCGTCTTCATCTTGAAGCATATCAATAATTTGAGGAACAAAAGGGATTATTATTGCCGGGTATTTATAACCCATTTCGCCTAAAAGCCATAAAGCTTTTGCTTTAATCCGAATGGACGGATAATCAAGCAATCCAGCTATTTGCGGAATTGCGCTTTCCCAATCTGATTGAGATTTTGAATAACCGCCCAAAGAAGAATATAACTTTTTTTCATCTGAAACATTTAAATCAATCATTATATCACCCTTTCTTTACCACAAAAATCATTATGCTATAACGTCAAAAAGATTTTGTGTGCCGAATATTTATCATTTACATATGGCTTATAGGATTCCCAAACAGGCATGGAGACACTTTTTTCCTCACCGCTTTTTAATACCTCGTAATAGCCGACAATCCATTCTTCAAGCCCTTGCTTCATGTGTCCCGTTACCATTATAATGGTATCCGGCTTGTTAAACATACTTTTCATAGCAAGGGCGACGAGTGGTACAGGCTTGCTGAACATATTGGCAGGGAATATATTTTTTGTTTCCACACCATAGGCAGCACATACTGCGATACCCTCACGAAAAGCATAAACCATTTCTTTTATTGCTTTATAGCTTTTTGCAAAAGCATGGTAGCTGCCGGCCTTTAGAATGGCGCCTGCGCTTATGGATTGTTGGAGATAATGTACTTTCAACCAGCTTAAAACATCTGTTTTGAGTTCGACCGTTAAGCCCGCTTGTTCAAATGCTTGCTTATATTTGGCAAGACGCTCGGTTATCTGTCCGTCCGCCTCGCCTAAAATGGTTCCCTCGTCATAGACGTTTACCTCTATGTTATTATCTTTGCGTCCGCCGCCTACTTGAGATGGGAATCCGATTAAGTATTGTTGCGGTCTTAGATGCTGTGAGACCTCATTTTGTATGTCCCAATTATTTTGCATAAATATGATGTCTGCACTGCTGTCTTGCAAAGACGGAATAACGGATTTCAGTTGATAACGATTAACTGTAACCAATATAGCATCGTAACTACCATTCATCTGGGTAACAATGGTTGGCTGATATTCAAATTGTAAATTCTGTTTAGGTTTTTCTCGTAAATCATGTACGGTAAAATTGTACCCCCTTTGAGCGGAGGCAATTCTTTCCGGTTTCACCAAAACCTCAACATCATGTTTAGTAGATAGCAGCCACGCGTAGGTGAGGCCGATTGCCCCGGCTCCATATATTAAAAATCTCATGTTATTTCACACCTTTAGTTTTTCCTAAGTTTTAAGCCCGAAGGCATATAAAATATAAATACTATTCCTTTGCTTTATCGCCCATAGGCAAAGGAATGTTATATTTTATTGTACCATAGCTACCCGCCCAAAACAACGCCAAAGCATTTTTGCTAATATCAACGGTAAACGCGTATTTAACCCTAGTGCAACCCACCCCGGTATCCTATTATTTTTCCAATACATGTAAATTATTCAACGAGATTTTTCCGGTTAATCCAGTCGGTAGACACATCCATCGCGGCGCGAACAGCATTTGTCTCATCCAGCGCATTAAGCATTACAAAATCGTGAATAATGCCGTTAAACCGTATGGTTGTCACATTAACACCGGCTTCCCTGAGCCTTCTGGCATACTCCTCCCCCTCATCACGTAACACGTCGGCTTCCCCATTTAGTATCATTGCGTCGGGCAAGCCCCGCAGCTGATCTAATGACGCGCGCAAAGGTGAAGCGGTAATTTGATTGCGGTCTTTCACAGAAGTCGTATACTGATCCCAGAACCACATCATACCCTCTCGGTACAAATAATAGTTCACGGCGAATTGAATGTATGATTCGGTATCGAAGTAAGCATTGGTAACGGGATAATACATCAATTGCTTGTGTATCCTGGGGCCTTTTCGGTATTTGGCCAAAATGGTCATGACTGTGGCCATGTTGCCGCCCACGCTGTCACCGGCGACCGTCAGGGTCTCCAGATTTATATTCCAATTCATCTGAGCCGCTATATTGGACAGCGAAGATAGAACTGCGTAACATTGTTCAAGAGCTGTCGGATATTCTGCTTCGGGCGAAAGGCTGTATTCGGGGAATACAACCACCGAATTGGTTCTGGCTCCAAGTTCGCGGACAAGTTTATCATGCGTATGGAAATTACCCAATACCCAGCCACCGCCATGAATATAAAAAATCACATTAGGAATACCGGTAATGTTATCCGGTCTGACAAAATGTACGGGAATAATGCCCCACTTGCCGGTATTCAGCTGTATCGATGTAATGATCGAGGGATATTTAAATACGGGCGTATCCTGCGCTTTATTTAAAACTTCCCGGGCCTTTTCCGGCGGTAATTGGAAAATCAGCGGAGGCTTTGCGCTTTCAATACACACCTTTTCAGCCGCCCGTTCCAGAGATATACGTTGTACCATGTAAACACCCTCCTAAATCTGCTATTGTACCGCTGCCGGTGTTTGTATGTATATGCGTGTATTCTCCGGGATAGGACTGAAAGCCCTGAAACCGTTCCCCCGAATGACTCTCCCCTAAAAAGTCTATTGACAATCTTTACGGCAATTGCTATATTAGCATAGTAATATTACTAATAGTAACATGAAGGAGGAGCATCGTTGGACAATATTATATTAGGTCTTTTACTATTGCAAAGCAGAACCATTTATCAGTTACGCGAAAGAATTAATAAGGGCTTAAACATAATGTACAGCAGTAGCATGGGAAGCATTCAGGCCGCAATTAAAAAGCTATTGAGAAATGAATTCATTGATTATGAAGAAATTGTTGAAAATGGCAAGTATAAAAAAGTCTATTCGATTACGGATAATGGTAAGAAATACTTTATCGAATGGGTTAATACTCCGATAAAAACTGAGTCTATAAAAATTCCTGAATTGGGGAAATTATATTTTATGGGTTTTTCGGACAAAAGCAAGCGGATTGAAAGCATAGAAAACTACATTTCGGACTTGAATAAGCAATATCAATCGATGATCTTTATCTATGAAGAAGGCAGAAAATTCATAGCGCCTGAGGCCGCGAAGGATCTTATCAAGTATCAACTGCTGTCCGCCAAATATGGAAGGGATATTCTAAAGTTTAATTTAGATTGGTATTCGCAAGTATTAGTAAATATGAAGGAGGGAACGATATAATGATAGAACAGAAGTTAAAAAACTCACCTATCGTTTATTACATAAATAAAAATATTGACAGGGATCGAAAGTGGCTAATGTTTATGCACGCTGCTTTTGTTACTCATGAAATGTTTAATAAGCAGATCGAGTATTTTAAAAACAGCTATAACATCATCGCCGTTGATATAATCGGTCATGGAAAATCTTTGGCTATTATGAAAGGTGATTCCATAGACAAAATGTCCGGTTGGATGAAAGAAATTTTGGACAAACAGCAGATTGATAAAATAAATCTTTTAGGCATTTCTTTAGGAACAGTAATATCGCAGGATTTTGCAAATAAGTATCCCGATAAAATAGAATCTTTAGCTTGTTTCGGGGGATATGATATCAATAACTTTGATAAAAATATTCAAAAGAGTAATCGTGCAGTTCAAGTCTTTATGATGATAAAAGCATTGTTTTCCATAAAATGGTTTGCTAAAGCTAATAAAAAAATATCGGCCTATACTGAAAAGGCACAAAATGAATGTTACCGAATGAATCTGCAATTTCCTAAGAAATCATTTATGAACCTCGCTTCGCTTAATGGGATGGTAAATAAGCAACAAACAAAAATCAGGAATTATCACTTATTGATTGGTTGTGGAGCGTATGATGACCCGATGGCATTTCAGGCTGCAAAGATGTGGCATGATACTGAACCGAACAGCCAAATGATTATTTTTGAAAACGCAGGACATTGTGTAAACATGGATGTACCGGATGTGTTTAATACGGTTATGGAAAGTTTTTGGAATGGAAAGCTGGTATTGCCGGATTTTTAAACTTGCCTGGTAAAGTGAGTTGAAAACTTATGCATGCTGTGATACACTTAATAAATTATAGGATACTGGACAAGCGAAACATATCGCGAATTAGGGTGGGGTATACTAGGGTCAGAATGTCATATTTTTAGGATTGCGGGAGCATACGCAGAAAGGATATTTTTATGATTACAATGTACACTGCGCGTACCTCGGAAATTGATGAAATTGATGAGGCTATCAGCGAAATTAAAAATCAAATTGATTTTACCGCTCTAAAAAAGAATACCGGAGGCTTGATTTTCTGCCACATTGATTTTATTGAAAGTGGTATGCTTGCGGCTCTTTGTGAGGAACTGCCTTTCGACATCATTGGAATGACATCCATGGTAAGCGCGGATGAACATGGTTACGGCCTTTATGATCTTAACCTTACCGTGCTTACCAGTGATGAGGTTACCTTTGAAGTTGGAATGAGTGACAGCATTGATCATGACAATTATGTTGCGGAAACCGATCGGTTATATAAGCGTATTCGCAGTAAAGTGGAGAATGACCCGACCATGATTTTTACCTTTATGCCTTATATTCGGGATGTCTCCGGGTATGAAGTGGTCGCGGCTATGGATGCGGCCTGCCAAGGCATTCCCATGTGGGGATCCATCACGAACAGTATCGATTTCAATTATGAGACGGTACAGACCATATGCAACGGCAAATGTCTGTCGGCTGGCGTGGCTATGATGTTTTTAAATGGACCGGTTGAACCCAAGTTTATCGTTTCGTCTATTCCTGAACGCAATATATCCGATAACCGTGCCATTATTACCAAAAGCGACGGCGCTATTTTGCATGAAGTAAATGATATGCCCATACTTGAGTACCTGGCCAATATCGGACTGGTCATTACTAAAGAAAATATTACGACAACACCTTTGCTGATGTATTACGAAGGTGCGGAGGAACCAGTGTCGTTAGGCTTTTATACCCTATTCGAGGATGGTTCCGTTTTAACCGGAGGCGAAATGCCTCTGGGTACCCCATTTGCTGTGGGCAACATTGACGCGCAAGGTATCTTTGAATCTGCCGAGGATGGGCTTAAGCAGGTACTGGATTTTAAAGATCGGCAAGCGACACTGCTGCTGCCGTGCGTGACACGTTATATCATGCTTGCGCCGGATCAGGAAAGTGAGCTTCGAATGATAAAAGACAAGCTTGCGAATAGCGGAGATCCATTTATGATGGGATATTCCGGCGGCGAAATCTGTCCGATGCCCGGTGCGGACGGAAAGCTTCACAATCGTTTTCACAATTATACATTTTGTGCCTGTATTTTATGATTTAAAGCGGTTTTCCTAGGATGAAGGAAGGTGATCAATTGGGAGAAGCAGATTTTGAAAAAGCAAATGGTGAGATCGATCCGAGCGCAAAGCTGACGCTGCTTGAGCGTGAAAACCGTAAGCTTAACCGTGAAATTGCTCATTTAAAAAATGCTATCGCACAAGAAAAAATCGCATACACTACCGTTTTGAATCAGCAAAAAGCCAGCACCTTTATTCAACGGGAAAGAGAGCGCTATCTGGCGCTGTTGCTTGCCAATTCTCCTAGTATTATTCTGTTTTTGAGCCAAGCAGGACGGATCGAATTTTGTACGGAATATTTTATTGCTAAAGCAGGATTTAAGAATGCGGCAGAGGTTTTAGGGCATACCTTGACAGAGGTTCTTGCGCCATTCCTCGACCATTCATCCCATAAAGAATTGCTGGAACGAAACAAGCGTGTAATTCAAACGAATATTCCGCTTTCCTTTGATGTAACGTTTTGTTTCAGTAAAGACGGGACAGCGGAAGATTTTGCGGGATTGCTGGTTCCAATGACAGATGAACAGCAGCATGGTAATGGGAGCATGCTGCTGCTTCATGATGTAACCGACCTCAAACGGTCACGCGAAGAAGCTTTAGCGGCCAGCAAAGCGAAAAGCGATTTCCTTTCCAGTATGAGCCATGAAATCCGCACGCCAATGAATGCGATTATTGGTATGACTTCCATTGGGAAGAATGAAAAGGATTTGGCACGCAAAGACTATGCCTTCGGAAAAATAGAAAGCGCTTCCACGCATTTGCTTGGTGTCATAAATGACATTCTGGATATATCAAAAATTGAATCAGGTAAAATGGAGCTATCGTTTATAGACTTTCGCTTTTCTAAAATGCTTGACAGGGTGATGAGCGTTATCACGCAAAGAATACAGGAGAAGCAGCAACACTTTTCTGTTGAAATTGACCCCGAAATTCCGGATGCTTTATTCGGGGACGATCAGCGCCTGGCGCAGGTGATTACCAATATCCTGTCAAACGCAGCGAAATTTACACCCGAAGAAGGCTCTATTGCCTTTACAATAAAATTGCTGCGCTTACAGAGAGATAAATGCGTAATACAGATGTCCGTAAAAGACTCCGGAATCGGGATGTCCAAACTGGAGCAAGGCCAATTATTCAATATTTTTCAGCAGGCGCAAGCGGGTACCGCGCGAAAATACGGCGGGAGCGGTTTAGGTTTGGCAATTTCAAAACGTATATTGGAATTAATGGACGGTGAAATTTGGGTTGAGTCTGAACCCGGAAAAGGCTCTTGCTTTTTATTTACAGCAAGTCTGGGTATCCCGGAACATAATACATCAGCAGATGACAGCAAACAAACTGCAGGATCTAGATCGGATGAAGAGAATATTCACAGTGATTTTTCCGGAAAAGTGATATTGCTTGTTGATGATGTTGATATCAATCTTGAAATTGTAATTACAATCCTTGAGCCAACCAATATTACGATCGATACAGCAGCAAGCGGGAAGGAAGCGGTTGACGCATTTGTCATGAATCCAGAGCGTTATGACTTAATTCTTATGGATATGCAAATGCCGGAGATTGATGGCCTGCAGGCAACCAAGATGATTCGGGCGTTTGATACACCGAAAGCTGCTTCCATACCGATCATTGCCATGACCGCCAATGTGTTTAAGGAAGATATCGAAAAATGTATAGATGCCGGTATGAATGATCATTTAGGCAAACCCATCGTCATGAAGGATGTTATGAAAATGCTGTCGCATTACTTGTTTATAGAATAAAAATCTTATGAAATTATGCTCCCATTAAAGGTACCGCTTTTATATCTGCCGGCCTTAATGGGAGCATATCCTTTTTACTTTTTATATAACTTTGCAGGCCTTCTTTTTACTGTTCCCAAAAAGTATTCCTGTCATAGATACTGCGATAAATAGTACGATGAACCACCCGTATAACATGCTTTCATCTCCCGTTTTGCGGGAGCCTGATACATTGCTGCCGCTACTATAGCTGTTGTTAAATTGGATCTTTCCATCAGGATAGGAAGCCTCCGCCGTCAAGGTACCGTCGCCATTGTCCACTACTGTAACAACTCCCGTATATTCTGTTTCATCATACGTGATTCCCTCCGCATTACCCTTAACTTCTGATACGGTAAAGGTATATACTCCCGGATTATGAAAACCAATTTCACTAAAGGCAATGGTTCCATCCGCCTTGTTTGTTCCGGTCGAAACGATCTTACCGTCTTTATCTTTTACAATAAAGCTGAACATATCATCGGTTAACTCTTTACCGGTGAAATTCTTTGTTCCCGTAAAGGCTACCGGCGGATCTCCGGTTGTGTATTTATTATTAAATACCAGTCCGGATTCCGGATAATTTACTATGGCGCTAAGGCTGCCGTCTCCGTTATCCTCTACTTCTACTTTTACCGCGTATTCTGTTTCATCATAGGTAATTCCTCCTGCACCGCCGTTAACTTCCGATACAGTATAGGTGTAAGTACCTGTTGATGAAAGGGTGAGATCGCTGAACGTAATGCTGCCATCGGCTTTGTTGGTTCCGGTCGAGACTATGTCACCATTTTCATCCGTTACTGCAAAGCTGAACATATTATCTGTCAGCTCTTTACCGGTCAAATATTTTGTCCCTTTCAGATTAACCAATACACTGTCTGTTGTATACTCGTTATTAAATGCAAGTCCGGATGCCGGGTAATCTACCATGGCGCTAAGGCTGCCGTCTCCGTTATCCTCCACTTCTACTGTTACTGTGTACTTTGTTTCATCATAGGTGATTCCACCTGCACCGTCGTTAACTTCCGATACCGTATAGGTGTAAGTACCTGCTGATGTAAGGATGATATCGCTGAACGTAATGCTGCCATCGGCTTTATTGGTTCCGGTCGAGACTATATCATCCTTTTCATCCGTTACTGCAAAGCGGAACATATCATCTGTCAGATCTTTACTGGCTAAATATTTTGTCCCTTCCAGAGTAACCGGTATACTGTCTGTTGTATACTCGTTGTTGAAGATAAGTCCGGATGCCGGGTAATCTACTGTGGCGCTAAGGCTGCCGTCTCCATTATCCTCCACTTCTACTGTTACTGTGTATTCTGTTTCATCATAGATGATTCCACCTGCACCGTCGTTAACTTCCGATACCGTATAGGTGTAAGTACCTGCTGAAGTAAGGATGATATCGCTGAACGTGATGCTGCCATCGGCTTTGTTGGTTCCGGTCGAGACTATATCATCATTTTCATCCGTTACGGTAAAGTGGAACATATCATCTGTCAGATCTTTACTGGCTAAATCCTTTGTCCCTTCTAAGGTTACAGATGTACTTATCAACTCATTCTCTATTTCCTCAAGATCTACGATGGCAGCTCCCCCTGCCTCCAGGCTTTCACTTAATACAAACTCGTGTTTTGTATCGGAGCGCTGATAACCGCTCGGCGCTAAAACCTCTATTAAGTAGTACTTCCCCGCCGGCAGCTGTACAATACTAAGCTTTCCGTCGCTTCCGGTAGTCAGCGGATCCGTACCTGTTTCGTTATAAACAAGATACTCTGCCTTGTTAATCTCAGTCGCTTTAAAGCCGGTTATTTCGTCATAATCCTCCGTCGTGTCATTATACTTATACAGTTTAAACGTTGCGTCCGCCAGCGGAGTACGGTCATCCGCATCCACTTTTGTCAGCGTTACACCGCGCGCGTCATTATTGAGCAGTTTAAAGACAATAGAATTACCGTCGACGCTAAACGCAATTTCCTGATTCTGTCCGGTATAATAACCGTCCGGCGCATCGTATTCTTTTAAATAGTAGGTCGTACCAACGTTCAATCCGGATAAAATGACACTTCCATTCGAACTGTATGTCGTAACTTCCGTATAGCTTCCACTACCACTGGAATCATATACATACTTTCCTTCGTTGGATAAATTAAACGTTAGCGGGTTCGGCTCTCCGCTTTCATACACCTGGAAGCTGACACGCCCCATTGCCCCGGTGATGGCGCCGGCATCTGTCTTATTACCTGCTTCATTTCCATACAGGGAATCCGCCTTGAAGATTTGGATATCTCCGTTTGTCGCAACCCTCGCCGAAATATCCGCCGACCAGGAATTTTTTTGCGTTGCGTCCTTCTCATATTCGAGAAGGACTCCGGTTGCCGAAACGGAATTTGCCACTGTGGCAGTAAGCAGGGTTTCAATATTCCCTGTCAAAACTCTTGTGACGACATCCAGCTCAAATCCGGATACATAAGGTCCTATTAAATTCCCGCTCTCATCTGTAATGCTATAATAATCATAAGCTTCACGGTACAGACGCTCCAATAACTCCCATTTCTCCTTCGTATATGTATAAGTCAGTTTTTGACTTGGCGAATAATAGGATATTTCTGTATTTGCAGATGCGCCATTAGGAGCGCCGGCTATGGCCGCTTCACATATTTCCTGACATTCTACGAGCTTATTTATCCAATATATAAATGAACCATATGTGCCCGCACCTCCCGGAGTCATCAGTTCTCCATAACGAAGTCCGGTACTCCCGAATGCGCCCAGGTTCATAATCAGCCGCTCCCTCATAACGGATGGATCATCCGGATCCTGCTCTGTAATGACGGCATAGCTTCTGGCCGTCTTTTTCACCTTCGCTTCCGTCTCCGCATTGGTAGCTTCGGTAATTTTTGTTAGCAGAGTCAGAAGATTTTTAGTCGACAAATTGCCATAACTATAGAAGGAGCCATCTGTTGTATACTTCGAATCATACAGCCAAAACGGCATTCGAAACTCTATATCCAAATCCCCATTCGAATTGTAAAAGCTCTGATGCTCATCTAACGTTTCCTCAATGATTATATCGCTATAATTTCCTATTTGACCTCCCGTCGTATATGCTCCATTCGCATACGCCTCAAAGCCTGCCGTGATCAGTCCGGGGCTATGGATATAAATCCGCCAACGGATTGTATTAGCGCTAGCGCTGTAATTCAACGCGGATTTATTTAAATAAAGCGGTTGACCATTTGCACCGGGCATAGTTCCGATACCCGAGCTCGGCTTTGCTACTATCGTAATATCCGCAAACACAGAAGAATCCACGTCATGCGAACTGGAGAATACAATTTCATCTCCCTGTTTTAGCCCCGTTATATCCGCGCCGGCGCTCATGCTTCCCGTTATACCGTGTTTCCCTACGACATTCTCCGTGAAGGTAACTTTAAAATATAAGGTAGTCTCATCTGTACCGGTTTCTTCCACGACAAGCTTTCCTGTTCCCAATTGAACGCCCTCGAAAAGCAATGATATCTCTGTAAAAGAAGACCAATCCGTAAGATCGCAACCGCTTACCTTACAAATCTCAAACTGAATATACTCGCCTGCTACAAAATCGGCTTGATTCAGATCGGCCTGTGACCATGACAAGGCAACCGTCACATTCGGATTGGTATACATAGCAAGATTCGTTTGAGCAGATGTTGCACCATATTCATAAACCACCTCGTCATACTTGGATGTGGTTTCGTCCGCGTTAATCACATAACCAGAGATTCTGACCGTACATTTATCCATTTTAAAGTCGCCGGTTCTGTCGTCTCCTGATGATCTCATGAGTCCTCTTGCCATAATATTATTGGTTTCCGCCGCCTCAATTACAACAGAATCTACCGCTTCAGTATTTTCAGCCTCAACCGTTTCTTCCCCGCTTCCTTCCGCCTCTCCCTGCTCGCCGCCAGTCGGTTCAAGCGGCACTGTGCGACTATCGGTATCGAGTATTTCGCCTTCCGCAGAAGCTTCATCGGATGGCATATTAAATGCTGTGCCTGCAACGGCATTCACTTCCGATTCATTCCCACCGATGTTTTCATCCGCAAAAGCAGCCACCGGAAATTCCTGGAATACCATCACCAATACAAGCAATAGCGGCAGCAATCTTCTACACTTCGACTTTATTTCTTTCATTGAGAATACCTTCCCTTCCTTATCTTAAGTATGTCGAGAAAGTATAGCATTTTTGATCCGGCTCGTGCAGAATACTCCCTAAATAGCGTTATTACTCCCTGAACAACAGTTGCCATATACCTGTTAAAACAAAACCTATTTTGGCATTAGCCAAAAGCTCTTGACTGCACTTTATGTATATGTTAAATTAAACTTACCATTTGCGGTCTGTAGTCCCTTAAACGCCGGACTTAGCTTCTTGTTGTAACTTAAATGGGTCTATTAGTGGATTTATATGGAGGTAATTATGTGGAATTTGTACATACTATTTATAGCTTCCTTTAATATACAACGCCCTAAGAAAAGATTGTGTCATCCTTACGTAAACGTTTTATTACTTTTGCCATGAATTCGCGTGGTTTTTTGCTTACAAGAGGATACAACAGGAGAAAGACTATGAGAATAGCAATTTGTGACGACCGTCTCACGGATATAAAAAAATATGAGGAAATTTTTCAAAAAATTGCAAAGGAACATAAGCTCCACTTTGATATGATTTATTATGAAAGCGGCCGGCAGATGTTGCTTGATTTTGAAATGAACCGAAAGCATTTCGCGGATATTATCTTCCTGGATATTTATATGCCCGAATTTTCCGGTATAGAGGCGGCATTGGAATTACGTCGATATGAATATTCCGGTGAAATTGTTTTTTTGACAAATTCAAAAAACCACATGCTTGATGCTTTTGACGTCGAAGCATTTCATTATATTGTAAAGAATGAAACACCTGCCCATAAAGTAGAAACGATATTTTTACGTGTCATCCAAAAAGCATCCGAGAAGAAACAGGAAAATATCCTTTTTACAGCAGGAGGCGAATACCGGAATATCGCGATCAACAGTATCCGTTATTTTGATATTTATCAAAAAATTGTAACAGTCCACTACGCGGATCATCAATCCTTCGAATTCTATTGTCCAAGCCTGGAAAAAGTCGAAAAGCAAGTAGAAGGCCTTGGATTTATCCGCATACACCGGGGCTATCTGGTTTCGTTGTCCAAAATCATCCATTGTACTTATGACATGGTTTTGATGGATAATCAAGAAGAACTGCCCGTTGGCCGTAAATATTATCCCCTCCTTAAAGAAGCTCTCCGGAACACAAACCAAACTTCCGCTGTTGTTTAGGGCGTTGTAACAGTCGTTCAGGGCGTTGCTCACCTTTTCCATGATAAAAGATATATATTATACTCAAGAGAAACTTTGTCTTACAAAATTGATTGCGCTATCAAAAAAGCAAGGAGGATGATCTTCATTGAAGAGATATGTGAAATATTCAATTCGATTCATTATGCTATTTCTAATGATACTCACGAATTGCTTTTTCCCTGATAATGTATTTGCACAAGATCCTCTAAACGGGCAGGACAAAATTATTCCAATGGAAACGGTTTGGGAGATTGTCTTAAATAATGAATGTGTGGAGCATGAGTATGAATGCAAAAATGAAAAAGAAGCCACCTGTGATAATGAGGGGTTTCGTATTCTTCACTGCCTTAACTGCAGCTATTCTTACAAAGAAACCATTCCTGCCGCACATAAATATACGATAACGGTTATAGAAGCCACCTGTATAGAAAAGGGTTACACTCTGTATTCCTGCATAAATTGCAATCATTCTTATAGGGATGATTATACACCGGTCGGAGCACACCAATATGCATCTCATATCAAAAAAGAAGCTACCTACCAGGAAAATGGCATAATAGAATACCGTTGTATCTATTGTGATGATTTCTATGAAGACGTAATCCCTGCCATCGGACATAGTTATGATAATGGAACCGTTGTAGAGCCCACCTGCAGTGAAAGGGGTTACACTCTGTATGCCTGTATAAATTGCGGGCATTCTTATAAGAATCAATTTACACCAGTCAGAGCGCACCAATATGTGTCTCAGATTAAAAAGGAAGCTGCCTGTGAAGAAGCTGGCGTAAGAGAATATCGTTGTATCTATTGTGATGATTCCTATGAAGAAGTAATTCCTGCCGTCGGACATAAATATAAGGAAACCGTTGTAGAAGCCACCTGCACTGAAGAGGGTTACACTCTGTATACCTGTGTAAACTGCAATCATTCTTATTATGGAAAAGTAATCCCCGCCGTCGGACATAAATATAAGGAAACCGTTGTAGAAGCCACCTGCACTGAAGAGGGTTACACTCTGTATACCTGTATAAACTGCAATTATTCTTATAAGGATGATTATACACCGGTCAGAGCGCACCGATATGTATCTCAGATTAAAAAGAAAGCTGCCTGCGAAGAGGAGGGAATAAGAGAATATCATTGTATCTATTGTGAGGATTCCTACGAAAGAACGATTCCTGCCCTGGGCCATGCATACGGTGACTGGTTTATTGAAAAAGAAGCCACTCCTACAGAAGAAGGCTATCGCTGCAAAGTTTGCAGTAACAATCCAAATCACATTATAAGGGTAGCAATTCCCTATACTTATGTAATAGAGGAAACGGAAGAAGAAACAGATACCAGTGAAAGCATTTCAGAAAGTGAAGATTCTTCAGAAGTTGAAGACACTGCAGAAGAAAGTGGATCCGAAGCTCCGGCTGAAGTTGTCCCTGATGAAAGTATACCAACAGAATCTGACAAATCCCCACCATCGGCAGCCATTAATGCAATGGACGCCGTTCTGACAGCTTTAATTGCTTTAAGCAGTGCTGGTTTTGCCACAACGATTATAGGAGATGCACGTGTTCTCAATTGGGATCGGAAACTACGTAATAAGCATAAAAAATAGAGTTCCTGGAGGAAAAAATGACTACTAGCAATTGGATTGAGCTGATTTTACTGCTTGTTGTAATTTGCGTTGGAGGAGCCGTTAAGCTCTTTACTTTCAAAAAAGTTTCTAAAATGGAGGGGTTGGGACCAGTCAATACAGACGAAGCCGGTAAAGGCATTATTGTAAAGTAAAACCCGCCATCATTTAACCGCATCCAATAAGCCCCCGCCTCTAAGCGAAGGCAGGGGCGAACAAGCTTTGTACATACTCCCACTGGTACAACTACCCTAGGAAGTATGATTATAAATCATAATACATCTCAAATTCCACCGGGTGCGGAAGCTGATTATACCTGGCAGACTCCTGCCGTCTTTTTTTAATCCATATGTCAATCAATTTCTGCGGGAATACGTCATCCGCAGTCAAAAATTCATGATCCGTCTCCAATGCATCCAGCGCCTCATCAAGCGAACGGGGCAGCTGCTTGATCTTCTTTTGCTCTTCCGGAGACAAATCGAACAGATTAAAATCATAAGGTCCGAATCCTTCTTTACTCGGGTCGATTTTTTTCTGTATACCATCAAGACCGGCCATCAAAATTGCAGAAAAAGCATAATAAGGGTTACATGTCCCATCCGGACTGCGCAACTCAAAACGCTTTTTATTCGGCCCTTTGGCATACGCAGGGATGCGGATCACACTGCTGCGGTTCGAGGTTGCGTAACCAATCGTAACCGGCGCTTCGTAACCCGGAACGAGACGTTTATAAGAGTTTGTACTCGGGTTGGTAAAGGCACACAGAGCTCTTGCGTGAATTAAAAGTCCGCCAATAAAATGAAGAGCTGTTTCACTCAACTGCGAATAACCGTTTTCATCATAAAAAAGAGGGTTTCCGTTCTTGAACAGATGCATATGCACATGCATACCGTTGCCTGCTTCGGCAAATATCGGCTTTGGCATAAATGTAGCGGTTTTTTTCTCTGCAATCGCAGCATTTTTAATCAAATATTTTGTCATCATAGTCTTATCGGCCATTTCCAGCATTGAGCCCATTTCGACTTCGATTTCAAGCTGTCCCGGGCCGCCGACTTCATGATGATGATATTTAACAAGGATCCCCTGTTTTTCCATTAACATGGTTACCCGTGAACGGAAACCGCTGAGCTTGTCCAACGGCGGCGCCATATGATACCCACCTTTTAAAGGCATTTTATACCCTAGATTTTCGTTATTATCACCGGTATTCCAGGCCGCCTGATTGGTATCGACCATGTATCTGGAGCTATTTGATTCCACATCGTAACTGACATGATCAAACACATGAAATTCAAATTCCGGTCCGACACGCATTTCATCCGCGATACCAAGGTTTTTCATATATTCTTCCGCATGAAGCGCAACATTTCTGGGATCCTGGCTGAAGCGGCGGTTTAGTGGCAAGTCAATCACAAAAACATCACCAATCATAGCCAGGGTAGAGACTTCGGCAAATTCGTCCACATAAGAGCTTTTCAAATCCGGTACAAAGACCATATCGCTTTTCTCGACCGGCGCGAATCCATAATTTGAACCGTCAAATCCAATGCCATTTTCCAACGTGTCTTCTGTCAGCCGATCAACCGGTATGGTAAGGTGGCGCCAGCGTCCGTCCAGATCAACCATCATAAAGTCGACCATTTTGATCTCATTTTCTGAACAAAATTGTTTTGCTTGTTTTAAATTATCAAACATACAAATCTCCTTATAATTAGCTATTTTAGAACATAGCAAAGTGCAGAACTAAGCGGATTATATCGCAGAAACGCAGTCTATGCAATCATAATTTAACAATCGTTCCCTTTTATTCTCCGGCAGATTGATTTTTGGATGTCAATTAAACTTAAAACCGAGGGGGCTTTTTCTATATTTTCAGATATATTCACAATACACACCTTGCTTGTATCCGCTTCTATGTATATAATAATGTGGGGGGCAAGGGGTAGATACCTGCGGATGCGCGGTTAAGGGGAAACCAGAGAGAAAGAGATGGGTCTTGATATGGCTGAATCAAAAAATATCCAAAAAAGGATTTTACAGAGAATTTATTTAATGACAGTGATATTTATTGCCGCGTCAGGTATTGGATACTTATTTCGATATATTAACTTTCCGGATACAAATATTGTTGTTATCTATCTTCTGGCAGTGTTGATGACCGCATGGCTCACCCGCAGTTTTACATTTGGGTTTATTGCGTCAATACTCGCGACCTTTTTATTTAACTACCTTTTTGCGGAACCTGTCTTTACATTTTCCGTAAATGATTTTAATTACATTATAACATTTATTACCATGACGTTTACCGCACTTATTACCAGTACACTCACGTCACACGCAAAGCGGAGCGCGTTGGACGCACAGGAAAAGGAAGCAGAGACAAAAGCAATTTACAATCTAACTAACCACCTGACTGACGCAAAGGATGTACATGATATTGCCAGTATCGCAGTAACCGCTATCAGCAAATGTTTTTCATGCAATGCTGCCTGTCTTTGCTTTAATGAGGACAACATGCCGGAGCAGACCTTCATCCAGCAGATATTAGGCGAAAAACAAATTCGGAGAGAGGTTCGCGATATACAGGAAATCAAACATCAAATGGAGTCGCTTCGAACGAACTTTGATGTAGGCGACGAGTTTTGCGATTGGCCTATTTATGGCAGAGAAAGTATCCTCGGTATACTCCGCATACCAAAAGAGAAGTCTGAAAAAATGAACGAAACTCAAATGCGGTTATTACGCTCTATGATTGAAAGCACGGCGCTTGCTATGGACCGGTTCCGTTCTGCCGAACAACGTATAAAGTCGCGGGAAGAAATTGATAAGGAACGATATCGATCAAATTTATTACGGGCAATATCGCATGATATCCGCACACCATTGTCCGGCATTATTGGAACTTCTGAAATGCTTATGGGCATGATCAATGAGGATGACCCCCGATATGATTTAGCACAAAGCATACAACAGGACGCAGACTGGCTCCGTTCATTGGTTGAGAATATTCTAAATCTTACACGTCTGCAAGATGGCCGGTTAAGTATAAAAAAACAACCGGAAGCTGTGGAGGAGGTGATTGGCGAGGCGGTAGGCCACATCGTAAAACGTACGCCGACCTATGAGATCTCGGTCAGCGTACCGGATGAATTACTTCTTGTTCCGATGGATGCTAAACTAATCATTCAAGTAATCATAAATTTACTTGATAACGCGTTCAAACATACTAAGCCGGAAAATAAAATTGGTATCATAGTGGAACTAAATAAAAATACCAACATGGCGGAGTTTACCGTGAGGGATAGCGGAAGCGGTATCCGGCAAGAAGATTTACCAAATATTTTTGAAGTATTTTACACTTCATACTCTAACCACGCAGACACAAGACACGGCATTGGTCTCGGTCTTGCCATCTGCGATTCGATTGTAAGAGCGCACGGCGGAAATATAGCGGCGCGCAACCGTAGCGATGGAGCGGGTGCGGAGTTTATTTTTACATTGCCGATGGAGGATGGACAGAATGGGCAAATACAATGAATGGATTCTCATTGTAGAGGATGATTCGCAAATACGGAATTTTATTGCGTATGCGCTTAAAAATGAAGGATTTTCTTATATTACCGCTAATAATGCGCAAAACGCTTTGAATATTCTTATTTCAGAGCAGATTGACATTATACTGCTCGATCTCGGACTGCCTGATTTAGATGGCATGGAGGTTATCAAAAAGGTACGCGAATGGTCAGAAATGCCCATTATCGTTGTATCGGCAAGAGATCAGGATAAAGAAAAGGCGCTGGCTCTCGACAGTGGCGCCGACGATTATTTAACAAAGCCGTTTTCCGCGACAGAACTTATGGCGCGTATGAGGGTAGCTCTTCGGCATCTCTATAAGCAAGGGAATCGTACCGTGCAGGCTGTCCTTTCGGTCGGTGATCTGCAGATAGATTTTGAAAAACGGTTGGTTTATCTTGACAATGAGGAAGTGCATGTAACACCAATGGAATATAGTCTGCTTTCTTTTCTTTTCAAAAACATCGGCAAGGTAATGACAAGCGGAAATATTATCCGGGAAATATGGGGAATCGGATATGGAACGGATACGCAGGCACTCAGGGCGTTAATGGCGGGTCTGCGAAGAAAAATAGAAAAAAATCCGGCGAAACCGCGATATATCATGACTGAAATCGGCGTTGGATACAGGCTCGTAGATGAGTAAAATAATATGGTTGTGCTAACGGCAGTTACTCTTATGAGTAAACTGCCGTCCTTATACAACGAAAACAAATCTATTCTTAATCTCACATCTCAATTATCGGGATGTTTTTTATTTCTCACAACATTCTCACATGGATGAGTAACTTCTCACATCGTCCTCACAGCATTTTTGCTATCATTGGTTATGCAATAGGTAAACCATAATATCAGGGGGGGGGATTATGAAGCAATTTATAAATAAAAGAAACGGAGGCCATATAATTATCGTCGGCTGCGGACGCTTAGGCGCGAATCTTGCCAACACGCTGTCTGACGAAGAAAAAAGCATTGTGATTATAGACAAGAACAAAGATTCCTTCTGCAAACTCGCGCCATCTTTCGGAGGAATCATACTTGTAGGTGATGCAACAGAAATCTCCGTGTTAAACGAAGCGGAAATTGAAAAGGCAACGGCGGTTATCTCGGTTACTAATAATGATAATACAAACATCATGGTAGCGCAGCTTGCCAAGGAATTATTTCAAATCGGCCAGGTTGTCGCGCGGCTTTACGATCCTGAACGGGAGTGTATCTACCGGGAATTTGACATCGATACAATATGCCCGGCTGTTTTATCCACGAAAGAAATTGACAAGCTGCTGGACGCATCGCAAGAAATGGAGGATGCAGGATGAAAAAAAGAGTTGTTTTAATTGGAGGCTTTAATAAGACAAAATCGTTGGCTACTTCACTGATAAAGAAAGGCTATCGTGTGACTGCTATTAATAATGATACGCAGAATTGCCAATCGCTGGCCAAGATAGAAAAACTCACCGTTTTTAATGGGGATGGATCAAAGCCTTTCATTCTGGAGGACGCAAACGTCTACAATGCCGACATCGCCATTGTACTTACCGAGAGAGATGACAGCAATCTTGTGATATGCCAACTGTGTAAAAAAAGGTTTCATGTTAAAAAGACCGTGGCATTGATTTCCGATCCCAAAAAGACGGAGTTTTTCTATCGGATGGGGATCGATTCCGTGGTGTGTGCCATTTCAGCCATTGCCGGGATCATTGAGCAGCAGACCTTTTTGGACGAAATGGCAACATTGGTACCGGTTGGTGAAGGGCGTATAAGAATCGCACAGGTTCCTATATCAGGAACCGCACCGGCCGTGGATAAGAAGCTATGGGAATTAAGCCTGCCGAAAGAGGTGATTATCGGATGCGTATTGCGCGGTGATAAAAGCATGATACCGCGCGGTGATACGAGGATACTTGCCGGAGATATATTAGTGCTTATATCATCCGATGAGCACGAAGTGGCGGCGGTGAAGGAGCTGACGGGACGGTGAAATATTGGAGAAAACTTTTATTTGACAGCAGTAATTACGGAAAGCTACTGCTGCTCATCGGAATACTTATCACATTTCCGCTTATGGTCTTGCCGTTTTATCCGGAAGAAACAAAATACATAGCAGCGTTTTTGATTCCATCCGTAATTTCCATTGTTTTGGGTACTGCCGTATGTATATTAGCTCCGCACAAGGAGGAGGGGTTTACCGAATGGCAGTCACCTTTGCAAAGAGGAAGTCTGCCTGTTATGTTTGCCTGGTGTTTCTCTTTTCTTGTCGGTGCTTTGCCATTTGTTATAGCAGGGCAGTTAAGCTTTATTCATGCTCTTTTTGAATCCGTCAGCGGATGGACGACCACCGGACTTTCTGTTGCAGATGTGACTGTCATGCCGCGTATTTTCTTGTTTCATCGCAGTTTTATGCAATTTTGCGGCGGATTGGGATTTATTATCATGATCGTCATGCTCGTTCAAGGAAAGCAGTCCATGAACCTTTATAATGCGGAAGGACACCCGGATCGGATAATGCCAAGCCTTAAACGATCCGCAAGGACAATTTTTTCATTATATACCGGTTTTCTTATATTAGGCACATGGCTTTACTGGGTATTTGGTATGAAATTGTTTGATGCCGTTTGCCATACCATGTCTGCATTATCCACAGCCGGTTTTTCAACACAGGCGAACAGTATCGGGGAATATGGCAGCCTGCCGATTGAAATTATTACAATCGTACTTATGCTGATAGGATCAACTAATTTTGCAATTCTTCTTTTGCTTGTGAAACGTAAATTTCGAAGAATGGTTCGTGTAAGTGAATTTCGTTTCTTAATTGGGCTATTGCTTATCTTTGTACCATTAGTGGCGTTCTCACTGATTAAGGATATGAATATGGGCATTGGTGAAAGTATTATCAACTCCTTATTCGGGATTGTGACTACCTTCTCAACGACGGGATATTCTACCATGAATTATGCGCAGTGGCCGCCTTTTGCGGTAGGACTTTTGATTCTGTTGATGATTATTGGTGGAGGCGCGGGTTCTACAGCCGGCGGTATTAAGCTGTCTCGTACATATCTGTTGATTCGAATCACCTGCGAGAACATCCGCAAACGGCTCTCCCCACCGCAGCGTATAACAGCACCTTTTTATTACAGGGTACAGGGTAAAACACCGATTGATGACACCCTGATCAAGGATACCGTTGGGTTTACCACTTGCTATCTGGGTGTTTTCATAATCGGAACGCTCTTATTGACATTAACTTCCGGCAGCTCGCTCTTTGATGCTATGTTTGAGTTTGCATCCGCATTCGGCACTGTTGGAATTTCAAACGGGCTGACGAATGCAGATGCTGCCGCAGGCACATTGATCGTTCAAATGATCGGGATGATCCTTGGCCGGCTGGAGATATTTATTGTGTTCGTCGGAGTTTATTCAGGTGCGCAGGCCCTAAAGCAGCAGCTTCAGAAGAGAATTAAAAAAGCGTAACTGGCTGCACGCCGTTACGCTTTTGCCGCTGATATTGGAGGAAGTTGTCCTGTAACTATATCAAGATACGATTTTGTATGTATATTCAAATAATCGCAATGACCGTATCCACGAAAAATTATTATCTTTGCCTTTTCGTATTTCCTTATCCTATGTTTGCATAATATAGCTGGTTCTTTACTTCCGAAAAAGAAGGTGATTTTTGACTGTTCTTGAACATCAAGGGGCACTAATTCGTTGCTATAACAAGCGTCTGGCAAATTCCGAACACTGGGCTCGCTCATTTGCCGTGTAATTCTCACCATTCGTTCAGCAGCTTTATCATAATCTTTCCTAAATTTTTCAACTGCTTTTTCGGGATTGTCATTACAATATCTCCATATTCGTAAAAACTGGCTTCTGGCAATGCTCTTGATTATTCTTCCGAACTTGAAAAAGGGAATACCATCAAGATACAATCGCTGAACATGTATATTACTATTCTGAAATACACGAAATGCTACAAGCGCGCCTAAAGAAGTACCTAATATGAAATCCAGATTTGTAAAGCCTTGTTTTACTAAATAATCATTGATTTTCTTTACTTGTTCCTGTAAAGAAATAAATTCAGTTTTACCATCATGTCCGTCTAACGTGGGAAGAATCAAAAAATAGTCATCCGCTAAATGCTCTCTAAATTTATTAAAGCAAGAAGCATCATTGAGCATTGGATGAATAAGTAACGCCATCGGTTTCCCTGTTTGACCAACTGTTTCAAATGTCATATTATTTCTCCTTAATTTATATTTTTCCATTTAATAGTTTCAGCCATTCCCTTTGCCTTTGCCTGTGCTTGTAAAACAAGCAGCTCCACAAAAAAACAATCGGAGTTTTCCATTCGGCACATATCTCAACCTCGTCAGTATAAGGGGCAGGCTATCATATATTTACTTAACATCAAATGTTAGACATTTACAAGGTTATAACACCCGTATGCTCAAGCAGTATTTTCAAACCTATCAATAGCAGTATAACACCACCGGCAAGCTCGGCTTTTGATTTGAACTTTGTACCGAACACATTGCCGATTTTCACACCGACCATGGACAAAACAAGCGTGATAATGCCGATGAAGGAAACTGCCGGGATAATTCTGACTTGAAGGAAAGCGAATGAAACGCCTACCGCCAGCGCATCAATGCTAGTTGCAAGTGCAAGGGTAAGCATTTTTGCAGGTTTTAAGGAGGCTTCCTCCGAATCAGGACGTTTCCCTTCCGGACATTCTCTGTCCGCGCATGTTTCAACAGGACATTCTCTATCTGGACAGCCTTCTTCTTTGAAACTGCCTATAATCATTTTCGCTCCGATAAGAGCAAGGAGCACAAAGGTAATCCAGTGGTCAATGTTGACAATCATATCTGAAAACTGTGAACCGACAAGGTATCCTATTAACGGCATAGCGGCTTGAAAGAATCCAAAATACAGACCAACAATCAACGCTTTTTTGCATCCTACTTTTTGCATGGACAATCCGTGACAGACAGCAACAGCAAAGGCGTCCATTGAAAGACCAATCGCAGTAAGGAGCAGTTCTAATATACTCATTTTTGACCTCCCGAATATCGTAAGTCGAATTAAAAGGAAAAAGCTCAGGCGATGCTTTTACAAGCATATACCTGAGCTTTTTGAAAAAATAAAAAGACCATGTATAGCTGTAAAAGTTATACATGAGTCTCGTTTTTTAAGACAAGCCAGACCACAAAAGGCCAGCATGTTGACTTGCCACACACTATCGTGCGCTAACTACTCCCTCACGAGCTTATTAAATTATTCCGATTGTACCATACAAACTACATAAAATCAAGCGCGATTTTTCACTTTCTACGGCGATGAGGGAAATATTGTCGTTGTTTTGGGCGGGTGGTTATGGTATGATAAATATGGTTTTTTTGTTCGTCTAGGGACGATCGGCGAATGAAGATTATTTATATAATGGTGGTGTATTTATGGACTTTGATTTTTTAGAAGTAAACAATAAGAAACAAATAGAGGAACTGTCAGAAATCGCAAAGCTA